>Ga0222712_10000025_pt1 | contig 190033 bp, 225 predicted proteins | sample C33_657DmetaG_FD_165043 | JGI IMG/M metagenome (GOLD analysis project Ga0222712, IMG submission 165043) | Estuarine water microbial communities from San Francisco Bay, California, United States - C33_657D | ecosystem: Environmental > Aquatic > Marine > Unclassified | place: USA: California...
CCGACAGGAGCAACCGGCGCAGCTTCTACTGTTACGGGTCCGACTGGGCCAACAGGCGCTACTGGAGCGGCTTCCACTGTTACAGGCCCTACCGGTCCAACAGGAGCGGCTGGCGAAGCCTCAACCGTGACAGGCCCAACAGGCGCAACTGGCGCAGCTTCTACAGTTACTGGACCAACTGGCCCCACTGGACCAATCGCTAATATATCCGCTACCGATACGGTAGCCCAGGGTCGTCTTACGGGCGATCAATCAATCCCTGTCACTACGGACACTCTAATAAGTTTTGTTGATGACTTCGACCCAAATAACTGGTGGGATGCAACCACAAAACGATTTACACCAAACATTGCGGGGTACTACAATGTCGCCCTAGAGGCATGGTGGGTGGCCGGTGGAGCAACGACTAATCAATACAACCTTCAAATTCGAAAGAATGGCAACACTTTCGCTATTTTCCAGAATCAAATTACAACGTCTAATGGCCTATCTCAGGGTGGGTCAAAACTTGTTTACTTGAATGGTTCCACCGATTATGTGGACTTTACGGCATATAACGGCGATTCCTCTTCGAGAAGTATTCAGTGGGGCGGGGGCGCTACTGGTCAAGGGACATGGTTCTCTGCCTCTTTAGTTACAGTCGGTACTGGACCAACGGGCGCAACTGGGGCATCAGGCCCTACTGGTCCAACGGGTGCTTCAAACCTTGATGGATTAACAGATGTTGTTATAACAAGCGCGCAAAATGGTCAAATATTAGTTTACGATGGAACAAGTTGGATCAATACCGTTAGGTCTAGTAATGAACCTATAGGTCATGAAGACCCAACGCAAAGTACGATGTCATTTAATGAGAGTACTAGGGAATTTTCTATATCCCCAGTATCTGCAAGTCATACAGTTTGGTGTGTTGGAAAACGGTATATAAAAACAACAACAGAAACCATAACAATACCAGATACAAGTGGTCTTTATTATATTTATTATAATACATCAGGAAGCTTAGCTTATAAGACTACATTCTTTACCTGGGATCAAGATACGCCCACTGCCTACATTTACTGGAACGACTCTACAAACAAAGCTTACTTTTTTGCCGATGAGCGTCACGGTATAACACTAGACTGGCAGACCCACGAATACCTTCATAGAACCAGGGGTGCAGTTATTGCTAGCGGCTTTGGTGCTAGCAATTATTCTATCGTTGGTGATGGCTCATCGAATAGTCACGCGCAAATTGATATAGCTAATGGTACATTCTTCGATGAGGATCTACAGGTTGACATCGTACACTCCAATACTCCAACAGCAAATACTTGGCAACAAGACTTGCAGGGTCCTGGTTTAATTCCTGTTTTTTATCGTTCCGGTTCTAGCTGGGTAAAAGATACAGCTACCAGCTACCCATTAAAGCAGGGTACGTCAAGAGCTCAATATAATCTTTACAGTGGCGGCACTTGGTCTGCTACCGATGTGACTCAGAACGGTAATTTTACAATTTCATGGATTGTTGCTACCAACAATTTGAATGAACCAGTCTTGGCAATCATGAACCAAAGTGAATATAACAATATCGGCCAAGCAGAAGCTGCTAAGTTTAGTGATTTAGACCTAACCGATTTGCCTATAGTTGAGTTCAGACTGCTTTATCGTGTAATTTTCCAAACTAGCTCTACCTACTCTAATACCCCAAAATCTCGATTTGCGAACATAATAGACGAGAGGGTTGTATCAACATCGGTAACGGGCATATCTTCTACACCAGTAGCTGATCATGGGTCTCTAGTTGGTCTAGCTGATGATGATCACACACAGTACCTGAATCAGACTAGGCATGATGTTCTTGACCACAGAAATGTAAAAATATATTTCTTTATGGAAGTGAATTAAAATTGCAATCCTATCATTAAAGTATGTATAATACTTCAAATTTATGATAGATAGGATTGTTTTGGATTATCCAAATTGGTTTGTAGCTGGCGGAGCTGAAGAGAATTTCAAGAAGTACTTGACGCCTTACGCCGGTAAAAAGATTAAAGCATTACAAATAGGCGCTTATACTGGCGATGCAACACTGTGGATGTTTGATAACATTCTAAATAATTCGGAATCAACTTTAACAGATGTTGATACTTGGATGGGCTCGGATGAACCAGATCATAAGCCGCTTAATTGGAAAAGTGTTGAAGAGGTATATGATAAGAGATTTTTAACTCAAATTTCTTCAGGTAATCTCTTGAAGATGAAAATGACTAGTGATGATTTTTTTCTTTCAAATAAAGAAATGTATGACTTCATTTACGTGGATGGCGATCATAAGGCCGAAACTGTTCTACGTGACGGGGTCAATGCGGTACAATGTCTTAACCCTTATGGTATAATAGCATTTGATGATTATATGTGGAGTCAGCACAAGGGTCCAGCACACGACCCTAAGGCGGCTATTGACGCAATAAGGCTCTGTTACTCTGATCAATTTACGGTTTTAGAAATTGGACTTCAAGTATGGATGATAAAAAACAGCTAAAAATAGCAGTCTACTGCATAACTCTAAATGAGGAACAATTCATTGAAAGATGGTACGAATCTGCGAAAGACGCGGATGAATTAGTCATCGCTGATACTGGGTCTAACGATAATACTGTAAAAATAGCGAAAAAACTTGGTATTAAAGTTTATGATATCTCTGTAAAGCCCTGGCGATTTGATACTGCCAGGAATGCGTCATTATCACTCATATCTTCAGATATCGATTATTGTATAGCGCTTGATGCGGACGAAATATTAGTTGATGGGTGGCGTAAGCATTTAGAAGAAATAGACAGAACCCTAACTAGACCAAGATACAAATACACTTGGTCATGGAACCTTGATGGGAGTGAAGGGTTAGTTTACGGTGGCGATAAGATACACTCAAGGTTTGGTTATCGATGGAAACACCCTGTTCATGAGGTTTTAGTTAAAGATCCCGACTCCCAAGAGGTTCAGGGTTGGGTTGATTTAGAAATCCATCACCATCCCGATCAATCTAAGAGTAGGGGCCAGTACGGACCAATGCTAGCTTTGGCAGCAAAAGAAGACCCAGACGATGATAGGGTTGCCTTTTATTATGGAAGGGAACTAGTTTATATGGGCTTATTTGATCAAGCTTACGATCAGCTTAAGCACCATCTTTCGCTTCCAACTGCAACATGGAAACCAGAACGTTCGGCTTCAAAAAGGCTTTTAGCAAAATGTAGGCCAGATGAATCCGAGTACTGGCTTTTAAGTGCTGCTGCTGAAGCCCCTGACAGACGAGAGGCTTGGGTTGATTTAGCTCAAATGTATTACGAAAAAGAAAAGTGGATAGAGTGTTATTCTGCAGCTACTAGGGCGCTTAGCATCATTGAAAAACCTCTAGAGTACATATGTGACGCAGAAGCATGGGGTGCTAAGCCTCATGATCTAGCTGCAATATCAAGCTTTAGACTAGGCAATAAAGATTGCATCCCTCACGGCATAAATGCCTGCACTTTAGAACCAAGTGATGAAAGACTTGCGAAAAATTTACAGTTTTATAAAGAGTTAGCAGAGGATTAAGATTTATTATGGCAGTTGGCGATAGGTCAGAAAAAAGATTAGCAGGACCCTATACTTTAGGGACAACAAACTCGACTGTTGGTTCTGCTGTCCCAACTTCGAGGGTTTGGGTAACAAAACAAATTACAATAACTAATACGAATGCGCTTGATGCGACTTTCCGTTTAGCTATAGGTTCGGCCGTTACTGCGGGTAATTGTTTCTTTTACGACATGCCGATAGCGGCATATGACACTATGGTGTTTGACACATCTCTGGTTTTAATAGCAACTGAATATATCTCTGGTTATTCAAATAGGGGTGCCATTAATGTCGTAATAACAGGCTGGGAAAAGGAAGTCTAATGCCAATAGATAGCGCATTGACTCGTTACAGTTATTTAAGCCCTTCTTCTGAGCCTATGTTTTCTGTGGCTAATGAAAATGGTTTGCAAGTTTCTGCAACATCAAAAGCATCCTTTAACTCTGTTCTAGTTAATCCCGAAAATGCATGGAGCACATCTTTAAATAGATTCGTTGTTCCAGCAACTGGTCTTTATGAGTTCAACGTAAGTCTATTGTCGGCTAGTCCTGATAACACTGGTTTTTATTACGAATTTCGCAAAAATGGATCAGCAATGACTTTGGGCACCTATCCCAGGGGTTATACGCGAATGCAATATACAGCAAATACGGCAAGCGGCGTGATGCAACTCTTATCTTCAGACTATATAGAGGTATGGATCACTGGGGGGACAATGCATTCCTATCACTGTTTCTTTAGTTGTAAGAAGGTCGGATAATGGCATTATCTAACGCTCTTTCAAATTCAATTTTAAAACCCGGAGTTTGCACATCTTCCGCGAGACCAAGTAACCCTTATGAAGGTCAGTTTATATATGAGACAGATACAGATGCGTTACTAGTTTATAATGGTTCTTCTTGGATATGTCCTTCTGGCCCATCTTCCGACCCAACTTTGACAAACCAATTCACCCGCAAATCATATGTAGACTCTTTGCATACCACAGCTTACAACAGGGGTTCCTTAGGCGTGACCAATGCTGCTACAGCACAAACTGCAGCTAATAACGCACAGACTACGGCTAATGCAGCAATGCCTAAGGCTGGAGGTACATTCACTGGTACAGTGAATATGGGTAGCCAAGTCTTATACCTTAGAAGTGGTTATAATTCTGAAAACTATTTATGGTGGCAGTCAGGCTCCAACTCAGCTGAGTTAGCAGGCTATTCTTCTGTTCGCATATACGTTTCTTCAACTGGGCAGTTATTTACCTTCAAGGACACTGGTGTAGCTACTGCCCCATCTTCATGGTATGATAGTTCATCGATTAGATTTAAAGAAAATATTTTAGAATTAGAACCTTCAGGTATATCTGATTCTATAGATCTTTTAAGACCAGTTTCGTATACTTACAAAGAAGAGCATAGTAAAAATTCAAGTAACCAAATTGGCTTTATAGCTGAAGAAGTAGCAGAAATAATTCCTGAGGTAGTAGAATATGATGAAGACGGTTTGCCATGCGCGATTTCATATTCTCGTCTATCCGTGATCGCATTGTCAGAGATAAAAAGTCTTAGAGAAAGACTAAAAAAATTAGAAGAGAAAATTGATGAACTATCTAGACGTGACAGTTAATACTCCAGGTTCATTCCGTTTATGCAAGGCAGTGCACATACCCGACTATTCGAGGGAAGTTGATAGGCTCCGCTGCGATCATCACGGTTGGGGTCCAGTTCCCGTAAACTGGAGTCACGATGCAGACCTTTTTGGCCTTGACTCCGTAAAAAATATTTATGACTTATTAAATTTCAATGTGGTTATTGATGCAGCTCCGTATTTTTATATAATTTATTCGGAAATATCCAATAACGACAGAACCCAGACTCCTCAAGATAGTCCGGAGAAACAGTACGAATGCTGGCTAGAAAGACCGGAGACAGTTGCCCCTACTCTTCCCCATTTATTTAGAATGATGATAGAATGGGATTATGTTTTTCATGAGCCTTTCTTTAATAGTGAACCGTCTGCACGATTAAGTCATGACGCTCTTAGTATTCTTGGTATGACATCATCTGTGAGGGGTTATTTTCTCAACAACTATCCGGATATGCCAGTAGCTAGGTACCTTAGGGACGATCCAGAAGCAAAAACATCACCAAATGATGGTAATATGATAAAGAGTATTGAAAATTATCTTCAAAAAGTACTAGCAGACTTTAGTCAAAGGCCAGCAAAAGAAGATATGTGGAACACAACGATAGAGCTACCAAGTTCTGGTCATGTAGATTTTTCTTAGGAGGTGAAAAATGTCGAATGAAATAGGAAAAATTGTAATCAACATTAATGAAGATTCTGTAACATGGGAAACAGAAATGGAAATCCCAGAAGTTATCTTTTGGTTGGAAACAACAAAAGCGATGGTTATCAATAGAACAATTTTTAGTGATTCTAAAGTAGAATCATAAATTATATAGGTTGAAGTCCTTATTTTATATTGGCCTACTTTGTGTAGGCCTATTTAGTTAATGTTACTAACTCATTATCATACATTTTTATAGGTTGGAGCCTTAATGCGCATTAACGATTTTTTCCCAATTCTAAATGCACCTAGCAAAACATCTAAAAAACAGGCAACAATTTTACCCGTTGATGATCAAAAAGGTTTATCTAGGGCATTTAGGGTCGCTGCACTGGCTCTTGGATTTCAAAATTTTTCTACAAGATCTTATACTGGGGATACGTTTGAGCTTCCTCCTTTTGATTTTGATAGAATTATACAGGCAATAGATACTGATTCATATGCCAAACAAGCTTTTTCAAAGTATAAGGAATTATTTTGGAAAGAAGGTTGGAATATTGTATCGGAAAATTCTGAAGCTAGGGGATATATTCTTCAAAGAATCGACTTCATGGAAGCAGCAATGAAGCGTCCATTTCAGGATTTCCTTACTGATGTTGCAGACCAGCTTGTTAAGTTTGGTAATGTTTTTATAGTTAAGGCGCGCGGAGATCTGCAGGAATATTTTCCTAGCCCATTAAATACAGGGGATAACCAAAAACCATTAATAGGCTATTACATAATCCCGACTGAGCGAGTTGAGATTATGCGTAATAAAAATAATAAAGTCTTATGGTATAGACAACGCACAGATATGACAGGGCTTGGCTCAACCGATATGTCGCCAAAATGGAAGGCAGATGATGTCATACACATTTCTGCGGACCGTAAACCAGGAAGAGTATTTGGGACTCCATTTGTAGTTTCAGCTATTGACGATCTAATTGCACTTCGTCAAATTGAGGAAGATATACAAAATTTGGTACATAGAGAACTTTTTCCTCTTTATAAGTTTAAGGTCGGAACTAATGATCAGCCCGCCACCGACGAAGAGTTGGATAAAGCCGCGAATGAAATAGAAGGCCTTAGATCTGAAGGCGCTTTAGTAATGTCAAATAGGCATGATGTAGAGGTGCTTGGGGCAGATGGTAATGTGCTAGATGCTTCGAAGTATTTGGATCACTTCAAGGAACGAGTAGCTATTGGTCTTGGAGTCTATCCACACCACCTTGGCATGACATCAAATGCCTCTCAGGCAATGACCGATCGTTTAGATCGTGCCCTATATGATAAGATTAAAGAGTATCAAAGAAAGTTTGAAGACTCTATGCGATTGTTCATACTCAATGACTTGTTGATAGAGGGCGGATTCGATCCATATACTAATCCTGAGGTTGACGGCGTTTCAGACCGTTGTTATTTTAAGTTTAGTGAAATAGATTCTGATACGGAAGTTAAAAAAGGCGCCTATGTAATACAGAAGGTTCTAGCAGGAATACAAACAATACCTGAAGGTAGGCTTGAATTGGGCATGAAGCCCGATATGGATGTCACTCAAGTTTCCCCAAAGGCTGAACCACAACTTTCGACTGGGGCGCAGAACAGTGCTGGACCAAAAAACGGAAGAAAAGGTTCTGATAATATTATTAGGCCAGCAAACCAGTACGGTACAAGAACATCTCCGAATATTAGGAGATCAGAAAATTTTGAACTAATAAATGAGATAGCTAGATTAGTTGATGATAATATAGAGGAGTAGGTTTTATGGAAACACATTTATTTGATCGGGGTGCTATGGAAAATCGGAATCAATCATTTATGCTAAATCAAGACAAAGAAGCTGGTCTCAAAAATTCTGTCAATAATGGGCAGGTAAGGCTTGCTCTCGAGTATGCTCAGTCAATTATTGTAGATTTAATTTCTCGTGTTTCGGAGCTAGAAGGAAAACTTGACTCAATGGCCGAAGGAACTACCGAGAAAAATAGCATTGAAACAAAAAAGACAACAAGGTCAGTTAAGGCTCCCGAAAAAAGTGGGCAAGTAACAACCGACTGAGTTTAATCTTTTAGTTTAAATAGGTATTAAATACATTTATGAAAATATTAATTGGTAGCCCTGTATATCAGCGGTCATGGATTTTGCCAAAGTGGTTTGAGTGTATAGAGAATCAGTCTATGCCATTAGAGGATATAGGTTTTATATTTGAACTTGGCCCTAATGACGATGAGACACATCAGATAATTTGGGACTGGCATATGCGTCATCCCGAAGTTGCATATTTTGATGCGGTAATACGGGAAGACTTGGGTCACTATACCCATCCAGATGGTCATAGGACGTGGACGAAAACCGCCTATTATAAAATGGTCGATTTAAGAAATTCTTTGCTTGAAAAAGTTTCAGCAATAAAACCAGAAAAGTATTTTTCGTTAGATTCAGATTTAATACTTGAGGATACAACTACTCTAGAGAAATTGTATCATTCTCTCAACCGCGACAGCGTTGATGCTGTTTCTCCTTTGTCGTACATGTTTCCAAAAGGAACCCAGTTTCCCAGTGTTATGACATGGATTGAGGGGCCGGGCAAAAGAGCTTCTAGGTCTTTAAACGATTATAAGATCGGAAGTAGTTTTAAGGCCGATGTGATTATGGCTGCAGTTATGATGAATCCAGATGTCTACACTAATGTTAGGTACATATGGCATCCGCAAGGTGAAGATTTGGGTTGGTCAAGTGAGTGTCAGCGTAAGGGTTACAACCTTTACTGCATTTCCGATATATATGTACCGCATATTATGCATAAGTGGATGCTCGAACAGTATGGGGCAATAGGTGACCCCAGAAAAGAAGAAGCATACAATAACGTTAATACCGCTTTATAGCTTTTACTATATAGCGCACAAGATCTCTAACAAAGCGGAGTAAAATAGTGTCTATAAATTTTGTAGAAAACGTTACTTTATTTATCCCAGAAACAAATTCTTTTGATATGTTTCAGGAAAACGATTTTAGCGAAAGTCATGGCTTAATTGTCGAGGTAGCGGCTATACACTCTGGTGTAACTGCAAATTATAATTTTTACGGCGAAAATGAATTAGAGAAATCACTAGACTCATGGATTACGCCATATCCAAAGCCAATTATCATTAACCACGATGTGAATAGTGATCCAATAGGTAGAGTAATCGGCGCCAAAATGGATCGCGAACCAAATGGCATAGCTTTTGTTAGGCTCCAGGCGGCCATAACTGACCCAGTAGCAATCCAAAGAGTTATGGACAAAAGATATTTGACCGGTTCTGTTGGGGGTAAAGCGGAAGAAGCGGTTTGCTCGGTTTGCGGTGTAGACTGGGCCGCTCCGATGAGGAGGTCTGGCGCTCCATGTTCTCATTCTAGGGGCGAGAGCTATAAGGGCAAAGTTGCAATGTTAGAAATGAGGAATATTGGTTTTAAGGAATATTCTTTTGTTAACGTCCCTGCCGATTCAAATTCGACTATTCGCCTTGTGTCTAGCAACGTACAGGAATCGCAAGAAGCAGATTCATACAAGCCTACCTCTGGGATGGTCAGCGAAGCTAGGAGGGGGCTTGAATGGAGAGACGAATTTAATAGGGGCGGAACAGGCATTGGTATAGCTAGGGCTCGCGATATCGTTAATGGTAAAAATCTTCCATTGGACACAGTAAAAAGAATGTATTCATTTTTTTCGCGCCATGAGGTAGATAAAAAAGCAGAAGGTTTTAGTCCTGGCGAGAAAGGCTTCCCAAGTAATGGGAGGATAGCATGGGCACTCTGGGGTGGAGACGCAGGATATTCTTGGTCGCGAAAAATTTCAACATCTTCTGCAAATGAGTTTAGTACAGAAGAAGCAAGCAATCTCTCTGTTGGGGATTACGTGAGTTGGAACTCTTCGGGCGGAACTGCAAGGGGTAAAATAACTCGAATCATACGTAATGGATCAATCAGTGTGCCTGACTCCAGTTTTAGGATTAACGGAACACCAGATGATCCCGCTCTGCTAATTGCGCTTTATAGGAAATCTGGCGATTCATGGCAGAGGACTGACACTAAGGTTGGGCATAAGTCGTCCACTGTTAGGAAAATTGCACCACTAAAAGAAGACCACGGAATGCCTGATCCATTTGAATCTACGATTGGTTTATTTATTTTGGATCTAGAGAAAGAAAGTATTCTTAAATGCACCGAATCAGAAAATGTAGATATACTTTCTGATATGAAGAAAAAAGAAGCATCATCTTTCCATATGAAAATGAAAGGTGCTTTTATTGAGGCGCAGATTATAAATAAAATTTCCGAAGAAGTTGTAAAACGTAATATAAACGATACTAATCTAGTAGATGGTGTTGCAAACAACTCCGAGGAGAATTCTATGGCGTCAGAAGAGGCAAAGCCTGCAGTTTTGGAGGCTGTAACTAAGCGTGAAGATGGGGAAGATTTCCCAGCAGCGGCTTTTGCGTATGTTCCAGACTCAGCTATGCCTTCGACATGGAAACTTCGCCTTTGGGACAGTATCGCGCAAAAAGAAACCGTCGCACAGGTATCCCGTGCCGTTTCAGCCTTAAGTTCTACAGGCTTTAGGGGCAACAGAGTTCAAGTACCTTCAGAGGATCTTTCAGCAGTTAAGAGGAAGGTTGCCTCCGCATGGAGGAAGGTAAATGGCTCAGATCGTCCACTACCAGACATTTTGAAAGAAAGCGCAGAATCCGAAATGGATGATTTTGAAGATGACATTCTCGATATAATTGAGAATTTAAATACAGATCTTTCTACAGTTTCCGATGATGATATCGAGGAAGATGTAGAAGAAGTCAATGATGACACCGTTGAAGATGTCGTTGAGGAAGAATTTGATTCCGAAGACGCCGTTGAAGATGAGGCCGAAATTGACGAAGAGCAACCTGAAGATGTAGAAGAAGGTGAACGTCCCGAAGGTCAAGAAAAGTCGGGCAAAAAAGACGTTGATCCTGAAACATCCAAAGGTGCACCTGTCAGTAGGGAATCGGAAGATGAAGAGGCAGAGGCTGAAGCCGATGAAGCTCCTGAAGTCGAAGAATCTGCAGACAGCCAAGAACAACTGGTCGAAGAGGGCGAACTCACTAGTGAAGAAAATCTAGATGAGCTACGTATTTCTAATCTCGAAGCCAGGATTCTTGAACTAGAGGAAACCAACGCAAAGCTAAAGAAAGCACTTCATCGTACGCTTGTAGAGCGTGTCGTTGACGCAAAGATTTCGCTTGGTGTTGTGGAGCATGATGCAAGAGAATCTTCGATTGAAGAGCATGCCGACAGGACTGCAACTTCACTCGCGGACACTCTTCGCGATCTTGCTGAAATGCCACGGACAGAACTGAAGTCAACTAATGTTGATATCAATATGGAAGAGGCATTGCAGGCGGTTGGTGATGAGCCAAACGTCGTAACGGCAGAAAATATGGACCTTACCCCTGGCGTAAGCGCAGAGGAAAGGGCTGAGCAACTTTTTGTCGATATCCTTATGGGTAAAAGAAAAGCCTGATAATCTAAATATATAGAGAGGAACTTTAATGAGTTTAGCAAAGTTTCGTAAGGTTGGCAGCAAAACTGGTTCTGGTCGTTTCGTAGTTTCTGAGGGTATCGCCCCCGCAACCTACCTTCTTCCTCACCCAGCACTTCCAACCTGGTACACAGATGACGAAGATGATCGCTTCGAAATCGTAATTCCAAAGGGCACCATCCTTTCTGTCGTCAAAGACAGCAATGATGATTCCCGCATTGTTCCAGCAAATGGTTCTGGCTCCAGCCAGGCCTGGGGCGACGCAGACACAATCGACCTGGAGACTGGTGCTACACCCACCAATGTCGCTGGTGATGAAGACACTGTAACCGTCGCTGCTGGTACTGTCCCGATCGGCTGTGCCCAGTATGACCTTTATCGTCCATTCGATAAGGGTACTTCACAGGGTGCCGGTTGGATCACACGTGGCTATGTTGAATGGCCACTAGTTAATGGTGTTAATGCGGATCTTGTCCCCGGTGACATTGTTCGTGCCGACAAACTCGGCCGTGCAGTCAAGTTCACTAAGGGCACAGATGCACATTACCTTGCTGTAGGTACCGTAATTGAAGTTGAGTATTTCGCTACCAACTTTGATGATGGACTTCTGTCCTACATGCAGCTTCCTTCGGATCCCGGTGCTCTTAAGGAAGTTTATGAACTGACCAAGACTGGCCCTTACAGTGGCAAGCTTGGTATCCGTTCAAACCTTGACACCGCCAATGTTGTCGGTGCAGTTCGCGTAAGCCTAACTCTATAAAAAAGAAAGCACAGGAGGAAAGTCCTAAGATGGCAAAACCAATTGAAGAACTCCTCGCGAATTATGACGCCTGGGAATCTGTACTAACTGAAGATGGGTTCATCGATGATGACCAAAGAGTGACAGTAAAAGAAGCTTTTGCTTCTCCTGACGCTCCCATTCTTTTCCCCAAGGTTATTTCTCGCACTCTAAAGGAAGCGGCAGAACCACAATTACTGGTTACCCCTCTTCTTTCGGTTGTGCGTCTTGGGAAGGGACGCTCACTAGAGTTCCCTGCAGTTAACGCGATTCAGGCCGATGAAATTCCCGAAGGACAAGAATACCCAGAGCAAGCTCTTGCATTCGCAAAGCAGATCGAAGGTAAGGTCAGCAAGAAGGGCGTTAAAGTCGCCTTTACCGAAGAAGTTATCGCAGATAGCCTTTGGGACATTGTTGGTCTTCACGTTCGTGCTGCTGGCCGTGCAATGGCTCGTCTTAAGGAGCAAATTGCTCTTTCGAGATTCGCTGGCGCTGCTACTGTAGTTTTCGATAATGACGACGCAGGTATTGCCGATACCACTGGTCTTGGTTCAGCTGGCACCGCCAATGACACCATTACCTGGGATGACGTCATTGAGATGGCTGCTGTACTTATGGCAGAAAACCATGTACCAACTGATTTCATTCTTCACCCACTTATGTGGAGCGTATTTGCTCGCAACTACGAATTCCGCATGGATGGCCAGCCTTGGCCAGCATGGAGCATGAGGGCTAATTCACGTGAGCAGGCAGCTAACGCTACCGCACCTCTCGGCCTTAACGTCCTTGTCTCCCCATTCGTTAGCTTCACCGCTAAGAATGGTTCAACTCCAGCTAAGAGCGATGTTTTCCTCATCGATCGCAATGAGGTTGGTGTTCTCCTTGTTAAGGATGATATGTCAACTGATGGTTGGAATGACCCAAGCCGTGACATCCAAGCTCTTAAGATGAAAGAGCGCTATGACATCGTCATGATGGGTGACGGCGAAGGTATCACCGTAGCCAAGAATGTTAATCTTGCTAGGGCCTACGAAGTTGAGCTTAACAAGACTGTTAGCTGATCTTAACTAAGTCTTAGTCAGTAATTGAGCGAGGGATGGGCATAAAGCTCATCCCTTGTTTACTATATAGCCGTAGACGTTTTAAAGGAGACGTAAGTGGCTGATTTGATAGATGAATATACTGTTACCGATGTTTATGTAAAAATTAAATTCGGAGTAACAGTTAAAGTCTCGACAATTATAAATGCAAACTTCACACTTAACAACACAGATGCGACGCCATCTGCTATTGCTAATCCTTTTCGAGCGATATCTTTAGTTCGTGACTATAATTCTATTTCACGTATTCTGTATCTGTATTTTTCTGACGGCGTCTTACAAAATGATACCAATTACAGATTTACTGCACAAAACTTAACTGACGTTTTAGATAACTCTATACCAAGTCAGTATTTTGACTTTGCTACACAAACTCTAAACGTAGACATAACAACAACACCAGAATATATATATCCTGAACCTGTTATAGTCGACCATGCTATATCTGATTCTATTTTTTCTGTTCCTTTAAATAATTCTAATAATACAACAATTTTAGGTTTTATTTCTTCCTACCCTGAAAATGATTCTTATTATTTGTTTGAAGATGAAAATAACGGACGAATTGAATTAATGTTTAATTTTAGTCCACTTAGCGCATATTTAGTCTCGCCTCATATTAAGGTTCAGAAAAGAGAAATAAAAAAAGCACCATCTAGGTGGATAGACGTGAACGCGCAGATTACACTAGATGGATCTGATCCCATTGTTTATGTGGACTTACCTTCTGTAGACCATTATCCAGATGCAGCCACACCATCGACCACTACAGTGTATAACCAGTCTGGTTATACGTATTTTGAAAATAATTATAAGTATAGAATTTTGCTTTCAAAAACATTAACAGGACTTAATGAGGATTCTACACCAACAGAACACGCAATGATTTCGGATATTGAGCTTATTTATTGTGGTGTACTTGACCCTATGTATATAGACGTAGATGAAATAGCTAGCTCGTACCCTGACGCTACTAAGGTGGAAATATCTGAAAATATACATTTCTTTTCTCAAGAAGTATATAAACTTTTAGGCTTAACTGAAGAGCCTACAGAAATGCCATTTGTCGCAATAGAGTACATTAAGGCGGCAACTGCTTGTAGCTTAGACAAGATCTATTCAGTTGGTTCCGGTTTTGGGAACTCCTTTACACTTGGTGACCTTACGGTTAATAGGCCAAAATCTGGTGCCAAAACACTTAATCGCGGCAATGCAAATTCTTGGTGCGAACTATCTTCGGTGTTAAGAGCTGAACTTCTTTCATCTACATCTAGAGGCGGTTTCAGGTCTGTCGTTAAAGGCAGTAAATACGAAAATCCAATTCCAGTTCGAAAAATTCGTGATATTGACGCAACTGACACGATTGCTTATAATGTCGCTAGAATTCAAGATAATTTAGATGTTAAATTATGAGTAGCTTTAAATCTGAATTTGATCAAATTTTAATAAAATGGGGACATAATATATATATACAAAGGGTCAAAGATAGATTCAATGGTGAAAATTTTGTGTATGAAAATATTTTCGAGAGGCATACAGTCCGACATATCTCTGCGTCAAGTTTGCAAAACTCGCAAAAAGAAAATATAGAAGGAATTGTTTTTGATTCGAGTATGATTTATTATATGAGGTATGATGCCCACCCTATGCCTGGTGATCGCATATATGAAAATATAGAATATTATCCAAATAATACTGTAACATATATCGTCGAAAGCGCAGCGCCAATGAGGGGTGAGTCCGGCCAAATATCGTACTGGTCTGTTGGGGCCACTAAAGAAAGTCCGGCATAGTGCGTACAATAGTTTATGGTAATGAGATTACATTTCAAAAAAATTTTATTGATTCAAATGGAATATATATTGATCCATTAAATATTAATTTTTCTATAGTTAGAAATATAAACACCATACTTTATGGACCTTTTGTTTATAGTACTAGTTCTACCCCTGTGACGATATCGGGCAATTTTGAAAAAGTTGGTATAGGTGTTTATAATTACACTCAATTTATTGAAGATGTCATTGTGCCAGGCATATATGCGGCAAAATGGATAGCGGACGTAGATGGAGTCGATGAGGTATACTACGAGAATTTCCAGGTAATCGAACCGGAAGTAAGCACAAATAGGATTATCGACCCATCCTCTCTTTATGGGAAGATAATTGAAAAGCCACTCTATAGTGATTTAAGCTTAGGGGAGACAGACAGGATAGCCCTTATAGGGCACGCAGATGGTTTAGAGCTGAATACTCCTCATAGAGTTATTGACATACAGGAAACAATCAATACTTTAGGGGCGGACGAGGATAGTCCCCTTTTGCGCGGGATGTTTGAGGCCTATAATATGGGCGCAAAGGATATATGGTTAATAGCTTCTGCCCCTATGTCGGAATATGTGCCCTACGACCAGATTGATGGCACATCAAGGAAGACGGCAAGAGTTGATCTAAATAATCTAACTTTTTATCAAAAATATTCACAAAGGTTAGATGCCACTTACAGGATTTTAATGGAAGAAGATTTTCCGGAAATAGTAGTTCCACTTGAAGCGCCATTCTTGGATGCGGGTGACGTAGATTTTTTAACGCCACTACTATCTAACTGTCTCCAGAGGTACAGGAAAACTGGTAATGTATCAATCGGTATTTTAGGAACAAGAATCCCTGCTAATACCGAAAATGTTTTTGAAAAATTAAACACAGATATGAGAATTTCCAGATTTGAAGGTGATTCTTACGTATATTCAACTAAAACGTTATTCTCTATATTAAGATACCATTATGGTATAGACCTTTTTTCTACTAGTTCTGAAACAAATATTTTAGACGGTCAAGATATGGGCAAGTTTGGTATGGTGGTTGTCGGTGAGGGTTTGTCAAAAGCTCCGCAGTTAGGCTATCCATACACCACTTCTTTAGCTGCCACCGTAGCTGGCCTCATGGCCTCGATGCCGGAAAATCAAAGTATAGTTAACAAAAAACTTGCAAGGATATCAGGTTTGGTGGGATATATATTCACCAAAGAAGAAGTGCAGGAACTAGCGAGAAAACGCCTTAATGTGGCGACCCTCACCCCGCTAGGTAGACGCGGTACGTCTTATCAAACTTTTATCGCCACAGATAATAGCTTAGCAAATGGTTGGCCAGATACGAATACTGACGATCAAAGTGCTTTTTGGGCTGTATCTACCTTAAGGTTAGTCGGGAAAATAAGTCAGCAAATAGTTGCGCTTGGTAGGCGTAGCCTAGGCACTATCGAGTATGCAATGTTTAAAGACTCTATTTATAGTTACTTAGATTCCTTGCAGTCAGATGGATTGCTTAAGGATTATAGATTAAACATATACAGAGAACAAGATGAAAATAGGACTGTTTACGTCGACTTAATGTTGTATCCATATTTTACTATTAGGGAAATTTACTTCACTGTAGAAGTAGGCCCGGGGACTGGTGAGTAAAGTGACTTTAGAATTTAACACCCCAATTAACGCATCTTCGCCACTTAAGTACCCTAGGGAGCCATTAAGGGCGGAAAGTAATTTAAGTTATCTAGAGTTTATAGCGCTACTCAGAAAGCTCTGGGAAGACTCACACCCAAGCATACCATTCAAGCCGGTACAGAGTCAGTCATATGCCTTCACCCAAATAAACCCAGAATGGGAGTGGGCTAATGATACATCGAACCCAAACGCTACAGACCCGGACAGTGCGGGTGAAGCAAAATATATACCCCACGATTGTATGATGGTGTACTCTTTAGAGTTAAGGAAGCCGAACGCAAATGAACCAAAAATGAGGGTTCGCGAAGAAGTGGCGACTGAAGGTGATGTCAACTATCTGATACAGGGCCAGAGGTTTGAGAACTTAATTATTTTTTCCGCTTTAAGTAAAGGTGGTCCAGAATTAGCTGAAAGCGTTATTGAAGCTTTTGAAGATTTTATGCTTGAGCATACTCCAATTTTTAAACGGTTAGGTGTTTCCGAAATACTCTATAGTAGGAGAACGCCAGACGATGAGCAATCACGTTTTTCTGAAGACCTAGATAAAAGATCGGTAGCATATGTGGTAGTAATAGAGAAAGTTAGGGCTACGGAGATCGCTAAGATACAAGAGATTATGTTGCATATTAGGCAGTTTTTGTCAACAAATGTTGTAGACCCGGTGTAATGCAATTTAACTTAATCGATGACTATCAAAGCGAAAACATACCTGAACAAACGACTGCCCAGGTATCAAATGCTAATCTATCGATCAATTTTGAGGATACGTTCATGGCAGGCCAGGGGATTCAAGTAGTCTTAGGTTCGACGCCAAGTTATGCTTTAGGGTTTACTCTAATGGATACGTATTCCAGTACTCCAACATCGCTTACTGGTTTTGTTCCGCATGTAGATTATGGCAAGATTAAATTGGGTCTTCTTGACGACTATCAATCGTTGTCAGTTATAAGGGTAGAGCGCCAAAGCGTTGTGCTTAATCCAAATTTCATTCTTACATTAATAGATGAATATGGTTCAGCATTAACTTTTGGGGCTACGCCGCAAAGTGCTACTCCATCAACTTCTTTTATCGTTCATATAGTTGATGACTTTGGAGATACTCCAGATGAATGGGTACTAATAACTGAAGATGGTTTCATTATATCCCTTGAGCCAGAAGATGACGAATTTAGCATAACAGTGGAGTAGGTAAATTGTACAGAAAACCTATAACAGGCCTACCTAATGCTGGTGAATTGACCGGTGATGAATTTATTATTGTTGTCCAAAATGGGGAAACAAGGAAAGCCACAATAAGCGAAGGCGTCCTTACCGCAGGGAACCCTCCTGGTCCAACGGGACCGACAGGGTCTGCTGGCCCAACTGGTGCTAGTGGAGGTGCTGGCCCAACTGGCCCCACAGGTTCGGCAGGATCTACTGGCCCCACAGGTGCCGCTTCAAGCGTCACTGGCCCAACGGGCCCCACTGGAGCCACTGGCCCTAGTGGAAGTGCAGGCTCTACAGGCCCAACCGGTGCCCCATCTAGTGTTGCAGGACCTACCGGCCCTACCGGCCCAGTAGGCTCAACAGGGGCCACTGGCGCAACAGGCCCAACGGGCGCACAAGGCTCAACCGGCCCAATAGGTTCTACGGGACCTACTGGCACCACTGGTGCTAGTGGCGTATCTGGCGCGACAGGTTCAACTGGCGCAACCGGACCAACAGGTGCAACAGGTCTAACTGGCGCTGCCTCGAATGTGACTGGCCCAACGGGATCAACGGGGCCGATTGGGGTCACTGGCTCGATTGGCGCGACAGGTCCAGCAGGCAGTCGAGGGCCAACCGGAGCTAGGGGTGTAGAGGGTGTTCAGGGTCAGGCGGGCCCTACAGGTCCAACCGGCCCCCAAGGGCCAACAGGGGCTCAGGGTAGGGCAGGAGTAACTGGCGCACAGGGCGAAAGGGGACAGTTTGGTGCTACTGGCGCAACTGGTCCTACAGGGAGGACTGGAGACGTTGGCTCTACCGGCCCTACAGGCCCAACGGGGGCAACTGGTGCGGCATCAAATGTCACCGGACCAACTGGAGCATTAGGTCCCACCGGCCCTACTGGCCCGACAGGCTCTACGGGTCCCGCGGGGACCAGTGTGACCATACTCGGATCTTATGCAACCTATGCCGCACTATATGCGGCAGAGTACCCAGGAAGTCCTGGAGATAGCTATTTAATAGAAGGAAATCTTTACGTTTGGGATATAAGCCAGGACGACTTCATTGATGTTGGTAGCATAAAGGGGCCAACGGGTACGATAGGCTCAACCGGACCTACTGGTGCCCCCTCGGCCGTAACCGGACCAACCGGACCCACTGGTCCAACTGGCTCTACTGGTCCCACAGGATCTGCCTCAAACGTAACTGGACCAACAGGGGCTACTGGTCCGACAGGTTTAACTGGGGCTATTGGCAGTACAGGCCCCGCTTCGACAGTCACAGGGCCTACCGGCTCAACAGGCCCAACAGGGGCGCAGTCTACAGTTACTGGCCCAACAGGCCCAACTGGGGCCCAGTCTACAGTTACGGGCCCAACAGGCCCTACTGGGGCATTGGGTGCTACTGGCGCTACGGGCCTTGCTGGAGCGGCGGGCTCAACTGGCCCAACAGGTGCCACTGGATTAACTGGGAGTACAGGCGCAACAGGGGCGCAAGGCAATCAAGGCGTTACTGGCCCAACAGGATCAACAGGACCTCAGGGTGAACAGGGTATTCAGGGGGTAACCGGCCCGACAGGGGCTACCGGACTTATTGGAGCGACAGGTCCAACTGGTCCAACCGGAGCTCAAGGCGTTACTGGCCCAACAGGGTCTATAGGTGAGGTAGGGCAAGGATTTGATTACCGAGGCGAATATAGTCCTGTAGCAATATACAACTACTACAATGTAGTAACTTACAACGGCTCTGCATACATCTGTTACCTAGACGGCATGACTGCAATTGCACCAGACTCTGGCAACCTTTCTTGGGAGTTATTTGTAGCGCAAGGCGATACCGGTCCAACTGGACCTACTGGGTCTACGGGTCCAACAGGAGCCCAGGGCATTCAGGGCGTAACGGGTTCAACTGGGGCGACTGGCCCTCAGGGCATACAAGGCGTCCAAGGTGTCACGGGGCCAACTGGCGCTCAGGGTATTCAGGGTATTCAGGGTATTACTGGCCCAACGGGAGCAACAGGTTCTACTGGGTTGACGGGCGACACTGGACCTACGGGCGTTCAAGGAATTCAGGGTGTTACGGGCCCAACGGGCACTACTGGAGCTCAAGGCATCCAAGGCGTTACGGGGCCAACAGGTTCTGAAGGTATCCAGGGTATTATAGGTCCTACCGGAGCACAGGGTGTTCAAGGTGTAACCGGTCCAACTGGCGCACAAGGTATTCAGGGTGTTACGGGCCCAACGGGCGCTACTGGAGCTCAGGGTATCCAGGGTATTCAGGGTGTGACCGGATCGACTGGCCCGCAAGGGATACAAGGCATAACTGGCCCTACAGGCCCAACAGGCGCCCAAGGTATTCAAGGGATTCAGGGTTCTACGGGACCAACTGGCGCACAGGGCGCGGACTCCAATGTGACCGGACCAACCGGGCCCACTGGGGCGACAGGCTTATCTGGCGCTACAGGGCCGACCGGGTCTACAGGCCCAACTGGGCCCCAAGGGCCCCAAGGTACATCTATAGATTTTAAGGGTAGCGTCGCAAGCGTCGCGAACCTACCCGCATCGGGGAACCAGCCCAACGATGCTCATATTGTTGATGAAGATGGCGATCTTTATGTTTGGGACGGCGATTCATGGAATAGTGTTGGCCAAATAGTTGGGCCACAAGGTCCAACAGGTTCTCAAGGTGTGCAGGGGGCTACGGGGCCAACCGGCCCTACTGGTAGTATAGGCGCTACGGGGGCAACTGGAGATACTGGCCCCACAGGTTCTCAAGGCTTACAGGGAATAACTGGCCCAACAGGAGCGACTGGCCCTCAGGGCGATCAGGGGATCCAGGGGGTAACCGGCCCAACAGGCCCAACTGGGTCTACGGGCGCAACTGGCTTAACTGGCGATACGGGCCCAACGGGCCCCCAGGGTCAACAGGGCGTCCAGGGCGTAGCAGGCCCAACAGGTGCCACTGGCCTAGTTGGCGATACGGGCCCAACAGGAGCTCAGGGTATCCAGGGGGTAACCGGCCCAACTGGGGCGACAGGGCCACAGGGTGAACAAGGTATTCAGGGAGCTACTGGTCCGACAGGGGCTACCGGACTTATTGGGGCAACAGGTCCAACGGGAGCTCAAGGTATCCAGGGCGTTACTGGCCCTACCGGACTAACAGGACCTCAGGGCGAACAGGGGGTTCAGGGTGTAACCGGCCCAACAGGCGCAAACGGGCTTACTGGAGAAACAGGCCCAACTGGGTCTACGGGCGCAACTGGCTTAACTGGCGATACGGGCCCAACGGGAGCTCAAGGCGTCCAGGGCGTTACTGGGCAAGTAGGGTCAACGGGACCCACAGGGACAGCTGGCCCAATCGGGCCAACAGGCGCTATCGGCCCAACCGGGGATACTGGCCCAACGGGCCCCCAGGGTCAACAGGGCGTCCAGGGCGTAGCAGGCCCAACAGGTGCCACTGGCCTAGTTGGCGATACGGGCCCAACAGGAGCTCAGGGTATCCAGGGGGTAACCGGCCTAACTGGGGCGACAGGACCACAGGGTGAACAAGGTATTCAGGGGGTAACCGGCCCGACAGGGGCTACCGGACTTATTGGAGCGACAGGTCCAACGGGAGCTCAAGGTATCCAGGGCGTTACTGGCCCAACAGGATCAACAGGACCTCAGGGCGAACAGGGGGTTCAGGGTGTAACCGGCCCAACAGGCGCAAACGGGCTTACTGGAGAAACAGGCCCAACTGGGCCGACTGGCACTGCCTCAACCGTGACTGGCCCAACTGGGCCCGCTGGAGTGACTGGACCAACCGGGCCAACACCATCTACTAGAGATTTTGATATAAAACTTTATATGGAAGTAATATAGTTATGGTACTATTATGTTTATCTAAAATTGTTCGGAGATATTAATGGCAATTACGCAAAAAAGATTAGGTGGCCCATCACAGCTGACAGCTTCCAGTGCAACATATTACACAGTACCATCGGCTACCACAACAATTGTAAAGCAGATTCTATTAACGAATACTACAGGATCATCAAAGACTGTAACCGTTAGGCTTTACACTACGGGGACAGAAAATAATACGTTTGATGTTTTAAGTGAAATGCCACTTGCGGCAAATGAGACCGTAGCATTTAATTGTTCGATGGTTATGGCGGCAACTGAAACTATTAAGGCATTTTGTTCATCTGCAACTTCTGTGAATATTAGCATTTTTGGTATAGAGGAAACTTGATGACGGCTATTGTTAGGTACAACCCAGAGATACCACCACAGTTTAAAACCATTTCTGTTTCCGGACAGTCTGACGTCATTGCTGATTCGGTCGCTGACACACTTACCCTTTCCGGCATATCGAACGTACAAATAATAACAAATGCCAGTACAGATACAATTTCATTTGGGGTCAATGAGGACCCATCTTTTCACGCCGTTACGGTTAATGGTGATGGGGATGATGTTAATCTTCTGGCGCTTACTAACTCTCACTTTAATTCTCGAATCTCACTTGACAATACTGCAACAAATGGTCGTGAATATCGAATTCTTTCTACAGGAACTGGATCATCTATTACCGCAGGATCACTAGCCATTTATGATGCTGATGCTTCCGCAGTAAGGCTGCGTATAGCTGATGATGGGACCGTTTATGTTGTAGGTACGCTAAATGCAAATGCTCTTGCTGTAACTTCTACATCGGTTGTAGCAAACTTAAATGCCGATCAGTTGGATGGTCAGCACGGTTCGCATTACTTGGACTGGACAAACACAACCAACAAGCCTGATCCGACGATCACTCTCGATGGCGACCTCACTGGTTCTGTCACTCTTACCGACCTCGCGTCCGGCACGCTTACGGCCACTATCGCAGCAAACTCAGTTACTCTCGGAAATGACACGACCGGTAACTACATTTCAACAATCGCCGGAACGGCAGATGAGATTGAGGTCACTGGTTCGGGTACGGAAAGTGCAGCAGTAACACTAAGCCTGCCAGCAACAATCAATGCGAATACCACTGGTTCAGCAGCGACTTGGACAACTTCTAGAACGATCACTCTTGGTGGCGACCTTTCAGGTTCCGTATCAATCAACGGATCTGCTGATGCAACACTCACTGCAACTATTGCGGCCAACTCGGTTGCACTGGGAACCGACACAACTGGCAACTATGTAGCAACCATTGCTGGCACTGCCGATCAGGTAAATGTAAGTGGTTCAGGTTCTGAAACGGCAGCGATCACGCTTTCGCTTCCGCAGAGCATTGCCTCTACTTCTTCTCCCTCGTTTGCTGGGGTGACGCTTTCTGATGACCTTGCCGTCAATGGCGGGGACATCACTACGACCAGCACTGGCACTGCGACTGTTTTCAACACGAATGCTACGACACTCAATATCGGTGGAGCAGCGACTGCCGTTGGTATTGGTGCTGCCACCGGAACCACGACAGTCAATAATACTCTTGTTGTCACGGGAAACTTGACGGTAAACGGAACTACGACAACAGTCAATACAACTACCGTTTCAGTAGACGACAAGAACATTGAACTCGGTGCCGTAGCAAGCCCGACAGACGTAACTGCCGACGGTGGCGGTATCACCCTCAAGGGCGCAACCGACAAAACCATCATCTGGGTAGATGCAACGGATTGTTGGACATTTAATCAAGACGTTGATCTCGCCTCAGGCAAGGTCTACAAGATCAACGGAACTTCCGTTCTTTCCTCAACTACGCTCGGAAGCGGAGTCACCGGATCTTCACTTACGTCTGTGGGAACAATCGGCACCGGAACGTGGCAAGGCACATCAGTTGCCGGTGCCTACGGTGGCACTGGTGTCGCCAACACGGGCAAGACGATCACCATCGGTGGCAACTTCTCCACCACAGGCGCTCACGCCCTAGACTTCACGCTCGCAGGTGCAACCTCAGTCGCTATGCCGACTTCAGGTACGATGATTTCCACAACGAACCCGAACCTTATCGCTGATGACGATCAGTTGATTCTCGCATCACAAATCTTCGGAAGGTAATAATGACTTGCAATACAAAACTTATGATGTTACTATTTAATCATAAGGAGATGAGTTAATGGCTACGTACGCTAAAACAATCCTAAGCGGCTCTATTGACGGTAAGGGTATAGATGTTACCGGCACTGCCACTGCTACCGCTGTGACTATCCATACAGGATCGACAACTGCTGCAACTCTTCATGAGATTTGGCTTTACGCTGTAAACACGGACAGTGCTGGTGCTGCTATAAAACTCACCATTGAGTGGGGAGCAGCGAACTCCGCTAAAGACACTATTGAACTTACAGTTCAACCGGAATCTGGTCTTGTCCTTGTGGTCCCCGGCCTTCTGATCAAGGGCAACGCAACTCCGCTTGTCGTAGAGGCCTTTGCTGGCACTGCCAGTAAAATCTCAATCCACGGTTACGTCAACTCTATTGCCTGATCATGAGAGAAGTTAGCCAGTACGTTTCCGAACCCACACTGCAAGTGCCTGTCGGCATGATTGTTATGTATGGGTCAGTAACCACCATCCCTAGAGGTTGGTTGTTATGTGATGGAACGGGTTACGCAATCGCTACCTATCCCGCACTTTTTGCTGCGATCGGAAACACCTACGGCTCTTCGGGTGGTTTTCAAGTTCCAAACCTCACGGGTCGCATTCCCGTTGGGGCGGGTGGAACGGCAACTGGAGCCTTAGGGTCAGAACTTGGTCTTGGACGGGCAGTCGGTTCGACTGGAGGAGTCGCTACGGTGACTCTGACTGCGGCTCAATCTGGAATGCCCGCACACACTCACACCTACGACGACAAATATCGGACCACGGGGGCCTTAGTGAGTTCGGGAGGTACAGCCATCAACTCAAACTCTCAGACGGAAGTAACGAGATCGACAACCGGCAATCCGACTGATGCCACCGCAGTATCAAGCCATGACAACCTTATGCCCTATTTGACTGTTGCTTTCATCATTAAGGCGACATGATGGACGAATACGTTTCTAATCCCGTTTCTCTTGATCGTTTTCTATTTCCAGTTGGAACTATTTTGAACTGGACGACAACAACAGTCCCAAAGGGATGGCTTCTTTGTGACGGCACTGGATATGCAATAGCGACGTATCCCGAACTTTATGCAGCCATTTCAACCAACTTTGGTTCTTCTGGTGGATTTCAAGTACCAAACTTCTCATCAAAAGTTCCATATGGTGGCACTGGAAGCATTGGTACAAGTGCAGGTGTGGCCACTGTTACTCTTACGGGCGCTCAAACAGGGCTTAAGGGTCATACGCACAACACCTTTGACTTCAGTACTACAGGCTTCAATAATGCAAATACGGGAAGTAGTGCATCCGCCGCTTACAACACCGTTGACGCTGGCGGGCCAACCAGTACCGTTTCTGCGGCGACTGCTGCTTCTTCTCACGACAATCTTCAACCGTACCGATCGTTAAGTTTTATTATTAAGGCTTTCGGATGAACAGAAACCAAGCATCACGGCCCGTGTCCCAGCAAACCCGAAAGATACCCGCCGGACTTGTGGCTATTTGGCCGTCAGCGACCATTCCCGTGGGTTGGTTACTGTGCGATGGAACTGGATACGCAACTGCGACTTACCCAGCACTTTTTGCTGCGATCTCAACTACTTACGGTTCAAGTGGCGGTTTTCAAGTCCCAGACATGAGGACTTTTGTTCCTTATTACACCGGAGTGTTAAATGCCACCGCTGGTGTCAGTACCGTAACCTTGACGGCTGCCCAATCTGGACTAGTTTCTCACTCTCACACTTATGTTGATTTTTGGCCAAACACTCAATACACAAATGTCACAGATGATGCCGCAGGTGTTTCTGGAATCAGAACTGAAGGAACTACCATTGGGGAAACATCGTCTCACCTCATAATCAGTGGTACTACCTACGCCTCTGGCATTGGGGCCTCTGGAGCGCATACAAATCTTCAGCCATACCTTCTAATCAACTTCATCATCAAAACCTGAGGTAAAAAAATGGATGACATACAACTACCAGATTCGCGACCACCAGAAATCTTTGGATTCAAACCAAACCAAATATTTGACAAGGATATTGGGGCGCAATCGTGTGGTTTTGAAAGCGAACTAGACTTACTTGAAAACGGTGATGACCGAGACAGAGTTCGCCTTGAACTTCACGCCGAGTCTTGGCAAAAGAACAATGACCAAATCACATCGTGGCTTGAGAATCACGTCAAAACCGCCGAAGCAGTAATCGCCCTAAATGATCAACTCAAGTCTCTTGAAGAACGATTCAGCGAACAATCAGCACGCTTGAGAGCATTAGAGGCCCAACTTGGGACTCAGGCGTAATGAACGATTCTGCTGAGATGGTTCTAGTGGAATTTCCACGAGAACTTGTTGAGCGAATTGCATACCGCATGGAAGCAATTGATGATGATTTAGATTGGCACGCTATCTATACCGCCTGTTTGGGGTCTTTAAGCAAGGAAAATAATGGACGTTAATGTAGATTTAAATGAAGTAATAGATGAATTATTAGAAAAAAATAAAGCTCTCATATTAGAGAATATAGTCCTCAGAAAAGCTCTAGAAAAGAAAAATAATGAGGATAATTCCGAATTAGAGTGAGTTTTTAAAGCCTATATAAAATGATTTCGCCCAAAACTAAAGTTGTTTTGTAGGGAGGTTACTAATAGGATAGGTTTAATTCCTTTCTCTATCAAATCCGTACACGGAGGTATTATTAGTGGCACTCCCCGGCGTTAATCTAGTTATCAAGGACCAGTTCCTTGGTGTATCTAGGACAGATATTCCAATCGGTCCTCGCGTAGCTATTATCGGTCGCAGAAAAGCGGCAGGTGAGTTAGCTACACCTAATACTGCAGGCACAAGCGCATTCTCAAACCCTGCATACCCATCTACCGTCAACCTTTCGGCAAATGTTGCCGACCTTGACCCAGTTAGTCCAACCACGGAGCAGGAAGTTATCAACTACTTCGGTATTGGTTCGGACCTTCACCGTGGTTACATCGAGGCGCAGCGCGGCGGTGCATCTTTTATTACTTGCATTGCACTTCCTTCCGACACTGTTTACAACAATAATAGCGGAACAATCACAAGTGCATCCTACACTGCCTTAGGTGGAACAGACCTCTTTGCAGATGCGTTTTCTGCAGCAGAGGTTGCCCGTGCTGACATCATAGTTCCTTGGGGTCGCGGTTCTGGTCCAAATGATTTTCAGGATCCAGCAACACCTGGCGATGATGATCTTCATTACGGTTTCTTCGCAGATAACTCTGCAACTGTTGCTAATAGTTGGGCCTACAAGGTTGCTACACAATGTGCACGTATTACCGCTGATTCGCACCCATGTTTTGCAGTACTTGGCGTAAAGCCATATATCGGCATTTCAACCGTTGATGGCGGCATGACTCCTGCACAGGTGGTTACACACCTTACCCTTCCAAACTTGGCTGACAGGAATGGTACCGAATCTGCAATTCTTCTTGGACACTATGTTACTGTAGTGGCTACAGAAATTGAACCACTCAGGTACAACCAATATGTGAACTTTGGTTTTGCAAACGGAGCTGCAAGCTATGCTGGTGCAGTTACCAAGCTCGACTCATGGTCAGCACCAACTGCAAAAACTATCTTCAATGTACAGCGCGTACGTTATAACCCAACTCGGACAAGCCAAACGAACCTAGTTGACCTTGGCGTAGTCCCTGTTGCGATTAACTTCAATCGTGTTCCTAACTGGATTGACGGCCAAACGTTTGCCAAGGATGGCTCAGACTACCGTAGGCTTACCACGCTTCGCATCGTTTATGATGCAGTTCTCCTGATCCGTCAAATCTCCCAAAAGTTTATCGGCGAAAGCGCAAGCACAGCAACTCGCAATGCCCTTGAAACGGCAGTAACATCTGGCCTTCGTGGCATGCAGCAGATGGGCGCACTACTTGCTAGCGATTTCACGGTAACATATATCGGACTAGAGAATAGGGCTATTATTGACCTTGTTCTTCAGCCGGCATTCGAACTTCGTAATATTGAAGTTCGCGTATCTGTACAACTATAGTTACTTTTAACCTTAAGATGCGAGCCTAAAAGTTCGCGGCAAGGAGAATCATAATGCCAGCATCACAAACAAGTGGGACTAACCAAATTGGTCGTTTCACAGATACTTACACAACATTCTCTGGCGCAGATATAGTATGCTGCTTCGATTCCGTACCTATCGGTACGCTTTCTGGCATCACCTATTCGGTAACCAGAGAAAAGGCACCAATTTACACAATGGGATCCCCAAACCCTCGTTCATTCTCTCGTGGAAAACGCGGTATTGCAGGATCTCTTATTTTCACGGTTTTTGATCGTCCATCACTTTACAACCTTCTTCTTAAGAATGTTGATAACGACTCCATGAAATACTTTACTCGTTCATCGAACGTACTTCCTGGTTTCGACAGTAATGGCAACATCACTCACCGAGGAATTACCCCACCAGACTATCAGACCCGAGACATTCGGTCGGCATTCCCTTACTATGCAGACCAGATTCCTCCATTTGATGTTACCGTAACATTCGCCAACGAATACGGGCAAGCTGCCGTTCGTAGCATCTACGGTGTTGAACTTCTAAATGAAGGATCAGGTGCTTCTATGGATGACATAGTCATCGAGGAGACCATGACGTATGTCGCTCGCGACGTTGGTCCAATGTATGCGACTGGGCAGCCTCGCGATGGTGTCCTTGACTTTGCAGGTGTCGATTCCTCTATCAATACCAATATCATCGTTCCTTAATTTATATTAAGTTTCAGATTATGAAAAAGGGAGTACTATATAAAGTGCTCCCTTTTTTATGTTTATGGAGATACTATGCCAGATGAAGAGAGACCGTACACATGGTTTCCAACCTCAACTGAAGAAGCTATAGCGATCAATGAAGAACCAACTTCATTGCCTGACTGGTATGACCCGCCGCCAAATACGCTCCCGATAAATACCCCGCCAATAAATCGGGAAAGCGAATACACGCTTCCAAAATGGTATGAAAATACTGATGTTTCTGCAATAATAAATGAGAACCAGTATAATCAGTCTTTGGCTAATCCAATTAAAGTTGGCGGTAAATTAAATAAGGTTAACGATTACGGCGCTACGGGATTGTATACATCCTATGCAGGTGTCGATATAGTGGCAACTATGGTCATACCCGGCCAAACAGAGCCAATTGACATTGGTGAACTCCAAACTATTTCTTATTCGATCCATAGGGAAAATGTACCTGTTAGGGTCTTGGGTAGGGTTGGACCAAGAGGTTTCGTTAAGGGTCCGCGAACTATAGCTGGAAGCTTAATTTTTACTCAGTTTGATAAATATTTCTTTTATAAATTAAGTACTTTTAAAAATCATTTGGCCAATAACCTATACCCACTTTCGGATATGCTTCCGCCATTTGACGTAACTATTTCTTTTTCGAATGAAAGCGGTTCTTTTTCGAAGCTTAAAATATATGGAATTACAATAGTTGACGAAGGTTCAACTATGTCGGTTGATGACCTTATTACAGAACAAACTTTTACTTACATGGCGCGCGGAATACAGCCTTTGGTCAGCTATTTGCCAAATGATATTAAAGAAATTATAGATAGAGACTATTTAACTGATCCTGAAAAACGTAGCGATATATTGGTTATAGGCGGGGGCAGTCCAGGTGCTCCATCTATTCAAGTTCCTGCTGATGGAGGATCTCAATATCTCATTAAGCTGGCTCAATTGAGAAGTGAAAAGAATGAATTGATTAGGTCTCAAGGGGATACCCAGTATCAGTTTAATACATTTATAGGGCTCATGGCCGAATTGGGCGGAGAATACGTAGGTGATCTAGATAACCCAATTTATCTTGATAAGAAAGCCTACTATGAATATGAGATAGCACAACTACAGAATGACTTGAATTACTATGCTTTACGTATAGATGAAAAAGATAATCAAATTTTTGAATTTATAGCAAAAATGAAAGAATTAGGCATAGAAGAATAATGGCGATTTCAAGAGACACTAGAGACATTGAGCAAAGGAATGGCGCGATACAAAATCGTATGCCAACGGAGAGTATCCGCCGTAGAACGACTAGTAACGCACTAGCGTTAAGCCGCTCAAGTGAGCTAGATATATTAAATAGTGAGATAGATCTTCAGTGGGCATCTGCTTTTGGCGGGGCATCTGACAAATTCAATACTTATTATGATTACTATTATTCGGGCCAAGATATTCAGGTATACATCGATGGCGCTCAGTCTCAATCGACTGGTGGGGCAATACCCATTGTAAGCTTTGGTTTTAATATCAAGCAAGAAAAGCAGCCTCTATACGGTTTTTGGAGTTATACTTTTGATGCTATAATGCGCGGTAATCGTATAGTTAATGGCACTTTTACAGTGGCTACAACATCTTTAAACTACATAAAAGATTTGTTAACTGAAGCTGCAGTCACCAGGAAGAAGGGAACTGAAAGTCTTTATCCGATAAGAAATTTAAATAAAGATGAAGAAAATATAGAAAAATATTGGAGCCTTAACGTAGACTCCTCTTTGGTTGGTGTTACAGTGGATAACCAGCGTAATTTATGGAGTTCGCATCCGCCTTTCAATTTTGTTATAGTATATGGTATGCAGGACATTAGTATATCTGATTATACCTCAGGAAATTTAAAGAGGCTTAAAAATCCACAAAATCTTTTGGTAGATACTAATGATAGATTAGTTTCGGAGAATATAACTCCTACACGTCATGTGATAGAGAATGTTGAATTGACAAGCATGCAGGTAGAGTATACACCAGATGGTCAGCCAGTAGGTGAAACTTATACCTTCTTAGCTAGAGATTTGTTTAGTTATCAAGAAAAGGAATAAATTAAATGGCAGATAAAAAAGTGACAATGGGTGCATCAGATCTTGATGAACCTATTTTTGAAAATACAGAAACTATTGAAGAAATATTTGAAGAAGCAGCCGCAGCAGGTGAGGGCGATGCTGTTATTGAGGTGTTAGACGCTGATGAAGCGTATGAAGATGGTGTAGCCTTGACAGTTGAGGATCTTGATCCAGCAGAAGAATTGTGGCCCGGTGGCCCTACAGCAGCCAAGATTATTTCTTGGAAACAGGAGCATGGCGACGTATATGTAACCTCTATAACTATGGATCAACATATTGTTTGGCGCACCATGAACAGGTTTGAGTATAAAAACCATGTCAAGAATATCGAAAGACTTGGTCAGAACGGTCAAATTAGCCAAGCTGATGTATCAATGTTGAATGAAGAGCTGATTGCAGAGATGTGCATTCTTTTCCCCAAGTTTGATAGAAATCAACTCAACGGTGAGTTAGCCGGAGTTCCGTCGATTATTGCTCAAGAAGTAATGGAAGCTTCAGGGTTCGTCGCCCTAGAGGTGCGACAGCTCTGATGCCAGAAGGTCTTGATGAATTAATTAAAATTCATAAAGAAAAATATGGCAAAGTTTTTTCTGTACCAATAAACGCAAAAGTAGAATGTGTATTTCGCCCCTTAACTGTTCATGAATACGAAAGAATAGAAGGAGATAATACTTTAAGTACGACAGAAGTGGAAGATCGTATTGTTTCTACTTGCGTTTTTTGGCCGTTAAATTTTAATATCAATGACTTGCAGGCGGGTATCATAACATCTCTTTCCGAAGAGATATTGGAGAGTTCCAGTTTTTCTGATGCACGAGTTGCGCAGCAGGCTCTGATGTCTGCCCGTAGCAAGGCAAACACTATTACTAGTATCATGAAAACGGCAGTTCTAGCATTGAAAGATACAATTGGTTATACGTTAGACGATTTAAATAATATGACTTTTGAGCAGCTTTGTGACGCAGTCACTCTTGCGGAACAAATTATTAAAATAAAGAAAACAATTTACGATCCATCTGTAGAACTAGAGATATCCTTTGGTATTGAAGAAGAAGCGGAAAGCGTCCCATCTGAAGATTTAACTGCGCTAAAACTTCAACAAGCTTTATACGGCGGCTAAGGAGTAGCCCGTGATTAGAGATCAGGGCCCGATATACAACTTAGGATACGGTGTCAACAGTAGGAGCCTCCCAAGATGGGAGGGCTCTGAAGAAGAACAACGTGGCGCCAACCCAAATTCGGGCGTAATCTCAAAGATGTTGAACAAAAACCCTGCCATGAAGTTTGTCGCGGCGAGTGCTGCGACAATGCTTGTGGGAGCGGTCGCAACCAGTGTTGTTCGTGGTAGTGGTGTAAAATTATTCTCTAAATTAGAAGATATCAATAAGCCTTGGGCTTCACAGATGATATCGGACATGAAGAGCGTCAGGGAGCAGTTGGACGCGTTCCAGGGCGTTACTAGGTCCTATGGCCAGGGTGATCCATTGCCTGGTCAGCTTTATGGTCGCAAGATCCTTGATAATGGATCAACAGCGATAGATACTGGCGAAGTTAATAAGACAAGTTCTTATTTTATAACAAGGGACGAAAGGTTAAAGGCCCTTCGAACCGGCAGGACGCCACCTGCGGCCTGGAGCATGGCCGATGAGATACAATCGAGATTGGTTGCATCTGCGCGCAGAATGCCTTATGAACTTCCGGCATTTTATCTAGCGCACAAGACTGTCGTCAACCCACTAATGGGTGGAGAGCAGGACCCAAAAAAGAAAGTTAACTGGTTTAATCCATTAGATGTGGTTTCTGACTTCTTTGTCGAAAGCGCTAAGATGGCCACAACAATGATGTTGCCATTTGAGGCTGGAACTGCAGCTTCTAAGCAGGGTTGGCGCAGGTTTATGACTTACGGCGATGATCTCGCCCAGCCAACGGCATCTCAACAAACGTTTAGGACCGGCGTGCTTTCTATGAAGGCGCTACTCGGGCAGGTTGGTGCGGATGCTGTTGATGTAACTAATAAAGTACTAAACTTTTCATCAAGGTCGACTGGCGCACTTTCGGCTGGCCTCAATGCTGCGGCTGGCACAGAAAAAGGCTTAGTACAGTACTTTCATAGCATTAGGCATGGTACCACCGATTGGGCCCAGTTATCTGCCGTTCAGAAGGCCAAGAATCTTGTCACAAACGCTTCCCTTATGGATGCAGCACCCGGGCCATTCAAGGGCTTCACAACGGGATTAAGGGCCGCTGACCAAGAGTACAAGAAAATACTAGCCTCACAGGAAGCTTATAAGCAGTTTCTTTCACTTGGGCCTAGAGGCTTTGACAGTGTTGCCGGAAATCCGGTTACTGCTGCGAGAAAAAACTTTTTTGCTAAAAAATTAGAAACATTAGGAGTACTTCAAACCTCATCAAATCCGTATGGCTCCATGAAGGAAGCACTATCTGAGCATCTTTCTAAGACTAGCCATGGTATGCAGAGTACCGTGCGGGAGTGGGGGTTGTTTAAGCACGGTCGCCCCGCGCTAACACCTAGCGCAAATACCGGAATCAAGAACGGAACATTCTACAAGAATGCGATTGATGGTGAATATACGCGACTACTTAAGAGTAGACTTATGCGTGGCCCTGGTGGTTTGGATCAAAAGTCTGCAGATGCGTTTGCTGCAAGCTTCAGGGTGGCAAGTCCGAAATCTGGGGCTGTAGATGACGCATTAAGTTTGACACAAAGAATTAAACCTCACGGTAAGGGTGAACTTGGCGGAAATACTGAAGATGAATTTTTTGATAATCTTTTAAAACATCTGCGCAATAGATTACCGGAAGGCCAAGTAGGCCCATCGGCCAGGCAGTTAAAAGACGCTATTGCAAAAACTGATGCTACGTTTATGGATCAAGGCGTCCGCAAAATACTTGATGCAAAAGTCGGTGCACAGTTTAAGGCAATAGAGGACCAGATTCTGCCAAATATTGCCAAGGGTCAATTGAAGAGATTGCCTACTCCTTACGACTCCTTTAACCATTCGTACTTAAGTCCAGACGAAATTGCGTTTATGCAAAAAAACGTTGCAAGGTTGACAGGTTTAAACCTTGTCGCTCAGAATGGTCAACCAATTTCGCATGATCTTGTAATTAGTCATCTCAGAAGTGCCAAGCTTGACCCTGAAAATATGTCAGTATTAAAGGGTATTCTTATAGATAAGAAGGTCATTAGCAAACCGTGGCAGCGGGATGGCAGAAATATATTTGGGCTTAAAAGACTTACTCTTGATAAGTCTGTAGAAAAAGGTATATTTAGAAATGGCCAATATGATGAGTCTGATGCAAGAGACATAATCTCACGTATAGCTGCGGGAGACCCGCTTGCCGGTGCGGGGCAGTATGGTCTGCGCGGTGCCTGGGAGTCACAAACTGGGCAGGTACTTGACTTAAGCATTATTAAGCGTGGTATTACCAGGGCCGTAAATACGTTTGCTTCCGATTATCACATACCATTACTTAAGTTTAATCCGCTACAAATGGCAAATTGGGTCGGTTCGCAAGAGATGCGGGATAAGGCTATGTTCCAGTTTATACCTGGGATGTCGAATCAGCCATTCTTGCGTGGGGCAAAAGAGACTGACGATTTTTACCTTTGGATGAAATCTGGACATAGGGGGTCTAAGGGTAAAGTATTCTCGATGTCGACCGGTAACGGTCAGCCGTTAATAAACGAACTTCAGGGGACATATAAGCCAAACTCAGCGACTAGGGGCGTAGTTGCAAAGCATGCTAGGTACGCTATAAAAGATGAGGGTTTCTCTCCAAACGGTACTGGTCCAAATTCGACTATGGGAAGAATTAAAAAATTCTTTGATGTGTCAGAAGACGCCCAGGATTCGATATTTGGATATTTCTCTAGAGCTAGGAATAGAAGGTTTGATTTAAATAATAGGCAAACTTTCGCAAGACTATTGAGCGATGGGCAAATACCGGCGAAAGGCGGGGGAAGCTTAACACTTCAGCAAGCGATGCAGGACTCGGTGGCTTTCGAGGGCGCGGCAAAAGGCTTCATCGCAGAAATGGGTGCAGCTAATCTTTCTGACGATGTAGTAAATGCACTGAAAAACGCACGGACTGCTGCAGGTGAAGAATTCGCATTTACGAAAGCTTTGTCTTATGATGTAAGGGGGGGAGGTGCACAATTCCTTCCGGACGAGGTTGTATCCTTAACTTCGCTTAAGTCTTCAGGTCAACTAGAAGAATTTGGTCAGTTAATTTCTTCTGGCGACAAAGCATTGATGGGCTCATTAACTCAGGAGCAAAGACGCGTACTCCAGTCCGCAAAGTCTGCGTACATAGATAGGTACTTAAAGAACGCCTATGGTCCCGGATACTGGGATAAAGTAGTAGGTAAAGGGACTAGCAGTAGGCTGGATGCGTATAAGAGGGATTTAGCCAAATACTTAACAGTTAGGCAAAATACCTTAAATAACCAAGAGTTTGGCGAACAACTCCCAGAGCTTTTGACTCAAATACAAAGACTAAAAGGCACGGGTGCCTTTAATGCCTCACAAGCCACAGAGGCTAGGGCTGCACTCATGTCTATCCAGTATGACCTAACTGCTGCAAGCACTTATGCTCGGAGTAACACGACCTACCAAAACCTTCGGGGCGCAATTGACAGGTTTGTTGCGGACGCACCAGTTTTGGGTACTCAAAGAGTTTTGCAAGAAATATCTTCAGGAAAACTTGGCACTTCGGGGGGCTTGCTTGGTAGGGTTCAGCCAATACTGCGTTCGCGGCTCGGCGCTTCTTCTTACGACTACGATGGAATTGTTTTTAACCCATTTGCTAGTGATACTCTCCTTACCCCAACATTTTCTTCTACATTTTTACCATCACAAGGCGGCAATCCCTTTCGGGCATTAAAGAGCGTATCTGGAGTTAGTACTTATTCTGATCCGCAATCTTTTTCTGGCGCATCAGTTATACAGTCCCATTTAATTAGCCGCTTAAACAAACCATTTAGCGCTTTAGGGATAGGTGTAGACCCAACTGCCAATTATAAAGGCGCTTTAGACCTATACGCCCGTGGGCTTGTCGGCAAGAGGGTGTTGCCTATTGTTGCTGGTGGTACAGCCCTACTTACAGCTGATAGGACTATAGGCGGTTACGCAAATGGTAAGGACCAGTATGGGGATAGGGTTTATAGTCCGTTCTTCTTGGGTAAGGCGGCAGACGCGTATGTTGGTATGGGGTCTATTTTTGCGGGTATCACACCTGGCGGCGAAACTTCCGAAGATTATAAAAAGCGGATGGAGACTGGCGAGGTGCCAATCCGCGCTGGTCGCTGGTGGGCATTGGGAAATACCCCATTCAAAGGCGGAAGGATTCAGTATTATAGGCCGAACTGGTATAGGAGACTAAAGTCTGGATATACCTATACGGACCAAACATACGGCACTCCGATGGAGAGGGCTCTATACGGTTACGACTTCTCTCCGCTTCGTGCCATTGATCCGTACAGGTTCGAGCGTAAGCACTACTATGATCGCCCATATCCAGAAACTGGAGAATACTTTACTGGACCTTGGGGTCCGCTTACCTCCGCATTAAATATGACGGTGGGCAAAGTCTTAAAGCCTACCAAAATGATGCATGAGCAAGAAGTTGCTACTGGCTTAGCAAAATATGCACCAGTAGGTGATGCGGGCGCATACATACCACCAACCACACAGTTTGCTTTAAATTCGGTTGGGTCTGGTTCCGGCTTTAGCTACGGTGGCACCACAATGGGTAGCACTACGGTTGGCGTAGGTGGGGCTAGAATAACTGGATTTTCGTCAACAGTAAAAACCAATGCTCCAACAACTGGTTCAACGGGCGGCTCTGTGGGGTTGACTAGATCTTTCAACGCCCGACTCCAACAGGCGGGGCAATATTCACTATCTACAGGATCTGTTCAAGCAGCGCAAATGGTTGCAAACATAAACCAGCAATATGCGCAAGCAGCTTACTCCCCCGCTTATGGAACCGTCAAACAAGAGGGGTTAATGGACCCAAGGATTATTGCAGGGGCACCACCCATTAGTCGCTCATCGCTGAAATTCCAGTCTTCTCAGCTAGCTTACGAAGCTCAAGAGTTGGCGGGTATTTATGGTTTTGCGTTCGGAGGTATACGTAGAGAATTAGGTCTTGGGACTCAAGATTACTCGCCAGATAGACCGGTCCTAGCGAGCGCGGGCAAAGCTTATGGGTCAACTAGGGCTTTCTGGGACCTTAATATAGGTGGTGTCGGAGATTTCCCTCTACCTATTGAAGGGAATATGTCTAACCTAGAGTTTTCGGAAATTGCACGAAGATTCATACCCAAAGAAAGAAAAGATGTTCAATACGTAAATCCTATTAAGAATGATATGGGAATTATGTATCCATGGTTGCCTGGAAGTGACTACTTTATAAATTTCAAAGAAGGCGATCCATACACCCACGTTCCTGAGGGCGAAATGCGGTTACCAGGTAAAGGTTATGAAAGATTTCATCGATTGAATTCTGACGCAACCGGTAAGTATGGCTTGGTTGACCAGTTTAAAGTCCTTGGTGATGTTGCACCATGGTCTCAAGAGTACCGGGAGCTTGATTCTGTTTTAGATAAAATGAATCTTGGTTCTAGGCAGCGCGAGATTATTCAGACTACTCGTGAACAAGTTGAAGCTAAAAAAGTAACCAATGAATTTACGCCGTATAAACACACTTACAATAATGACCCCACTGATAGCTTATTGAAAAATGTGGTAGGGCGGGTAAAAGAAAAAATTGAGCACTCGGATACTTATTTTAATACGAAGTTCCTCCAAAAAAGGACAGCAGTAGAAGATTGGGAAAGAGATAACGTTTATGGCGCAACATTCCCGGAGTGGCAAAACCCGATAGACGATTTCTTGCAACCAATGATGAATAAGTCGACGCAGAGAGGACCGTTCCTTGCGGCAACAACGATGGGATTTGTTGGTTCGCTTTTTGGTAAAGGACCTAAAGCTAAGGCTATTGGCGCATTTATTGGTGGTAGCGCAGGCTTTGCCGCAGGGTCCTATGGTAAAGCTTATGAAGCTATTACCGGTCGGCAGTTTATGCCCGCAAGCCGTAAAAAAGAAATAGCCTTGGATGAATATACTGATATTTTGACATATGTTAAGAACATGCATTTGTCTGCTGCGGCCGAATCATCTGGGAATCAAGATTTAGCTGCGCAATTCATGAATGAAGCTAAACAAACAATGTATGGCGCAGATATATATCAAGGTAATCTTTCTCAGATAGCGCAAGCAATACCAAAAAGGAAAAGGGAGCATTTTAAAGCAATGTTGGCTGCTCCTGTCGAAGAGCGTAAGCGAATACTTGATACTTCCGGAAGATTGGAACGCAGAATTTATCAGGCCGCATGGGGAATGCCCGTAGAGAAGAGGCCAGACTTGGAAGAGTATTTCTCCGAAAGGGAACTACCTGAAGCTGGCTGGGAAGGATACAACCCTTCAACCTCCATGGATCAAATTAAAGTAAAGATTGGTCAAAGCATGGGTTTGGATTTATCAGAAATGGGTTACTATCCACAACAGATTAAGGAAGCTAATTTAGTTAATGCTTCCTACCCATCCTTCCGTTCCAACACCACAGGGACTGCTCAGAGGTTGCGTGAATTGATGAGAGCGCAAAATATTCAAGGGGATGTTATTCCCGTGTTGACACCTTACGCCGGAGATCGGATTGAGTTACAGGCAGGGTTGAGGTAATGGTAGATTATAGCGATTTTGACCCAAGGATTTTACGTCAGACACTATCTAAGATTAGTCAAAAGTATCCAACTTTTCAGTTCGATTTTCAAAACAATGTACCAACTATTCGTGTTGGTTCTGAAACTTATAATACCCCAGCGGAAGCGCTTGAGTATATTAAAAAAATTAATTTAACCCAATATGACGTATTTGACTCAACAATACCAAGCTATCTTAAGTCGGGGCAAGGTGCAAATAATTTCTTAATGCTAGAGGAGTTATCTGAAACACTTGGCGTGCGCATAGAGCGCTTAGGCATGAAGTCGGCAAGCGTTAAGCAGATTGAAGCTATTAATGAAGTCTTTTCTACCGGAATGGATAGAGAAGGGCTTTTCTACGCAAAGAACGATAATGTTACAGGTTTAATATTTCATCAAAATGGTAAAAAATTAAAATTAAATGAAATCCTAGATTTACTAGAAAACAAAGGTATCCATTTTGATGTTAGCCAAAAAACTTTTAAGCGTTTACGATTCTTGGGTAATGATTATAAGTTTAGTGCTTCTGGCCTAGATTTAAACGCTTACTTTTTTGAAGCCGCAAAGACGCAACGTGGCATGGATTTAATGAACAAGGCTGGTTATACTTTTTCTGATGGCGGATACAAGGTAGCTTCAAGTAGGCGTATAGGAGATATGAGCAACCTTGTCGGGAACGTAAGTGCCGAGTATTCTGGTCTGCCATCTGAAATGTCTATCAAAACGCAAAAAAATGTCTTAAAAGCATATAAGGAGTTAAACCTTGGCGGTGCCTTAAACACTATTCAAGATATATCGTCCTTAAGCGATTCAGACGTAACTAGGTATATGCTTCAATTAAGTAGTGATGAGATATTAGAGTCAGGTAAGTACATTGATTCGCTAAATATGGTGAGGCGCGCATTCGACGGCGCAGTTTACGCTAGGTCAAGCTTGGCTGGCAAGGTTGCTGAGCAGGCTATGCAAAGAGCCGCAAAAATGACTCAAGATATGAGTGACGACATCAAATCGGGCCGTCTGATAGAAGGTAGTGTTGAGCACAAGTCGGCACTAAGAAAAATTGCTGCAACAAAAAGAAGTGCCGCAGAACTTGACCCAATAGTGAAGCATGGTGGTGTCTTCAATGTGAGGATAATGGGCTTCAATGACGTAAGTGCGGAAGATGAATTTGTAAATGCGATTTTTGGAGAAAATGTATCAAAAAAAGGCTTCTCGGGCCAGGTTAAAGGTAATGTTTACTTTGAGCCAGATAAACAGTTTGAAGAAGCGCTTATGTCACAGATGAAGGGTTACAACCAAGATCTTGTTGAGTATAGGGGTAAGCTTTACTCGATGGACGAAATGATAGCTACCCATAAAAACCTTGGTTTAGGGACAGTTATTACGGACGCCGGTATGTCAGGTCGGAATAGAAAACTTGTACTAGATGAAATAGAACGCAAAGGTGGGACGGTTCTAAGTCCACGCTCAATAGATGTTGTCACCTCTAAGGAGGCTAGAACAGTAGAGGTTGGTTTCAGGCAGGGTAGCGCAATGGCCAACAGGGGCGCAGCTCTATCGATGGAGGTGCAAGCTTCTGGCACTAAAGTTTTTTCTGAAGCCCAGTCATTTTTTGCCGATTTTGAACTTTATGATATGGACGCAATACGTAGAACTAACATGCAATACGTCCAAAAGCAAATTGATTATGTTAAGACTGATAAGATATTAGACGACTATGCAAGATTTAGGACTACAGGGGAAAGCTCCGGTATACTTCGGCAGCTAGTAGATCAAGCTGACGGCATCCCTGGCGAAGCTAGTACTGTTAGGGCACAACAGTTATTGGACATGCTTGATCAGGGTATAGCGCCGTCGAAAAATCCGCTTTTTGCACAAATGTATACAAGTGCGGTTAATGAGTTTAATCCTCGTAAAGATATGTTCCATCTTCTAATGCCAAACGTTTACCAGGCGCAATTCACTAATGAGCTTGGAAGGTCGTCTCAGGTAACGCGTGGTAGTATTTCTTATAAGAAAAATCTTGGTTTCATACTTAACGATTTAGATTATGATAAATATTACAATGCATTTGGCGGTCCTGACTTTGACGATTTGCTCAGATCTCATCTAAAATGGGATCGTGGATCAGATTCTTTAATTGCAATAATGAAAAGAACGCCAAGTGCCTTAGGTGAAATAGGTGTTTTTAGCGTAGATCAAAATGATCAATTAATGGATGAGGTACTCAAGAATGCTGCTGAAGTAGACGATGCGATAAAGGGTCACATCGATAGCGTAAAATTGCTTGATGCTAAAATAAATATTAAAAGCTCTTTACAAGCAAGCGCTAATTCGGCGACTGGTGTAACTGGCGCAAATGCAATGCAAAACTTAAAAAGTTTATCAGCAGTTTCTGACATTGTTGCTAGCCCAGAAGTTGACGCGCAAAGACTCGCTTCAATTATGGATGAAATAGATACTTTGGGCAGCCCAACAGATGATTCACTTCGCTATATTAACGATGCAATTGATTCCTTGGGAATAGGTGGTCAAACAGTTGAGGACCTAGAAGCAGAAAAAGCATTGTTACGTGGTGGTACAAGAAAAGATATTTTAAGAGATTATTTCGAGCGAACACATAGCGCTATGGAATCTTCTGAAATAAATAAGATAAGGAATAGGAGTTTAGCTTTATCTGATGAAGCTTTGCAGGGAATAGCTAAATATGGTTCTGTTGATGAGCTGCTGGCAAATAGAATGTCTAGAATGAGCAACCAATTGATCACCGGTATTGGTGATGATTTTGGTTCCTTAACAGATGAGTCGATTGAGGCTCTTACTAAAAGTTTTGGTGTTCTTGGCGAATATTCGAATCTCCGTATGGTCTTAGACTCCATGAAGCGAGTAAGTGACGAATTAGGTAACGCGCCAAATTTCGGTGATGACGCCATAAAAATATTAAGACAAGAAGATGTAATTGATGCTTTAACTAAAGAAGGCGGGGCACTCGCGGAGGAGATTCGCGGCATTAATGACAATATTGTAAGCTTTATATCGGATTACTTACTGCAAGGCGGGAAGATAGATAAGTTTGTTATAGACAATGAATTTGGGGAAAAGACAAGACTTAGTAAAGAGCATGTAAATAGGATTAATCAAAAACTTATACAAAGTGGCAGAACTTTAGACGAGTTTACTGTGGAGGGTCCGCTCACGCAACGCGCACAAGCCGCATCAAGGATTATGGAAGATATTGGAGATCAATATCGGATGATGAGGAGAGACATAGGTTTAGTTGATGGTTTAAAAAATCAACTTTTTGATTTAGATATAGAACGCGAAGCTGACGAGTTGATGACAATCGCTCGTGAAACTTACAAGGTTGATGACATTAGTTTCAGGTCAGCTTCGGCCTTAAATGACGCTATGGACTTGTTCGGTGAAATCCCAGATTTTAACGAAGTTTCAGATAGGGTCGGAAGAGCTCAAACTGAGTTTTTTAGGACCTTTACAGAAAGGTACGGGACAAGGTTAGATGATGAAACTTTAGAGATTTCTGAACGCGGCCAAAAAGTGCTTGGTTCAATGATAAAGAGGCATAGCCTAACACCTTTAGGTGAGGGTTCTGGTAGTCTTTTTGGCGGCAATCTTAGTGGCGTTTTTAATAGCACACTACAATGGTATGACAATCTTGGTAGGGGAAATGTAGCAGGGGTTTCGGGCCAGCTAACGGTAGACAATAAACTTGGTGCGATGCTAGAGGAAATTGATTCATACGATCGCCCGCAAGCTGTTTCAGAAGCAATTGATGCTGCAACCGGAGATATAGGTTCGGGACAGAGATCATTGATCAGATCCCGCGCTGCACGCAGGGCTTCAGAAGGTGTTTCGGATTTTGCTTCAAACACTAAAACAAAACTTCCTAAGATTTTAAGCCAGGAAGGATTAAACCTATTTAAGAATCAAACTTTCAAGAGGGGTGCGATAGCACTTGGTGGGTTGATGACATTTTCTGCTATATATAGGAAAATGAAAGACAGGACCCCCGAAGACATGCAGGGCCCACCAATGCTCCCCGGTGGCTCTTTTTATGACAATAATGCTGGCATGTACAGTCAGCAAATAATTAATAGTCCACAAAACAACCAAGGTGGCGGTACTACATATAAGATAAGGGCTTCAGGTAGTTTTGACGTAGATGCTTTATCTGGCGATATGGAAAACTTAACGGGTGCTCAAGTAAGGTCTAATAAATACGAGTCTCGCGGCTATCAGAATAAAAGCTCTAATATCGAACGTGTTATAAACGATTCTTTTAGGTGATATAATGTTACAGAACCAATTAAATAAATATAAAAACGCAGTCGGTAAACCAAATGTTGGTTCAAAAATTTTTTCAAATGAACTTCCAAGGGTCCAGGAAATGTCGCGAAATTCTGCTAATTCTGGCTCTGTTAGGAATTTTGCTATCACTAAACAAAATAGCGCCCAGATTTCGGAAAGTATTATGGCTAGCCGTGGGCCTATGTCTAATGGCTCTGCTGCAGGGTTTAAGGGTGGAAAATCTGCACACTTAGAGATAAACGGCGGGGGTTACAGTGGCGCTAGTAGAAGGTTTCATTCGGTTGGGGGGATAGATTCGGTTGGAACTGGAATTATTCCTGCTAAAAAGATGAGAAAAGCAGTTACTAGAGATGTAGGTCGACTTTCCGAGACCTCTATGTCTAGGATGTCGAAGTTAAAAGTCTTAAATAGATTGGTGTAAATTGTCTGAATACAGTGCTGAAGATGTAATTGATGTCCTGATTATTGCGTTTGAATTTCCTCCTAGTGACGTTTATGGGCCTATGGAGCGATACCTGCTTTCTATAGGTAAGGTGTGGATTCAGAGTGAGGATCCAATTGGCGCATCTATTAAGCTTACAGAAACCCAGGCGCTTAATGCTGTAAAGCATTTCTTAAAGAATAGAGAAGTAGTAGCAGGTGGAACCTCGGATGGTTCAGACTACGATAGTTCCTTACCTTACGACGAAGAAGTGGTAAAGAAAGCCTTAAGCGAGGCTAACAGGACTTCTCTAAGTGGACAAAGTTCAGATTCAATTAAACGAATTATACAAAATTTAGATGATTTATTTGGCTTTGGTGTTATTCTGAGGGAGAAAGAATCAATTGAAGGCATAGTATCTTTCCTACAGAGTCCTGAAGGAATAGGAAATTTTTCAAAACTTTCATATGACGCAAGGGTTGCCCTCAACAACTTACTGAGCTTAAGAGATAATGGAGATTTCCATTCGAAAAGACTTTATAACTTGGCGCTTTCTGTTCTACCCCAGCTTAATAGGCTTTTAGATTCTTATGTTGATCTTCAAAAAAAGGAAGAGCAGTACGTAAAAGATAATGGCGTAGATCCGACTACACTATTCGCCAACTCTTTTATGTCGGTTTTCAGTGAAAAACCGTTGCAGATGGCGCTTTTTTATAAGGAAAATACTCAAAGAAGAATTAGTGAAGCATTTGCGCAACAATTCCAAAGGCCAAACAATGATCCGCAGCCCGTACAGCCTTGGGAAATGAGAATTGGCGGGTCAAAGTTTTTCGTGCCACCAATTGATGTGAAAGTTTCCCAATTTTTTAAAACTGGCAGCTTAACGGGTGGAGCTATACGTCAAGCTTCATCACCAAAGTTTAATTCGGGCCACAGCGAAACCGCCATACAAACAACTATCTATTTCCCTAGTTTAGAGTCAATATGGGGAATTATAACGAGTGAAGAAAAACCAGAAGTATTTTTAAATTTTGATGACATTAATAAAACGAGCGATAAAGATGTAGACTATTTCCTTTCATCGTTAAGGGGCTTAATAGCTCAATTTAAATATGCGCCATTCCTTCCTGTCCGGAATCAATACTTAAATCAAGCATGGGGGATTACTGGCGTTACGCTCAACAGTATGACTATATCTACTGTAGAAAATTATCCTTTCTGTGTTGCTGTAACGCTTAATATGATGAAGTTTAACCATAAAGTTTACCTTCCAATGGTTGAAGATTTTAATCAGGCGGTCCACTGGGGCAGGTTTAGGCAGTACATGGGCAGGGCCGCTATGGCAATGCAAAATTCTTATAATCTAGGATTTTTAACTGAGAGTTTGTTTGGCGACATTTGGGATAAAATTCCTTTTATAAATAGAGACAAACCAAAACCAGATCAAGATACCTTTGATACATCGGACGTATCTTTTTCTAGGCCAACGAAAGAAGGTTGGGCAAAAGATCCTACTAGAATTAAGTTCTACTACCCGTCAAAAACACCAATGGAGATTTTTGCACCAGATGACTCTATGTTTAGGCAAGAGCGGGAAGATGAAACTGTTGGTAGTTCTGATTACGAAAGAGATAAATCCGCATGGGAGTTGCTCCTTGGTAAGCTAGGTATTGACGTTGACGTATACCCAGAAAGCGTTTATGACAACGTAAAAAACTACTCTCAAAGATTTACAACTTACCAAAACGAATGGACATACCTGGGCCAGTATCTAAAGTTTAATAGTCTCGTTGTCTTAAATATGACTCAGGATAAATTAATCAAATACCTGAACGAAAGAATATCTACCTTAGAAAAAGAGGGTACGATTAAAAATGACGCAGACAAAAATAATTATACTTCAGCAATCGTGCAACGTTGGTACGATTTTATGTTCGGTGGATTTAAAGACACTGTATTCTATAGGAAGCTTTTAGAAAATACCCAATACAGAAATGGCAGTTTTACCATTAACGAGTGGGACGTCCCGATGGAAGAAATGGCGTTTGACGCTAAAAGCGTTTTCGTACAAGGTATCTCTGTATCGCTTTCTAATAACTTTGCGAAACACCAAGTACAACTCCAGGATGAGCCTACTTATCAACATATTGGCGGCGGTGATAATAGAGTCGATATATCAATGATCGTTGTAGGTGAAGATAATCTTATCAGAATTCGCAGGATGTTTGATAAAATTGGTGGACTAGCAAGGCTAGAGCACGCCCACGGTGTGCTTGGTTTCCTTGGTGTTAAAAATGAACTAACCGCACTTGCCGGTATGAAGTATCTAATGCCGCTGACTTATGAGGTTGACACTATACCTGGTTACCCACGCGTATATAATGTTAGGTTGTCTTTTATAGACTTTGACATTTTTCAGCAGAAAAGAGAAAAACTCTCTTCTGATCTCCAGGTTGGGCTCAAAGACCTTTTTGGTAAGCGCAACCCATTCCTCAGGGTAAAGCAAGTCTGGAGCAGGTTTAACGCCTATCCGGATTTCCCTCTTACAATTAGGGACGAAAAAGACGACAAAGTTATTGGGACGATTGATCCAGATTTTTATTTCCGGGCTTTTACTACATTTGATGATGATTTAACGTATTGGGGGAGTCTTCCAAAAGGTGAAGAAAGCCCGATTGCATCAATGAACTCTGATGGAACTTTTCAGATTAACCCAAAGAAGGATGATGTAACTGCAAAATTAGCACAAGCTTCAGGAGAGGTAAAAACTGAACAGTATACGGTTAACAAGAAAAATACTGTATCGACCTACCCATTAGAACTGTACTTTAATATGCTAACTACTGGTGACGGTCAGGATACGAGTGCAATCGTTAAGTTAGCAAACGCTGGTGAGCTTATAGTTGGGACCCAACAGCAAAACGAAGACCCTAAGTTCCCAACTACAGGGAAACCAGTAAAGATGACAGAAGACACCGCTGTCGCTACACAAACTGAACCATCAATTGCTGGGTTAACGCCTGGAGCGCAGATACAAAACCCTTACGCTAATGCTACAAATGACCCCTCCACTCAATATGAGTTAATCATGAATGACGCAAAGTACCGCGACATTAACGGTAGGATGATTAGGGCATTCCCAACCTACATGTTGTGGCTCATAGATGAGGGCGGCAGGTTTGGCGGTGTAAAGTTGTTTGATAATTTTTATGGTCTTCAATCAGTTGTTGATTTTTCCATTAATCGTTCTGAGGATGTGCTTGGCGATACGCTCGTGCTTCGATTGTCAAATCTTTATTCAAAATTGTCGACACAATATAAGGGCTTTGTTAAGAGGCAGGATGGAACTGAAAATATTGTTTTAGATGACGATAATGGAAATACAATAGAATCAGTCGCAGATATTCCTGAGTATTTAATACAAACTCAAGAGAATATTAACAGCGGTATGGACGATACCTATATCGTTGAATTAGACAGCATCAGATTGAAGCCTGGGGTTCGTGTACATATGCGTATGGGTTACGGCGCTAACCCAAATTCTCTAGAGACTGTTTTTAATGGTGTAATAACACAGGTTCAGGCTGGGGATATTGTAGAGGTTATTGCACAATCAGACGCGATCGAATTAAGTCAGTATATCAACACGACCAACAAGAAGGGTCACTCCGGTGACATCGATGGGGCAATTGGTACGGGTTTTTGGCTTTCTGAGCCAAGGGACCTTATGGTTCGACTACTGTCTATGGGTTCATCTCGCTTCAAAGAGGGTTTTGCTCATGCTACTCGTGGGCAGATTTTCTCTGAAAGCAGATTTGGTATTCGTCATTTTGGAACAATTCTTTATGAAGCATTAACGCCAAACGAAAAAGAAAGGCACGACAAAAGGTATCAAGCAGTCACAAGCAGACTTCAGGCTGTTGCGGGGTCTGATAGCGTATCTAAAGTTCTTGGGGCATCTGCTGGTACCATCTACGACACGACGGCGAGTGATAATGAGGATAGTAAAAACAGTTTAATAGGCGGAAGTTTCAGCGGGTTCTTAGGGCAAGGTGCTGTGCGGACTAGCACCGATGAAAGCGGGAAGGTAAGCATGCCACTACTTGGCCTTATGCAGAGTATGTGGACTAATTTCTTTACAAAAAGAGATTTTGAAATTTATAAAAGGAATATTTATCCAGGCAACGGAACTGGTGTAGCCCAGTATCTCGGTGGGGATCTATTGGATTCTGGCCCAGTTTTACTTGAGGCTGCAGGTAGCCAGGCCGCAACTGACACTTTCTTTAACAAGGATGCTAAGAGCATTTTCAGTCAGTTTAAGAGTGGGGAGCCAGGAAAAGACTCAAGGGATCAAGTTATCCAAAACACTATACTAAACCTTTCGCTTAGTGGTGAACGAATTGAGGATCAAGTGAGTCCGCAGAATAACGCGGCGCCAAGTAATTCTGATCCCAATGCGCCAGCAAATCAGGGTGCAAGTGGTCGCGACCCTTCTAGCGTTACGGCCGCTACCTTGCTTCTAGGGTCTGTTGGGGAAGCCGTCTTGATGAAAAGGGGCGCGCTAAAAAACAATCCACTTTTACAGGCTCTTGGACTGATACAAGGTGGGGAAGCAGACTCTGACTTAAATGGTTTTGATGAGGTATCCTTTAGGGCCCAAACCTACATGAAGACTGTTTGGGATATGTTTAAGTTATGTGCGGCACTACTTCCCAACTACATCGTAGCGGTCCGGCCTTTCGAGGATAGGTCAACGGTCTTTTACGGTAAACCTCATTGGCTGTATACCTCCGGAGTGATACCGCTTTCTACAGGTGTGCCGAAGGACGATGATAAGGTAAAACCAGAAGGGCCAGACGCAGAGCTAGAGAGAATAATGAGGGAAGCAACAAATCTTGCTAATCCTTTGGCGGATTTAGAAAACCAAATGAAGTTTGTTAAGGATATTTCTTCATCAAATCCATTCACAAGTTTTACTGGAACTCAAGCACCAGGGACAACTAATACTCCTGATTCATCCAGCGAAGTCATGACGCTTCCACTGGAGTCGGGCGGTGCAAAAATTCCAATTAGGTCCGGTAAAGTTGTAATGGGCAAACATTTAGAAGGTTATAACTATAATGCACCAGAATCGAACCTAAGCGATGCGATAAGTCGTATGACCATTTCGGAAAAAGCAGAAATAGTTACCGAGTACGCTACAGCGCAAAAGGATGAACTGGCAAAAAATAGTTCAAGAGATCCATTAACTGGGGAATTTTCGCAAGAGTACATAAGAAGAATGAATGCCCTTGACGAAATTCTAAAGAATGCAATTGACGAAGAAGAAGAGAAAATTGACGACTTCATTAAAGATCCAGTCAATTCTGGGATAAGAGGAAGATTTTTATCGGATGCTAGTTCAGTACATATAGAGCTACCCCAACTGCCAGACGTCCACAAATATGCAAATTTTAGAGCTGGAAGTTTATTCGTCGGTTTTGAAAATGGCACCCCACAAATCACCCCTGAAGGTGAACAGTGGTATATAAGAATGCGTTGGCCTTACATAAATTGGCAAGATTACCTTAAAAGGCAATGGGAAAGCCCCGAATCTGGTACTGGCGATCCAAGTAAATATTGGGGTAAAAAAGTTGCAGTATCTTTACCTGATTCTGGCAAGGTGGTCGTATGCTACGCCATAGATGGCGGTCCTATGGATCCGGCTTTTAGGGCTGAAGTTTCTCCAGATGTTTATTACGCTTTAGATTTAGCAGGATATCCACAGAAAGATTGCTATTTTGGTTTTGTAGATGACAATGTAAGACTTGGTCCGGTTGGTGGGTCGTTAAGCACAGAGACTGGACGTAGACTTGATGTGTCAAGTATACCAGTTCCAACAAGAGCAATAGTTGATGGCAGGTCTTACGAAACAATAGTTGACCCTGATCAGGCTTTTGAACGACTAACATCGGACACTAATGCAGAAACACTTTTTGGTGAGCAATACTACTTTATAAATTCATTCTTGTATGGCTGGCTTGCTGGTGGCGGAAATAATAACCCTAGGGCGTCAGGCTATTACGGGAACTTCGACGATGCAAACAAGGAAAACGACGCCCAGTTTGCCGATAAGTATATCTCCCTTTTAGATAACGGAATAAAAGGTAGTATAAGGGCTGACGATAATGCTATTGGTGCCTTTGATATTGTTGGCGAAATAGCGAGGCGAATTTACGATGTGGACTACAATGAGCGTAGACTTGAACTATTGAAAGATTCGGACATAGCCAGTAATTACCTTCGTGATACTGGCTTAACTTTCGACAAGCTAGTAGAAAAAGCCAATGCCAATTACGAAGCATTCAACAACGCCCGAAAATTTTATGGAGATTATAAAGGGGATACTGAAACGACCGCAGAAGAAATTTGGGATATATTCAGAAAACAATGGCATATCAGAACTGATAAGGAATATCTAGAGGTTAAGGAAGCGGCAATTGAATTTATTAACCAAATCGGCTTACCTATAAATGATCCAAATAATGCTTTAGGTTTTGACGAAAATTGGTATGATGGTTCTACATCGGGTCAAGGTTTTGATAGCAGCGCTGAAAGTGAAGCTGTTGACAAGGTTATATTTAGCACTAATATGACAAAGATTGTTAATAATTTTAAAATGCTTATGTGGCGTCTCCCCTACGCCAGGGCTTGGCTAGTTATTACTACGGGAAGAACGCCAGATACTGGTGAGTTACTTGCCGCTAGTGTTGGGGCTTCAGTCGTTACCCTCAACCCAGTTCCAGCAGTTGCTGCGTTAGCTACTGATGCTTTAGATGATAATCCTTTTGACTTTAAAAATAGTGATATTACAAAGCTATGGAGATGGTATTTAGGGCTTAATGCAGATGGGTATAAGAAAAACGATACTGCTGTTTCTGCGTTAATAAATGCGGCAGCATTAGATAATGAAAATAGCTTTAATGGTTTTAGTTCACAGATTAATCTTTCCCCAGATGCAAAAACCGGCGCAAGTATATTTGCAAATGAAGCTTTAGTTGGTAGATTTATCGAGGCCTTAAAACACTACAAGAGGGTCGGTCTTAAGGGTAATGGAGCTCAGCAGGCAATTGAGAGAATTGGTCAAGTTTGGAACCAAACAATAGGAGCATTCTTTACATTAGTTAGTAGCGCATTAAGCGGAGTTGTGGCAACATTCAGACTATCCCTAATGCAGATGGGCTATGGCATGGGAATGCTTGGAGCTATGCAACAGCAAGCTAATATCTTAAATCGTGCTTTAAATGACTCTATTTATTATAGTCTCGGCGAACCTGGTTCTGCGATATGGCTTGCGGACAATCCATTCACTAGAGAGTATGGGGAACCGGTTATTGAGATTAGGGAGCCATTCCAAAGATTCCATTACATTAATTCTTTTCAAGATATTATTGATAATGGGATTCAAGAAAAACTTGATAATATACCAACTGTGGTCACAGCTAGTTCGGATGGCAAGTACCCTGTTACGGTTTATTTCGATAAGGGAACTTCTCCCGAGAAGCAGTTTGAAGTGGGAATTGAGACAGGACTTTTTTGGGACAATGCAAGAGGCAGTGGTTTTTTCGGTTTCCTGCATCCTCTCTTGCACCCGTTTGAAACAATGCGCGGTTTAGCTAAAAGCGCAAGCGGCTCATCTGACGAAATCCTTTCGAGAAGAGTTGGGCTATCGTATCTCAAAGAATCCCTAAAAGACATTTATGGAGGCGAAGTTGTAATCATTGGTAGGGCCGATATACGTCCGCACGACCTTGTGTACCTCGCCGATACGTACGAGCGGATGTACGGAATATTCGAGGTAGAGGCTGTTACACACCATTTTACTAGCGACATGGGTTTTGTGACAGCAATTACACCAAACGCTGTTGTTACAGTAAATGACCCTGCGCGCTGGGTGTACCAATCCTGGATCTGGGGTCTTTTTGGGGTGCAGAATACAAGGAATCATGTAAGGCACCTTCTCTCGGTAACGGCCGATAGGTCTTCAAGAGTTTACAACGATGTTCTTGCTTTCGTAGACAGTAATGGGGAAGTTGACATGAGCGGCTTCGCCGAATCGATTGAGGACACAATCCGCGGTAGTGTCCAGTTTACTGGTGGAAATTCTGGGCTAGTAAAAGATATAGCTTCTCATGCCGCCGCAGGCTACGCGGTTCCTAGTGGTTCTTCTTACAGTATAGCTCCAGATAGTTGGGAGCAAAGCGCCCAAAATATAGGAAGCCTTTTTTCAAGTCCGGGAGCAACTTTTGCGTCTTGGATTCCCGGAGTGAATAAGTTGCTTGACGTAGCTTGGGAGGGTTGGACATGGGTTAGGGATAATCTCCTTGACCAGCATGGGTGCTATATACAGTATTTAAGCAAAGATGGGCAACCAATGGATGCAGGCCTCAGTTTCAATCAGGGTGTCGCGGTTGGTCATCATCACTCGATTAATTTATTACCTGGAATACTTGGGGTTGAAGTTGACACGACCGAAAATGGTCATAGGCGTATTACAATTAACGACCTTATGGGTTCACTTGGTTGGAGTGAGTTAGAGATATCCAGTATTCAGCGGCAGGTTAGCTGGTGGAACAATTATTGGAATGCGCGCGTGCTAGATTATGCTGGCAAGGGACCAGACCCTGTTACTCTTACTCGCCCTAATGCCTATTTAGCAAAGGTTATAGCTATGAGTACCGACGATGATGACGGTAATGGCATAGTCGACGGCGATACGTTCTCTTGCCAAAAGCTAGACGCCGATGGCAACCTAACTGGGTCTACATTTAAGATTCGTTTAGCGGGTATTGATACTGCAGAGCTTGATTTCAAGCAAGATATCCAGAGAAATGATTCGTCGCAAAAAGCCTATATTGCACGGCAATTTTTGGAGAAACGTTTGATTACGGATCAAGTAGCAAATGGCCTTGAGCCAATTGTCGCAGTTAGGGAGTCTATTGGTGCGGGTGTGGATGGAAGATTTGGTTCTAAGGATAAGTACGGCCGAACGCTTGCTGTCGTATTTCATAATGGTGATTACGACAAATTGGCATCAAGCGCCGAAAAAGAAAGGCAGAGAAGAGATTCTCTACTAAGAAACGCTTCTTCGTGGCCTTTGATTCCCTGGGATTCATTTACCGCAGATGGTAGGACTTACACTGTTAATTGGGAAATAGTTGTTTCTGGATTAGCTTATACAGATATGGGCGGAGTTAAGGCTGGGGACCCTGACGCTAGGTATAGTTCGGGAAACTTTACTGGGGGTAATTGATGGCCCACTTTGATTTTTCTTTAAATGATTTCACTAATGAGAAAAATATCTCTAATGCCGTAATTAATAAGTCAAAAAATTACACACCAAATGGACAGGCTAAAGCGATAAAAACATCTTTTTCTCAACTTCCCTTAGACAAGCAAAGGCCTTTAACAACTACTAACGTTTCAGATATGCTCCAGGGCACAACGGTCTATAAGCCAATGGGTTTGATATACAATTCCTTTAATGATGTTTTGTCTAGGGATATACAGCTGGCAAGGAATGTGAAAGTTGGCGATAGGTTGCTGTCTATGGATAAAGCCCATACAGGGCTGTTGCCTTACGATTCGAATAAGAGGGACGCTTCAATAGATATAGCTTCTAGCGTAAATGCCTTGACAACCAGTGCGGGGTCAACTGGAACACCAGCAGCCGCAGACAATGGAACCACAACTTCTGCGGGAGGCCAAGGCTCTGGCCCCGGAACCGAGATATTTGTCCCGCCCGCTGGTAAATCGTGGCCTAAGGGCACACTTTCTATCGACGACGTTGCTAAACTAGTCATTGAAGTTGGAATTTCTGAAGACGCCCAAGCTGTATTGGTAGCCATTTCTCATCGAGAGTCTAGCTTTAGGACTGGAGCCTATAATCCTGTTGGACTAGATAATTCTTGGGGTCTATGGCAGATTAATACTATTGACGGGGCAAGCCCGCAGTATCGACGTTATGACCTAACCGATCCTTATACAAATGCAAGAGTTATGGCTATCATGTCCGGTAGTGGGGCCAATCTGCATCCCTGGTATACCCAGCACGATGGCAGCAATGAACCTGGCTACAGTAGCGCATATAGTGTTCAAGACTTTTTGCCAGAAGCTATTGCCGCAGTTCAGAGGGTTAAGGCGCAGGGTTATAGGGCTGGGTAGTCCAAATTGATACACAACCTGTTAATAACTATTACTATATCCAGTAGGGATTAGATGAATAAAGTAAAGAACGTCAATATAAAAATTATTACATTTTCTTACTAAGATTGGCATAGAGACTGATGGCCCACTTTGATTTTTCTTTAAATGATTTTACTAATGGGAAAAATATTTCTAATGCTATTATTGGAGGAACTAAGAGTTACACGCCAACCGGAGAGGCAAAATGGTTGAGGACTACGTATTCCATGGTAGACGCAAAAGCTCAACAGTCTTTAACAACCGCGTCTGTTTCGGATATACTTCAGGGAAATTTGCTACTTAAACCTGTTGCCCTTAATTATACGCAGTTTAATGAAGTTACTTCTAGTATATCGAAAGTCGCTAATACTACTAAAGTTCAAGATAAGGTTGGAGCGCTTGGTTATAGGAAATACCTTGCTGGATTCGACACGGTCGGCGCCGTAAATAGTCTTATTAATCTTAATATTAATACTACAACATCGCCTAATAGTATTACGCCAACATCTCCAAGCCCAACTGGTGCATCAAGTATCCGCCCTATTGCGGGCGGTTACTACCTAATTAACCACCCACCTGCAAGTCCGCAATTCCACGAAAGTAGGAATAACGGCCTTAGTGGCGGTGTGGTTTTGCACACCACCGAAGGTGGCGGAGGTTATCAGTCGGCGGAAGCAACGGCAGCCTTTATATCGCGCAGATCAGACCCTGGATCGTACCATTGCATAGTGGATTCCGAACCAAATACGGCTGTCTATATGATGCCAGACAATTATACAGCCTTTGGTGTAGCTACTCCCGGATTTAATAGTAGGTGCTGGAATATCGCAATAGCGGCAAATTCTGCAGATTTGAACCCAAGTAGCCCAGAAACATTAACCGAAATCGACAATATGGGTAGAGAAATTGTTGCGTTCTGGGCTAGGAATAGTATAGACCCAACACAGGGTGTCAGGTTTGTCGGGAATGGAGTTAAAGATGGGCCAGGTCTTGCACATCACGGGGATGTTCAGCCGGGAGACAGGTCAGACGCATGGGCTCGCCGAGAAGATAGGGAGCTTTTTGATGCTTTATTATTGCAGGCTATAGCTCGCCATGCTATTTAGGTAGGTTGATATAATGGCACACTTTAATTTTAGTTTAAAAGATTTTGCCAACGGTAAGAATATTAGTAATTCTATTATCGATAATCAAAAAAACTATACTCCAAGCGGTGAAGCTAAATGGTTGAGTACTACCTACTCAAAAACCCCGGTCAAAGCTAACACTTCAATGACTACAGCAAATATCTCCGATATATTACAGGGGCAACTCTTGTATAAGGATCCTGGATTAGTTGCTACTCAGTTTAATGAAGTTTTATCTTCAGATATGGCAAAATTGCTCAGCGCCAGTGTGGACGGTAAAAATACTTACATTACCAAACCTATGGCACAGTTAGTTGGATACGATATACCGGCACAGTCCGATATTGGTTCTATTATCGTGAACAATATAGGTACGGCCTCAGCAGGGACTAATGCATCGAGATCTCCTGCTACTGGCGCCCCAAATACTGGAGGTGGTCAGACGGGGGTACCGACCCCAATTCCAGAAAGTGGTACTGCGGTAGAATTCGCCCTTTCTCGTATAGGTTGCAGGTATGTTTGGGCGGCAGAAGGTCCCGATACTTTTGACTGCTCGGGTTTAGTAACTTGGTCTTATAGGAAGGTCGGGATAAATCTGCCCCATTACAGCGGTGCCCAATACAATATAACCCAAAGGATAACTGAAGAGCAGCTTCAGTCGGGAGACCTGATTTTCTGGGGGGGGAATGGAAGTGAGCATTGTTCCATCTATATTGGGAACAATGAGATGGTTCACGCTTTTGATGGCGTGCAAAAAACGCTTTTTATATTTTCTTATGGATACTGGTGGAAAAAGCCGTCTGGATATGGTCGAGTTGTAAGATAGTTTATTCGGATAATACAATTACAACTTTACTATAAGTAAGAGCCTAGTGGAGAAGTTATGAATATCGCGAACAATCCAAAATTTAACCAATATATAGATTCCAAAATTCAAACTTCTGATGAAACAAGGAATATAGATAGGTTCGGTGTTGTTTTATCGTACAATGGCGTGACTAATACGGCTACTGTATTGATGTCTTCGCCTAGTACTGAATCGGCTGGCGATATAATAGAAAATGTACCGTGCCCTGTGTTGATGGGTATACAGATGGCAGCCCCAGAGCCAGGCCGTCCGTGTTGGGTTTGCTTTAAAGGTAATCGCGGAGAAAAGTATCCAATGATCAGCCATTTTTTTAACCATGATTTTGAAAAGTACGACTACCAAAGGCACACGGCAGCTTCTACTGGTATCCCCTTCTATATGTTGAGTATGTGATGACTACATTTAATCGGCCTAATGAGGCTTTATTTCAGAAAAGTAAATATAGCCCTACCGAAGTTGGTATAACACACCAAGCAGTACCAGCATATATACGACTTTGTGATAATGGCGATATAGAAATCATGGCTGGTGAGGGGATAGGGCTTGTCTTGCATGCAGCTAATAAAAGTGTCACTATCATAGCCGATAGTATTAAGATGATGACGAAAGAGGACGGTTTAAGGTGGAATGATCACCACTTCAACCCAAATGGCTCAGAATGGACAGAGCCTGCCCTTCTCAAAAAAGATTTACAGCAAATGCGCGGAGTGTTTGACGGTATTGAAGATTACATTGGCGGCCAATGATGGACCTTTATTTTTCTGAATCTGGTGATCTAAAACTGTCCCCAACTAGAGATTTAGCCCTTACCGACACCGGGTGGAGAGAGAAGGCACAAACCGCATACATGATAGTTCAGACTGAGCCGGGCGATTTTACGCTTTATCCAAGGTTTGGGGCAAATTTGTCGGAACTTTATGGAATGCCACAATCTGCAGAAACTGGCGAGTACGGTAAAAAAATTATCGAAGATGCTTTAACTAGATACAACTCGTTTAAAAATTCGGAAATTAATGTGGTGGCAATTCCAACTGGTCCACAAACTATAAGATTTGACATTTATATTATTAATGGTTCTAAAAAACAAATGACTATCTCTGTCGAGCAAAAACTAGGATTGACATAAAATGGCTGTTTATTTTAAAAAAACAAGAGATCAAATTTTACAAGAAGCTTTAGCAAAAATAAAAGATAGGACATTAATAAGTGCAACAAATCCAGGTTCGGTAACAAGGGCAATTACCGAAGCTATAACAACAGAGCTTGGTGATTTCTACGATATCTTGGACGCAAATATAAGTCAGTCTCTTATATCGACCGCCTCTGGTCGGGCCTTGGATAGCCTTGGGTCTATTTATGATATAAAAAGAAAAACTCTTAGTGATATAGCAAAAGCTGATCAAAGAATTGGATCATTTTATTTCTATGTCGAAAATACTCATGAGTCACCAATTATTATCCCATCAGGTACAAAAGTGTTTACTAGTTCCGTAGGTTATGTTGGTAGGCAACTTGCTTTTTCTACAGATTATGAGGTAACTATTCCGGTTGGGTCACTGCGTGCGTATGTTTCTATAACTCCTCTTTTTTCTGATAATATTTTTACAGCTCCTAAAGGGACCTTGATATCTAACGATTACATAAGTCCGACAAATACGCTGGTTAAGTGCACAAACCCGAAACAGATCGCGGCATCAGATGCTTATGAGACTGACGCGGACTACCGTGCAAGAATCATTAAGGGTATTAGGGTGGCATCTTCCGGGACAATTGAAGCTGTCAGGTTCGCCGGACTGAACGTTGAGGGTGTAAGAGATATTAAAATACGTCAATCCCCATATGGCCTGGGCTCTTTTGAGGTTATGGTTGTTTCAGAGCAGGAGAATATAGCTGCAACAGTAACCCGACAAGTTAGAACTGTGATAGAGAATGTAAGGCCTGTTGGTGTTACTATGTTCGTTAGGTCTCCTGTCCTCAGACCTCTAGACATGAGCGTCTCAGTTATGAGTAACGTTGTTAATTCGCCTGAATACGCTAATTTACGTGACCGAATTAGGATAGCAATTACAAGATATTTGAATACACTAATGCCTGGTGATACTATAGTCTACAATAAGATGATACAGGAAATGATGGATTCATCTGGTATAATAAAAGATATTCAAGTTTTGAGATATGCGCCAAATGGCGTTGATTCTATAAGGAGAAATTACACTCCTAAAGAATATGAGCAAGTAGTTCCAGGTAATATTCAGGTTTCAATATCCTAAGGATGGTTTTGTAAGTGAGAGTTTGCGCAGGGCCGGACTGTACCGACGAGTTCGAACCGGTAGTTCATAACCAAAAGTATTGTGGTCCAGTATGTAAAAGGGCCGCAGAAAATGCGGCAAAAAGAAAAGCTTTTACCGAAGATGTGGCACAGGCAGTAGTTAAGAGTGTCGCACCTGCATACATTGAACTAGATGATGAAGAGGAAAGAATTGATTTCCTTCAGAAAGAAGTATTGAGGCTATCAAGATTAGCAGATAAAAGAAAATCAGCTAAAAATGAAATTGTCGACGTAACATACCAGGCAGCGTTTGATGCATTTTCAGATTTTCAACTACCATCAATATCTAAACCCTCATATCGCAAATCTGGTCCAGGCGACGAAGAGGTTGCGGTAGCAGTCTGTGCTGACTGGCAGCTCGGAAAGGTTACTCCTAGTTATAATTCCGAAGTATGTAGGGAAAGGATTGAGCTTTTTGGCGACAAGATACTTTCTATTACAGAAATGCAGAGGGCAGATCACCCGGTAAAAGATATTCACCTTTGGTTCCTTGGGGATATAGTTGAGGGTGAAGAGATTTTTGCTGGACAAAGCCATTTATTAGATTCTGGCATATATAGGCAGGTGGGCGTTAACGGTCCAGAAATTATATCAGATCTAATCCTTAAGCTACTGACCGGTTTTGAGAATGTTCATGTTGTAGGCGTTATAGGTAACCATGGATCTATAGGTGGGCGTGGCCGAAGAGATTATAACGGCGAAACAAATATGGATCGCCTACTCTATAAGATAGTTCAGTATATCTTTAAGGATGAAAAAAGAGTAACGTTTAACATACCCGATGGTCATGGTGAAAGACATTTTTATGCAATTGACTCAATTGGCGAGTATGAAACACTCCTAATTCATGGCGACCAATTCCCTCCGCCAACCACAACGCACGCATATTACAAGAAAGTAATGGGCTGGAAAGACGGTGCAATACCAGAAAGTTTCCAAGATGTTTACATGGGGCATTACCACCAAAATGCTAAGATGACACTCGGCAACACTATTTTACGGGTATCTGGTTCACCAGAAAGCTATAACACATATGCTCAGGAAGTTCTTGCTGCAATGGGTAGGCCGTCACAAAATTTGCAATTCATACACCCAATTAACGGTGTAACAGGTGAGTATACTGTTTGGCTAGACTGATAAGGGTTGGATGAAAACTTATTTTTTACGACTAAAAAATAGTGATTTTACGCTTGTTGATAACCAATTGGTTACGGGTGTTATCGACCTGTACGACAACACTAATTCGGCGATGGCGACACCATCTTATGTTAATTATGTTACCGAAAGGACCACTTATGGAACTGACCTTTTGGGCGACAATACTTGGACTGGTTTTAACGTAATAGATGATTCTTCTAGCCCATCTATAGTGACAGAATCAGGCTATGTTAAAGATGGTAGGTTTGTTGATACTACAGCTAAAATTGATATATCAACTTGGGAAATTAATTTTATTAATACGCCTTTTGACATCAGTCCTTATCTTACATTTTACTATAACGATGTTTCAACATTAAATTTCCCTGACGAGTGGCTATCTACTGATCGCGCCGGCAGGAACGATGGGTTATATTTACCGGATAGCCCAAGATACTGTAAGCTTGTATTAGATCTAGAATCTCAGTCTGACACTTCTTCGGTAGATTTTAATTTATTTATTAGGGTAAGAATTGGCAAGCCTGTAATAGCTCCACTCTACGATAGAACTCGTGGGATTTTGCGGAAATTTCCTGAATGGATGGAATTACGGAATGATTCCGTAACCCAGGCAACACCTAGCCTTGCTACACCAAACACTATCGCTGGTTCATTTATTAATGCATTAGCAGGCGAATGGTTAGAGGATATATCTCGCGATTTAAGCTATATCCAAATTCAAAAGTTTATTGAGGAAGCGGATATCACTCAGCTTGCCTGGGCATATATATGCAATGGCGTCCCAGACACTTTTGCAAGCGTTTCTGGTGATGGTGTAATGCTTTCTCGCGTCGCAACCGCAGAGGATTTTGTTGAGTTACTAGAAAGCGATGATGCATTTTTCTGGGATGAAGACAGTAGTATAGTCTACACCCGAAAAGTTTATACGACCCTACAAATCGATGACTCAATTTATGCCCAGAATATTACCCATATATGGAATTGGTTTGACGAGCACGGGCTAACTGTAGACCTAGAGCGCCATAAGGGTGAATCAAATGATTCTTTTAAGAAGAGAATCTTAGATGTATACAAGAACAAGCCAGGCGTAGGTATTGAGTCGTTCAAGCTAGCCTTAAGGCGAGAGCTGAACTTGTGGCTATACGAGGGCGCAACGCCGGATTCATCCTATGTTGGTGCAACACCCGAAGTCCTAGAAATTAGAGATATATTCGATCACACCGATTATGTAGGTTATGACGGGCTTCCTACTGATAAACTTAAGTATTTAATTTCGTATCTTTCGGATAAGTATCCAACAACATGGGGTTATTTCAGGTGGAATGAAGCTTATTGGGACATTGATGGGGAAAATTCAAAAGGTTTTACCTATATCCCAGGTAAATACGACGCAAATTTGTCGCCAGAAAATAGTTTATATTCTGGCGTGGGCGATGATTTAGACCTTTATATTCATAAACCGGATTATTTAACTGGCCCACAAAGTTTCAGTATTAGCGCAACTGCACGTGGTTTTGAAAAAAGTTCTATTACAGATTATTCCCCCATTAACCTCGATATAGAGATATACGGAACTGCAGAAAAAAACGCCTACGTTAAGCAGGGTGTTGACACGTGGATTAACGCAAAAGCAACATCGTCGAGTGGTCGTGTTTACAGGGCAAATACCCTGATTGATATAGACCCAGAAACCCTACCATATAGCGGAAGTACACCAAACACTTATAGCGCATCTAGAAGACTGCCTATAGCTGATTACGAAAAGTTGATACCTCAGCTTAATTGGTTTGATATTGAGCTTGAGCGGAGTATTGGTACATACATTAAGAGCCTGCAAATAAAGATAGCAGATATTACTGGCGATTATGTTTTTCAAATGCCAAGAGGATCAGTTTACAATTCTGAAAATCCATCTTTTGTTGTCGGTAATCAAATAACGCTTTATGCAGGTGACGCCTATATTTTTGGTACAATTAAAGAAATATCTCAAACCTCTAATGTATATAACGACGAAATTGATTGGTTTGACTATTTAACAGTAACTAATACCACTAGCTACGGCAACATAACTAGGCAAGATTGGACGATACCGAATTTACTTTACCTAGTAAACGAAGAAGCGACACCATCATTCCTTTTGGATTCGTTGGAAGTTGGTTTTGGAAAATACAATCTAATACCTAACGATGTTATACAGAGTAATGAATCTGTTATTTTTTCTACTGTAACAACTGGCGCCACGCCAGTTACTCTCTATTATGGGGTTTATGGTTTTGGCAGTGGAACAATATCTTCAGCGACTCCTGCAATTTCTATTGATCAAGAAATAGTTCTACATAGAACTTACTCCACTATTCATGGAACAGTTTATTATGTGGATACTAATGTTTCCGGCGCAGCTCCTAATTCCTTAATTGAGGAAGCAAAGGGTATTGCTACAGAAAATGGCTTCGATGAATATATATTAGTCGAGATCTCTACCCTTACCGATGGGTGGCAGGAGACTGATGGCTGGGAAATATGGCTAGGCGGGTATTATGGGTTGAGTGATTATCCGACAGATAATTTTTCCCTATACCTTAATGACAATGTAGAATCAGCAACGCCAACGGACTATATATCATCTATCGCTGCAACACCGGGGACTATCTTGTCGTCCGATTTGCAAGGCAACCCTGAAGTTTTTGTTTCTTCTCAGGAGTTTACCGAAATAAATGATTATAGGTGGTATTCTGACAAGTTTAAATATAGTGTCACTTTAAACCGCGGGGATGCCCCCGCTAATCAATCTAGCTGGGTTATACCAACTCCAGATATCTTTTGGGATCCGTATATATCCACTCCATCTACAAAAGATATATTTATAGAACTTATTACCTCTGACGATGAAGGAAATTTTGGGGCTTTTACAGTTGATTCGTTAGGTAATGAGATTTTTATACCTAAAGAAAATATATTAGTAAATGGAACTAGTAACTGGGTAGATAAAAGCAGCCTATCACTAAATAGCGCATACTCAATCGGGGATACTGGACCAAGTGGTGGGATCATATTCTTAACACCCAATACGCCAGGTAACACTACTGGTAGATATTTTGAGGCGGCACCAGTTTCGTCTGAGACAATTGCCTTACCCCCAGCGTTAGGGGGTGGAAGTGTAAATACGGTTGAATGGGCTCAGTCTGCCTTTTATGGTGAGTTGGTAGACGGCGCAAACTTAATAGATTTGTCGTCTGGACTTCAAAATACTGTAGATATTGTTGCTCAAGGTAATACAGAATTTTCCGCCGCCCAGTATTGTTACGGTACGACTATAGGTGGCAATTCAGATTGGTATCTACCATCTTTGGGAGAAATGCAATTTGTTTTAGATAACATTCTTTCTGGCGATCTTAGCGGAAAGACTTATTGGACTTCAACTCAGTACAGTGCCACAGAGGCGTATAGTATTCACTCCGTAAATGGTCAGCAGACGGGACTCAAAGACGAAAACAATTATGTTCGTCCAATCCGTAGTTTTGAACTTGTAACTCCGCAATACACGGAGGAAAGTGGATACGTACATGTCATCGATTATTCTACCGACACTATAGAAATATCGTTAGATTTAACAGGTTTAACAAATTACCCAACTCAACGCGTTATTTATTCATCTTTTGAGGAAACAATACCGGATGTTGCTTCTGGGGTGGTGGATGAAAATGGGCCGTGGGTTAATGGGATAAAGCCAAGAAAAAACTCTGATAACTACAATTTTAAAACTTTAGAATTTTCTAGGTCAGATTTTGGAATACCAAATGACGAAAACCACATAGTTACGTGGATTGGGGTAAGTTCTAGTAATGATTTAGTTGTTGTGTGGACCGACAACAATACAGTTAAACCGGCTTTTGACGTCGCCTGGAAAAATAATAGTTCTTTTGCCCCTAATAGCATTATTGAATCGGGCAGCGGTTCTTACACTTACTCTAGTTTTACCGTAAGGGCAAAATTAAAGGTAGACGTAAATGTCCAATGGAACCCAAAAATGCATAGCGGTTGGTTTTTTGATGCAGGACGTGAATACTATTCGTATGCCGACCCCATTGAAGAAATAGCGTCACCAGGCTTAGACGGTGCGACATTAAATAGTTTCTACGCTAGAAGTGTTGTGCGCCAGGGTGCGCCAGTAATCGCAAAAGCCTTAAGTGCTACTCCAGTTGATTTAAGGAGAGTTTCATTCTTTGATGACGATATTAACTTAACGCTTAAAAATAGGCAATATTTGTACGGGAATGATAGTGACACTCTGTATCTGGCTTACGACGACGTTTACGATGCAACCGTTTCTGACGTAACTTCAGGAACTGTTTTGGGTACTAATTACTCAACTTCTACTAATCAAATCAACATTGGTACAACGTCTTCTAAAGAAAATATTTACGAAATTCAATATAAGTTGAAAAACTCTTATTATGTAGATAATGAGTCTATTAGTCCGAACGGAAATTTGGTTTCTAAATTTGTGTTTGATAGCACACCTTCGGATGCAACCCCATATAGTATTACCTACGAAAATTCAATTAGAGACAGCTCGACACCCATAGATATTCCATTAAACCCAAATTATACAAGTATTGAAGAAGGGTTTATCTTTTTAAGCTTCAATGAATATGAGGCTTCAACACCTATTGTAAGAGTTAGTCCCGGAACGTTAGTTGCTGACGGTGAAGATTATGCGTTAGTGACTATTCATTCGGTAGATGTGAATGGCAACCCTAAACCAAATCAGCAATATATAGTAGACACTAGTTTTGGTTTTTTTGAAGAATCAGAAACAAATTACGCAGTAGTTGTGACCGATAATGATGGATTCGCTTTTTTGACTCTTATATCTGAATATGGCGCAGATACTGAAACTGCAAATATAAACATCTCTAAGATAGTAGCAGACGGCTTAATTACTACTATTGATTTAACAGATATTACGGATTTATCAGAAGGTTTGCCTTCTGGGATCGAGCCAGCAGACTTTAGTATCGCAGCCGCAGAAGATCCTGCTGGAATAGATGGAGTAGACATATCTGGTGTTGGGGAAGTCATTGCGCAGTTGCAGTTTAACATTCAACCCAAATTTACTGAATCTTACCGACTTTATGCTACGGTAGACCCTAGCGCTATCCCGTCAGATGGATTGAGTAGCACTAGCGTTTACGGCAAGGTGATAGATGCCGATGGTAACCCAGTCCCATATGCGTACGTATCCTACAAAAAGGGTAGATCCATTTACGAACTGTTTACGAATACAAACGCAACCCCTGACGTAGGACCTAGTGCATCACCATCGGCTACTCCTATTTGGCCAAATTCTGGCAGGGTGCTTGCAAATTCCGTTGGCGTTTTCCAAATTGGGCCATTCACTTCTGCTACCCCGGGAGATTCTGGTTACTGGTTTGTCTCGGCAGAGACGTATTCTGCCAGCCCATCTGGCTTGATTGGGGATTGGGAGGCGACTGGAGATGTTGTTTTCTGGCAGGAATACCCAGCGAAACAAAATGCTGTTGTTTCCTCTAATTTGTCTATACCGGTACCAACAAATCAGGATGGAAGATATTATATCTGGACCGATGAAAACGGCATCGTTAGGTATGGTTTACCTGTACCGCCGCCTGCAACGGTTAATGCATTTCCCACAACTTTTGACGAAGCAACCCCTACAGCTGGCGCAACTCCTGTTACTAATATATGGAGTCCTCCAAGATGGTATGCAATTAACCGTTACGAGCAGTATCAACGTGGAATTCTAGGTGATGATTTTTATGTATATAGGATTTCAAATAGTCCAAATGTTCATCCAGATTATAGGGAATTTTAATGGAACGTTTTGAAAATATCACTTCCTCAGGTAATGAGAAGGCGATTCGAAGAGGTAAGAAAGTTCCAGACGGGGATATCAATCTTGCCTGGGCAAAATCTCCACAACTTTCTCCCGACAATAGTATGATTATTGTTGATACTTCTTCGACAATTGCCGAAAATATAAATTCTTCGGAATATCGCTCAGGTTTTATGTATGCAAATCACTTAGGTATACTCCAAGATGAGTTTGGTAATGAAGTCATTTTTGATGAGTATCCTGCTATAGCGGACGAATTTACAGTCGAAGAAAATTATGATATCTCTAGTGATAATGAGTTTATCAAAAGTCATGTTCTAGCTTTTCGCCATATAAGTAGATATTTCCACGTAGACCAAGAAAGCTTGGTTATGGATGACGAGCCCCTGACAATTGATAGGGATACAATCATCGTCGAAGATGAAAATGGTAGAGAATATCTGGGTAAAGATGGTAAAAAAAGGTATAAAATTCGGTTAGTCAAGTCCGATGATTACCTAGAGACCGATACGGCAATTGGGGTCTACAGGGTATGGGTATACGTCGATACTGATCTAAATGAAAGCTTGTACCTTAGGTATAACAAGGTTGAGCTTTCCGCTAATGGAAGATCTATTAAAAATCAACTTGTTAGTTATAGAGAGACTTTAAATCCTCAGCCATATTTTAACTACGTCCCGGAAGAATCTGACGTCGCTGATTTTGCGGCTAATGACAGAAAAATATATACTACAAAAACAACTTCGGAAAAAGAACAGATTATTGGAGTCCCCAAATCTAGTAGCGAAGGTAGCAAAGTTTACGTACCAAAAAAGGCAATCAGCGACCCTAGGGTTTTCCAACCTTTTAGGTGGCGTGTTGTTGCAAACTTTAACGAAAGGTACACCGTAGACCCTACGAACACGCAAAAAGTGATAAGGGCGGGAATTCTAAGTAGGGATATCCGGTACCCAAGGACCATATCGGCATTTGAAAATCAGGGTAGCGGAGTTAAGTATAATTATTTAAATCCTGCGACAAAATTTCCGTACATCTTCTATAATTTGCAAAATTCAGAATATAATCCAACCGGTGCAGAAATAGTTAACCCAATTTCCGAAAAAAGAGGTTATACTATTGTCGAAGATTTAGACCCTGCGATACAAAGCCCGTCAGATTTCACCGCTACCAATAGTAACGATACTTATAATTGGTTGTCAAATATGACGGTACCCTTAAAAAAGGTTTTAGGGAATGACGCAAAAGAGTATGCAGGGTATTGGATTGTTAATTTTGATACCGTTACGGAAGATGAATTAAAAGAATTTGATGTTCTTGTTTTAGATGTTGAGTCCTTTTCTCTAGACCTGTCAACAGCATTGCCTAAAATTATGAGATTTGCCAGAGATTTTGGTGGTTCAATCTACATACCCCTTAATGGTAAATGGGACATTTTAGGGTTAGGGTTAAGATTAACTAAGCCTGTCCATCCTTATACCGGTAAGGTGAAGATGGAGCCCGGTACGTTTAGGACTGCAGTTATAGAAGAGAGCGACTACTTTGGTCTTGGAGATACTATTGTGTCATCCAGTAGTACGGATGAATTGTTCAATGGTCAAGGTGAGTACGGTGGTTGGGATTTTGAGTCTACAGCTTATTCATCTGTTTCGCCTTTTAAGTTTCACCCATCAGCACTATACGCTAAAGATAAAAGTTACGTTCAGTATTTTTGGGAAAACTCAGATCCAAAACCAACAGAAAATGACCTAAATTATTGGAAGCCACTTTTCTCCTGTCGCAGATTTGACGTAGTAAATCAAAAGGCTGGAGATTCAACCCTTTATCCATTGACCGTAATTAAACGCTTTGCTTCTGGCGGCTCAATAATAGTCGATGCACAAAATATTATAGGTGAATGCAATAGCTTAGTAGATTCAGTAAATATATCCCCAAGAAGACTACAAATACCCAATTATTTTAGCCAAATTAATTCGGGGAGGTTTGAAGGTTCTTATAAGTTCGGTTGGAACTGGATTTTATCGGCAGTATCTCAAAGGCCACTTAATTCTTCTGATCAAGAAAATTATTCTTCAACATGGTCTTTTGAGTCTGACTGGAAACCTTCTTGGGTAATTAAAGGTGAAGTCTTAAAGGACCCAGAGAAGCTTAAGTACTCTTTTAATTATGAATCAAAAGATTTATCAAATCTGGCACAAAAGGCGTGGAGACGAAAACTTGCAATAAACTACAATGATAATCAGGGTCCTGTTTTTAAGACATTAAAGCAAATTATTGATGGTCAAATAGTTAAAGAGCTTGGGCAAGAATACCTAGCTAGGGTTGCACTATCTCCAAGAACTTATGTCCTGGAAACTACGAACGCTAACGTTAGCGTACCATCAACTTTGGATGGAGATATGTTCCCGTATGCTTGGACTGAAAGTTATTCTCCTGAATTTATTATTCCCGAAGGTTTTGGTCCACACGTAGTTAAAGATGAACCTATGATGGCGCAGTATGCTGCAGGTCAATACGTAGATGTGACTTATCCCCCGCAACGCTTTGCGGTCAAGGTGAAAGCAGATTTCGAGGATAGTTCACAATCTACAGTTAGGCAAGTGACGACAATCCTAGCCAGGTATAGAGGTAAAGAAGTCTTAAAGAATGGGCAAATGTACAGCCATGTATCTAAGGCGCGAACCTGGACTGAACACGGTTCTAATCAAATTTTGTTTAATCGATTTTCTAAAAATTGGGGTGGACCTAGGCCTAATTCTATCTTATCTAGGAACGAGCTATTACTCGGTAATATGAACTCATATCCCTACGCAGGTATAGTTGGTAACTATCGTATTGGTGATTCGGGTGAGGTTGTAAGGTATATACAGTATTCTTTAAATAGACTCCACGATATTGTAACATCGTTACTGACTAAGGGTATTAATGGCCCTACGCCGATAGGGATGAATCGATCCGAAGGGTACAATGAAGCTATGGCCTGGGCCTTAAAGTATAGGCGCCCATCAGGTCCGCTAAATCAAAACGGGATTTACGATCAAGCAACGGCCGATGCTGTTAGTGCATTAAAAGTTCTGGCAAATACAAGATACAAAGACGGTATAGCCGATTCTGAATTCTTTGCAGTTCTTGGAAGTCAAATTCAGTTCTGGGGTATTACGACTGAAGCCAGTCAGAACACGAATAATGACGCGGGCTTTGCAACTAACCCATATACCTATTTGCGTTACACAAGTGAACCTAATAAGTATATGAATTTGCGGAGTGTTTCAGATTCATCTGTCCTATATAATTATGCGCAAATTTCTAATTCTAGAGAAAACTCAGATCGCATATCAGATATAATACTTATTCAGTACCCAAAAGTTTATAATTTTCAGTATGTCTCAATAGTTCCCTACCTACTTGGGGAGGGTAATGTTAATGTAGATTTTGTTGATATTAGGTTATCAAGAATTGATACTACAAGATTTACCGGCGATATGAATAATAAGGCTTGGCAGTATTATGAAATAGAAGAGCAGCCAGCTCCCGGGTTAGGTTGGACTCCCGACCTGCCAAGGATACTTTGGGCACAAACGCCAGGCGTACTGAATGAATCAGGCTTTAATTATACATCTTATGCTGTTTTAGAGTTCTTTAGTCAAGAAAATACACGACAGTACATCAAGATAATCCAAAGAGCCCTTCAGGTTAATCCTGACGGAACCTTTGGTGCGAGCACTGCAGACGCTGCGCTAAGGTGGAAAACAAATAGGGCCTACAAGTGGGGGATCCCAATAGATAACACCTGGGGGCTTATATCTTCAGTGGAAAACATCCAAAAGTTACTTCATGTAACAGTTGATGGTTATTATGGTCCAGAAACAGAACGGGCAGTTATGGCCTGGCAAGCTAATTGGGGCGGGGAAATACCAATAGATGGTTTCTGGGGGCCAATTACGCAAAAAGTTACGGATGAATTTTTCCAATATCTCGGTGGCTTACCTACTGTTAGAAGAATCAAGAAGCATTTACCAGAACCATATTTTGTATGGCCGCAGGATATACTCAGAGGTTACAGTAGCGCAAATGCATTAGTGAAAAATATTAATCGATCAGGTTCAAGCGGCTCAAAAATAGACATACAAATACCCCAAAGTTCCAGGGCATTTGGTAATACGATTATTGTGGGCATATCATCTAGATCCAAGATTGCTTCTGGCAGTAATCAAGTTCAACTTGGCATCTCTGATATAACCGGCTACGGAAATGATACCGTTGGGTTCAACACTATATACGGGGGTGATGCAGTAATAGACTATGAAGGCGTAGTTACCAAAACTTTCGATATTGTAGGCGACAGGGGTCCAATACAGCTGCAGCACGACTATAAGTCGACGGGTGCGCCAGGTTACTTAACTGATGTAGAGTGGGGGATTGACCCGATTACCGAAGTTTCGTCAACTATCTTCCCTGGGTTTAATCCTTCCGAGGTTAGCCTATACAGAGTGGAAAGTAGTAACCCCAACGTTGAGGCTTTCATCTCAAAGGATGGAAAACTTTACCTAAGGACAGATGAAGTCATTAACAATAGTGAATCAAAATACAGTGAAGGACAATGGCTTCCGTGTCCTCCCGATACACCTATGGATAAGGGAGAAATGGTAGCCTTTTCTTCTCGTACATCAACCTCTACAGTGATTGTAAATCCTTCGCAAAACCCCATTTACGCAATGGATGAGAATGGGAAAATGTTCCCCGGTGTGCAAACTGGCTTTGTTAGTAAGGCTGAAGGCATAAAGTTGCTTTGTGATTCTCAAGGTAGGCCAGTCGGGTTCCCCCAAGTCCCTTCCGGCGTTGGTCCCGAAGAAGCTCAAAGACACTATACGAGATTTAACCTCGATTTTTTTGTCTCGTCTACTTTTGTTCGTGTTGGTTTTTATGATAAAAAGCAAAAAGAATTCATTATTAACTCAGATGAATCCTCGATGAGTTATATTGAATATATTAATCGAGGCCCGGAGAATGTTTATATTGGCGTTGTTGCCGAGACAGAATCTATAGAGACTAAAAACTACCCGACAGTTGAAAACGGTTTTGGTCAAATACCATTTAAGTACGCAATGCCAGTTTATGGGATAACCGCAAAAAGCGCATCAAAAATAGGCATCGAACGAATTGACTCTAACTTGGGCATTTCCGATATATGGGGCATCCCAATAAGGGCTGGTTCATTCAGCAGGGTTGTAAACGTGCCGTCAAATTCTGTGCTACCGATTTCTGGTTGGGTTTCTGAGTATCAGGGTAAAAACGTTAAAGCGTTTTATTCAGTTCCTGAGGCAAGTAAAATGGGATGGTCATCAGTATACGGTAGGCCATATATTGATGTTAAATCGGAAAATCCGACTGTTATATCAACGGACGTGATACGTGTTAAGCAGGCTCCTATAGCTATGTTTGTTGAGCCAACACAGATTCCTTCTAATTCTGACCCCATTAAGCCAAGGTTTACTGTTTGGACGAGAAGCACCGCATATGACGAGTGGGTGCAAATATCGATGTCAGATATTGTCGACTACAATAGCTCAAATGGAACAATATATCTGAAAACTCCCTTGGCTGAAGAAGACCCAAATCTTGTAAAAGTTGACTATACATGCTTATCAAGAGTTTACGTCGCTAAAAAAATTAATGGTCAAAATGTTAATTTAAACCCTTATGTAAAATCTAGGCCAGAACTTATAGGTGTGCCGATTTACGTCTACATACTCCCAGCCTATGTTGTTAACGGTGACGGAGAGATTATTCCTGATTCGATTAATGAAGCAACCCTAAACATTGCAACGGATAATTCTATTCTAAACCAATTTAGTTCAACATATAATCCCCTAGCCCTTCATATAGGAACGGTTTTTGTTTCTACTGCAGCAAAAATGCAAGATATTACATTAATAGACACTAGGCGCAGAGGCGGGGGGCTTACGGAGACAAATAGCCTTTCTAAGTTTGAGTTAGAGAATCCAGAAATAGATTCATACTGGGATGTTAGTGCCTCATCTATGGCGAGCGTACAGTCGGGTGGTTTTGTTGTGATAAGGCTACCCAAAATGTTAAAATTAGTATTCCCAGATACTAAAGACATAGAAGATATTATACGACGTAATATCTCTGCAGGTGTTGATTTTATGATCGAAGACCTAGAAGGGCGCCCGTGGGATGAATAGATACATCAATGATGCGATAGCCCTTAGGGGCACATCTACAATAGAGAGTGCGCCTTTCATGCTGCAGGCAGCTAAGGTAAACAAGGTCACTCTTGACGACCTTGTTGCTAGGCTTAATGATAATTCTATGTTTACTAATGCTGTCTTGGCGCTAGTTGATATGGGCAATATAGCCTCAGGGGTAACTTTAAGGAATGCATTGTCTGATGTGTATTCTCGGTTTGACGATATGTTTGATACAGCTAATTCGGTTTCCTTGATATTTGACAACAACGCGATGCTTCTTTCTTCGGAGATTAAAAGGCTTGAGTCTGAGTTGACATCATTGCAAAAATCGGTAGATAATTATTCATTTTTACTTTCTGACTCTAATGCATACGATTCAGTTTTTGTTGATGATTTTAGCGATACTGTGAACTTTGCGGAATTTGATTTTTCTATATTTCAATTTTTGACCGATAGATCTGGCATAAATTTTCAGCCATCAGAGCGCGCCCAGGTACTCACGGATGAAGGAGTTCTTGCTATGTCTCCTTCCACAAATATAGATTACCAGTCAACTGCTAAGATTTGGGCTTCGAATTGTGCGAGAATGTTTTTCCCGTCAAATAAAAATAATGCTATTGACAACATTACGGAATATGACAACTTAATGGGGTGGAGGTCTGTTGTCGAATCATCGTCTATAATCAATAGCCCTTTGGTATACTTTGAAAATTTGAATGAACCTAACTCGCTTCTTGGTGCGCAGTTTATAATCGAAGTGTCAGTTACTGAAGAAAAACCAATTGACACGCTAGTTATAGATCCATTTACGGACTACCCATTTGAATTGGTGCAGGTGATTGGTTTTACAAGCGCTTCGGATAGTGAGGGTAAAAAGCTGCTACTTAAGCCCTTAACAATCGACGTTACAAAAAATATATTCTTTGAAAAAAATTCATATCAAAGATTTCATTTATATTTAAACCAAAAAATCTACACCAGAAAAGCTAATTCCACTTACAAGCCCGAAGCCGCGGCCGAGAATAGGTCCGCCCAGCTGCTGGAGGCGCAAGGTCGGCAGTCTGATGTAACGGTATCTTTAGGTGAAGGGGTTATCGATCTTCAACCTTACTGGAGAAAAGTGCTAGAGAATTTAGGCGAATCATTAGGTCAGCGTGATTCAGAATTGTTAAAATCTGGTCTTCCATCGTATTGGAGTCTTTCTTCTGGTTTTGTTAACTTAGAATTAGAGGAAAGAGAGAATGGAGATTTACTCAATCGTTCGGTTAAGTTGGAAAGCGTTAACGATTCGTATCTCCAGAATATGATGACACGATTTTTTGGAACACAAAATGGTGGAATTGGTTCATACTTTAGGTCACTCATAGAAAGATCGCATGGCGGAAACCCTCAGTTAAATCCGCAGTTTAACTCAAACAATGTGTCGATGTTAAGACTATCACCGTATAGTAGGGTCGGTGATGATGAGTCTATTTTTAATGTTCCGATTAGTGATACCTCAAAGAATTACTATACGGAAATTTCCGAATCAGACGTAAGTTCAAGTGATTCATGGTCCGCTAAAGCAGATTGGCAGTCTTGGCCCGGCGGCGTAGTTGGTGGTACGATAGATGGGAACATAACGAACCGTAGGGTTTGGAGTGAGTCTCGCGGCGTTTGGTTGGAGGGGCCATCAGATAGCTTCTCGGCAGATACTTTATACCCTGGTGGCGGAGGTTATATCAGAGATGCGGCTAGTGCTGAAATATTGGATGCAATAGACCCAGATGACACGCCAAGTCCTGGCGGTACTGATCTTTATATTCCGACATTAAAATATAATGAAGCTTTTTACGCACCAAGATCTCCTTATACCTACAAATATGTGCTAGGCATAAGAAGTATGAAGCTCAAGCTATCTGGCCACAAGCAGAGGTCTATTTATGTTAGTAGGATTATTGGTACTCCTGGAGACATTTCGGCCCTGAAGTTAAAAGAATCTTCCGATAATTTCCTATATAAAGACAATCTAGACACGGAATCATTAACGTCTGTTGAGTATTCAGTAACTAATCAGCCAGACATATGGAAAGAAGAAAGTTGGACGCCGATACTGCCGGTTGATAAGGGTATAGTAAGGGGAGAAAGGTTGTTCCCAGACTCCAATGGTGTTTCTGTTTTTCGTTTCCCAGTATCTGATGGAACAGTTTCATTTTTTAAAAACGGAAAAGTTTTTGATGCGATCAAGCTTGGCGCAAATCTACTTAGAAGGCCTGGCAATAGTACCGTTTATGGGATTAACTTTCCTTTAACCGCATATTCATCAACCGATATTTTAACCTGCGATTATGTACCAAGCGGCGATAATCATGTAATAAGTTTTGATAATTTTTCTAATAAAGTTAACTTGTCTACGTCTTATGCTGACGAAGATGGCCCTGGCCAAGCCTTCATTGGGAATTCTAATATTGAATATCAACTTCAATATAGTCCTTACGTGGACTACGATAGTGTTAAGGCGCGTGGCTCGGAGTATGTACCAATATCGATTATTTTTCAAGATGGGTCCACTCCGTCAAACTTGACTAATTATTTGAGCAAGGAAAAAGTTTTATTAGATTCCTCAAGTCTTCAGTATTCATTCCTACAATCTGGGAATGTTATTATTTTTAATAAACCCGTAACACAAAAATTTAGGGTTTATTATAGTTATTTTCCAAGCAATTTTCGCGTAAGGGTAATTCTCCGAAGCAATTACATTGAGCCAATCAGCCCTAAGGTGGACTATTACCAGGTAAAAACTCAAACAAGAAAACCTGACGCAAAAAGGGATTAGCATGACACAATTGTTACCATCTACAGAATATGAATCAAAGGCTATAGCTCTTATTATGGATATGAGATCATTAATCTCAGAATCTAGCAAAGACAAGATTAATCCTAGGGTAATTGAGTCCAAATTTCGTGATATTCAAACTCGTTTTTCCGAAATAATTGGAAAACCAATGACCCAATATGAACCTTTCGTCAAAGGAGAGCCGGCTAGGTCTGACAAGGTTAATAGGTTTTTAAGTTCGCTCCAAAAAGATATAAATATTTTAGAAGAGCAAGTTGAATTAATGAGAGCCTCTGCTGTCCACATTCACAATAATATGAAAACGCAACTAGAGCAGGCTAAGTTCGAAAATGAACAAGCTTTAAATAAATTAAAAACTTTACAGTTATACACTAGTGCGCAAAATAACGAGATTACTATTTTTGGAGATTATTTAAATAGCGATAATTTAATTGACTACACAATAGTAGACCCTGTTCGAAAAACAGTTTTAGAAAAACCGGGTCAGATTACACTTAGTAAAGTAAACTCAGTAAATAAAGACATAATGAATAGCGCCTCAGTAAAAATCCTTTCAAATTCAAACGGCATACCTGGCCGACTAGTAGAGGTGCAAGAGGTTAATCCTAAGATAGAGCAACCGGGGGTAGCATACCCTGCGGTTATTGATACGAATGCATTATACAGGTTTACCGCTCAAAAAAACCCAATGAATAACCTTGACAATATCTTCGATGGTTCTCCAGTGACTTGGTTTGAATACGAAAAAAACTTAGTTGAAGAGCCAGATAGGGTTAAAGCTTTAAATTTTGGTTTTAAGTATAAGTTTTCCGATTCTAATATTAATAAGCAAGAATCTAATTCTGTTGATTTTGGCCTATCAAAAAATGAATTACTAGATTGGGCTGATGGTCCGTCTGGAGGTTCGTTAAAGTTGGAATTAGAATTCGATTTAAAGTCAATAAAAAATATCAATAAGATTGATTACACGCCTTTTGATCTAGAGGGAAACAAAAATCATCCAACCTTAATTAGGAGGGTTGAAATATCTACAGACAAGAATAGCTGGGAAACAATTTATCCTCTTAATGTGATAGTTACTTCTAGCGTAAACCTCCCAAGTATAGATGTAGGCGGAGACATTTCTATTAGGAATGCTACTTGGGCTCTAGATAATAAGGGAGTTCGTTACATACGTTTTTCTATTGAGCAATCAAAACCTATTGACGCAAAAATTGGTCACGTATATTACAAGACTCGACTCAGGACACTAAGGGAAATTGAGCCAAATAGTGATCCACCAAAGGTTATAGAGAAGATAATTGGAGGCGAACGCGTAGAAGGGCCTATTCCTACCACTTCAAACCCAACAAAGTATTATGATCCATCTTTTTCTATAGTTGAAGATACGAGTGGCGCAAACAATATTTATTCGTCTTTGGTGAAAAATGTAGAAATTTTTAAAGGTAAAAGATGGGCTATAGGTATTAGGGATATATCTATAGGTCAATCAGAGTATTCTTCATTTAGCGAAATTATTACTAAACCTTTTAAGATTAATGGGGTGATTGATAGGGTTTCTTTGGAGGCTAGTAGCTATATACCCCCTTCTTTCCCCTCGGATGTTTTATGGATTAAATATTTTGTAAGTCCTGATGATGGTTTATCTTGGCAGCAAATTTCTAGAGTACAAGATGATTATATTGGTGTCCCAGAAATTATAGCTTATAATGACAAAATCCCTTCAGAGTTTAGGGAGGCTAATGTCGGTTACTATAATACTAGAAACCCAGTTGGGAGTATTAGGCTTAAGGTTCAAATCAGTAGACCATCAGACAAAGCTTACCTAACACCCGCATTGTATTGGTATAAGTTAAAGGTGAAAAGACGCTAATGAGCTTAAGTAACATTCAATATCAAAGAGTATTAGACAGTATTACGAGATATTATTACTCGTTAGGAAAATTTCCTTCTGAAGAACAGTTAAAGACTGACCTATCTAAGTACTTTTCCAGATACAGCTTAGGTTCTCCCGTTGGTTTTACGAACGGCATTTTTGCCGATGGTTTAAGGGCTTCTGCAGATGATATGAATGACGCTGTTTGTAAAACAATATCAAACTTAGACATATTGTACGAGACTATACAAGAGCAACTTAGTCAGTCTATGACGTTGAACACGTATTTAAGTGCAAATTTAGAAAAATTAAAAATTAAGAGAAGAGCAATAGTCGCAAAAATAGATGAATTTCTTTTCTCAAATGCAAATACAGATGGATATTTTTACAGTTTTGCGGATACTTTTGATAATTTAAACTATACAGATTTATCTTTGACAAGCGCATTTGTAGACATCATAAACGGTTCTGTTACGTTACCAGTAAACAGCGATGCTACGGAGATTTTACCAGGAACAGCAATTGCAACAACTCAATTTGAGTTCTTTTTAGGCGAAAATTCAGTTCAAACTGGTATAGAGCGTTCGCCTTTTTCTTCGTGTCTGGATGGTCTTAGCAATACATACTGGTCTACAGAGATACTATCTGATTCCCTAGTTGATGCTACGTGCAGGGTCACTATGACGATGCCAAACTCTGCTGTGTCTGAAGTAGAGTTTTTCCCTTACGGCACATCACCTGTTCAAGTCCTACTCGAAACTAACGGTATTAGTGGGTATAGGGTCTTTGGTTCGTCCATTCAGGAAGGTTCAAGTAGAATGGTCTTTTCCGACAAGCTTGTTTATGCCTCTGCTCTGAGATTTACAATAAAGAAGAAGAAACCAGATTATACTCTAGAAACAGAAAGTGGCACAAAGTACGTTTATATATTTGGCGCAAAAGATATTAATATCATAAGGAAAGATTATGTAGATGAAGCTACATGGGTTAGCCGGCCAATATCTATATCGAATGACCTAAGTTTAGACCATGTTCTAGATGCTGTTTCGCTCAAAGTGGATGAAAATGTATTAGATAACACTTTTATAAATTACTACGTATCTCTCGATAAGGGTATTTCTAGTCCATCTATGGGTGATTTTGATTGGAAGAAAATAACACCAATGACAGAATCAGTCCTAACACCAGATATGACCGTAGGCTTTAACGGCGCTGCTACATCTGTTAGGTTTATAAGAAGATCGCCAACTGCAAATAATCTTCAATTATTACCCGAAGATTCGTTAAATCCAGACTCGCGAATTAGAAACCCCTTCACAAAAGATGGTATTGATCTCTGGAGGATTGCTGACTTAGGAACAGAGGATCCAATTCGATCTACCCTATCTCTTGAGGAGGGGGTTAACTGCCTCAGGGTTTATCACGTAGACTATCAAGCAGGCGCATTGAGTCTATCTTTTTGGGCGCCATATGTCAATGGGTCTAAAGAATCGGAACAAATTTTCTCTAGAATAGATACTAGTAACAACTTCTTTTGGGGCGGAGATATAGGGGAGAATTACAAGAGCGTTTATATGGAGACTTTAATTTTCTCTGATTCTGATCAAAATATAGGTCTGAAAAAATTTTCAAAGTTGGATGCAAATTCTCGACTTTGGGACGTACATGTGCATGTAAACGGAAGTAAGGTCGCTGAGTTGCCGGTAGGCGTTAATGAAATTAATATACCTTGGAGATTTTCTAAAGGTTTGAACCATATTGCCCTTACGTTGACGATACCAAGGGCAACTCAGTCTAGGTATCCAAATGAGGGGTCTATAGAGTTGATGGAGGCAGAGTCGTTGTACTCTTACGGTTCCGTGAAGCTTGCTAACTGGTCTTATGTAGATATATTTCAGTTACTAAATAATGCGGGGGAAGATTCTAATATATTTAGCATATACAAAGATGGTGAAAGAACCCAAATTGTTTCTAGGAAAAAACCTTCAAATAATTATAGGCTTTCCTATTCAACAGCTACTACACAGTCTAATGCGTCAATTAGGGTCCGAGCAGATCTTGGGCGCGCTTTAGCAAACTCATCTGTTTCACCATCTATTGATCTTTATCGGGTTAGGTTTAGGTATTCATAATGGCCATCTTTTATCAGGAAATAGATAGGAAGAAGTGGTTTTACGAGCCGGCTTCTAGCAGGTCTAGGCAGAGGTATCGTGGAGCGCGAGAAAGCTATAAGGTAAATTTAGAGATATCTTCATTTCTTTTTGACATAAATAATATTAATAAAAAAATGAATAATTTAGTACAGACATCTTTACGACATGCAGCGTATATTGCGCGTGGGGTAGAGCTAGATCCGGTAAGCTACGCAGACACATTTACGGCACTAATAGGCTTCCTAGATATGTCATCTCAGGTTGAAGATTTAAAGAACAGGATTATCGAAATGGAGCGCAAGCATGTCTGAATCACTACACTCTCGTATGGAGCACGCTCAGTATATGGGGCCAACCACGAGTGACAACTATAACGAAAGAGTTGAAAGAGCCTATAAGGACCTTGTAATGCTCTTGAATAAAGTTGGCTTGGCCGATGAGGATGCAAACAATAGGTTTTCAAATCTTGTAAAAAATCATTTTTCTTTAATGAAAACTATGACAGATTTACAGTCACGCTTAACTGCGCTAGAGGATATCACAATATCTTCCCAACCGTATAAGTTGATTACATTTTTTAATAATTTTTATGACGATACAGATAACTTTAATGATACCGAGTTTGAAATATCAAGTTCACAAAAGTGTTCGATAGACAGTCGTCATGGTGTCATGACGTTACCTAAGATTTTTTCTAGTTCATCGTCGAAAATAGGCTATAAGGACTCTTACGGTAATTTTGTTTTACCAGCTTCATTCGAAGCTTCTGCGTCTGGCATAACCAGTACGGCTGATTCCACATCTTCTTTAATATCTTCTTCAAATTTAAACAATAGTGTTATTGACGAACCGGGGAAGGTATGGGAAAGAAATGTAATTGTAAATTCGCCGAATGAAAATGGTGCTGAAGTTAATTTTTATGCGCGAATTCCAACCGACATATCACCGAACGTAAATGCCAATGCCATTGTAATACACCCCTACCCAATGATGGGCGTCGAGCTTTTGGGGGTTTTCACTAGTTCGCAAGAGATGATTAACCTCAACTCTAACGACTCTTATTGGCCGGTTAACGCAGATAATTATTACCAGGACAATTTGGACGCAGTTGGGTGGATAGCCCCTGGTTCATGGACTGGTGACAGCATAGCTTCGTGTGGTCCAAAGATTTTTCATTTTGACCCAAAAAAAGTTAATGCAGTTAGGATTAGGTTAAAGCAAAGTGATTATTTTTTTGAAAGTGATAAATTTATATATTCTTATGGTTTGTCATTCTTTGATTTAAGGTATGATAAGTTTTTGTCAACAGGTAAAATTATCTTAAGAATGGACGCACCAACTGGCCAGACTATAAGCTCTATAGATAACGTAACGCCAAGCATTTTTAATGTTTCGGAAGCAGAACTGCCGTATGTTTTCTCTTATAGGGTTATATGGGAAACGGCAACATCAGGCGTTTATAGTCTTGATCCTGTGGCTTTTTCCGATAAAGTATGGATTGAGGTGCAGCTTGACGAGACTATCGGGAAAGGTACTCCATCTCTTTCTGGTTTGAAAGTAGAATACAGTTAGTTAATCATTACTATAGGTTTGGAGGGTGCGGAATCCCAGAGTGCAGTTGCTCCTTAGGATCCTATAGTTACTACCGCATCCTCCTTTAAATTCTAGCACTACAGGAGACGCAAAATGGCTTTATACTACGCAGGGCCAAGACCAGTACTTAAGGGTCGCAATAGCAATAATATGGTAAACCCATATAAAGGCACAGCTGGCACCTACTCTTTTTACCCGCTTTATAGCACAGATCACGTACTTGATGGTGCGCCAAAAACGAATTACACACCAGGCTCCGGGGAGCATCCTCATGGCTTGAATCTTAGCCGCGTATACACGGGGCTAGAAAATGCCATTCAGCCACTCAAGTCGGCTGGTGATGGGGCCAGAATTGACGGTATGCGATTCCGTCCATTCGAAAGTAAAGGCGCTGCAGGTACAGTCGTCTTTGATGACTCCTTTGGTCATATTACGAGAGAAACTGACTACTCATACAACCGTCGTTATGAGCATATCTACAAGTTCCAGAGACTGTCTGATCCAGGCCATGCTATAAGGTTTACCGATGAAGACGGCGCTGCCGATTCTTTTGGTGCCTTTGCCCCATACGAGTACAAGGGTCCTGGCGATGGTGCTATTGGAACATCTTATGGTCAGACAGTGCCTGCAGGCTACGATAACGAGTATGGTCGAAATCGCGTAAACGAATGGCGTGGAGTTCCTTCAGCGCGAGCTCTTTGATGTGATATAATTAGTGCATGGAAAGAGAAACTTTACCAGCAGAAATTGCATGGTTGGGTCTTGTTGGGTACGTGTCTGTAGTCGATAGCTACTTATTGGCTACAGGCAAGGCCCCTATGACAGACGCCTGGAGAAAAGCTTTAAAGCACCCATTAAACAGATGGGTCATAATATTGGCTTGGATTTTTACTACTAAGCACCTTTTCTTTGGAAACATCTTTCCTAAAGTGGATCCGTTTCGCGCTTTAGTTGTTATGGCTAGGGCGCTCAACAAGATTATAGGAGGATAATATGACAATAGATGTAAATTTATTGCAAATCCTAGTATCAATGATCCTTCCGCTTGTGGTTGGGATCGTCGTTAAGCAGGTTGCCCATCCGGCAGTAAGGTCAGTTACTTTAGCCTTCCTTTCGGCTGTGACAGCAATTGCTGCGACAGGTCTAGGTAATAATGGGGAGATTGGTACAGCAACCATTGCTGAAGCTGTTGTTAGCTTCATTATAGCTGTCGGCACTTACTACGGTTTGTGGAAGCCAACTGGAATAGCAGACAATGTAAACAATACTACAAAAAACTTTGGAATTACTTTAACAAAACAGCCTTAATACTTGAGACTAATGTGTCTTAAATGGTAGTATAACTTATATGTTGTTGCTTTGATTCTCGTAAAAATTACGGTCCTATCCTTTGTGGATAGGGCCGTAATTTATTCTAGGCAAGAATTTTGATATGTTATAATAAGTTTTAACAAAGATATAAGGGTAACCGTGCAGGTTGAATCAGAAAAGCAAAATATAACAAAAGAAATCGCCGTTAAATACTTAAACCTGTATGTCGGCGATTCAGATTGGTCTAAACATATTGATACTCTATGGGCGAGGCTTTCTAAAAAGCATGATGAAACGCAAGCAAAAATTCTCTTGAAGAAAACTATCGCCTGCGCTACGATGCTGCCGGTTTACGATAGGACCAAGATTCCGGATAATCCCGAAAATCTGCTATTTTGGTGTCCAACATATCAGCAGTTTAGCGAAAAAGACTGGACAGAAATTTTCCTTGATATCGTTAATAAAGATGAGCAAATAGAAAGTTGGCGTCTAGAGTGCCAAAGGCTTGGTGTCGTATACCCCATAGTTTATGCTCCATGGCCAAGGCAAGCTTTCAATTGGTTATTTAAGGCGGCGGAAGAATCTGGTCAGGTAACCGATGAAAATAGGGAGCAAGTTGAGAAAAGGTTTGAAAGACTAGTATTAACGTATGGTGGACTAGTAATTTGTCACATCTTTCAAAAAGAAGAGTATAAAATTAAGAAAAAAGTTCTTAATTGGAGAACAGGTTATTTTTTTGAGAGATTAATATTTGACATTTACACAATAGATCAAGTCTTAAAGATTAAAAAGCAAGAATTATTAAAAACAAACAAAACACTAGTAAAACAAATTCAGAATTAGGAGACTGCAATTATGCCTGACGAGGTTTCATACCTTTCGTTTAGCCTTCCGGAAGATTTTATAAAAGGCTACAAAAAAAGAGACGTACCATGGGGCTTCCCAATTGGTGCAGGGAATTCGCTTGGTGAGTTAACCTTCCTCACTAAGTACAGCCGACGAAAAGAAGATGGCGGAAAAGAACGATGGTGGGAAACTTGCAAGAGAGTTATCGAGGGTATGTTCTCTATACAAAAAGATTGGTGTAAGACTAATCGTTTACCCTGGAATGAGCGCAAAGCTCAGAACACAGCCCAAGATGCTTATGAAAGACTCTTTATTGGGAAGTGGACACCACCAGGTCGTGGACTATGGATGATGGGCACAAAGTTTGTTCATGAGCAAAAAAACTCAGCCGCTCTACAGAACTGTAGTTTCCTGTCAACTGAGGGCATATCTCCAAGGTCGGTCCAAGACGCTGTGTGGCCATTCGTGAGGCTTATGGAGATGTCTATGCTTGGTGTTGGGGTTGGTTTCGATACTAAGGGGGCTGGCAAATTAGAGATTCATGAACCACTTAGTGATGTTAAGACTTTTGCGATACCAGATTCGCGCGAAGGTTGGTGTGAATCGGTGTCGGTTCTTTTGGAGTCCTACTTCTTTGCAAGTAGGCATACAGTTGAGTTTGATTATAGTCAAATTAGGCCATCGGGTGAACCAATTGGAGGATTTGGTGGCGTTGCTGCTGGTCCTGGTCCACTTATTGATCTTCATATTTCTTTAAAGAAACAGTTCGAAAATCGCAAGGGTCAAAGGATCACTTCTACTGACATAGTTGATATACAGAATAAGATAGGCAAATGCGTTGTTGCGGGTAACGTAAGGCGATCAGCAGAAATAGCTCTCGGAGAATTTGGTGATCAAGAATTTCTTGATCTTAAAAACTGGGAGATAAACCCGGAACGCATGGGCGCAAACGGTTGGGGTCATACCTCTAACAATTCAATAATCGCTAATGTAGGTCAAGATTTTTCGCATATTGCAAGCCTTATCGCGGAAAATGGTGAGCCCGGAATAGTATGGCTAGACTTATGTCGCAAGTATGGTAGGTTGGTGGATGAGCCAAACAATAAGGACTGGAGGGCTGCAGGCACTAACCCATGTAGTGAACAGACGCTAGAGTCAGGCGAATGTTGCACCCTAGTGGAAAACTTTATCTCAAGGCATGATACATTGGAAGACTTTCATAAAACGCTAAAGATATCCTACCTTTATGCAAAGTCAGTTACATTGCTTCCTACGCATTGGCCCGAAACTAATGCGATTATGCAGAGAAACAGAAGAATAGGATGTTCCGTTTCTGGTCTTGCGCATTTCGCAGAGTCACGAGGCTGGACAGATCTCCGTTCATGGTTAGATTCTGGATATGACTATATCCAAATGTTAGACAATAAATACTCTGAATGGTTAGGTTGCCGTTCCTCTATTAAGACTACTTCAATTAAGCCTTCGGGAACAGTCTCGTTACTGTTTGGCGTTACCCCGGGCGTCCATTGGCCGACGGCAGATGTTTATATACGCCGCATGAGGCTTGCATCTAACGACCCGCTTATCGAGGCCTTAAGTGAGGCCGGATACCATACGGAGCCAGACGTTATGGATCCAAAGCATTCTGTTGTCGTGGAGATGCCTACAAAGGGGCCAGATGTTCGTACTGAACGTGAAGTCTCAATGTGGGAAAAAGCTCAGCTTGCTATTTTGGCGCAAAGGTATTGGGCAGATAATCAGGTATCTGTAACTATTACTTTTAAGAGTGATGAAAAAGACCAAATCGGCCCATTGTTAAGCTCTATTGACGGTCAATTGAAGTCGGTATCAATGCTCCCACTATTAGAGGTGGGTGGCGCTTACGCACAAATGCCTTATGAAAAAATTGAAGAAGATGAATGGGATTCAAAGGTTAGGGGTGTTAAGCGCATTAATTGGACCGAATATTATAAAGGCAAAGCGCTTGACGCAGAGGGCGAAAAGTTTTGCTCTAACGATACTTGCGAGATATAATTATACTATGGGCGCAGAAGACGATTTTGATTCTAAATTTGAAGAAATAATAAGTCAGGAAAATTTTGAAGAAGCTGATTTTCAAAAAATTGCAGTTTCTGAGATTTCGGATACCTTGGCTAGTATCAGTTTCTTGTGCGCCCAATTGTCTAATCTTCTGAACGAGTCTTTAAAGACGGCAGAGATAGAAATCAGTGCATCGTTTATGGAAATTCTAAAAGAAGTAAAAGATGCATCAGAAAAATTTAATGAAGAAATTTTAATTGAAATAGAATTTGGCGATACTGATGAAGATAATGAAGATGAAGAAGAAGAAGAGTCAGACGATCGAGACGAACCATGTTGATCTATTAAGCAATGGTTATGTCCGATTGGTCGATAGTATGGGCTCCGACTTGTCGGTAGTAAATGCGGCAAGGGCATCATATGCTAAAGAGAGTTTTGAGATAGATGAAAATGATAAGAGGCTTATCAGGTTCTTAGCTAGAGAAGGGCATTGGTCTCCCTTTAGGCATGCATTTCTTACTTTTGAGTTTAAGGCCCCGTTAATGGTCGCTAGGCAGCATTGGAAGTATGTTGTAGGTTCGGATCACACGATGGACTCATGGAATGAGTCTAGCAGGAGATATATTACGAGTGATCCTGATTTTTATATACCTGGAGTAGAGCAGTGGCGTTTAGCTCCGGAAAATTCTAAGCAGGGATCTGGAGATTTTATCGACTCGGAATCAGGTCTCATGTTGACATCTAAATTGTTAGAGACCATAGACTACTGCATGGCTAATTATGAGATGGCACTAAATGACATTAATATAGCCCCTGAACAAGCTAGGCTTTTCCTGCCCGCCTATGGTATGAATGTATTGTATCGTTGGTCTTGCAGTCTCCAATCTGTAGGTTTATTTTTGAAACAAAGACAGCATGATACGGCACAGCATGAGATCAGTGTTTACGCAAACGCTGTTTATGATTTAGTCAAGCCAATTTTTCCGGTATCTATTGACTCTATTATGGAGTTTTATGATGCATGAGTTAATAGGGCTACTGCTCTACGCTTTCTTTGCTAGTTGGGCTATATTGATTGTGGTAAATCTAAAGGATTTGGCTATTACGAATTTAGCTCGGACTTTAGTTGCCTTAACCGCTTTTAGTCTTATGTATTTATCTGGAGTTTTTTTATATGTCTTTATTTAGCCGTAAAGATTTACAGTTTTTAAAGCTGTGCACTGAGGGAGCCTTAATCTTTTCTACTTGCGGCAAAAAGCAGTATATGGCTATTTTAACCGATGAGGATTATATGGTTTTAGGTATGGGCTATAATGGTGGTCCGCCTAAGTCTCAGCATTGCGTTGATGGTGGTTGCGAAAGGTTTAGCCAAAATTCGCAGAATGGCTCTATATATGACAACTGCATAGCTGTTCACGCGGAGCAAAACGCACTTTTGCATTCGGATCACAGCTCTAAACCGACTAGGCTTTTCGTGAATGGTCCACCATGTTTCACGTGTGCTAAACTTATAGTGAATAGCAGTGTAAAAACAGTATTTTATATACGAGATGAAGACTATAAGGATTGGCCAAAAGTAGCAAGGTTTATGAAGTCTAATGGAGTAGAAGTATTGGGGTTTGCAAATGCCAGCACAAAAAATTAATTACCTAGTTTTGTACCCTCACGATGCCCAAGTGTATGGCTGTTCAAGTAAAGAGATAGCTCTGCAATCACCGCCACCTGAAGGTTTTTCTATTGATGAAAAAATGGTTTTTTTTATTAGTATGGAGCCAGAAAATGGTAATCTAGTTTGGTACAAGATACCAAAAAATGAAGTTGTAAACGCAGAAATAGTTTACCCAAAATCAATGCAAAAGAAAAAGAAAGAATAGCATGTCTGCACAAAAAATAAAGGTAAGTCTAGAACCGGGTCAGTCGTATGTTGTTGCTGATACGGTTATTTGGGAAGACTTGTCTTACACCATAAGGCAAATTGCCGATCAATGGGAAGATGGATCTGAAGAAAAATCACTCTGGTTAGAATATCTCAATTATTTTGAGTCACAGTATAAAGCTAATCTTCTGTCTGAGCGTTTCGAAGAAGAAGACGGTTGGAAATAGGTGTTAAATGATTGATCTTTGTGTAGTTTCTTACAATACAAAAGATAAGCTACAGAGATTGGTGGAAACCTTAGCCAGCGATTATAAGCCTGGACAGCTTAGTCTTTATGTGCTAGACAATAACTCTTCTGACGGAAGCGCTGAATACCTTGCGGATGTAGTAAGGCCTATGAACTGGCCAGGAGAAATTATTCTAAGCTCTTTTAATTATGGCTACGCTTTTGCTTGTAACCTTTTGGCTTCTCGTGGCAGTGGCAATATTGTTGGATTACTTAACGCTGACGTCTGGATGCGAACCCAAGATGTTGCGACAATTGAGAGTAGAATGTACGAACTAGATGCGGAGGTCTACGGGCCAAAACAAAGAGACGAGTTTGGAAGAGTCACACATGCCGGAATATTTGGCACCAACTCTCAGCCCCAGCATCGTGGCTGGAAGATACATGATCCAGCAGACAGACTTTTCCGCGATACCTTAGACGCTGTAACCGTATCGGGATCTGCATATTTTGTTAAAAAAACAGTTTGGGAAAACTTAACTTACGATCCTGAGTATATTAACCTGCTGGGCCACTTAGTTGGGACAGGATCTATACCTCTCTGGTCTGTTGCTTCTGACGGAGCTTTCCTCCCAACTCCACACTACTATGAAGAAACATGGTGTTCGTACTATGCTAGGCATAGAGGGCATAGAGTGGTGTATGATGGATACGTCTCAATAGGTCATAGCTGGCATGCTTCCTCTGATGTTGGTGGAGAACCAGACTCGAAGTTTAAGGTTAGTCAATCTATCTTCAGGGAAGCATGTGACTTTATGGGGATAGACCATGATTGATACGATTAGCTTACTCAACTCTTATTATAAGGTTGTCCAACAAAGAGGCATACTTCAGGATGTTAATAAAGAAATTAAGCGGCGAGACGAAAAATGGGGCGAACAAAAGCATGACCTTTCCGATTGGATGACTATTCTTGGGAGAGAGTTTGGAGAAGCCTGTAAAGAGGTAAGCGAAACAAAAATGGCAAAAGGGTTAACAGAAATGGCTCAAGCTATGGATAGACTTGACGGAGAATTGGTACAGGTAGTTGCCGTTTGTTTCTGTATCTTAGAAAAAATAAGGAATAAAAATGTTAATAGCTAATATGGTAGGAAGAAATGAAGGCTCTAGGTACTTAGAAAATGTTTTACAACATTTAAGCAATATTGTAGACCTTATTGTCTTTACGGACGACTGCTCTGAAGATAATACGGTGGAAATAGCTTCGCACTACGCAAAAGTTTTTTCTACTAATAAACCTTTATTCTCTTCTAATGAAGGAGAATTAAGAAGCTTTGCGTGGTCAAATCTGTGCCAGTACGCTCAGTCTAATCGCGACTGGATTTTAGCTATTGATTGTGACGAAAAGCTTTGGTCTACAAGCCCAGAGTTTGATATGAACTCACTCCTCAATCAAGACAGGTTTGATGTTATTAATATAAAGTTTTTCCATATGTGGAATGAAACTCAGTATCGTGTGGACAAGTTGTGGGCACCAAATAACAGTTCAAGACTATTTAGATTTTATGATGGGGGCGTTTTTTCTGACAGGAAATTAGCATGCGGTTCTGAGCCTACGTATGTCAACGAGATGATTAGGCGTGGTAAATACTATAAGGATAGTTCACTTGTCATGCAGCATCTTGGGTATGTGCGCGACGAAGATAAAACCGCAAAATACGCAAGATACATGGAACTAGACGGTGGGGATTTCCATCAAAAAAGCCATATCGAATCTATTATAGACCCAGAACCAACACTCTTGGACTGGAAAATCTATGCCTGAAGTTAGCGTTATATTGACCGTCTACAAATCGCAATGGCTAAAAGAGTGTATTGACTCCGTTTTGAATCAATCTTATGAAGATTGGGAATTAATCATCCTGGAAGACAACTCTCCTGATCCAAATGTTAAAGAGATACTAAAGACATATAGCTCTCACTCCCGGGTTAAGATATTCTATTCTAACATAAGCGAAGAGGATAGGTACAAGACCGCCCGCTACGCAACACTGATTAACTATGGCGTTAGACAGATGTCTAGTGGTAAGTATATAACCTACTTAAATGATGACGACTTCTATTATCCAGATAGACTCCAGAAGATGGTCGATAAGCTTTATGAAGAAAATGTTTATATAGTTTACGGAAATCAACAAGTAGTCGATGCAAGTGGGAATAATGCTGGCGTTAGAGGGGTTCTTGGCGTTATTGATAATGCTTGGGATAAAGTAGACCACAATTCAGTCATGCATTACAGGTCAATCTTTGACGAAGTCGACGGGTGGGAAGATTCCGCTACTGTTTGGGGTGGGGCTGATTCTTATTTCTGGAGAAAGATGACAGAAGCTGGCTATTTATTCCACCCCATAGAAGGCGATCCGCTTGATGCCAAGAGGTATCATGAAGATGCTGTTCAGTGGAAAATCAGTTATAATGTATTTTTCCCAGAATAAAAGGAGCCTCAGTGAAGGAAGACGAGTACTGGAAAAAGGAAGCAGTTTTAAAAGATTTATTATTTGACTCCAACCTTCCTTTGACGGACATAGCTCACCAGCTTTATATGACAAGGCCTGAGCTGAACACATTACTGAAAAAAACTGGCTTATCATGGGTAAAGAGAAATAACAGAAAACTTTCCCGGGGCCACTCCGCACTGACCCAAATTATGCAGAGGATCCTGCCAAACGAAGAGATAGTCAATGAATTCCATATCGGCGAAAGACTTCGCTTAGATATATACTGTCCCTCCTATAATCTTGCAGCCGAGTATCATGGTAGGCAGCATTTTTTTTACTCTAGCCATTTTCATCAGGATATGGATGCCTTTCATGAGTCGGTAGAGCGTGACCGGAGAAAAGAAGAATTATGCCGTGAATCTGGAATAGCTCTTGTTGTTTTCCGTTTTTCTGATAAGATGGACGAAGAAGCAGTATTCCGAAGGATGTTGGAGGCAATAAAGTCTACTCCAAAAGTTGAAACCATCAAAAGTAAAAGAACCTATAAGGGCAATCATTACTATGAGAAGGTTAAAAAGCAAAATAAAGACTACCGAAAAGCAAAGTACAGAGAGTTAAAGAGAAAAAATGGATCTAAGTGAAGAGCTTGCGTACCCTTTAGAGTATCAAGTTTTTGCCCTTGCTATGAAAGAGCCAGGGGCTATAAGTTACTTTGTTGAGCATCTGCAGGATGAGGCGGTCGGACTGTTAAGTGGCGATACAGGGCTGTATGAGCTCTATATTGCATTCAAGGATTTTCATACGAAAACCAACCTTGACCCAGTAGACCCTATAGCTTTTAGGGCATGGCTAGAATCGGAGTCCGATATATGGGATGCACTTGGCGGCATTGCTGGAGTAAATTTACTTATAGAATCTATATTGACTATAGAGCTATCTAATGTAGAATCTATAACTAAGATACTCAAACATCGGGCCAATAAACGTAGGCAAAAAAATCTTTTTCAAGATCTTCAGTTCCTTTTGAATAAAAAAGGCAATAAAACAGAAGAAGAAATAGATAAGATAAATACATTAACAGAACAAATTAGGTCTCTAGAAGGAGACCTAGATTACGACCCACTAGACCGGGTGACTACGGCGCCCGATATAGCATCGCGTGCGTCGATGTTGATGGAAGTTCCAGACTTTTTGCCCACCCCATTTAAAATGTACAATAAAGCCCTAGGGTATACAGAGGATGGTGGATATTTCCGAGGTGCTGTACATGCGATAGTCGCAATGTCTGGTTTTGGTAAGTCCACGTTTGCTAAAACATTAGTCAACTATTGGGTCGATCAAGGCTATAGTGCTTTATACATAAACTTTGAAGAAGCACAAACCCACTGGGAGCGAGTACTGATGAGTCAAATACTAGACGAAAACGTATACGCTAACGCCGATCATTGGGATGAAGAAGAAAGAAAAGAACGTATTGCTAGGTTTACTGAAAAAATGAACGAATGGGGCGATAGGTTTATGGTACGCCATGATCCTGATAGCTCATATTTTGACGACCTAGAATTGTGGCTCAAAGACATCATGGGCCATAATGAGCGAATGCCTGACGTAGTTGTCATCGACACTTTGCAGTCAATGTATACGAAGGGCGGTGGCGGAGCTAGGTGGCAGGAGTTTGAAAGGATGATGGTAAGGCTAGAGCGCCTGGCTAAAGCTATGAATGCGGTTTTTATAGTTACAAGTCAGCAAAACAGTAATGCCATTAAAGAAAAGCGTGATGTAATTGAGCAATCTGATATTGGCGGATCTTTAGCTATCATCCAGAAATCATCTGTAGTTACTTTTATTACCCAGAAAAAATTGATAAGCAACGACGATTCAGAGGACGATTATCTGATGCAATTACAAATACCTAAGAATAGGATAACCGGTTCAACATTTAATTATGATCCGCCGTTAGTTAGGTACGATGACAACAGTAAATCTTATAAGGATTTCGAAATGAACTTTAACGATATGCCAAATTATGATGCCTCCGGGGTTTTGGCTACGGAGATTTTTGGCCTTGGTGACATACATGCCTGAATTTGAGTTATTTGAATTAGACGCAAATTCTATTAAAGATTTTCAAACATGTGCCTTACTGTACAGGTATAGACATGTAGATAAAATGTACGAGTCTATTGGGTCACGTGATTTAATGTCAATCAAATATGAAAACACGCTTAAAAAACTTATTGCATTTTTCTTCTATAAGAAACAAGGAGGTATTGTTCCTTCTGTTTCTGCACTATTAAATAGGTGGGAGAAACTATGGTTCCCAAAGGATATGTCGGCATACGATATAGCTGTCGAAAAGCATGAGTCACTTTGGGGTAATGTTTCTAGTATGAACACAAAAGCTGTAAGCTGTATAATGAAGTTTTATGAAGATTTCTCTTTAGATAATAGGGACCCAATCGTTATTAACGAGGGCTTCACTACGGCACTGGATAGAGAGATTAGATTAAATGGAGTTTTCGATGTAGTTCTTAGGGATCCTAAGACTCGCGACATATCGGTAATCAAATGGCTGTCTAGTCCAAAACGCGCCAATCTAAGCGGTCTTTCTATTGACTTCTCTATCCTCAGGTATGCTTTTGAAACAAAGAATAAAAACTTAAAAGGCCTTGTTAATTATTATGCGTACGACATTGGCTCGGATAAGAATGAATTTATCCAGATTGACGTAAAAGATGAAGATATTAACAACCTAAAATACTGGGCAAGGCAGGTAGATAAAACGGAAATATTTGCACCAAGACGCGGTTTGACGAGCTATTGCAAAAAATGCCCGTTTGATGATCCCTGTAAAAAGTTCAGTATTACAAGCGAAATGATGTAAGATGGCAAATATAGGTTGTATTTTTGACGAAGAAACATCTGGTAAGCTCATGAGCTTATTAAGCTATTCAAAAAAAGATGTAAATGAGTTTTTGTCAGAGGCTATTAAATTAATGTACAAGGTAATTCACGGTAATGAGTGAAAAAAAAGATATCTTAAATAAAATTATCGAATCTTCTAATACATCATTGACAGATAAAGAAATTGAAGATTCTATATTAGAGCCACTTCTTGCGGAGATAGAGCTAATAAGAGATCATTCAATAAGTTCTTTTGTTAGGTCGATGCTGTTAAGGGCTGACGAGTTTTGGAAGATACCTGGAAGTTTTGCCAGCGTATACCATCCGCCGGATGAAGATAATGATTTTGGGAATATTCTACATACAAAAAGGGTAGTAAGGGCGGCACTCATAATGTGCGCTAATCTTGTTTATTCTAACACTGAGACGGATATAGTCATAGCAGCGTGCCTCTTACATGACTTAACAAAGGGTGTTACAGCTGAAAACAGCAAATTTGATTACGATGAGTTCCACGCTTATACTATAGATAATTTTTATAATAGCGTCAAAAGGCAAGATCTTTTGAATTCCGAAACTCAATCAACAGTTCTCCATCTAGATGATCAAACTGTTGGTAAAATCTTGAGATTGGTCCACTGCCACGAAGGTGTAGATTCGAAGATACCGGAGACAAGGCCATTGGTGGAAGAAGAAATGATCGTGGCAAATGCAAATTCTATCGCTTCTCGACTCCACTGGATTGTTGATGGAGATTCTATTATTATGGATAGATGGCTGCTATAAAGAGTAAAGAATGGTATTCCGGCATAACGTGCAAATGTTCCGGAAGAATTAATGCGTATAGCTTAACATATAATGAGAGTAGATCTTTTTATTATTTTAAGTGCAAAAAATGTGGAATTAATGGAAAATGGGTAGATCTAGCTAGAGGGTATTTTGAGTATAGAAAACATTCGTCTTGAAAAAAGAAATTGGCTTATCAATAATTTCCAATTGATTTTTAACCAAGGAACATACTACCGTTCCCATAAGGATATGTTTCAATTGAAGAAATGTCACTTGTGGAATATAAGTGAAGAAGAAGGCACGGTAATCATTCATGAGGCTTCCTGATTCTGGCGATAAGTATACCAACCAGTGGAAGTACGTTGAGGTGGCACGCTACGTAGAGGGTCTAGGTAGGGTGATACGCGATAAGGTTGGCAATGATCCAGTCTTTTACGATACCGCAAAAATTTGCGATTACGCAGATAAAAACAGTAATCGTGGAATTTACACTTCCGTCTTTCAGTACAATGAGCCATCGTTATCCGAGTCGGTAAGGCTTGGGTCTCTATACTTCGACTTAGATTCTGACAATTTGGATCATTCGCACGAAGAAGTTAAAAAGTTGTACTCTTTCTTTAGCGATTTTATGCCAGAAAACTCTATACGAGTATACTTTACGGGGTTTAAAGGCTTCCATGTCGAATTGGAAGCTTTGACTTTAGGGGTAACCCCTAGCAATTCATTGCACGAGATATTTAGGTATATCGCTAACGACATAAAAGGACAACTCAGCCTGGAAACAGTAGACTTTGCCGTGTACGACCCTAGGCGTATGTGGCGACTTCCTGGATCTATGCATCAAAAAACCGGCTTATTTAAAAATGATTTATCTTTTGATAAAGATTTAATATTTAGTGATATTAAAACAATCCAGTCTTTTTGTCGCACACGTCGCATTTTTGAGTTTGAAGAGCAAAAATTTGACCTAAAATCCAACGAATGGTATAGGTCGTATATTTATAAAAGGGAAGAAGAAAAGCAGGAAAGCAAATATACTCAGCAGTATTTGCTCGATCGGTTCAGGAAGCAGGGGACGTCAGTCCTTAAGACAGTTGAAGAAGATAAGATTTTTGATCCGCAAAGATTGTTTAAAAACTGTCCTTCCATCATGCGTATTTGGGAAAAAGCAGAAAAAGAAAAGCATCTAGAGCACGAAGAAAGACTATTTTTATGTTCAATTTTAACGTATTCAGATGATGCACTTTTTTACCTGCATGAAATACTAAAGAATTGTGGTGATTATAATTTCGAAAAATCCCAAGCACATATTGACGACTGGATTAAGAGGAGGGAACTTGGGATCGGTGGCAGGCCATATACATGCGACCGCGCTAATTCTGTTGGGGTTGGTTGCGGGAACTGTGATTTAGATAAAAGAAAAAAATGGATTAAAGTCGGAGATTCGTATGTTGAAACAGACGAAGAGTCTTCGCCTTCACCAATACGCTTTGCGTATACAAGACTAAAGGATTAAGAATGGCAAACGATGAAGATTATATACACGGTTTTTGCACAGACTGTAGAAATAAAATGTCTGATAGCTGGATGATGAATAACCCTTTTGCTCAGGGCGGTAAAGCGCCATCATGCCCAATATGCGGTGGGGTTGTTGCGGTCATGGATTCTCGGAAAGCTAAAAAGCAGATTAATAAAGCACAAAGAGATCGCGGCATACCGGTGGTAGACTGATGCCTAAGTATGACTTTAGGTGTCCAAAATGTTCAAGGGTTGAAGAATTTGACTATACAGATCCTGGCGCTAAATGTGAATGTTCTGGCGAAGCAGTCGATATGAAAAGGGTATACGCATTTGGTGGCACCCTATTGAAGGGTTCCGGTTGGTATTCTGTGGACAAAAGAAGGACTGATGGTGGAACAATCGGAATTGAAGATCCAACTTAAGAAAGAATTATAGTGAAAAACTGGTGCAATCTGCACGTACATACAACTTTCTCGATGCTAGATGGGCATGGGAAGGTAGATAACTATGCGGAGAGAGCCGCCGAGCTTGGTATGACTGCGCTCGCCCAAACTGACCATGGCAACATACATGGTTGGCTTGATTTCTATGACGCATGCAAAAAGGTTCACATTAAACCAATACTTGGCCTAGAAGCTTACCAGGCAAGGAAGTCAAGGTTTGATCGCGACGAAGAAGAAAGGTCTGGTCCCGCACAGAACGAATGGGATCAACGAGGACCTTACCATTTGACTGTGCTAGCTAGTAATGCGTCTGGTTATAAAAACCTTATTAAGCTATCGTCCAGGGCCTATACGGAAGGGTTTTACGTTAAGCCTAGAATAGATCACCAATTAATATCTGAACATAGTGATGGACTCATAGTTCTCTCTGGCTGCCTGAATGGTGAAGTCCAACAGGCCCTTTTGCGTGGAGATTACGATACTGCCATTAAGCACGCATCAACCATGCAAGATATTGTGGGTAAAGATAACTACTTTATAGAAATACAGGATCATGGTCTAGCTGAGCAGAAGAAGGTTAAGGAACAGACGTTAGAAATAGCGAAAAAGATTGGCGCTAAAGTTGTCGTCACTGGAGACTGCCATTACGTGAATAAGTCAGACGCACACTTTCATGACGTCATGTTGTGTTCTGGCACTAAATCTTTTATAGATCAAGAAAATCGTTTTCGTTTTAGTGGCGATGAATTTTACTTAAAATCTTACCAAGAAATGGAAGCTACCTTCAATTCAGAATGGCTAGATAATACGCTCTTGGTAGCCGAGATGGTAAACATCGACCTTAAGTTTGACGAATTCCATTTCCCCGAGTTCCCCGACGTGCCGGCAGGTGTCTCTGTCGAAGCATACTTAGAGGAATTGGTCTGGGAAGGGATAAAGAAAAGATACGGCGATCCAATACCTAGTGACGTTGTAGCGCGAACAACTCACGAACTTGGTGTTGTTGGTCGAATGGGTTTCCCCCATTACTTTCTGGTCGTTTCGGATATTGTTAGATGGGCAAAGAATAACGACATTAGGGTCGGTTGGGGTAGGGGATCTGCCGCGGGATCGATTTTGTCGTATGCTTTGGAGATTACAAATTTAGATCCACTTAAATTTGGGCTTCTATTTGAAAGGTTCTTAGTAGAAGGCAGAAAGTCAATGCCTGATATTGATCTAGATTTTGACGACAGGCACAGAGATAAAGTAATTGAGTATGTAAGGTCAAGATATGGTAGAGACCATGTTGCACACATATGTACGTTCGGTACGGTTGGCGCACGAAGCGCTATACGCGACACTGCCAGGGTCTTGGGTTATGAGTATAAGGTCGGCGATGATATCGCTAAGCTAGTCCCGCCTGATGTACTTGGCGTATCTAAAACGCTAGACGAGGCGCTTGATTCTCCTGAGATGCGCAAAAAATATGACTCAGATCCAGACGCTAAAGTCATTATAGATACAGCAAAAGGCATAGAGGGTATACATAGGCAAACGGGCATACATGCAGCAGGTGTGGTTATCTCTAAAAAGCCCTTAATTGAATATGTGCCAGTAATGCAGAAGGGCGAACAAGCGCCTGTTGTTACTCAATGGGACATGAATCGGGTGGAGCAAAATGGGCTTTTGAAAATTGATTTCCTAGGTTTACGGAATTTAGGTGTAGTTGATATGGCAGAAAAGCTTATTAATGAGCGCCACGGGATAGATGTCGACTGCTATAATCTCCCATTAGATGACGACGCAGTGTACAAGTATCTTAGCGGTGGAAATTCTATGGGAATATTCCAGGTAGAGTCAAGGGGCATGCGCGATATGATGCTCTCTATGAGGCCGGATAGGATTGAGGACATCATGGCGCTCATATCACTTTATCGTCCTGGCCCACTTGGTTCTGGTATGGATAAAATATATATAGACAGAAAACATGGGCGCAAAAGCGCCGAGGTTCCACACCCAAAACTAGAAGACGTATTACAGAAGTCTCGTGGCGTCATGCTTTATCAAGAAGACGTAATCAATGTGGCTAGAGTATTGGCCGGCTTTAGTGCTTCTGAGGCTGATGACCTTAGGAAAGTTATTGGCAAAAAGCAAATGGACAAGGTCCACCTTTTGAGGGAGAAGTTTGTCGAAGGCTGTAAGAAGCACAGTGGTGTAAATGAAAATTTAGCGAATAAAATATATTCAGATATAGAATACTTCGCTGGTTACGGCTTCAATAAAGCCCACGCCGCATCGTATGCCGTTCTTTCCTATATTACGGCTTGGCTAAAATGTTTCTTCCCTATGGAGTATATGACGGCATTATTGACTTCTGTGGCTACGAATAAAGATAAGCTTTCGCCGTACCTTAATGAATGCAGAAAAATGGATATTAAAGTCCTTCCCCCGTCAATGAAGGACTCATCCTCTGATTTTACTATATCGGATGAAGATGAAATAATTTTTGGCTTTTCTGCAATTGATGGAATTGGCGACTCAAAAATACATGAAATTCTTGCCAATAGAGGCTCTACTAACATATGGGAATTCTTAAGGAATTGTGAATCCGGAGTAATAAATAAGGCCACACTTGAGCATTTGATAAAATCGGGTGCTTTTGATGAATTGTCCCCAGAAAGTAAAAGCGTAAACAGGTCTGACAAGCTTGATCTTTTAGAAATGGAAAAAGATGAGCTTGGTCTTTATGTGACTGACCACCCACTGTTGGAAGTTTGGGATTTTATTTTACCAAAAGTTTCGTGCGATATAGAGAGTTTAAAAACCATATCTGATGGGGAATTAGTTAAGATAGGCGGAATTGTAGCCAAAAAGCAGTCTATTATGACTAAGGCAAATAAGCAAATGTACAGGCTTCAGATAGACGACGTAACGAGTAGCACTGAAGTTATAGTATTTCCCAAATACGCGCAAAAAGTGGTAGAAGCAAATATAGAATCAGGCTCGCTGGTTGTACTGAGCGGTAATGTAGCTTTTGAGGGTGATGAGGAAAATTTAATAGTTAAAATTTTATTATCTGATATAGAAAAGTTAGACATTTCATTACTTCATGGGGGGAAGCCAATTAGGTTATCGGTTCGAGAAAAACCACATTATGGCCAAATAGTCAAAATAAGTGATATAATCAATAATGTGTCAGGAGACTGTCCAGTGTACCTTGAGTTCCCTGATGGCAACAATCTTATGACTATGAAGTTCAAAGGGTCTACTTCGTCGAGCATAGAGGAAGATCTTAAGAAAATTATACAAATATTTGAATTTGAAATGGAGAATTGATGGAATATTTGGCCCCAAAGGGTACCTATAGGGATCCATTTACTCGGCACTGCTGGAAAACTTGTGGGTCGTGCGGGAGGTGCGAGAATAAAGGCAGTAGATCTCAATGTAACGGCTGTAGCGGTAGGGTTGATGAGTTAGGGCAAAAAGTTCCACATATTGACGACAGGTGCAGGTGTACCGAAGGTATTCTCCAGCTTGTAAATAAAGATGGGAAAATGTTTCAGGTTAGAATGCCGCGCAATCCTTTTGCCGGAACTGTAACTCATGAAGCAAAAAGTCAAGATGAACAAGACTACGAAGCCTACCTTAATGAACAAAGAGAAAAGTTTGACAACCCAAACTGGGATGCCGTAACTTTTGATGATGGTGGCAGTGTCCAGGATTGGTCTAACTCAAGGCGAGGGTGATAATGATAAAAAATGTCTATGAAAATGGCGACTCAATAATTGAGGTTAGAGTCCATAAGGATGGCTATGTAGACTACTGGGTTCAGGTTGGTCAAGCTGGACTAATTCTTGATAGCGACAATATCCTCGACTTAACGCAACTGCTAAATGCTGTGTGTACAGAGCTGTTGGGAGAATTATGAATTTAGAAGATGATTTTATGGAAATTGGGAATACTGGCTTGATACCTATTGGTGAAGGTTTGTTTTGGGACAAGAAAACAAATTCAATAGTAGAACTAAAAAAGGAGGACGAAGATGACGCAGAAGAAGATGCCAAAAGAAGTTAAAATAGGTCCATATAAATTTCAGATCAAAAATGATAAACCATCAATGGACTCCGCCAGGGTCAGGTTCGAATCAATTGAAGCTATTGGGTTTACGTCAACTCATGAACAGTGTATTTATGTTGATCCAGATTTAGGCGATGACATGCGAGCTGAAACACTTTTGCATGAAATTATACATGGCATTTGCGAGGCTACAGGCATCTCTACTTCTTTCGACGAAAAAGAAGAAGAAACATTTATCGCAACAGTTACACCATTGCTATTAGATGTCTTGCGTAGCAATAGTGAAGTAGTCGACTATATGTTAGGTTTAGAATAATTATGACAGTTAAGCTATTAGATGAATTAAGCGATTTTGAGAAGTTATCCTTAATACCGATAAGTTACTCTAGGTTAAATACTCTTGATATGTGTGAAGCAAAGTATTTTTTTTCATATATCCTCAAAGAACCCCAAGCATTTGGACACGCCGCAACGTTGGGCAACATATTGCATAAAGTCTTAGAGGAAAAATTAGAACCAAACAAAACCATAAGCAAAGACGACTTAGAGACGTTTATCTCGGAATACCATAGTCAAATCCCTTCTTACGATCCAAAATCTGAAATACCGGATAATTTCCTTGTCGACGGGGAAAATATGATAACCGAGTTTATCGACCGCCATGACGGAGAATCTTTCAGTATCGAGTACAAAGAAAAAGGGTTTAGCATAGTTATAGGCAATGCCTTAGTCAATGGGTATATTGATAGGGTCGACATAGTTGGTGACACTCTTTACATTACTGATTATAAGTCTGGAAAACGTGAAGAATCCCAAAAGAAAATACCATTTAATGTCCAGTTGGGCATATACGCCCTTGCTATGAAGCGGGAATATCCAGATAAACAAATTCATGCGTCACTTTATTATCTTCGCTCCGGAAAGCAAAAAGGCCACCTCTATACAGACGATGACCTTAATGCTATTGAGTTATTGATTATGGAACTTGTTAATAAATTGATTAATAAGAATAACTTCTCTTATACGCCAAACTCTTTTATATGCTCATTTTGCGATTACGCAAAGAATGGGGTATGCTCAGTTGGTGCTAAGAGGGCGCGACATTAAAAGGTTGCGCCCTCTAGGTTTACGTTTGCCATAACCTCTAAGGGGTCAATGTCGATATGGGAAAGCTCATATGCTTGCCCTGCGGGGACACCGTAATCAACGAGGTCGCAAAAAACGTTATCGGTTACTATCTGGATGAGTTGTTCATTTACTGTATTCATGTCGCTTATTTTAGCACTCTTTCTTATGTGTTGCAACTTTTTTGATTTTTTTTCTTAATTAGTGTAAAATTATCTTTTACGGAGGTTTAGATGACTGCATCTTGGTCACCCATAGAGGATACGTTTCTCATAGAAAACGCTCACCGCATGTCTTATGAAGAGCTGTCATTATATCTGGATAAGACGCAGAATGCAATTAGGGAGAGAAGTATTATCCTAGATTGCGTATCATCGGTCTCGGGAGCCAAAAGCGTACACAAAGTCTGTGCTTACGCAGAATGTAGGAGAATTTTTAAAGTTAAAAAATCGGAGTACTTTAAAAATAATAAGATATTTTGTTCAGACGAATGCAAAAGTTTTTATGATGCACTTTTTTACCCAACTAAAGAAGAAATTGAAAAACAAATTACTGAGGGTAAAAGTTTTCAGGAAATATCCCAAAAGTTTAAAATGCCCCAAGGCGCTATGTATGAATGCTATTTGCGTTATGGTTTAAACGGACGTCCTAAAGATTTGGAAAAAATCTTATTGTTAAACCAACAAAAATCTAAGGTAGAAAAAAGAAATACAGCACTAAATCAATCTGGCAGGTTTCCTATGACTAAGTTTAGGGGTGGCTATAAACCTTACCTTGGCGTCTCCGTAAGGAGCGGCTGGGAGAATAATGTTCTCTTATGGCTTAATCACCAGAGGATAAAATGGGATTATGAACCTGAGGTCTTTTACTTCAATGAAGTAAAGCGCGGAACTAAAGGTTATACACCTGATATATGGTTGAAGAAAGAAAAAATATGGATAGAAGTTAAAGGCTATCTATCGTCTGTTGATAAAACAAAAACAAAAAGATTCAAAAAATACTACCCAGATCAATTTAAAAACCTGCATGTTATAACTAAAAATGATAAAGTAGAAAGTACAAAGTTTTTTCAAGATATGGGCGTACCAGTGTATGCTTTTTATGATGACATAAACGAAGGATTTAATCATTTACCAAATTGGATACACTAAGGAACCTATGCCTAAAGCTAAGTCTAAACCAAAAAAAGATATTTCAAATCAATACTATACGCTGACAGAAGACGAGATACAAGACCTCATTTCTAAGGCTAAAGATGGCGTATCTAGCGCTCAAATGGAGCTTCTAAAGATATTTGAGCCTTTCCTGAGTAAATATGTAACGCTATTGCACTATGGTAAGTATAAACTTTCTGATTATGATATACGTCAGTTTATAAACCTTTTCGTACCAGATAAAATGGTTGGCTTTTACCTAAAGCGCAATAAGCTTAATTCTGTGGGGCTTTCTAAGGTCCAGGAAACCGTACAGGGAATTAGATATATGGTGGAACGCTATGGCGACGAGGAGGATACAAGGCAGACTGTTCATCTTGCATTTCTTCAATGCCTAATGAATTATAAGAGGACAGAGTCTAAAGCTGGAGGTTATGTTCCTTTTAGCGGGTATATTTATAGTTATTTTTATTTTATTTTAAGTAAACATGTTAAGACATTCCTAATTGATCAGCTTGGTAGAAAAACTTTTCCCTTAATCAGTGATGAGGATTTTGGCGAAACAGAATCTGACGAAAAGCCTCAAGGGTTTACTGCCCCACCTGAACCTTCGGTGGAGGACTTACTAGGGCCTGAGATAATTGACGAATTTTGGGTAGCTGGTGATACGGTTATCTTCCCTTTCGATAGAATCACTATGCAAGAACGGCAACTTTTAAAGTGGAGATTTGTTGATGGTTACAAATCGAGCGAAATAGCACAAAGAATAACTGAACACCCTAATACCGTAAGGGAACATTTTAATAAAATAAGACTTAAATTAATGGATGCACTAATGGAGAGCGAACTCTCTTAAGTCCTAAGAAAGTGGATTAAAAATTATGACAACTGCTACAAACGACATTTCATACGCAAGGGACTTTTGCCTTAATTGCGGGCACTATCATCGCAAGGATAACTCTAGTAAACCATTTGACTGCATGTTAGGCCATGACTGTAAATGTAAGGAAAAGAACTTTTTACCAAGAAAAAATAAGGGTTCTTTTGGTTGAGTCAAATACCTATTACTAATATAGGGTGTCCACATAGTGTGGGATAAATCTTTTATTTAAGCTTAAAGGACCAAATATGAGTGTTAGATTCCAATTCAACCGCGGCACTGCAGCAGCATGGACTGCGTCAAACCTTGTTTTGACCGCCGGAGAAATGGGTGTTGAAACTGATACTGGCAAGTTCAAGGTTGGCGATGGGACAACTGCCTGGAACTCCCTTAGCTACTCTTCTGGCCCAACTGGACCTACGGGCCCTATTGGACCTACGGGCCCAACCGGGTCTACTGGCCCGACCGGACCTACTGGAGCTGCCTCTACAGTGACCGGCCCAACCGGGTCTACTGGCCCGACCGGACCTACTGGTGCCACTGGATCCACTGGTCCTACCGGGGCGGCCTCAACTGTGACAGGCCCAACCGGGGCATCCGGCGACTGGTCTACAGCGCAGACGCTTAACTCACAAAGTGGCACATCCTACACTGTTCAGTCCACGGATGTTGGGAAACTTATAGTCACAACAGGTGCTGGTTCTGGCGGTATTGTTACTGTTACGGTTAATACTGGGCTGGGGTTAGTTGCCGGCCAAAGAATAGACTTATTGCAAACGGGAACCGGCCAAATTAGCATTGCGGGTACTGCAACAGTTAATGGAACGCCAACCAAAAAGACTAGAGCACAATATAGTGCAGCCACACTTATTTGCACGGCCACTGATACCTACGTAATCGTTGGCGATTTGGCGGCTTCGTAATGCCTAGCACTGTTGGAATCGTTGCTTCGGGGGAGATGTTCCCATTTTTTACTGGAGGCACTGTTACTGTAGTAGGCGGATACCGAGTCCATAGATTTACTACTTCCGGCATAGCAACACTCACTATGGTTTACCCTGGTGAAGTTAGTTATTTAGTGGTTGGTGGTGGAGGTGCTGGCGGCTCGAACGTCACAGGCACCTATAGCCGAGTGGGTGCTGGTGGCGGTGGAGCAGGTGGCCTTCGTACTGGAACCCTGTCGATCACCGGTAATCAGACCATCACGGTCGGCTCGGGTGGTACGGGGGCAAGCGCCGTGTCCGTAGGAGCGAACGGAGGTAACTCCTCCATTGGGTCTCTTGTCATAGCCACTGGTGGTGGTGGGGGGGGAGCATCTTCGGTTGGTTCTAACGGAGGATCGGGCGGTGGTGGTGGTGCGCGGACAAGTGCGTCATTCGCTGGTGGAACCGGTGTCTCCGGTCAGGGATTTGCTGGAGGTACAGGCAACTACACCACGGCTGGCGCGCAACCCGCTGGTGGTGCTGGCGGTGGCGGAGCAGGCGCAGTCGGAGAATCGGGTATTGGCTCAATGACTGGTGGCGTTGGCCTCAGTATCTCGATTGCCGGAGTGAGTGAGGACTTTGCTGGTGGAGGCAACGGCGGTACTAATACGAACTCTGGCAACTCTACCAATATCGGATTCGGCGGAGGTCTGAGTGCTGGTGGAACGGGCGGAACCGCAACGTCAGGTACTGTCAACAAGGGCGCAGGTGGAGGCGGACACGCAGGTGGTGGAACTGCTGGTTCCGGTGGCTCAGGCGTAGTTATTATCTGGTATAAGATCTAAGAACGTCCTTTATGAGGGGTTGAACGCGGAAAGTACAAAACTGCGCAAATTTGATTTATACTATAGTATAATTACTAATATGGTATATAAATAAAAACTAGGAGAAAAATTATGGGTTATTACCTATTGGACAATCCGCCAGCAAGTAGACAATTTTACCCTTCTCGCCAAAATGGTATCAGTGGTGGGGTTGTAATCCACACGACAGAAGGTTCCGGTGGCTATACGTCGGCAGAAAACACAGCAGGATTTATTTCTAGGCGATCTGACCCTGGTAGCTATCACTGTATAGTTGATTCAGAACCCAACACTGCAGTACAGATGATGCCAGATGACTATACGGCATTTGGAGTCGCAGCATCGGGATACAATAGCAAATGCTGGATGATCGCAATTGCCGCACGTTCATCGGATCTGAACCCAGATAGTCCAGAGACTCAGACAGAGATTGATAACATGGGTCGCGAGATCGCAGCATTTTGGCAGCGTAATGGCATTAATGTAGCCGAAGCTTCACAGTTTATTGGTGAAGATGTTAAGGATCGACCAGGTCTCGCCCACCATGGCGATGTTCAGCCCTGGGACAGATCTGACGCATGGTCCCGCAGGGAAGACCGGTGGGCCTTTGATGCGGCTTTACTACAGGCTATTGAGCGCCACAGTGGCACGGCCCCCATAGCACCTCCTACCCCTACTCAGCCCGTCCCTGTGGCCCCGGAGAGCGTCTGGAAGCTCGGCTCCACTGGAGATAAGGTCAAGCAGATACAGGGCATTGTAGGGGTTGCCCAGGATGGTGTATTTGGCCCAAAGACAGAAGCAGCCGTCCGCCAATGGCAGTCAAATCTTGGCATCGGTGCTGACGGCGTCTGGGGCCCTCAGACTGAGCAGGCAACACATGATCTATTCGTCTTCCTCGCTAATCTATCAGCAGTAGAACAGACTGCACCGGATAACCCATTTTTTGTGGCTCTTAACAATGCAACTCAGCAGGTTCTCCGTATGGGGTCAAACGGCGATGCTGTAAAGATCCTTCAAGCCGGACTTAACGGCAAGGGCTATAGGCTCGTTGCTGACGGAGTATTTGGCTCAAATACGGATGGTGCTGTTAGGCGTTTCCAGGCAGATAGAGGGCTTCAGGCCGATGGTATTGTTGGGCCACGGACCTGGAATGCTCTTTTATCTTAAGAAATAGTTTTTAACAACTATAATTTAGCTTGGACATACAATAGGACCCCACTAGGGGTCCTATTTTTTTTGTATTCTTGTTCTTCATAAATATAAGTTATTACTAATACTTATGTTGTCCGTCCACCACGTAAAGGGTACTCGATGCTATTGACTATACTGGCAGAACTCCCTCAATGGCTAAACAATTTAGCCACAGATTTAGGGACTTTATGGCCTATCGTGCTTTTTGTAGGTGCGGCGTACGGCTTAATAAAATGGATCACTAGAAAATTCCAGCAAGAAGTAAAAGAGCTTATCATAGGAGAGGTGGAACCTATTAAGGCAGAGTTCAAAAACAATGGTGGATCATCCTTCAAGGATTCTGTAGACAGAATAGAAGAAGGCTATAAGAGCGTCAGAACAGATTTAGATCATATGAAGTCCGACATTGATTGCATAAGAGCGGATATATTGTCTATAGCAAAAAAGTCCCAAGACGATCATAGAGCCCTGAGGGATATGATCAAAAGTCTTGAGACTAAAAATGACAATATGTGGCAAGAAATTCAAAAAGTCAAGCCTAAAAAAACAGACTTTTAGGCGCGACCTTCATTCTGCGCATCTTTAATTAAAGAGTATCTTTGAAAGGTCTCGCTAGACGTAAGTGCAAACCCAATCTCTGCAGCTTTTGTTATTGCTGCGTGCAGGGAGTCTAGATCTTGCATTGATTCACCGTTTAATGGTAGTGCGAGGCCAGAATATACGTCGATATTTTCAAAATTGCCAATGTTTGCCTTCCTATTAACTCCGCAGATAAAAACCGGAACTGTTGTAACAGCAATACTTGACAGAGTTTGCTCAATGGCTTCTTCAATTGGGGAGTTGTTAGTCTGGTCTTTTGCAGTTTTTGATATATTAGGCATGAATGCGGCTTATCTCTTTCTTTATCGTGTTTAATGAAACTTCAGCTTGTTGTTCTATAGACATATTATCAGTATCTATAATCGAATCTATAATTTCTTCTCTAATTAATTCAACTTGTTCCGATTTATGGTTAAGTTCACTATCTGGCATTGTGTAGCCGTCACGTTTATTTAGGCGTTCAAGCCTGACTTCTGGTGAAGCATCAAATCTAATTAATATTCCACCAGGCAGTGATTTTATCATCTCTGCCTCATTTTCGTAGCGCACATCCGAGATTAGGCATACATATCTATCGATTGTTTCATTTTCCTCATCAGGATCAGAGAGGAGTGTAGCAGATCTTTGGTAGGCTTTACGTTTCGCCCATTGGGTAAAACAGTTTTCATACTGCTCTCTGCAGATTTCGCCAGCTTTTTGTAAAAAGGCCCTTGGTTTAACATCGTCGTTAATGGGCATTGGGAGTGATGCTATGTCTTTAGTCGTTTTTATAAATTGATCATATGACGGAGCACCATAAAGTGGACTACCACCAAAAAGGTCAAATAGCACTTCGTGGAGCTGAAAAAGAATTCTATCTTCTTCTTTCTCTCCCTTAGTCATCCTCTTGATAGAAGCCATTTCGTAAAGCGGCATTGCGAAAAAACTGTGATCCCAAACTACTCCATTATGGTGGTCGAACTTGATAGTGTGAGATGGTACTATAGCATTAGCTACGCTAGTCTTACCCGTTCCTGCCCTGCCGCAAAGTCCTATTATAATTGGGAATTTATCTTTATCCATGAGATGTGTTGTGACACTCCTGTAGAGCTTATATTGTAGATGAGCTATTATACAGGAGTGCCTTTCCTTAAATCAAGTTACTTATTTTTACTACTTCTTCTTTTAGCGTAGTAATGAATCCCTACAAGTACGGCTCCACCTATTATCAAAGCTATTGCTTGGGTAATTTTTGTTCTTACGAATATCTTCATAGTAACACATGCGCATATGGCTATCTAACCAAACGCGCGTTCGCAACCATTCCGCTACCGCACTGCCACCAAGCTGTAATCTAAGGCCTTAAATAAAAATCCTACTGCCTTTATAAAAAAAGCGTGTGATCTAAGGCTCTAGTCAAAAAAGCTTAAAAGAAAAAGCTATTCAGCAGATTTTAGATCACGCTCTACGCGGCTTTGCGCGCGCCATCGCACCATATTATAGAAATTCATAGTCCACCACATAAAAGACATGGCTATGAATCCAGGTTTTGAGTAAAAGTACGAATATGCGAACCAAGGGATAGAGTGTAGGAGCACTATCAGCCAACCCCACCACTGCTTGCGACCAACAAAAAACGTACCTGTTATCCCCATGATTTCAAAACAAAACAGTACCCAGGTCCAGGTTACTTCCGCATCCATTGAATTTAGACCTCTAATCATAAGTGATAGCAAGATTATATATTACTATCATATATGCATATACTGCGCATTTCAAGTTCCGCTACCTGGAGCGACCATGGTAAAAGCCCTAGTTTTTCTGGGGCCTTTACTATTGTTCGTCTGGTTCGTAAAACTCATATTCCTCATCGGTATACGGGTTATACCCATAGTCTTCCCCCATGACGATCATTGAGCCTTGAAGATAGTCTATAACTTCTTGTCCGGCATTCGGATCCCGCAAAAGATGCTCTTCTGAAACTTGCTCGATAATCCAACTTGAGCAGATAGAGCTGGGTGAAGCCGGGTCAGATGCTTCAAAGATCAGATCCGTTAACTTAAGGCCATCCCAGTCTTGCTTAGAATAAACTACTATTGTCGACTTATAGTATTCTTCCATCACCTCTCCTTATAGCCAAGTCATATTATAGGCTGAAGGATTGCTAGTTGCAACCTTATTTTCTATAGAGACTTCTATTTCGGTTTTCTGCTCTTCAAGCTCTATGTAGGACAGTTTAAGGTCACATAATTCATTGAGCCTTTGAGATAAATCGTCGGAAAGTTTTTTGGATCTTTTACGAAGCTCTTTAACTTCTTCTATTAGTTCGTTCGGTATCCCAATTTGAAGCTCTTTTTGAAGGTGATCGATTTCGTCAAAGCACTCAAGAAGCCTCTTCTTTAATTGGGCGTTTTCTATTAAAACGTTAGAACCCTTAGGAGCGTCTACTTTAACAACCCCAACCGGCCTAACGGCCGTATAGCCACGTTCAAGGGAGGCATTAAGGTAGCCCTCCTCAATAATGCCGGCAGAACTTAACGCTTTAAGTATTCTTGTGTACTGCGTCCAGGTAATTTCTTTTTCAATATACAGATGGTAATGACCAAGTTGCGAAGACGGATAAACCGCTATTGGTATGTCAATATCTATAACTGGGGCATGTTTTCCGTTATCACACTTAGAAGAGATAAGATTAGAAACTTCAGGCTCTGCCTCTACAGTGATTTGCTGGAATCCTTGAGAATTTGGAATAACTACATACTCTCCATTAACTATAGCAAAAGAATCCTGAAACTCTTGCTTAGTTAAGTCGACTTGAGAGGAGTGCAGAAATATGCGCTTTGGGGTGAGTTTTTTCTTAGCTGGTTTAGGTAATTTAAATTTTGGCATTGTGGGACTCAATTTGGGAATAGTAAAGCATCATCAAGACTTTGATATATATAATCGTGATAATCCGGATTAACAAGGTGAACGTATAATCCGCCAAGTATAAAAGCGCTATACGAGTTATCATTAGTATCATGTGCTTTCATGGCGTAACCTACACCATCAAAAGTCTTTAATTGTTGTTTTTCAGATATTTTTAAAAATTTAATATCAAAAACAATATCATGTAGACATAAATCATCTACAACTTTTTCTGTAATTGCGTTGCAATCTTGTAGTTCTAAAAGGAATGATCGCGACGGTATCAAAGAGCTTGCGTCTTGATCTAGACTATCTCTAAAAAAGTGCATATTTCTCCAAGTAAAAGAGTCGGCGCCCCCAACACTAGGCGCCGACTCGCCCTTTGCCCTACCACACAAGCGCAAAGGTTAGTGGCCTTTCGGGAATCGAACCCGAACTAGTCCGTAAGGCCTATTTCCAGTCCATAATGGGAATAGATTTTTCTATCTTATTCCAAAGTTTTTTAGAGACAATATACCTCTCGTCATTATGGGGTACTGGCGTATCGCTTTCGCAAGCATGTCTCATTTTATGAAAAAATTCTACTATAGCGGCATTTAAGTAACATGCTTCCATGTAGGTTAGGTTGAATACGAATTTATTCTCACCCTCAAATTTTTCCACGTTTAGTCCTGATCGTTTTGGGGTGGATTTATTTTGTATTCGTAATCAAGAGCTGCGTCTTTGTTAATGAAAAGCATTTCCTTGTACTGCCAGGCAAACCCCCTCTTGGGGAGTATGCTTCCGGTTTCAGTACAGTACTGGGGTGTTTCACCCATATTTATTATCTTTATGGCAGTGCCTATATCTGTTTTTCTGGTTGTTGTAGTTTTACCGCTTCTACCTTTGCCCATTTTTTACCTTTCTTTGAGTACCCCTGGAAGGATTTGCACCTTCTTCTCTAACAAGGTTAGTGTTTTACTTACGTAAACTAAAGGGGTCCGATGCGGTTAGAGCCCACATCTATTTATTAAATTATATTTAGTTTTCAACCATTAAGGTTGTCTGTCATATGTCCGGACATATGGCTTTAATTTCTCTAACTTGTTTTTCGGACATATTAAAGAGCTTAGATAAATCTTTTGTTGATTTGTTCTTGAGAAGATTCATGACTATTGATTCGAGCAGCTTCACTCGACGAAGTAAATCCTGCTCTTTAATTTCGTCATAGTGGTTCATGCTTCCCTCTTTGCCATTTTTCTTTCAAAATCTTTACGTTTTTTAGCGTAACTGTTGGGATTCATGCTTTTATAAGCCCCCCAGCATCCATCGCAGTCTTGTTGGGGCGCTCTAACAGCGCCATAATAGGGGTGTTTTTTACAAAGGTTCAGTTTAATTTTAACTGGGTTTTTTGGGTTCTTTGAGGTCCTTTTTCTAACTGCAGACTCTTTACTGTCTCCAGCAATAGCTTCCTGAGGGACCCCAATGGAAGATGCTACGACCGTGTCCGCGGCGCTATGCAGGGCATCATGTATCCGGGTTATCGTTTCAACTTGATCTAAATCAAAAGTTGCAATATTATTCTTTATTTTATTGACAGCACGGTCAAACATCTTAGTGAGAAATTCGATGTCTTCTTTACGTTCTAACCTAAAATATTTAGCCATTACTGTTCACCCTATAGGTATATCGATCTCCAAACACTTTTTCAGCAATGTCTCTTACCTGCTTTGTTGAGCAGGAAGATGTGCTGGCATAGTTTCGGCTATAGCTCTTACCAAGACGTTTATCGTCTTTATATTCTATATAGTTAAAAGAACTACTTCGTCTTTTTTTATTTCTTCTTCCCATTTTTCACCTTGCGCCCCCTGAGGGACTCGAACCCCCGACCTAGCGGGTAGAAACCGCTTGCTCTAATCCGGCTGAGCTAAAGGGGCATGTTTAGTATTAGTTTATTAAAATCTTCTGGTTTAATAATATCAAAAAATTTAACTGTTTCTTTATCAATCCACAAATGAATAGTTAATTTACTATCCTTAAACTGATCGAGGCATACACCACCATTATAGTACGCAAGTACCGTACTATTGATATTATTAAATGGTTGAAAATACCTTACAATGTGCAGTGGCGAAGAAGAATACATATTAGTCGAAAAAACTTTTAGAAACGCAAAGTTATTTATATATATTTCGGTTAATTGTTTGACATATTCATTTTCTATAGGGCCGCTGTAGTGGTAAAACCTATTTTCGGAATCAACGACATAATACAAACCAAGCAAGAACGAGCTTTCTTCGTCGTCCATAGTGCTTTCGGAGGTTATTATGTCGCTGATTCTTACTTGGTTTTTCATGACGCGGAAAAATTACTCTTTGCTCTTAAAGTCTTGACAAAACGAATTCGTTCCTCAACGGAGGCCTTAAAGCGTAAAGCGGTAATCCTCCATTTATCTTCTTCGGCTTTAAAACTGTACCACATATTATTATTCCATTGTGGCCCAAGTTCTGCTTTTTTCTCGGAAAATCTACCTTTTTGTGCGGCAAGCTGTATTTCTACGTCTCTTAACAGAACGTTTAATTCATCCAACCACATTCGGTAATCCTTCGAAAGTATGTCAATAAATTCGTCGGTTTCTTTCCTTACATCTTTTGCAACTAAGTTTTTAAATTTTTCTGTTGACATTTCGACCATTATTTTTCACCATATACAAAGTTGTAGGCTTTTTCTATATCCTGTTCAAATAAGTCCGTCAAATGTCCGCCGCCTCTCAAAACGTAGGCGGGAGAATACGTGGGCAAAATCGGCCATGGGCCTAACCACAATATCCTTCCTCGTTCTTCGTTAATTGACATTTTGGCGGGCAAAACTGCACAAGTAGCAATTAAACCCATAGTGACTATTAACTTAGGTTTTAAAACCTGGATTTCAGAATGAAGAAATGGTATACATGATTCTATTTCTTCAATTGTATGTTTACTTTTAGACTTTTTGGAACATCTGTTCACGAAAGTCATACATATTCTACTAGAAGTAAAACCGGCTTTTGAAGCACTATTTGAAAAATACTCCATACTTAATTTATCGAAGTACGGAGTATCAGATACAAACATGATGTCAGGGTCTGAGACATTCCAGAATGGGATTGTGGCATCTGGATTGGCATCTTTGCACTTTCTGCAGTTCTTGGTTATTACGTGAAGATCTTCAAGAGTTTTATCTACTTGCAAATCTTCAAAGCTGTAGTCCCGCAGTTCGTTTAGAACCATCTGGACATCTGCTTTGTTCAAGTATTTACTAAGAACTAAATCTATCTTTTCAAAAAGATTAGAATCCCCGATACCAATGGGGATCCTAGTCTTTGGGCGAAAAGTGCTGGAAACATTTTTCGATAGTGCTTGAGCTACTAATTCGATTACTTCTAGTTCATCGAATTCTTCGCTTGTATCATCCATTAGAACGAGCTAGGAGCTGCGCTTTCGGTAGAGGTTGTTGCAGCCTGTGTGCCACTGGTAGTTCCTTCTGAGCGACCACGTGAGGCATAGGTGATGTTTTCTGCTACAATCACAACTTTAGATGACTTCTTATCATCTGTAGACCAACGCTCTTGTACTAGTCTACCGATTAAGCGAATTTGACTTCCTTTAGAAAGTTTTCCGCTGCTAATCTGATTTCTTACAAATTCGCAGTTTCGTTTATTTTCTTCACTATTAAGGTAGTATGTGACATCAAAATAGCCAGTACTGTTATCGGAACCTTTTTCTGAACCTGCGTAGTCAACCGCAACACGAAACTTTGCGATGTTGTCTGTTACCATCTCGGGGTCGGCTACGACTCCGCATGTAAGGTTAAGGTTGTTGTTTGGGTCTATCATTTAATTGCTTTCTAGTGGATTAGCTTTTACTGATCTGAGTCCGCTGGCTATTTCTTCTAGCCATTCGGCTGTTTCTATTTTTGCTTCATTTAAACCGACAAAAGTAGAAAGATGCTGGCACAAAGATATCGTCAAATGAAAAATTCCATTTTTTATTTCTTCTTTATAGTCACCAACATCTGTAGTGCTGCTTTGCTGCTCTTCCATTAAGCTCCTACTTTCCTCGAAAGAGCTGTGTCTATAATTCTTCCCAGCTCCCTTTTATCCTTATAACCCTTGTCATAAAGCATAGATATAATGGGTTTAGGGTCTAGAGATTTGTATGTTAATAACTGTAAGTTTAGGATATCGTTAAGGGAATAAATCCTATAGTTATTTAAATCTCTTTTAGATTCCGGATATTTTCCGGATTTTTCTCTATTAGCTATAGTTAAGGGTGTTACGTTCAATATTCTTGCTACTTCTCCACGAGTGAAGATTGGATTAGCTATAGCGCCAGATGCAATACTCATACAAAAACCTACTTTACTATATAACAATATACACTTTTTATATAGTAAAGGTTATATACAAATATGTAATCATACCGTAGAGAAACTATTGATAATTTTTACCATCATCTCTCGGGAGTTCATGCCGTAGGCATTACCTGCCTCAACGCAAAAATGGTCGAGAGTGTTACGGAATGTCGGATCTACTTCTTCGTTAAATCCTTCTCCATTCATTTGCGCTTTAGGGCTTTCCCATTTTGTTTCCAATATCTTTAAAAGAGAGAGTTTTTCCCACTCCTTAAAGTAGTACCGAACAGCGTCGGGATGGTTTGATTTAGATGCGCCAGCTGGGATCCCCCGTTGCATACAGTGGATTACCGTATCTTGGAGGTCTAGGTTCCAGCCTGAATTCCAAACCATATTATAAGCCTGCTGGACGCCTTCTGCTAGACTCCCGCAGGGCTCATAAATTTCGTGTACAGGATTGCAAAGGTTTGAGTTAAAGTATAGGTTTAAAAGTGGCAGCATAAAAACGCGGTCATCCCAACCATACAATGGCTCATTCCTGCAATAAACACGAATTAAAACTGGATTATAGTGCTCATCAAACATCACGTAGTAAGTTGTCCAGGGTATAGGGAGATTAAACCCCTCTACAGCGGTCCTACTATCTATAAAGTCTTTACGGGCAAACGCTAACTCTACATATTGTACAGAGGGTGGTCTTTCAAAGACTATGATACGTTGATTATCGGAAATCCATCTTACAGCAGGAGGAAGAAAACCAAGATCTTGCCTACCGTGGCTGGTGAGACTACGGAATATATCCCCCGCAGATTTTTCTGGAAGAGGGATTGTACCGGCACTGTGGTATACACCACTTACTGTATCGGTTGATGAGTTAATTTTAAGTTCAATTTTCATTTTAATAAATCCCAGAAAAACTTAGAGAGCTCTACATGTCCGGCATCTTTAGTTCTGTCCAATAGTGCCGTATTTTTATCAAAGTAGTTTACAAGATCGCCAAATGTGCAGTCTCCAAATTGATGAACGTCAAGTGCTCGATAAGAAAGCCCTAGAACTTCTTCCATGGATAGTTTAGCCCAAGAAGCAAAGAATTCATTTGAGTAAATGTGGCAACCCATTTCCTTTGGGAAGTATTCGGTAATCATGGTTGTAAGATCGTTATTAAAGGTATCAGTCCAAAACCCATTTATCGCATCAAGGACAAACGCAGAAAAATTATTATATTTCTCTGGATCATTAATTGGATGGAAACTGCCCCAGCAGATCGAGGCGTCAGGGTAAATGTTGGTTACTGGCAATGCATAAAGCTGGTCCGAAAAACTGTTTAGCGGACTAGGCCTGCAGAAAACCTTTACACTAGGTAAATGATCTTTTTCAAATCCACTGAAAAACCAGACAGTCCATGGAATATTTATATTAAAAGAGAAAGTTTCGGGGTAAGGTCTTTCGCATTCGCAACCATAGTCTGGATCACAGCTATCCCAATGTTCAAAATCTTCATCTTCTAATTCACCTTGAACATCTTGATACTTAATAGTGCAGTTGAGTGGCGGACGCTCAACCGCTATGGTGGACATATCTCGGGAAATCCACCTAGTAACCGGCGGTAAGATGTCTGTAGAATTTTTGGTGTTTTTAAAAAAGTTCTTTGATACGTTAACCATATTGGAATTTGATTGTTCCATAATCCCGTATCTAAAGTCTACACCAAATTCTGATATAGTTATTTCTTGTTCTATTTGTGAATTGGGTGTTTCAAGGTTTGATTCACCTGTATCAAGCGCTTGCGACATGTTGGGTGTACACCTTACCTTCCGGTATCTCGGTAGTCATAGGATTTGAAAAGACTTCTTTTATTCCTTTTGATTGTATTGAATCTAGGAAAATATCAAACGTCTTTTCTTTAGTTTCGTTATCGTAAAGTGATTCAACGAGTACTGTATTCGTACTTAAATCTATAAGTCGATAAACCATGTGACCAAAACCGATACGCATCGATTGAATTTCTAGGTCTTGAATGGGCAAATCGGAAGCTTCATCTGCGCATTCTACACTTGATACACTTAGCTGCATTGGTGTCCAAGTTTCTGGACTATAGTGCGAGCAGTTTTTTTGGTTTTCCCATGAACAAGGTGGGTTAAGGGAGTTTTTCTCTTTCTTTACAGACGGGCAAGCGCAACTATGCTGAAGTTTTGACTCTCGATCGAAAGTGTAATGGCTACTTTGCGTAGTAACGAGCTCTACACTCACAGGCTTTGAGGCAGTAAAGTATTCACATGTTGGTTTTAAATTTCCGTCAACTTCAATAGCGGCACAGATATCATTGACATCGAAGACGTCTTTCCCGGTCAGTGTGAAGCAATCAACTATGTAGGAATAGTTTATATGCTTTGCTTTTTGTCCTTTGGGCAAATATATTTCTAAAACAAGTTTTTCATTATCGTCAACATTGACTACAGCAGCACCAGATAGACTATGGTCTTCTGGTACGATAATGTCGCGTATTTCGCTAAAACAATCGTGTGCTGGCAGTACGAAAGCGTTATTGCCTTCTACATCATTTACATTGATAAATAGTCCACTACCATCTGTAAAATACTTTTCTCCGTCTGGCCCTGTAACGATTTGGGTGCTACTAGAAAAGCCTGGTAGTGTTTGCTGTTCGTTTGTTGACTCGACATTAAAATCTTTTACAAAATCGCCACTTATAGTCGACTTTATTAGTTGGCTCAATGTAAGGTCAAAGGAGTCTACTAGGCCCCCTGGAAGCTTCTGGGCTGCACTTACGTGCCAAGGCTGCTCGGAGTCATCTACGAGCTCCTCTGGCCCTACAGGGCCGTTTACGGGCTCGTCTGGTGTATTGCTGGTGTTTGTAAAGGTAGAAATAATGTCATCCATTTTAAGTCCAACTTAAAGAGAGTTTATCGTGGATAATAGCGTTTTGTGTTTCTAGGGTATTGCTAAGGTTGGTGAAATTTTCTTGAAGCTCTACATTGGCCTTCTTTTCTCGAATAAGGTCAGACTGTAGAGTGGCGACAAGTTTATTCAGCCTGATTTTTTCATCATCATATCCAATGAATTCGGCGCCAAAAATTTTTGAAACACTGGTGAGACAGTAGCCGGATAGGGTTTGTTGGCTGCTGATTAGTGATTCTTGGATTTCGATTTCACTTAGGTTGGTGAGTCGATGTATCTTTATCCAATCAATAATTAGGCTTAGTTCTTGTACTGTGGTTGTTTTGATGGTATGTGCGGGGAGTATGTTGATGATTGAGCTGATGTTCATTACTTTTTCTGGAAACATTCCATAAATGTAATGTGTTTGATGTCTTTCGGTTATTTTTTCTGCTATTTTGATGTTTATTGTTCGTTGGTCTGAGTAGTATTTAAATCCCAGGAATTCAAAATAGTCTTCGTAAGACATTGAGTGGTTTCTTAGATTTTCAATAATGACATTAGCTATTAAGAGTTGCTGCTTTTGAGACATTATTTGCCCTTAAAGTTAATTTTGATATCATGAATATTCACGATATCGTCTAGTAGTAGTTTGTAGACGTCGCCTTGGCAGACGGCAAGGGATGTCATTTCTGGGTGTATCTTTTTGGCTATTGTGTAGGCTTTGGATAGCAGTTCGATGCTTGTGTAGATTTGGTGTTCGCTATCGTCTACTACTAATAGTCCTGTGTTATTCTCCGCTAGGTGCAGCTGAGTTTTCTCCAGCCATGTTTTCCATGGGTTGTTCAGGCTCAGTATTTCCGTCTTCCACGACATCGGTTGCGTACTCCAGTGTTTCTATCATAAGTTTACGCAATTCTTTTACTTTTCCTGTAAAAATCTTTTGCTTTTCTTCTGTCTCGGTTTCGAGCAGTGACATGAATGCTTCAATGAATACGGCTTGTTCTGCTAGTCCGACTGTTAGTGTTGCTAGTTGTTGTTCTAGTGTTTCTAGTTTAGCCGTAGAGTTCTGTAGTTCTTCATTGATATATCTTTGGGTGGACTGTAGTGCACCGTCTACTTTTGAGTAGAAAAAATCTAGGTCCGCTTGAGTTGCGTCTGGCGATTGTTCTTTCATAGTGTCTCAAACCATTCTAGGTTGGAATTGGCATATGCGTTTAAGCATAAGTCAACTCTGTACGAGATTTCTGCTAGTTCAACTCTTGTTACTTTAATTGAATCTGTTGATAGTGGGCTTGACATGTCTGGTAGGAAAGCTCCGGACGATGATTTGTTTGCTTTGAAGTGTCCGCATTTGAAGACGAATGATGTTTGGTCGTATTCGTTCTCGCCTTTGCGCCAGTGATGGGATTTGAATATGCGTGATATTGGTTTCCCATCTTGGCCTGTACCGCCACCGTAGAATACTATACCTTCGCTTGTTGGTACTCCAAGTTTTTGGTTGGCTGGGTAGATTACTTCTCCGCGCCCGCTAGTCACTGTTTGCAGGTATGTTGCAAATAGTATTGAGTCAACAAATGTTTCTGTGTGAGATTTCAGGGATGCGTCTTGCCCTGTTGCGCCAATATCTATACGGAATTTTCCGATTGACAGTATTGGCTTGATTGATAAGAACCCACTCGCCGATGGAGATTTGAACCATTTTTTGTATAGGTCTGGTATTATTTTCTTATCGTTTGTTTCTACTACTATTTGTTCTTCGTCAAAGTTCAAATCCATTTATTTCCTTAAAAAGATGTCATAATTGGTTGCCGTTTTCCACCAGTTTTCTTTCCACCCAAGATGATCTCTGCATCTTTTAGTTGGTCGGAAGATGCCCAGTCCCATTCGGCTATTGCGCGTTTGTACATGTCGAGGACTGTTTCGCGGTGTTTGGTCCACATGCGATTTTGTTGTGTCGGTATTAACGATTCAATATCGTTTTGTTCGACTTTACGTTTGTCTTTTACTGAAATCTTAAATTTCGCTTCACGAATAAGCGCTTTTATTTCAGCGCCTGTGAATGTATCTGACTGTTCCGCAAGTGTCTGTAGGTTGAATCGTTCTGAGTCTGCGCCAAGGTGGATTCCGAAGATGCCAATACGCTCTTCTAATGATGGGAGTCCGACAAACATGATTTTGTCAAACCTGTCAGCGCGTAACATCTCTGGGGAAATGTGTCCAATTTGATTTGCAGCTGCCATCAGTAGTACATTGTCTGGTAGTTCTTGGATGCCTGTGAGAAATTCACCATGTACACGAGATGTTGTACCGCCATCACCTTGGTAGTCTCCAACGGAGAGGTCGCGGCCAAGTTCGTCCATCCAGATTACTAGTGGGGCCATGGAGCGAATTTGAGAGAACGCTGCACGCATTCGTTTTTCTGACTCGCCGATGAATTTATCCATCATTTGACTAATGCCGAACTTGGCGAGGTCTAGACCAAGTGTTGATGCAGTTGCTTCACATATCGCAGATTTGCCTGTACCTGGTATTCCGACAAATAGTACGCGCCGAAGAGGCATAATATCGAGCTCTGCGGCTTCTACGGGGTTGTTCCAGGTCCAGACAACATTGTCGATGAGCTCTTTGGCGAGGTCAAGACCGCCGATGTCGTTAAGTGCAATTTTGGGGCGACGTATTTCAAGGATGCCGCCCTGTTTTACTCGATCCATTTTCCACTTAGCGATGAATTCCGGGTCGACAGTTTTACGCTCGTTTATGCTGAGCATAGAGACTTGGATAAACTCTTGCTCGGTAAGACCAAGTCCCGCTTTAACAACCTTGTTGAGATCAAGATCTTGATTGAATAGTATTTTATCTTTAGAAAAGATTGAAGCAGAAAGGAATGTTAACTCAGATTCGGTCGGGTATCCAGGATGACACACAACAAAATGTTTTGTTAACTCAGGTGGCACTTCATCATTGCAGGAAAGCGCAATAAATTGGGTTTCAATATTTTCCAGGTTATTAGATAGCACAGCAGTGCGGTATTTGCTGTAAGCCGTGAGGAAAAGACCAATAAGTTTTTCTGCTAATTGGTGAGCATTTTCGAAAATAAAACATGCCTTAGCGTCCATTACATGGTCGATAGCCATACCTAGGTCATGAATTGGCGCCTCTTGTAAGTCGCCTGCTTCTGCACTACCTATCTCGCCAAGAATTGTCTTCCATGTGTTGTCGCGCCAAACAACTAGACCATTAACAGCGTCGAGCCTGTACACGTCTTTTGTGCTGACGCTACATATTATTTCTGTTATACGCTCAGGTTCTAGGGTGTTTACCCAGATTAGAGGGGAACCAATGCGGATGTGTTGGATCATTTCCATTTTAGTCCTAAAAAGTAAGTTGTATATCGGTTTCGATATTTGAATCTTTAGCCCACTGGTAAAGATTGGTTTTTTGATTTGGGGTAGATGCCCTATAATACCTTATGAAACGGTAGTTATTGTCTTTATAGAATATCCCTGGTGGGAACCTAGCGCTGTCTTGAGGTTTTGTTAATACGGAAACGTTTGTAGTTCCAATCATAGTGGTGTACATTCCGTAGTATAGGGTTTTATCCATACGAATAATCGCTTTCCCTGTGGTGACCTTTTTCTTCTCTACTTGAGGCAATTTGAATTGCTTGTACTTTATCGAGAAGTTTTCTTGCGGATTCAGAAGCTATTCTGGCTGCAATTTCTTGAGCTTCTGCGAGCTCTATAATTGCCTCTAACGTTGAAAGTTCTATGTATTCTTTTTCTGCAGCAGCCATTGCATTTGCTTCGCGTTCTTGGGCATTCTTTGCGGAAGTTCCTAGCGCAGTTTTATATTTACGCTTGTATCTACCTTCTGCCAATTTGTAGTGGGCGCGCGCAATACCAGCAAATCTTGCAATCCTACCATAGTTGTTTGAAGTGCGTGCGACTAAAGACATTAAATCTTGAACAGTTAGATCTACATCTGAACTTGTAGGCATCTCTATAAAAGAAGATCCTGCACTGCCTGGATCTGAAACTATTAAGGAGATTATTTGCTCTAGCTCTGGGCCAAGAACATCTATGAGTATCTGTTCTGCGCGATGTATTGGTGAGTCAGGGTTCATTATTCTCCTTTGCTTGGGGCCGGTCTACACTTCCGGAGCAATAGGTGTAGACCGGTTCCCTAGGCAATTATCAGACGAAGAGCTCGTCTACTTCGGCGTTGGTAAGCTTCTGGATGTCTTCGACCTCATGGTCAATGACACGGCTACCGGTGATGCGAGCTGGGCGGAAAGACTTAATCGCTGACTCGCGATTAGGTGCCTCTACCCAGAAAGTACCAGTGATTTCGTAAACGCTTGAACCGTTGTTGCGGGTCCAGTTAGCCTTCATGGCTGCAGCAGAAGGGACGGTGATCTTAAGAGCCTTAGCAACCTCTTTGGTGCTCTTGCCCTTTTCGAACATCGAGACAGCCTTCTCTCGCTTTGCGTCGGTTAATGCCATTTTAAATTTCTCCTTGTGCATTTTATGCAAAATTATTGTATATTCTGATTATCGTAAAAGTTAGAGTTTGCGTTATTCAAAAGGCGTGTAAGTTCAGACAACGAATATTTTATCCATTCTTTTGGATTATTATTCGGAGTCAAACTAAACCAGCATGATTCCATTGGTGTAGATGTCGAATTGCCGCGATAGTGAACTACGCCTTTTGGAATAACGGCCATATTATTTTGCAGGTGCGTCTTAACTAGACACGACCAACTCATCCAAGCGCTATGTAATAGATCCCTATTACTGTATAGCAAATAGTGTCTGAATTCGTCGTAGGTAAGACAACCTATATCATACAAGTCTAAAAGATTTTCTGCAACTAAATTCCAGTATAGTTGTTTGGAGCTCCAGTTATCTCTAAAAGACATTGCAGTATTTGTAAACCTAATCCAACTACCCGAATGCTTTAGTCTGTCTTTTGTTGATAGTATAATTTCTATAGTTTCTTCGCCAAAGATAGACATAAGATCGGCGTGGATATAGCTTACGGAGCCACTTGCGGAAGATCGAATAGCATCTGTAAGGTTGCCATTCCATGTTTTTGCTTGTGGCCATTTTCTCTCAATTTGTTCAAAAGTAGAAACATTTTTTTCTACTAAAAACAAACGAGAGTAATCGATAGAAAAGTTTTCTATCAATTCTTGAGGTTCAACGGATAACTCGGGTAAGAGTATACAATATCCGGAACTAAGATCTACATCTATTGATTTTTTTTCTTGAAGTGAGATCTGTCTTTTTATGGAGACATTATAGGAAGACTCTTCAATGAAGTCAATAGGTACGGAAATGCCTAAAAGGTCTAGACCTTTTCGTGTGGGCACCCATATATCTGCCCTTCTTCCCCTTTTACTTCTGGGGTGCAGGTCTTGCTTTCTTTTTATATATCTATTAGAGAGCAGTTCTATTCTTGAAGGCAGAAATTCGTGTTGAGTAACTAGTTTTGCGCTTCTTAATTCTGTAGAAGTAACTGCTTTATTTGACGCAATAAACCTAAGGAGTTTTTTTGCGCTAACGGAAATTTTATCCACATATGCCTCTTGTTTCTCCTCTGCGGCAGAGAGCTTTTTGATCGCCCCCTGCCGCAGAGAAAACTAATGTGACTATTAGCCCTTTTCGCCAGCGCGACGATGGAACTCAATGTTGTCACCAGACTGGATGACATAGTTGTCGTCCAGTTTTTCCTTACCCTTGTAAGCGTTTGCGTCGCCTGGGATGCCCCACATCGACCCAAACTGCTGACGAAGTTCAGAAACGCTCTTACCTACGTGATTACCGGGATTGTTGTAAACACCGTAGCGGATCTGTGCTGAGCCACCGCTCTGCGATCCTGGGGATGATGCTTGCTGCATTTATGCTCCTTGGTATACTAATTCGTTAACGTTAACGCTTCGGTCAAAACTCTGGGCTAACCCGGCTTCTAAGTCAAAGAAATATTCACAATTAGAAGCCGGATCATTACCTTCAACAATGACCATATTAAACCGTGCCAGCAATGCTGCTGTTACGGCCATATTCGTGGCAAGAAGCTGCGTCCCTCCTTCGAGTTCAGCCCTCTCTTGACACGAAAGTTCACCAGGGTTACGGTCAGGAGGATTTACGTACTCCTCATGCCAAACCGCAGGGTGATCTACCAGCTCAATACCATCACGCTTAGCGTAGTGGTACGTAGAGCCAAAGTACTTTTCATCATTTCCGCCCAAAAATACGTCGACATTATTAATTTTAGAGGCCGCATCTATTAGCTGTTTCCTTGCTTTGAAGTTATCAACTACAGCAAAAATGATATCTTTTTCGACAATTAAGTCAGAAGCAGCTATTTTTCCTGCCGGCTTAGAGCCATCTGCTTCCTTGTCATCATCTTTTGCCCCCTCAACTTTATCGACTACCCAATATGGCATAGGGATTATAAACGTTTTGTCAAACTGGGGGACAAGTTCTGAAGCGAGAACTTCAGCTTTATTGCCTACGCCATTAAAAAACTGACGTTGCTTATTCTTTGCTTCGAAGTTGTCACCATCAACTATGACTAGCGCTGACCCTGGCATTCTCCATTCTAGAGTCATAGCGATAGACCTAGAAAGCAGGGAGCCAATACCGCCTGCGCCAACGATAATTACTCTGCGCTCTTCCATTAAAACTCCTCGTAATTTATGTGAATATAGTCATTTGTTGCTGCTGACGACAAACTTTGAATGACTAATTCATCTTGGTAATAATCTTCACATACTGTAATACCTGCACTGATTTTAGGGTTCTTTATGTAATGAATTACAAAATTACGCAAGGGTTTGCAGTATTCAGTGTATTGGTACGAGCATGTAAAGCAGTCATTGGAAAATGAGTCTTGATACACGTTTTCCCAAATATCTTGAGGGACTTCTTCTGTATCATCCCAGCTCACTGGGTATGAACATGTGCAATCCATCATAGACTCTTCGCAGCAAATCATTAAAGGATCACTTGATGCGTAAAAGTCTTTAATCTGTTCTATAACAACTGTTGGTGCAGTAGCAACAAAAAGATCCCAGTCTTCTTCAGTAAAACCAACGCCACACGATTCGCATGAGTGTTCGTTAAATTCGACTAGATCTTTGCAGTTGGGATTCAAACATTCAACTAGTAGAGCACTCTCGTTATGGGAGCTTGATGCTATATCTATATTGCAGTAGGGACAATTGGGAAGATCTTCTTCCATTTCACTCAAATAGGAGTAACACTCAAGGCAGTAGCCGTAGTGCTCTTTATTTGAGTGATTCAGCCTTTTCCCAGCGCATCACCGACTTTATCTGCTGCGCAGTAAAGTTCGAGTTTATCTTGAGAGTTGTTTTTGGTCCATAAGTATATTGGTTTTTGAACGCTTCGTTCTATGTCGATGTCGTTGGAAAACAGCCCCATTGCTTTGCGGTGTGCTACTACATTGGGTACAGTTTCGTTATCGAACATAATATACTGATGACAGGACAGGCATCGACGCTTATCTTTGTCTACTTTGACAAACTTCACGGAACAAAACGGACAATGTGTATCGTTTTCGCTGATGCAGGCGATAATAATATTATCTTTGATAGGGGGAAAATCTTCAGGAAGCGTAACTTCTTTAGCTTGAGGTACAGTGCTGTAGCCTGTAGTTGAAGTTCCACCCGCACCGTACCCGTAGGAATAGTCGGTATAACCGTATGAGCCAACGCCAGTTTTTCCGTTAGCTGTAGGTGTGTATACTTTCTTGGAAACTTTACCCATCCATACATCAATATCTGGCGAAGGGTCAGATTTTGGGAATGAATCAAATACCTGCCCTGGGTCAAGAGAAAATACTCCACCAGGAGTTTGTAACTCAATATGGTATTCTGTAGCATTATTGTTAATATTCTTCCGCCAACCATAGGTTATATGAATACCCGGAAAATCTGCCTGATCTTTATGGTCAGTGCCGGAAGCAAATGCTGGCATGTTTGGGTGGCTGTGAGCGGAGCCGACTAGGTAGACATGTTCCGGCTTCTCTTTAGCTATAGACTCGTGGTCATAAGCACAGTCAGCCGCCGTGTTTGTTTGGTCGGGAACTAAAACTCCCCATCCGTCGCCTTCGTTTTCGAGACCAAAAAAGTTTGGATCATAAGTAAGGAGTACTATCGACTCGGTGCCGTGCTTGTCTTCGACAGCCCTAAAGAAATCGTCCATTTTTTGAACCATTTCATAAGGAATTCTAGGAAGCGTATACTCTGCGCTAGTAGAAAGAGTTTCCAAGTTAAGTTCTTGTTCTGTTGCTACAGTAACAGAACGGGAAATAATAGTGGAGACAACTTTGAAAATTGTCGGCCTTGTACTAGTCTTGGTCGTCTTATTAGTGTCTGTATAGCTATATTCTTCTACCGTCATTAAGTAGTAGAAGTTATAGCCATGGGCTTCAATATGTTGGCAAATATCATCTACATTTCCAACGAAGCATGGCATTCCATTTGGTAGGTCAAAATAAGTTAATTCTTCCAGCGGAATTAACTCAAACTTATCTTCTGATACTTCTGTCATTACAGGTCCTTGTTGAGGTTAGTTTAAGAAAGTACTAGTTTTGCGTAGCAGCTTTTGCAAACTGGCTGCGAATAGTTATCGTCTAAATATTGAATATTTTCTTTATAAACAAGAGATTTACATTGGCAAATAGAGTATTCTGTTACGCAGTCTGAGCAAAGTTTAGCTAAAGACATTTCCTGGGTAAAAGGATCAAGGTGTTCAATCAGGGCAAGATCCTCGACTGCTGTAGGGTATGAACAGTTAGAGCAATGCTCAACTTTGGTACAAGCTACGCACATATCGTTACTGATTAACGATTCTTCATCTTCATGAAAACTATAACATTTCTGACACTGAAACAAAGTCACACATGAAGAGCAGTGAAAGTTTTCATTGTAAAAAGCCATGTCGGCATAATGCTTATGAGTGTCACATGAAACGCAAATAGCTAATTTTTCTTCTGCGCACCAAGTGCATGCATAACCGTTTTCAAAGCTTATAACATTTGAAGACCCATAGATTTCTCCGCAAAGTTTGCACGACGTAATGTGATCAGAAAACGGTATAAGCGGCTTATGTTCTTCTGCTGTTTTTATCGTTTTGCTTTCAGCACTCCTAAAAGCGCTTTGAATCTTAGTCAATACATCTTTATTTGACGGAGGCTCAAGATCTTCTCGAATAAACTTTTGATAATTTTTTGGAGTATTTTGATCTCCGTAATATGCGCGGTACTTGCCATCTACCGCCATTCTCAATGTGTAGTAAGAACCATCTTCACCATCGTAGTGCTTCGTCTGATCATCAATATCTTTTACAATGACGGGAATCCAAAGGCTACCATCTAGGGTCCAATCAGCGCCTTCTTGGGATGATTTACCTTCCCAAGCCTCAGGGTCCCAGAGGTAATTATATTCGATATTGTTTTCATATTTCTCGGCGTAAAAACGTGGGCCATCTGTTTCTTTCATGTTGGCGTCATTATATGCTTCAGTGCCGCCAGCGCGCTCAACGAGATTTGCTATTTTTTGACCAAGGTTCAAGTGTGATATAGATGGTTTATTGTGATAAAGACATATCCAGCCGACACCATTACCGTTGCCATAGCCTTTGCAATTTAAGTTTGGCAAGTTCACATGAAATAAAACTTGATCAAGACTAGTTATAGGTGTCGGAGAGTAAAAGTGTCTAGCACCAAAAAATTCATTATCAACAAAATCGCCAATTACAATACGATACGGCATTGCAAGGTCGTAGTGGACGGCTTCGGTATCCCCTTCGGAACCGCCCCATATGACCCTATATACGCCTGGAGTATGCTGAAATACTACCTGACAATGCCCAAGGGCTTGACGGATCATTAACGTGCCCGATCCGTCAAGCGGCAATATCCCGGTATCAAAAAATGCTATATCACTTATTGACTTAAAAACAGCATTCAACTCTTTTGTTTCAGTATTTTCTATATTACCGACAACAATAGAATTTTTAACTCCCTGATCACTTAATTCAATAAAGGAACCTATTTTTGGGTCAACATATGACATAATTTAACTTTCGTTTAAATTCAAAAACTTATTTAAGGCTTCATCAATTTCTTCATCAAAGTCGCCAAAAGCCCAAGCTAACCAGCTCGGGTCAGATTCGGCTAGATCAAGAATTTCCTTGCGTTTCCTTAAAACGTCTAATGGCTCAAGAAGTTCGGCAACCCGGCTTAAACCTTTAGATAAACCAATAAGCTCTTCCTTGTTGTGGCTAATGTGCATAATTGGAACAATTATTGGATTGCCATCTAAGGTAAACTTATTAACTATGTTATCAATTCGGGTTTCCAGCGCCTCGATTTGAAGATCTATTTCTTTTTTTGCGAAAGAAGCGCTGGAAGCGTTAAAGCGGAAAGTGTCAATAGGTTTTGACGCTTTATTATTTTCAAGTGGTTGATGTGTCAAATCTAAATCCCTTGTGATTTTGACTTCGTTTCTGCAGGTAGTCTACTATTTCTCTTACGGACCACCATGCAGTGCATAGTGCAACTATGCTTCGAGTAATAAGTCTTATGATGTATTCTTCCTTAGTGCCATTAAATGGGTTTGTGCCGCCTGGGCCCTGAACGTCAAAGTAGATATTATCTAAGAAAAGTTGAATTTGCTTTACTGTTTCGGTTTTTTGTTCCATAGTCCAATTTGTTTTGAGTCTTGAGATTAATGTAATATGTCTTTTTAATTTTAAGTTCTAAGCGTCTATTTAAAAATTTAGAAATTGCTCCGAATAATAATAAAGCAGTCATTGTTAAAGCCTTGATTCACTTAAGCGATCATTTAAATCTTTAGATCGCTTTCTTTTAATGTCTAAAATAGTTTCATGATCTATGTCATTATCTTTTAGGTACTGATGATACATTGAGTCAACTTGGTCTCTAATAATAGATTCAGATTTTTCGTTCCATTGAACCCAAATATTTCCAAACAAAGCGTCAATGTTTTTTACAGCAGACTGTATTTGTCGAGAACTGTGTCCTCCCCAAACCCCATATTCTTCTTTCTTAACTAAGGCTAAGAAAAGACAATCTTTTATGACTGGGCACTTCAAGCAGACTTTAGAAGCTGTATCTAATTCTTGATTATGGCTTCTAGGGTACATTTGCCCTGGTTCGCTTTCCCAGCAGTTCCCAAGTGGTGCCCAACTTCGTTTTTTAGTTTGAAGATTTCTATAAAAAAATTCTAAAGATTTGTATGGGGGTAATTCTATTTCTTCTAAAATATACTCTTCATCATAAATCATGTCCATTTTTATTTTCTTTTTCTGCAGAGAGTTCTTTAATAATTGAAAATAAGACAGCTGGCCTATAAAGCTTCTGTCCAATTTTATCTGTTACATTTCCGTAATTAATGATATTTTCGTCAGGCGCAATATTTAAGCTAGAACACGATGCAATATATTGATTTTTGGCTTGCTCAAATTTCCAGTCCAAGAATGAATGGTATGTTCCCATATATAAGAAAAGTTTATCGGCTTCAAGTTCTTTTGGTGCACTTTCTGCCGCTTTCCAAATAATACTGGAATACTCACGCACAACATGGATCATAATGATGTTATGCCGAGCTTCATGAAGGTCTATATAATCGTCTAGCATTCCCTCACTAATTCGGTTCACTACATCGCATAAAGCTGACATAATTGGCGCATCAGATCTAGAATCAAGAAGCTCTGAATAGAAAGATATTAAATCAGCACTAGCAAAAACCACTAACGGAACTGATGTATTGTGCAGATTAACGCTATCAATATCAATATATTTACTTAAGGCTTCTACAAGTTCTGAAGGGAGACTTTCTCCGTTTGGGCCTAAAATTTTTGAAGCACTCTTGTTATTTTTCGGCGCGTCATTAAGAATATCGTCATCTTCATCACCTATGAAGTACGGATTACTGGAATTCAAAGTCGCTCCTATTTTTTGAGATTTTTTAACTTATCTATTTCTAATTCATTTAGAAATACATTAGCAAGCTTGTCTGCTTCGTGGACGTAAGATCTTTTCACGTGTTGAATCCTAAATCTAAACTCTTGCTGAATAATCCTAATAGATTTTAAAAGAGTAAAAAGATTTTCGTTTCGGCATTGCCATTTTCCGTTTACCTGATTAACAACTACAGCGGAGTCGCTATAAATTATAGGGTCGTTTAATTGAGCCATAGAACAAATTAGAAGACTCGTAATTACGGCTTCATATTCCGCTTCATTATTTGTTCGTTTGCCTAGGCCGCGAGCATATTTTGCTATTTCTTTTTTATTTTTATAAACAACAATACCGCACGCTGCTTCCCCCATCTTTTTTTGGCCTTGCCCCCTTGCCGCACCATCGCAAACGACTTCAATTAACATAGTTGACCTAATCTATAGATCCGTATATTTCAATTTTAAGAATTTCCATTAGATCGTCCAACCTTGTCTTGACTATCTTCGGTGCACGATCGTACAAGTCTAGAATCAAATCTAGATCTTTAGAAGAGTATATTATTTTTGAATCCCAAGTTTTTTGTCCAAGTAACAAAAATGATAATATTTTTATTAAACGAAAATCCGAAATTTTTTTGTCAATATCATGCTTTGACTGGGATATAGCCAGTTCAGATACTAGGAACTGTAGAATATCATCTTTTTCGTTTTCATCTAAACAAAAAAGGTAATCTAAAACATTATCATTTATCTCTAATATTTCATTCATCTAGTTATCTCGAATGCTTTCTATTTTTATATTAGACACTAAATTTCTTATATCTAATAAGACATCTGTTACTCTATGTGAATCGCAAAGTTTTTGATTTTTAAATTCAAAAACCCCAGCGTCAATTAAGCTGATAACATCGTCTAAGCTGATAACGTCGCCTATAGTAGGGGTAGCTGAGATCACGTATGTCCTTATGAGAATAAAGAAGTCATAGATTTAGTGTCAAAATTGTACACTAATTGGAAATTCTCCATTTCCAAATGGGAACTGTATGCTTTAGAGAAAATGGGGTGACCTATTAGCATATTGATTTCAATTAAAGCTTGTTTAAAGTCTTCGTTTAAAAGGGTGTAATTTTCTGTATAAGAACTAAAAATTAACCATTGCATTAATGGAAAACTAGATGAGTTAGTATAGAAATCTTTACCTTCAGTTTTTTCGATATAGGTGTCTGGATTAGAAAGCTCTACAGGGTTAATACCTAGGCGGCAGCCTGAAATATAAGCTCCCATGTACGCATCATATTCTTCGCTATAATCGTTTGATACCTCAATTGATATATATTGAAGGCTTGGAAACTTATCTTTAATACTAGTGAAATAATTAATTGTTAATTCTTCAATATTTATAGTTAAATGTGATTCTGCTTTTGCAATTTTATCTATAGATGATTGAAGATCTTGTTTTAAAAGTGTAACTGTCATTTTAATCAACAACCTTTGTAAGTTTAAAGTTAACTTTTCCGCCAAGCCAATCAAGCATTGGCATTTCTTGCAGGTAGTCTTGCACTGTGGGGATAAAACCCAAGTCTTCTAATACATGTTTTTCACAAATATCTCTTACTGCGTATTCTTTATTGTTAGAGTTTATACGCCAAACTCCAAAGATTTGTTGCGCAATATATATACCAAAACTGCTATGCAAGATTGCGCGATGACGCATATCGGGAAAATGAGCTTTTGAACTATCTAAAAACTCATGGATATCTATATAATCATCTATTTGTCCGCCATAGTGGGTTACACTATGCTTAGCATGAACTAAAGGTTTCATTTTTATACCAGGATAGCAGACTTGGGTTTTTTGAAGATTATAGAGTCTTCTTCAACCTCATTAGATGAGGTTCCATTATTGTCAGTTTCAGATATAATGAATTTGTCGCCATTATAAGAGACAGTTATAGTGTGTATTCCATTTCCTGCTTTGTCGGCTACAAATGAGTAGCCATTCTTAAATTCAACCCATGATTTTTTATTTATGCTCAACAGATCTTCAATTGTTTCTACATTTTCGTTAATTCCATTACGGCAAGTGATCCAGTAAAGTAAAAGCGCACACTGCATTATCTTTTTTGAATCTTTTTTTAAAGTAAGCCATAATTTATTAAGATCTTCGACATGCTCTAGAATAGAGTCCCGCATAAGTATATCAATACTTGATGAATCTAGATTATCTTCTATAAATTCATTAGGATTGAATAGGAATCGAATCATATCAATTTCCCAAGTTATTGCTTCAACATCTGTTTGCTTTATAATGGGGACTTGCTTTATGTATTGTGATGGAATTTGTGTTGAAACAATTGAGTCATAGTCGCCTATAGCGGCTGCGGTAAAATAACTAGCGGTATCTTTACTAGCACAGTCATAGCTGCAAAATTTACCGTAAACAATCCCATTAAATTCATCGATAACGCTTACGACAATTGACGGATACGACGCATTGTCTTTTTGTGGACAATTACTGCAGTTAAATTCCATGGTAAACCTCAGGTATAAAGAAAATGCTCCCCCCCTTTTCCCTGTTAATATCTGAAAAGAGAGAGAGCTTTTAATGAGTGGAGCTGGGGGGAATCGAACCCCCGTCTTTTGGGCGAAACTTTTTTGCGATACAACTATTCCCGTTTTAGCGACGGGTCGCTAGGGCCGATCGACTCTTGCGAGTTTCTCGTTTCCACCATCCACGCTTTCATGGCAGTCAAACGGTCTTTCCCGTTAGTCTATCTGTCTTTCCAGATTGTCTTTTTAGTTTCTGTTGAAAGGCACTAAAATAGCCCCGGGACACTAGTTAGACTAGTGCGCCCTCCTCTTCGAGAAGGGTGGCCATTTCGGCGTCCCAGTCGCAGACATATTCATCGGCGTTTATTGTTTTGCCCCTTTTAACGTCTCTGAGCAAGACGAGTTGCACTAGAAAGCTTCCTAGACCCAAAATCGAAACCAGTCAGCCCCTTTGAATCCAAAACCCCAGCTATTTGCTTTAAGCAGGAATAGTTCCGTGGTCTGCAGTTTTTATAGTAAGAGCCTCCTCAGAGAATCGAACTCTGATCTTAGCTTTACAAGAGCCATGTAATAGCCGTTATACTAAAGAGGCGTATTTATATTTCGGACTTCCTACCGATGTCATGTAAGCCGCCTGGCGCAAAAAACTCTATCTCATCACCATCACTAGCAATATAGTCCCAATCGATTTGGATACAGCTTGATGGTAAGTTTGTTACCGGATTTCTTTTAAGGACTTTCATCGGTGAAAAATTCAATGAAATATTATCGAAGTATTCTTTATACTTTACAACAAGCTCTCGAATACTAACTCCGTCCCCGCTTTGGAGTTCGATATTCTTATTATTCCATAACATTTTTACCATTTTTTCCTCCTCTGTCTTTTAGAATATTTTCGTATATGGTTTGAATTTTATTTTCAGCTTTTTTAATTTCTTGTTTTTTCTTTTTTGAGCTCTTCATTTCTTCGATCTGTCCAATATCTCACGCCTGAATTATGAAATTGCTCATCATGCCACCAAGGCAAATAGCATTGGTAGTCGTCTACCGGGTCTTTTTCTGCGCATCTACATGATTTCATTCTTACTCCCAGTGTTCCGAATAGAGGTTATCGTTTGACCAGTCAGCAGACGGCGAATAATTTTCATCTTGCTCTTCGTAATACTCTTCATAAGAGTAGTTTTTTTCGAAGTAATATTCTTCAATTATGTCCTCATACTCGTTATCGTGAATGTCAATCAATGTTTCCTACCTAAAAATTGATTTTATACTTATATAAAAAGAAGCTACAAACAAAGAGTAATAGCCGAATTTGTTACGTAGTGATTGTTTTTTCCACCAAAATTTCAAGAAATCTATATCTAGCATCAGAAAATTTCTGCCCTGTAGACCATGTCTTTTGCAATCCATAGATTGACACGGTTTTCTGCAAAACCTGGACCTATTAACTCACCAACGCCGTCTTTCATTACTATCCGGCATTGCATGCCATTTTGTATGGCTAAATCAAAAGCATTTTTCTCGGTCATGTCTACGTAGCCTGGCACTTCTTTAAAAGCTGGAAGCAACATGACCGAAACAATTCGGCTGTTTTGGCGCTGGTAAAACCATTCTCGATAAGTGTTTATAGTTGCACTTTTGCCTAGGACGTCAATAGCCCAAGCATCTTCATCTATAAAAGGTATATAAGCTCTTTCATATAGCGGGTATTCTTCGTCTATATCCTCAATATAAACTAATCCTTCTCCACGACTTGTTTCAACATTAACAACATAATTCATTTATTAAGCTCCATCTTATATATAGTAACAAACGGAGGCAAAGCAGCTATGACGTCTGTCATTTGATCGAATTGTTTAATCCAATCAATATATTCGGAAAGTATACTTTCGTTACTGTGCATTGGTGTGCCGGTTAGCTCTTCATATGCTTTGTATAAAGAATGGTCTTTTGCTGAGGCCCATGTCCATTCTTCAATTTCATACAATTTTAAAAAACCGTATTCCATATTAATTTTTTCTAACAAATGCTTCTTTGCTTCTTCGATAGTTGAATATATGTTTTTTCCAACTATCATTTCCCCGAATTCACTGTATGTACTGTCGTTATATTCAAGATTAGAGCCAAGCATTATATAAAACTCCCCGGAATTTAGGGGGGTTTCTACGCTCCCTACTTTTTTCACGAAATATCATCTCTTTCTTGCATTTTTCGGAAAAATTTATATGCGGTATATGATTCCTCGTTTAACATTGCTTTTTTATAATTTTTAGCTACAGCAATGACTGCCGCACCAAGCAAAAACGAGTACGCAAAAGATTTAAGAAAGTACTTAAAGCTTTCTTCTAGATCTATTTCGCTATTTTCTTTTAAGTTTTTTATTCGATCAAATTCCATACACCTAACCTGCCTTAATCATTGAAGAATGTTTATATGTTTATTGTGCCATTTAGCAATTCTTTTGTTGGCCACCAATATTCCATTTTATCATCTTCTGTCCAAGAAAATTGAGAATAATACTCATAATCTTTTCTCAACAAGTTGCTGCGGTGTGAAGAATGCAGTCTATCGTCCCCAAGCCATAAAGGATCGTAAAATGGCCCATTTAAAAGATCAAAAGCTTTTATTGTCTTTTCAAGGCATACATTCTCATTATAGCCGCGATAGACCCACTCTGAAACTATTGCTATTTGGTACTCCAAAAGAGTATGCTCATGACCTTCCCACATAAGTGTTGCTGGATGATTTACCCACCCTGAGCTGAGTCCGGCCAACGCATTCATTATTTGGAGAGTTTCGACTCGCTGTTTGCCAAGGCGCCTATAGTCTAGACACTTTGCAGTTTTGCCAAAGTCTTTATATGGTAAAAATGTTTGCATAAAGAATTAACCTTTTGAATAATTATGCCATTTAGCCAAAGGCAGCTTGACTGGTTTTCCGCTATCAAAAAATACTACATACCTAACATATGTCTCTGCCAATAATGCCTTGCAGTAAAGACAGGGTGAAGTGTTTGGCATAAACGTATTGGTCCTGGCCCTACTTCCCGCTATGTAGACAGTCCCACCTTTAATTGCTGGCATCCTATAAAAAAGGTCTAGCTCTGCATGTACGCCACAAACATCTGGGTAAGCATCATCTATGGTACTTGCCCTGCGATCAAGCTTGTTATAGCCAAAAATGGATCGGGATCCTTTTACCCATTTCGCTACCATGTTATAACTTCCTCCAGAAATATGTTCTAAAGACATTTCTGTGAGTTTATTCAAAGTTATAAAATCTGTTTTAGTGATAGTTAAATCAGAAGTAAGTTCACGCATTACCTCATCTTGGTTTAAGATTTGATCATATTTTACGGCATTTAGTCCCATTTTTAAGCTTGCTCAAAAGATTTAACAATAAAATCTAAAGTCTGTACGTTAGTGAACCCATTTTCAACTACATCGTCAATAATGGAGTAGGGAAGTTGAATATATGTAGAGTTAACTATGGTCGCTTTACACCAGCACTCTTTGTCTAGGCAAAGTTCATGACGATTTTCCATCATTTCTCCAAATCATATATGAGAAGTATAGCGCAATAGCTAAAATACTTAAAATTATACAGATGAAATTAATAAATGATCTGTAGTTAGATAATCCAAAAGTAAATCCCAAAACTGACAGCAATAAGACAGAAAAGAACGCTGTTACTAAAATAAAACTTATTTGCCATTTAATGTCCATAGTGCGGGTAGTGGGACTCGAACCCACAAGCCCGAAGGCGAAGGATTTTAAGTCCTCTGCGTTTGCCGATTTCGCCATACCCGCAAGAACTTAAACTTTTATTTCAGAGTATATTTGAATTTCATCTAAAAGATTATTTTGGACTTGTTCTGCACAAAGATAGAAGAAGTAGTCAGTATGCATTACAGGATGACCACCTAACATTTCTTCGGCAATCAGTTTTCTAAACCTACACCAAAGATCTTCTGACATTGGAAATTCATTTTTCATAAAACCTATTAAACGACTGTACTGGTCGTACTCAAGTCCTGTCCAGATAAAATTTATATCTCTGAAAGCATGATACATAATATTATTTTCTTCATCGAAGACGTTATGATAATCAAGGCTTGACAATAAAGAATACATAACTTTATTATCTTGATTCCCTATTCCAACGTCTTCGCAAAATTTATCAACCAAAATTGCCGAATCAACAAAGTTATCACAATTTGTTACATCAAAGTCTACGTAAGCAAAGAAAGAAGCTAATGCTAGTAAGTCTTCGTTGTTTATTGATATTTTTCGAGTTTCGTTACAAAATTCAGTCAACGCTTTAATAGAGTTTTGAACTCTTGACCAGGTAGAAAAATAGTTAGTTGATTTTGTATAATATTCGTCTAGCAAATGAAACCATTTATCACTAAAAGTTGTTGTTTGCCAGTCATATGATATATTATAAATCAGTTCTTGCCATTTATTGTAAAGAAATTCTCTATCGTAAGTAAACGGCTCAATATTTTTAAGATTCATAACTCACTTTTTCGTAAATAATTTTTACAGGACCAGAGCGTTCTGGCAATTTTGCCTGAGCTTCAAGGTATGTTTCGTAAGTTAACCGGAAATGAAGTGGATCTTCGGTTTTTCCTATAACAACTCGTTTTTCTGATTTATCTTGTGATATCTGAGATAAGTATACTATATACATTAAAAGATATTGTTTAATTGTTCTTCAGACAAAGTCTGAGATTTTTTCTTTCTTATTTTTTCGCTGTATGCAGAAAGTGGTTCTTTCCCGCATTTAACACACCAAAGTTTATAGTCGAAGTAAAGTATACCCAATGAATCACAAAGATGGCATTGATGTTTTGGGTCTATTTTTCTTTTAGCCACTAAACTGAAAATGTTATATAATCTATTGTATCAATAGAGTATTCATCATTGAATTGGATATCGTAATTTTCGCTATGAAGCCAATTAGCAATAACTGATGGCTTGTCTACTGGCCGATTTATCTTCATGCCCATAGCAAGAATATCGTTTATTTCCGATGGATAACAAATTTTACCTTCGGGAAGCTCTAGGGTTTCATCAAAAACTACATTTTGGTTTTCAATAGTATAAGAAAAAGGTTCAGCTATTGAACCACTATAATTTGCCAGTACTGTTACAATACTATGCCTTACTACGCCATCAGCATACTCTACGTCGTAGCCAAATGTTAGTAAAATACTTTCTGCTTTTGCCGCAGAAGCAAGCATCATCATGCTAACGATCTGTTGGGAATGCTCTTCTTCAGAATGGAAAGGCTTACCTTGTACGCAGAGCATCTTGTCTGATGGGCTGTATAGCCGCATGGAGGGCATTAGTTGCCTTCCATTGAGAATGTAGTCAGTATATGTTTCAATAGCACTTTGCTTTTCTTGCGCCATATCCAAAGTGCTTTTTTCAAAAAACTTAATAAAACTAGACATGTACTATCCTTACAAACAGAAAACGCAGAACATAGTTGTTCTGCGTTCCCCATTTTTATTTATGTTGGTCAATAAATTAAAGATTTAAAACATGAACGTTATCATTTGCATCTACGGTAACTTGTATAGCCCGATACTGTTCAACCAAAATTCTTTTACCCTTACCTACGCAACCGTCACAGCTATACATTCCCGCTTTATGCGCAATGGTACAATCTGCTTCAATTATGCATTCACCAATAGGGGCTAAAGCCCATTGTTCTATTTCCATAATTACCTACTATGTGAGATTTAATATTAAGAGGAATGTAAAAAATCCGGTTAAGAATAGCAGCACCAAAAAGTATGCTGCAATAAGTATTTTCTCCATAAAACCTCCTCAACTAAATAAGGGGGATAAACTCCCCCTTAAATAATTACAACCAGCCAAATTTCCTGCTACACCCTGGCCAAGCTCTCCAGCCTGAAGAGGCGAGAACTTTTTCGGCAATGATGATTTGTTGTTCACGAGTAGCTTCCCATGGATGTGGCGCAAACTCGCCACCTCCAAATGATAACCATGTTGAGTAGCTCTTTTGGTGCATGAATTGCAATCCACCACCAAACCCGTTTCCTGTATTTGTAGCCCAGTTACCCCCAGCTTCGCACTGTGCGAGTTGATCCCAGCGGGATCCATCTCCTGGGTCGTAATTGGGTTCTGGACGGGGAGTCTGAACGCGGGCTTGTACTGTAGCCTCTTGTTTTTGGCGCTCAGTTTCTTCAACATGTTTAACGATCTTCTCTATTTCAGCAGCGATGATAGCGTCAACATCGTAGCTTGCTGCTGTACTCATTGTTATGTCGTAGCCTACCTGTTCCGCAGAAGCTGGTGGACCACCTGCCGTCTTCGAGTTGCTGAAGACGAACCAAAGGGAAGATACTATAAATATAACTGCAAATACTGATATTACTATACGTTTGTTCTTTGTGATTGTAGACAAAATAATTCTCCTTGTTAGGGGGACGGAACTATTAGCCTCCTTTCTATTTATTTTGAAAGATTATCTTTATCGGCAATTTCTGACAAAGGTTTGAGAAAAAAGGAAAAAATCTCATCTTTAGAAAGTTTATCTAAAAGTAAAGATTCCTTATTTGTCAAGAAGCCACTAAATTCATCTTCCGCAATCCGATGCGTAATGTTTTCATTTTCCACACGCCCTTTGTAAAGCCTCATTAGAATATCCTGCATTGCAGCACCAGTTTCTATTAGGCCTTTACAAGTAGTAACTAGGTCTAATAAGCCATAAAATGCCTCTTGGGGCACTAGCTTCTGCATCTGTGGCAGCCAAACATTTTCTAAAGTTTCAATCCATGTATAAGATTGAACATCTTCTAATGATAACTCGTGTTCTTCAGACATTGATATATGATATCAGGTCAATCAAAAAAGGTCAAACTAATCTTGATCTGGCTCTTCTGGATCGCTATCATCTTTAGACATGCGAACTACTCCGTCTGGGATGGCTGCAAGACGGCAGTAACCATTTGGTTCGATTGGGCGTGCAACAATTTTGCAAACGTTATCACTTTCATGGAGATAACAATTGCCGCATTTTACTCCAATTTCTAGATTATCATTGTCTTCTGGTTCAACATAACCTACCCAGATACCTTTTCCATCGTTGTCCGCTAACTTCCCGTATTTCGCTACAATAGCAAGCATAGAGTTTGCGTACATTAGTTCGGGTTCTGGCATTGTGGCTTCAACAAGCTTCATAAATTCTGCAAGCCAAATGCTATGGTTTGGATTCATTGTGTTCTCCTATTGGGCATAGTTAGTGTCCATGTCGATACATTGATAGTAACCTATATAAGATGTATTTCTCTCATTTGACGCTTGAAAATCGTCAAATATATATATCTTTTTAATACCTGATTGGACTAAATCAGGATATTTTGCACAAAAACTACAGTGATAACGCTTGCTTTTACCTTCCACACCAACACCCCGTACATTGTGTTTTTCCACAAAATCCTCTTTTCTGACATGCGCAGTGACAGATTTTGTGAAATCGGTCAAATATTTTAAAATACCACCAGTGTGTTTTATCCATCTCTTATCCTTTCGGTGCCCCCGGCATGACTCGAACATGCGCACATGGTTTAGGAAACCAATGCTCTATCCCCTGAGCTACGAGGGCAGTATTAGGCGTCAAAAATTAAATCAATCAAAAAATACTCTTAAGCCATCTCGCTTAGCTTGATTATTAAACGGATTTCTCAATTTCTGGCCAAAAGTAGCACCACGATCATGAATCTCAAGGATATCCAAATCATCATAATGTTTAGTGAATGATAAACATTGATGTTTATTAAACCCAGCTTTAACTCCTACAAAGAATGCGGATATCTTTTCCATTATCTGTATACCAACTTTCCAAATAGGGTATATTGCACCAGCAACAATATTAGGCGCCAAGCATCTTCCATTGACAATAGGCCGCCCAGGCTTTTACGCACGCATCGTGAATAGTTTTGATGTCTTCTTCTACAAATTCAAGAGAACGTTGAGCTTCTCGTTGAATCATGTCGATTGGAAGGAAAACCGCAAGAGTTTCAATCCCATTTTCGTTCTGGTTTTGTTCCACAGATATTACACCTCCCCCATGAGTTTATAGCTGAAACTATCCACTCTCTACAGCAATAAACTTTTATAAATAATTCATCTGGTATTTGTTCATCGGGATGAACGTTTCTTGAAATAATTCTATCCACTGATTACTCGACTAGATCCATCTGCATAAAGGATTTCGCTTGTCTTGTCGTTAAAAGTCCAAGAGTAATCACAGCAAAAATCTTCATTGGGCTTCAAAGGGTGCAGGCCTTTATCTTTGCGGCCGCGAAGTTTAGGAATTTGCGACCAAAAATCAACAGAGCATTCGTGACATAAACGCAGCTTCATTTCTGGCTCATCGTAATCGTCGATGAAACCTCCGTAATAACCATCAACAATGACAATAAGGCCATTTTCCGCAAGCCAATCGTCACTATTTTCGTAGTGTGCGTTAAACCCTTCGGAAACAAGGATTTCTTTTTCGCATTTATCGCATTGGGCTTTCATGTTTGAATTTTCCAATCGTTTTAATAGCAAATCTTAATTTCAGTTAAGGTTCGACAAACCTATAATTGTTTCCTAAAAATTGTGAACGTTTAAAAAGTTTTTGATTATCATCAAAATAAATGTCTTTAACTTCTTTCAAGATAGTTTTAGACATGTCTAGTTCAGAACGAAGTTTTTCAATTTCATTAGCTGCACGTTCGTATAGCGTTTTGTCCCAAGGATCTAAATCATTAACTGACGCATAACGCAAATCTTCTACAATATCTCTCATGATAAGTGCCTTTATTATATTATTAATTCATGCTCCGGCGGTAGGGCTCGAACCTACGACCCATTGATTAACAGTCAATTGCTCTGCCAGCTGAGCTACACCGGAATAGTGGACGCGGTAGGATTCGAACCTACGAACTCTAACGAGATCGGGTTTACAGCCCGAGGCATTTGGCCGCTTTGCTACACGTCCAAATAGACTAGCTTTCAATTATATCTAAGCAGTCGAGCGCGCTTTGCAGTGCTTCTCTGTCTACCGCAAACTCTGAAACAACTTTATAAGTGCGCTCTGTAGCGCTTTCGATATAGTTTGCTACAGTAATGCATAGAATATCTTTAGCTATTTCTAGGCCAATCACTTGATCACTATTAGAATCAACGTCATCAAGCCAGATCGTTGCGTATTTATGGTTAGCAGGATTCTTTATCGATTCGATAAGTTTTTCTAGTTTTTCGTCAGTTACTTCAAAGCCATTATCGGTATCAGAGAACATTATTACTCCCTTTATCGCTGTTGCAAGGCGTTAATTTCTTGCTGAAGTTCATTAAGCTTATCAACTAGCACTATAATAACTTCCATCGAACATGGAAATATTGAAGATGGTTTTGCTTTATCTGGTAAATTTACATGATAGGTTTTATCTGTAAGCTGGTTTACTACCGGACTCGCAAACTTATGCGTACATATACATCCGTACATTAGTTAATATCACGCATTTAAATGCTCTTTCCATAACATATCACTATTTATAGACAATAGTTGATATGAGTCTGCCCCACGAATCAACAATTCTTCACCAGTCTTAGACGCATGATCGACTGCTGCAGACTCATCACCATCTACGTATATAGATATAACGAGAGTATATTGGGTTTTCATTAGTTGCTCCTTTTTGTGGCGGAGAGAGTGGGATTTGAACCCACGAACGAGTTTCCCCGTTACCTTCTTAGCAGGAAGGCGCATTCGACCGGACTCTGCCATCTCTCCTAAACTTCAGGCAGAGATTCGTTGAGCTTCAGCTGTATACTCAGGGCAGAAAAGAGGAATTGCAAGTCCCATTATGTAGCCTGCCGTCTTTGCCGCTTCTGTAGTCCATGTAGGATCTGAAGCTATACCTATAATAGCAAGTTCAACAGAGCCGTAAGCACGTATTACGGTACAAGTTTGCTGGCCAATTTCTATGAGTTCTGCTCGGGTAGCACCCGGAAGGCGCGTTTTAGCGGAACTGACATATGAATCAAGCGCAGAATACACACTAGTAGTGGTAGTGCGGGCGATAGTTGTTGTTGTTGTGCTTTCAGCTTTTGGTGCGGATTCTTTACTTGATCCACTTGAGCAACCCGCAATCAGACCGATTGAGACAAGAGCTGATAAGGCAATAATTTTAATTTTCATTCTATTCCAATCTATTTTTGATAATAAAAGTACAAATCTATTTGTCTACGAATATGTCCAGACATAGAAGCTGCTATTTTTTGTTTTTCAATGATTTCGTCATCATATTGACGTTCAGGGTAGGTTAGCAGGTAATCATCTCTACTAAACCAGTAAAGTATTTGACATGCTTTTTGCGCTAAAACTATTTGATCTTTGTTCATTGAAGGCTCCCCTGTTAGCAATCGAAGAGATTCTATTTCTTTCGCCGCATCTTCAAAAACCCTACCTGAAAGCATAGTTACCACAATAGCTTCAGAATCGCAAGCTTCAGCAAAAAAGCTTAATTCTTCTACTATGTCTAGCTCTCGATCTTCTTCGTTTTTAAAGACTTTTGGTTTTAACTTTTCAATTTCAGCTTGTAAATTAACAATTTCTTCTGCAGCTTCTGCAAACAGCGGGTCTCCAGTATGGACCGACCAAGACCAAAGCTTGCTGACTAACTCGTTAGACATTTTAAACTGAATCTATTTTCATAGCTACAAAACTAATATCTTTCGGCGGATGTGCGGCAGATATTTCGGCTGTTTCATTTGGGCAATTCCAGCCGTTAAAACGAGTGTAAGAATCATGCTTGTAAACATCAAATTCTTCGCCGCAGCAAACAAGCCATGGACGACCATTCTCGCCCCATCCGTCTTGATGGTGTATTGTATGAAATTGATCATCTATTTTTATCATTGTTCCTCCAGAGCTTGATTGAAAGCTTTGTTTACAATTTCGTCACTATACCATTCGCCTTCAGGATTGTTCATAGCTATAGCTATGACCCTTGGTATAGATATGGTTATTAGATCATTTAATTCTTCTGGTGTCGGCTCTAGTGCAGACATTTATTCTCCTTGGTCCGCCAGGATGGGATTGAACCATCGACTCCATGTATATAAGACATGTGCTCTGACCAACTGAGCTACTGGCGGTAGAACACTACGTTAAATGGGTAGTTTTAAGACATACCCAGGTCTGCATGCGCCCTGCTCAGTAGCTTGTCCTGAGCTATATTTAGTTGTGTGAAGCAGTTTCATGACTTACTTCAGGTCAGATCCTACACCCCGCCCATTTTTGCTAATGAACCGGCAGCTTTCTCTACGTAAATTATGCCGTGAGGTAGCGGGAATTCTCTTTCGAGTTCTTGAATTGTTACATCAGGATGTTCCTGTTTAAATTTTTCTCGTTGAGCATAAACAAGTTCACGCTTTTGTTCATATTCAAGATTTGCCTTTTTATGTTCTTCAGAAAGAAATCCACCAATTTTGTGCACTGTTGGACCTGAACTGGCTATAACTACCGGAGTTTCTTGAATATGAGATTTCTTACCAAGGTCATCAAGTGTGATAACTGCATTTTGCGTATTTAATCTCCATTTAGGGCAAAGCGTCGCATATAGCATTTGCCTTTGCCTCATGGAATCATTATCCATAGCAAGAGCGTTACCAATCCCACCAGTAGCGCGTGCATTATAGCTTACTCTGCTATTGTGGTTTTTGTACAAAGCTTGACCACATTCACAGGTTGGAGAAAACCAATTCTCAATCTCAGATTGATCATATTGACGATTACAGTTCACACATCGCCATGCATCAGTTATGTCAACTTGGTCAGGTTCACCGTGATCTTTAAAAATTGCAAACTCATTTTCAAATGCCGGCATAACTGTTTGTTCCCTACCTTTCCGGCTACCATAGTAGCCGCGTGAAAGGTCGTAACCAAACAGCTGTTGACGAACGCTAATCATTCTTGGAGTGTCGCCAGAATAACCAATTTCAACTTCTTCATCTAATCTGTCAAGAAAGTCACGAACATTAGTGATCGGGTTTCCTTCATTGTCGTACATTCCTCCAATAGCTTCAAGTTTCGTTGTGCTCATTTCTTCTGGCCACACTACGTCGCTTGACACTATCCCACCAATTTCTTCGCGATATCTTGGGTGAGAAGTAATAGTCGCTAGCACCTCTTCGTGAAGACGCTGTACTGTCTGGGCATGCTGGCGCTTACCAACTCTTAATTCTTCTTCGACTATCGCAGTATTATGGGCGCCAAGGTCAAAGTCAATGTCTGTCCTTTCAAGCCCAAAAGAATCCATAAACACTTTACGAAGATCAAGCCCATTTGGATGGCTACAATGATGCTTTGATGGCTCAACAGATGAAGGCTTTAGCCAATTAGGTCGAACCTTTACCGGGTTGGCAAAATGCAACATTGCCACTATTTTGTAATACTGGCTTTGTAAATCTTTTACAGCCTTAGAACCATAACGAGCTTTCCCTATACGCAACAGTTCAGGAAGATACAATCTAAATACACTTGCGTTAGCAACCTCATCTGAGTATGTAACAGGAAGGTTACCATTCCCATCTACAGCGACAAAACGTCCATTACGTTCTTCTATATGAAGCATACCATGAGGAGGGAAAACATAATTAGCTTTTGTTTGCCTTCCTGTTGTAAATTCTACAATACCTTTTACGAAATTGTATCGTGGAGCTTTAGCATGGTAGTAGCATGGTATGTTTTTAGACTGGTTACAACGTGGACATTTTTCTTCAACTAACGAATCCCACTGTTCATTTAAGATCTCAATTTTATCTGGCAATTGCGGCCAAATACTTTTTCTAACCTTTAGGTTATCGGGAAGATTAAACTGCTTGTGGTAAGGGTACATAATTTCCGCTACACCCTTAACAGTCCCACTGCATTCGGGGTCAGAATAGTTATATCCGATTTCAGCATCATCGTTAATAAAGATTTGCTTATTATATGCGTCTAAAATTGCGGTAACGTTATTGTGCTCAAATCTTACCTTATACTTCAACGTTCCCTGGTGGTAGTCTTTGCGCAAGATTTGAACAGGAAAGCTTAACACCCTTCCATGACCTTGCGTTTGTTTTCTCCAAAGAGACAGTCCAATAGATTGACCAATTGGCATTTCATTACGAAACGCTTCTTCTATAGCTTTCTCTTTTTCCCACGGAGTTAAAGAAGCATTTTCATTGACTTCCAAGTACTCAAACTGCCAGCTATCACCAGAGTAATAGGCGTAAAAACAGTTTGCGCAAGAAGGAGATTCAACTCGTTTTCCGCGAGGAACAAAATCGCAATAAGAGATTTGCCCGTTAACGCGAACTCCTTCTACCGGAAGAGTGCATGAGCCACCAATAGCAACTTTCCAGCTATTAAGGCGGCTACCATTATCGGTAAATGGTTCAAAGACAGTTCTACCATTTACTTTAATTGGTCGAAAGTACACCTTAGCTTCTGGGTCTGATGCGTACGAAACATCGATTTCAATTGGAAGAAAACGATCACAACTTAAGCATTCCCTGCGGATATCGTGCCCACAAGTTTCAACAAATGCACGAGTTTTTTGCGCAGATTCCTGATCAACTGGAACCAGTCGGTTATTATGGTCAGTAGTGTTTAAAACCTTTACATCGCCCCAAACTTTAGTGGGGAAACAATTTATTTCTGATTCTTTAAAGTCTTTTTCAGACTTAATTTGAATTAATTCTTCTTTCGTAAGTGCCCAAGTCTTATCACTTGTCCGCGTACAAGTCCTACAAACCAAAGCTTGAGGTCTTTCTGCGTAAGATTCGCATAGAGAAATCTCTTCAATATGCACTGGGTGTCTCACTTTCTATTGAGCGTTTATAAGAATTTAGCAAAGAAATGGCATTAGATAGAAATTCATCTTGTTCTTCAGCAGGCAATGCCCTCGCCGATGAAAGTATCATCTCAGCGGGCTTTTCCCTACAACTAACAGCAACAACAAGAATATTCATTCTTATAGACTCTGTAAGGTCATAAACCAGTGCATCTGCATCTCCGAGCGTGTTCCGGAGTTGTGTAGCAGAGTTATATGCCTCCATCAAAAACTCATCAGTTGTTAATGAGTTAATTTTGTCTTTACCATTTTGCAAAGACTCAGCTTGATATGTTGTCATGGCTGATGCGTGAGTCGCCATATAGTACATATCTGCGTTGAGCGTTTCACCTTCATTGAAGATGTCTGAATGATCTTCCAACTTAAACTCCTTTACCAACGATATTTAATCGTCTTATCATCACGTACACCAACATTAAGAGTTCTTGGTCCTATGGGTCTACTGTTAACAAGTATTACCCCACCCCAAACTCCATTATTGGTGTAACTAGATTTTCCGAGTTTTTCGCATTCCTTTTTTACTTCGCATGTTTCGCATACTTGAGTAGCGATTGCTAGCTCTCTAATTCGAATTGAATAAAAATAATTTTTTATTTCACTCGGAAGAGAACGACATGAAGCTTTACTGTAGTCCATTTTTCTCCTTTACAAGTATTTCCGGTAAACCCCTGACAAGTGCACGGGAAAGGAGTTAAACGTGCAACTCTAGCTTGCGCTAGTTGTCAAAGGGGTCTACCGACCTGAGAGTCCAACCTCAGGCTCCTAAGATTTCCTAGTTGAGGTCATATATACGCACTGGTATATTTAATAACCTACAAGCTCACTGGCTTTACTAGATGTTTGCAACCAAATAATTGGACATATCATTTGGTACTTAGGTATTCTAGCTAAATCATATAGGCATTGTTTTGCGAATTTGTTTTACTTTTGTCTTTGATAAATTTTGATATTCATAGTAAGTTACTACGATATCAAGATCTTTTGAAAGAACGAAAACCATGTCTTCGTTTCGGAAATGTTTGCGTTCGTGAGAACCCTTTGATATAGGTACTTGACTGCAGACCGAGAACATAAATTCTCTCATCTTTTGTTCCGCATGAAACAAGTTTAGCTTTGAACAATTAGAGCTATTTTCGTGTCGTTCGATAAAACGTTTCTTAGCGTGATGAGAAATTTTAATAGTATAAGGATTAAATTTAGGATTCATTCTTTTTGTTTTCAGAGCACCATTTTTCAATGATGATATTAGCTGTTTCCATTTCCGCGCGCGCAAACCAAATATCATCACAACAATCAAGACAAATATCTTGATTTGTATCAATTTCGAAGAATGTAGCTATATCACTTTCACAAATGTTGCATGATCCATTGTGTGAAGGATGTATATCGATGAATCCTTCAAAGTACCTTCCCATACTTCTCATCTAACCCTCTCCCTTAACTCTGGAACATGGATCATATCTCCGGGACTTTCGCCCCAATAGTCATGAACAATTCCCGAATACGGCCAACGGAGTAAAGCTATTTCCTCAAACCCCACATGCCAAGAAGCATCTTCTTTGTATACAGAAATTGTTTCGTTATCAAAGTCGATTTTTGCTTCACCAACGACGATTTCATCTACACCCTTAATCCCAAGGATAACTTTTGTTCCGTCAAATCTTTCTAAAGGTATTTCTTTTGCAAAACTAAACAATAAACCGTTCATTTTTACTCCTTTATTGAATTTAGACCGACTAAAAACCTGTGATCTAAGCCTGTAAGATGGAAAATTTCTAGGCCTTTAGATCACCTTACTGCCTTGAATTTAAAACGCACCTTTGAAAGTGCGCAAGACGTAAGAAAAGAATTAAACTCCATTAAAACCCCCAATGTCGTGGTGAACGATACTAAACGAAACTCCTTACCGCCCTGGAGCAAGAGACAACGCTCAAGCCTCTTGCTCCAGGTTGGCAATGGAGTATCATTCACGCTAGGGGATGTCCAGGGCCAAGGCTGATTCGAACCCTTCCATCTCCCTCTCCTTTCTTAAAGCTGCAATTTCAAACATCGCAGCCCAAGAATCAATCATTCCATTATTGTCTAATTCAGTGCCGTCAATGATTTCATCTAGTTCATTTTTGCTTAAGAATGTAAGTTTATGGTTATCTAAAAGTATTTGCAATAGCGTCATATCTACTTTTGATTTATGTGAAGCGGCTATTCTATCCGCAAGGTACAGGGGACCTTCGCGGTCTTCGTAGCGCCAGACTATTTCTGGGAAATTCTCAGTAAGCCAATTTATGTAGTAAATAACTTCGTCTTCAGTAAGTTCGTCATTATCGTTTTTATGGCCTGGAATTATCTTTGAAACAAAGTTATTTATCTTTACTCGTTGATCAGCAACTTCGCATTGGGCTTGTTTCTTAACATCGCGATACTTACAAAGATCGCAGTTACACCCTGCTTCATGCTCTGGTTCACCGGTCAACTTTCCAATGATAGCTGCTACCAAAGTCTTGGGAGAAACCATCATACCAGCACCAGCTACGCGGGGTGTCAAAATCGGGATTGTTGTTGTAAAGCAGTCTTCCTTAAATGATTTGAATTTTGTTACATATTTGCCCATGCGTGATCCTTTTCGTTAATTGGATCAGCTATGTAGCCTTTTATGATTTGTCCTAAACCAGTTACAAAGTCTTCGTCGAAGAATCCGTTTGCGTCGCAATTCCAGTCATAAATCACTAAATCAAATCGTTCATCTTGATAAGCGTAATACTCTTGATTTGCGCAGCGTGGTCTGTCAATGTTCTTTTGGAATGGTTTTGTTTCTTCTTGTTCGGATTCTTGCTTCTTGTCTAGCAATGAGCTTATAATCGCTAAGGGGCCAACTTGCATTAGGTCTCCACCAGAACCAGCACCAAACACTGGGAAAACTGATAAGTAGGTGGATTTACGCCAGTCATTAAACCTAATTATTGGATTACGCAATTGGATTATCCGCCGTAGGGTCAATCATGGGCGGCATCGGTAGTGCATGCATTGGCGGTATCGATTGCATTACTGGCGTATAATGCGATTGATAGTAGCTAGCTTGCGGATTGTATGCGAATGGCGATGAAGTTCGTTTAAACATATCATCTACCGGCTTGCAGACACTGCGCGCGCAATCACATGCTGTAACAGCACCCTTTTTAAGTGCATTTGTACTGAGCTGCATAGCTTTGATTGAGCCAGAAAGATTATTGAGAGATGCCATTGGACCAATAATCCCGGGAATACCTGTTGTGATGAAAAACGTTTCAGACTGCAACTGGCGCAGCTTGGAACGAAGTGACTTCAGTTTGCCATTCATTTGCTTCATTGCGATGCCTCCTGTAACGACGCCCATCCGCGCCAAAAGTACCCGACCAAATTTGAAACAGCAACATCCAAAACGATGCCCATGCCATTGGCGTAAACTTAATAGCCACTGAGATAAGCATTAGGATAACTGACACAATAGACCCAATCATCGGGCCCGCCAAAGCGACCGATTGTAGATGATTTGGATCTTTACCTTTGACAGTCGTACCGCCTAGCACACCATATATCAATGGAATGAAAAACGGAAGCAACGGCATTTGGCCTGTTTTCGCAGCTGCGAAATAATGACCAAACTCATGGGCTGCCACAATAATCATAATGACAGCACCGAGCCATAATGGCAACATTGCATATAGTACAGCTGCAGTAGCAGCAGCAGTACCTAAGCAATAAGCGCCTTGCCAAGCAGCGCGCTTGATTTTCTTTGCGTTGAACTTATTACGCCATTTCATAAGCCAACCCCATTTCAGTGGCAAGATTGCGACTTCTGCGGTTGACATTTGAAAGCCATTTTTCTGCAAACGGACTTACAAGTGCATCGAACGTTTGTTTGAATAGCCAGCCAAGAAAACTGAGCACGAACCATTTAGTTGCGCCTCTCAGTATGTAAGCTAAAACTTTCATGCTACACTCCAATCTGCGTGAATGTTTGATCGAATTGTTACATGCGAGACATTTACTTTATCTTGCTGCTCCTTTGCTTTACGGAACTTGCGACCATCACCACCAAAAGTGGCAGTCAAAAGTTCTCGAATAACCATGCCACCAGCAAACCAGACGCCAATAGTGGATCCTACTAATAAAAACGCAATCAACATCGCTGAACTTACAACAGAACCAAACAAAGGCCCAGCCATAGAGATCAGACGGATATTGCGTTTATCTTTTGTTGGAATCCATGTAGCGCCCATTGCTAGTGGGCCTAGTGGTATGAACATCGGCATTGCTGCTTTAACTCCTAAAAGCTTTGCCATGCCAAAGTGACCAAGTTCATGGGCAATCAGTACAGCCATCAGCATGACTATCAGCCAGTATGGATAGAATACTAGCATCATAGCTGCTGATGCTGCGATGGTTCCCATGAACCAACCAGCTTGAGTTAGTGACCATGTAAGTTTACTCATAGTGCGAAACTTTGCTTAATTAGTTCATGTGTCTTGTTGTTTGGATAGAATCTTACAACATGCAGGAATAGTTGATGATCATCTTGGTGTGTGACAATCTTGCCAGCAAAACCATCTTTGAACTTTGGGTGTAGCCAAGTGATTTGACGAGTCGAAGGGCTTTCTTCAATCCATCTTGTATTTGGTGAATCTTTTCTCATGTTTTGAGTGGCAAAAGCAAAATGGCCGTAAAATGTTCTATCGAATAGATTCATAGAATCATCAATTCGTTCTATGACTAAAGAATCTCTACCTACCCTGGCAATACGCGTGGGACTGTGCAAAGCGTTATGGATAGAGACCATTACATCAGCGTTCATACTTCGATACTCCTTTTTCGTAGTATAAACCTATATAAATATAGGCTGTGAGAACATCAGAAAAAGATTTTTTGTGTGTTTTAAGTTAGAAATGGTTACATTTATGAATTTTTATTGATTTAAGCTTATACATATACAAATTCAAATGATTAACATTTCTGTGATTTAAAAGTACACAGAAAAAGTGTGTTGGGGACCGACCCGAAGGTCGGCCCCCGTGACACATTGAATGGTCAGAATGGTTCTTCACCATCAGCGACGACTACTCCAGCGGTGGTGTCGATGACGCTAGCACCGGCTGGCTTGTCTGAACGCGTGGTCCAGAAGTCGAGTTCCACTGGGCTTTCGATTGAGCCGAGCTGGACGCGACCGCTTGGGATGTTGGTGGTGTACCATTCACCATTTTTGGTGAGGCTTCCATCGGGCTGAGAGGTGAATCCGCTCTGTACGCCACCCCAGTTTCCGAGGGAGCGAGTGAAGTTGTTCATCTCTTTGACGATGGTCTCAAGACGTGCTTGAGCTTGGGTCTTTTTGGCACCAGTTGTTTCAGCGATCTCTTTCTCAGTCGCGCGCACAAGGGTGGCGAACTTGAAGTAGTTGAGAAGGCTGCTCATGGTTGAGTCGACCAGGTCGATGAATCCGGTGTTGGTGCGGTTCAGCGAACGGTCCTGGCGAAGCATTTCGAATCCGACAACTGGCACACCATCTTCATGACGGTATTGGCTGACGACTCGGTCAGAGTTGTTGACCTTGACAGCACCGAGTTCAATGAACTTTGATGCGGCAAGCTCAAATTGCTCTTCGCTGGTGCCTTGCTGTTCGAAGAAGAGGCTCATGCCACGATAGTTGGCGAGTCCTTCTTCGGAATCGTTGATCGCAGCAAATCGCATGTTCTTATTTCCAATGATGGAAAGGAACTCTTCGCGCGAATACTGCTTGGAAGCAAAGGCGTTGGAAAGGTCAAGCATCTTGTCTACAAGGTCGATCTTCTCATCGTTTTCTTTGATAGAGATGTCGAACTTGACGTTGCTCATCGCACCGCGAGCGGTGTAAATGACGCGATTGTCGGTAGGACGAATACGCTTGATAAGGGTGAGTGTGGTAAGCCGACCTTCACGAAGGGTGACTTCGGCTGGGATTTGCTGATTGGCAAGGGTTCCGATGAACTGGCTTGGAACACCTTTACGAACCACTGTACGGTTCGAGTTGATGAATACGGTTTCATCGCTGATCAGTTCACCGAGGCTCTCTCCCGAGAGATCGAAACTGGACAGAATTGCTTCATTTGATACTGTCATTATGAATTACCTCATTGTTGTGTGGTTTTATTTGGGAAGACAGCAGGCTTATTACGGACTGCCTTCGTCTCCCCCTTCTTTCTCTATAGAAAGATCTGGATCCGCCGCATAATAGATAACGACTAGCGTTACTGCGATTATCGGTAGGAGAATAAGAAAGAATGGAAGTATTACAAATGCGCATAATAGAAAGAATAGGATTGTTTTCATAGTGCCTCCAGTAGGGATCGAACCTACGACCAGCGGATTAAAAGTCCGTTGCTCTACCAGCTGAGCTATAGAGGCGTAGCGGAGCAGTGGACGACACCCGACGTGTCTTATGAGGTCCACTGCTCCACACCTTTAGTCCCTAAACTGGAGAGTTTTCCATGTTGAGGAGCATGCCAGAGAGCATGAGTCCGAGAGTGTAGGTTGTTGTATCTCCGGACCAGGTAATGGAATTCCCGTCAATGCCTCCTACGGGAACATTGATTTGTTCTCCTGTCACCTTGGTAGGTGTCACTGAATGCATTAATGCATCAGCCACATATTTGATCAGGTCTTTCTGGTCTTGGTTCATTGCTTTCCTTTTCGGCTTTGTAGGCCAGTAGTTCTGCGAAACGGATCACTTCTTTTTCCAAAAGCTCTAAATGCAGTTGCCTTTTCCGCTCGATTGCTTCTTCAAGAGCTAGTTCTGCTCCTCGTATGAGGAGGCTATGAACTGAGGTTTTTGGAAGAAATGACGCATTGTATTTCAGTTGAGCATGGAGTTCTACTGGAATACGTAGCGATACTCCCTGGGTTTCTTTCTTGTCCACAAATACTCCTTGGGTTGAGGTTAGAATTTGTGTAGGTTACATGTCTTCTTCCAGGTCGATTCGGATGACGTGTCCGTTGGAGTAGTTGATGGTTGCGCCAGTGATTAGTTCGTTGTGAAAGATTTTACGAACGAGCGGTTCAAGTTTCATGCAGTCGACAGGGTCTTTGGTTTTAACTGAGAACTTGTCAATATCTCCGCTGGTTCGTGTGATAATGAGTTTGCGCATAATCATGATTATAGGATCTTTAGGAAGAACATGATGGCGGATGGGATGAAGAACAGGAATGCGACTATGAGTTGAGCGATCATTAGTACTCCTCTGTTCCAAAGGCTTCTTTCCAGCAGTGTGGATGGAATCCTGTTTTTAGGATTTCGCGCTCAGCATCATTGAGTGCTGGGAATGCATCTTGAATGTATGCTCCTTTTTTCCAATCCATAAGGGATCGGTAAGGTAGGAACATAATAGATTTCCTACCACAGTGTGGGCAAGGAGGTGTTGTGTGGTTGACAATTCGTGATGTCACGACTTTCCTTTTCCTGGTGAGTGGGGCCCTTGCCCCACATTTTATTGAATCGCGCTATAGATTAGAGGATTACGGCTATAGCAAAGATGCTGAAGCCTATAGCAGCAATAAGGTATTGTTTCCAGAAGATGTTGTAGTATTTGCGTTTGAATGAGTTGTAGAAGTGCATACTCAACCTTTCAGTTTTGAGATTTCGCGCCGAATAACAATACTCTATCTTCAGTAGAGAGATAACTATACAGAGAGAGAACAATAGATGTTCCTCTTTGCTCAGATCCTTTTCAGAGGCCTTCTATAGGTTCCACCCAAAAATGTCTAAGATTCTATCATTACCTTAACATTAATTATCATTATTCCTTGGGGTATAAGAGTTCTTAGCAAGTTGTTTGAGTTTCCGCTTTGCGAGAAATGCTTCTGTTTGGTCTTGGATGACTTCGTTGAGTACTCGTAGGAAGTCTGGGTCTAGTGGGACTAGTGGTTTCATTGTATATACTCTCTCTCTAGGGAAATGTATACCATTTGATGTTGGGCGGGCCTCCAGCCACTGGCGGGAATGTGACTGGAGACCCTGCCCTAGCGTAGGAGCTAGGCCGGCGGAAGGCCATATTGCTCAACTACGCTAAGTGCACCAACTAGGACTTGAACCTAGGACCGACGAATTATGAGTTCGCTGCTCTGACCAGCTGAGCTATTGGTGCGTGGTAGGGTTGGTGTAAGTTCGCGAAACTTACGCGTCGTTTATTAGACTGCCAACCCCCCAGATCATATGATCAGTATGATCCAGTTGCATGACTATAGGGCTAGATGTTGGTGGCATGCCAGCATTCAACATCTTTCAGAGAATGGTTGTACGTGCTCACTGATTACAGTGGCCCATGTCTCAATGCCACCCCCCAGCCCCCGCTTCGCGGGGGTGAGGACGCTCTAGGCTTAAAGCCTGTTTATACTGGCCTAGTCCAGTTGAAGAATTTTGTCGATGCTTTCAGGAGTGTAGCCTGCGGCGTTTAGTTCCTGATCGACTGCTTCTTCGTAGGTTTTGATGAGGTTTGGGGATGCTTCCACAATGGTTTCTCCGTAGAGTACTGTTGTATTCTCTAGGAGTGCTTTCATGTGTGCGTTGAGTCTGCGTACGCATTCTACGAACATGAGTTGTTCGTGAGTGTTGTATGCGATTTTGATGAGGCCTTCCATTTCATGGAGTCGTGCTTGCGATGCTTTAGTCAAGGTGATCTTGGCTTTTTCCAATGTGGTCATTGGTTCCTCCCTAGGGTCGGTGATTGTTTTTTTGAGCCCCCCCTGTATCCCCCCCCGCTTTCGCGGGGGAGGATCAGTCACCAGGGAGGATGATTGTTATCATCTCCTGTTGTCTTTTTACCCCCCCAGCCCCCCGCTTCGCGGGGGTGGCATGAAATCAATATGTATGATATTCATAGGAGGAGTAATACATACAGTTCAGGAGTTGAACATTGGCAGTCCTTCCATCATCTTTTTCATTCGTGATGCCATGATGGCGTCTTGTGTGAATCCGATGGTGGAAAGGAGGAGAAGCATTGCCGGCAGGATCGCAACCCACCATGCCGAAATAAACGACATGGAGAATACGGTCATGAGACCTGCTGCGATAATGTACTGTGCGAACAGTGCTGCAGTGATGATGAGTGCTGCCATGGTAACAACCTTGCCAGCGTGCATCATTGTATGTCCGCGTGAAGCAACGAAACGACGAGTCTTGCGAGACGCGTTCTTTGTCACGTTCCAAGCAGCACGAAATGCTTCTCGTGCTTGAGACGGCTTGTCTGGAGCGATTTGCTCTAGTTCGATTTCATGAATCGAATCGATTGGGATACCCATTATACAACCTCCGGAGTTGGACGGTGGATTTTGCTTTTTACTGATTCGAAGGTGCGGATACACCAACGAAGGATGCGGAATGGCAATGTCAAGATCATGGCAATGCCAACCACGATTTTAGCGAGATCAGACATGGTCTGATGGATTTGCTCACGGTTTTTGTCATATTTGGCTTTAGCAGCCTTGACAGTAGGTTTACCGTTCTGTTCCCAAGATGACACAACACCATACATGGGTTGAGACAGAACAGTAGACAAAATACCTGCTGAAGCAACAACCATACCTGCTGCTGGAAACAGCATCATAGATCCAATGGAAATGAGGATTGAGATGCCAAGATTCGCCAAGACGAAACGTTTAGAGATTTCTTCAAGTCCAAGAGCCTTGACAATCTTGAACTCAAAGTACAACTGGCCAATGGTCAGAAGTACCAAGATAGTGAGGAACATGTTATTCTCCCTGGGTCATGGGGGTCTCCCCCCCCTCCTTTTTACTTCAAATCGCGCATTATCAAATCATAATGATAATCGCAGTAGGACGTTTCTGTCCCTTGATTGAATGGCTCACAGCCACAAGGTTCGCTCAACTGGAAAGCAGACCCTTTAGAAGCAGTCCGCAGTTCCAGTTCTTCGAGCGTGCAATCAAGACATATCTCGGCGTTATGATCATCATCAACACAACGCCAGCATCTACAACAATGAGGTCTCATCGACGTGAAGCCTTGTGGATAACATACGTGAGGAGCACTTTGACAGTAATGAAACCAGCGAGAGCAAAGATTCCTTGACGGACAAGCGCGCGCTGCTGTTCTTCACTGTATTGAGGTAAACTGTTGCGATGTTCTTTGATTTCCATGATTGCTCCTTTCAGAAGCAAGAGTAAGAATCAAGCCATTCCAAGGCCTGATGTTGATGAACAAACTGCTCTACCAGAGTTGGTGACTGGCTGGCATGAGGCACAACCAAAGCAATCCAATCTGTACCATGACGAAAGATAAAGCCGGTAGAATCACCAAGGTTGCTTTTGAAACCAGCGAAATCTTTCATGTGCTGATCAACTAGCATCATTTACTCCTTCATCGGGACACGAATCGGTTAGGATCACTGAATCGATTGTGGGATCCAGATCATACAGTATGTCATTCCAAGACTTGGAACACATGAAGAGGATTTCTTTACCATGATGGATTTCTTCAAGATTTAGATAATCGTTTTTACAAATCGTACACTTCATTTTGAAGCGTCCTCCCAAGTGTTTTTCACGTAATGCGCGAAATCAGAAGACTTACGGTAAACATTAGATCCCGCTTGACCCGCAAGTTCAACTGCTTTGATAACCAAACCAACAACGAAAGCAAAAATACAGAACAACAACGCTAAAGCAATCACAAATCCTCCTGGTGTGCTGTGATCGAACAACGGACCCCTAAATAAGAAAGGGGCAGATACCCGAAGGTACCCACCCCCAACTCATCAGTCGAAAGGCAGTTCCACTGGAACCGACTCGGACTTACGACGCTCAGTGAGAGGCTTCCACACTGAAGCGCCACGAATGACATGACGAGTGCGCTTAGCACCACTGTCCTTGTCAACCCATGACTGCTGGACAAGACGACCCGACACCGAGACAAACGAGCCCTTCTTCAAAGACTCTGCCACGATATTAGCCAAATCGTCCCAAACCTGAACGGTAACCCAGGTAGTATTACCCTGGGAACCATCACGCAGACGAGGGGTGTTCGCGAGACTGAACGAAGCCACGGGACCATTATCAGTCACACGCAGTTCCGGGTCAGCCCCAAGATTACCAGTGATTTCGATGTTATTCATCATTCACCACCGATCTCTGGGATCTTCCCAGCCTGATCCGCCACGAACTTCGTCGAAACCTTAGTGGCCTTGACCGTGGTATTGACGACCTTGACCGAACCGGTCTTAGTCTTGTGTGCAGCCTTGACTGTGGTGGTCTTAGCAACACGGGTGGCATCGGAAGCAAGACGCTTACCGACCTGGACGCTGACGGACAACTTGTCCTTCAACATAGTGACCTCCTATAGGTCATGTTGGTAGAGGAACCCAATGTTCCCCTTCTTTATCGTACGCCCGATAAGCGCACTGGAGGACACACCGATTACCCGCAGGGGGACGAGAACCGATGTGCCCACCAGTACGGGCCGACTTTAGAAGCCGACCAGTACCGGGGAGGATAAACTTTAGAAGTTCACATGCGTGTAAATAGGAGTATCTTCGCATCGAGTAACAGTGATACGAATATTATCCATCACCCAAACAGTATGATTACCATTCTGGTGATCAAGAACAAACCCATTTTTAGCAAACGCACGATTCGCTTCAATCGCACGATTCACATGATGAGGATAATCAGGTGAAGTCGGCTCATCAAGATAGAACCGAACAGAATCAGAAACAAGCGTAGACATAATGAAACTCCTTGGTGTGAAGGAAAGAATGAACAAAAAGAGAAATGTGGAGGGCTGAGACAGTCCCAACCCCCCACTTTATCACTTAGGCTGACGAATCCACTCAACCTTAGACGGATCTAACGTGACGACCTTGCCGTTACGCAGACGAAACGCGACACCATCAAAGTTGATGATATGCGGCTCATACAAGTTCCCATGATAATAGAGAACAGGACCATCATCATCACTGTCAGGATCAACAGTGACAACATCAGCAGCAGGAGCAGGAGGAGGTGTAGATCCATGATCAGAACACGTCCAACGCTTACCTTGGCCCTTAGGCTGCAACATGAAGTTCCGGCAAGAAGTCTTGGCACAAAAAACCTTCAACATGCCAACAGGAACAACAGGGGAAAGAATATCCGGAGTGGCTACCGGAGGAACAGACTTGGAGGATGCGACCAAACGTTCAGCCGCAACCAACATGCCTTTGCTGATCAACTCAGCACGAAACTGCTCAATGGACTTGGACATAATGACCTCCCTGGTCACAGAGGGACTCGACTTTCGAATCCCCCAACTTTATAAAACTGTTCAAACCTACGACTCTTTCCATCGAAGGCTTTAGAAGTGAAGGCTTTGTCTTTCACCTCGCAGAGGCAGCGCCCGAGCTGAAAAGGTGCGAAAGCACCGGAGCAGGGCGCCTTTAGAAGGCATGGAGATCACATCGGCAACGATCGCCGTAATGATCACGACGCTCCTCCAGCTTGAGTTGCCAGTAACGAGTGATCTGGTCTGGAGTCATGCCGGAATCAACCTGGTCAGAGATGTCTGCCAAGATCTTCGCATGACATGCACCAGAGCCATCTGGGTTGACACACCAGCACTTGAGGGTCTTACCGACAAGCGCGCCTGCAAACAACTGTCGACGCAACTCTTCGGCACGGTCATCTACACCATTGATGAGCCAATCAGTGTAGTGGAAGACAGCCTCCTTGGCCGAAGGAAGGTTCTTGTGGACACCTTTCCCCCAGCTCAAGTTGGACCAGTCATTGCCCCATGCAGTGGGACGACCAACATTGACTCCGTTGGTTGGGTTTGAGTATTTCATGTTGACAACTCTCATGAGTTTGCCTCCTTAATCTCGTTGAATCCAGACATACCCTTCTTGGACACAGTCCAGAGGTTGATTGCCCAGCGTTCTTCACTTGCGCGCGAAACCGAATGAGGATTCTTGGCATTGAAGAGGAATACTTCACCACCAGTCAGATGATAAATCTCCTGTTCGGCATTATCATTCTGATTTGGTGTCCATTTGTACTCTGGGTAGCAATTGCGGTAAGTCCACGTGCACTCACCAAGATTGATGCCCATTGACAGGAAGTTGCAGTAGAAAGCGTCACGATGCTCTCTGATGACACCTGCCTTGGATACTAAGCCGATGTCTGGTATGAATCCGTGCTTTTCGCCAATTCTCGTGACGTAGGACCAGATTCTGTCATCCTTGATAGCGGGTTTCCATGGTTGAGACATGGAAAGTGGTGCTTCGTACTGCAGCCATGCGCGCATACGGGAATCAGCGTATGAGCTCACGTCTGTAGTGAGTTGTGGCTCGATAACCTCGTTGAGGTGATCGTTGATGCTTTTCACGATCTCTGGTGAGATCATCTGTACTATCCTGAACATGTCAGGCCTCCTTCTGGTTGAGGATCTTGTATGGCTTACCTGAGTCCTGCACCAATTTGATGCAGTTTCTGGTTCCTGGTGATGATGCATCCCAAATGAGGAACGCATTGGCCGTAAAGACCATGAATTCATTCCTAATGAAGTTGACATGCTTACCGTCTCGGTAAAGACCTTGCATGCCGGGTGTGACCTTGTCCACGTACGTGACGTACTTGGCTGCCTCTACCATCTCGTTAAACTTGGAGAGACGATCCTGTCCAGTAGCGGACTTTTGGCCCCAGTAGTATGAGCCATAGCCTTTGTTTGGGATTGCGCAGTGCAATGGAATCTCAAGGTCCAGTGCAACTGTTGCCAGAAGATTATCGAAACCTTCAGCCATGCCGGACATGATGACAAGATCTTCGCCATACTTAACGCGAAGACGGATCAGTTCTGCAGCGACAATCGAGTATGCCGTCTTTTTGTCGTCAATGCTTGCAGTTTGCAAGGATCGAGGACCTGTTCCTGCTACAATGAAGCTCATCATTCCTCCTAGAATGATAGTTTGGTTAGGGTGGACAGTTTAGTGACATGTCCAGGTCAGGTGTTACGAACGGCAGCGTTTGCAGACGCGACCACTTGCCCGGAATGCTTCCTTCTGTTCCTGCTTTGCCACGTAGTAGCTGGTGTTGCAGGAGACACAGGTGAGATTCCAGGTCCTGATGTCGTGGTAAACGTGGTGTGCATTTCCATCGTCATCGATCGTCAGATCGGCAGCGATGTAGCCATAGTTGGCCAATGCATCCATCAGGTACCGGAACGGACCCACGTCACCGCCATCGGTATCGACCTGAGAGGTGATGACGAAGTTGTCGTTCACCTTGCCAGTCGACTTCAATGGCATGTCTTGGGCAGCCACGTACAGGGCGAGGAGCAGGAGATCTCGCTCATCACCCTCACGCTGAAGGATTCCGGGGACAAGAAGCTTTTCATCTACTTCACCCTTCTTGTGCCAGAGTCCCTCTTTGATACCTGAACGGATACGGACCCAGGCCTCCGATGAGAGACCTTTGATCATCTCAGGCGGATTACCTTGACCCTTCCAATCATTCAGGGCTTGCTGGTGCTCTTCTTCCTTCCGAGCATTCTCTGCTGGAATCTGGGAACGGAAGTTCAGGACCAACTTTCTGGCATCGGCCATGATAGGACTACCATTGGGGAACAGTGCCCTGATGGATTCATCCACCAGACCGTGGTTCTCCTGAGCGAAGATATTGATCTTACGATCGTACTTCACGATGGCATCCGTCATGGTCTTTGTCATGAGGGACAGCTTGTCATTGTCCACAAAGTTGACTCGATGACCCGGATTGTCCGACAGGAACTCCTTGAGCACCTTCTCGAACCCGAAAGCGCGAGTGGTATTCCAGTAGGCCTTGGAAATCGGACGACCAGATGCGAGGACTTCACGGACAAGATTGGCCGAGTAGTTCAACACGAACTGGACATCATCCGGATCGGACGAATCTACCACATCGGACAGCATGCCCGGCATGGTAGATGGAAGGGTCTTGAACACCCAGCGATACAGGAATAAGCTGTTGATGTATGCACCGAGCGCAGCATTCTGCCCTGACAGTCCGCGGATCTGCTCTATGACATGGTCACGAGTCAGAGCCTGGATTTCAGTTTTGGCTGGCTTGCCCTGGCTGGGGAGCCCAGTGAAGGTGACGAGACCCTCACGGATGAGCTGACCCAGTGGCTTGGGCATCCGATCCAGGTCCGACTTGGCAGACATCTGGAACGCGAACGTTTCAGTGCCCTTCGAGTCGACGTGGCGGATTCCCTTGGCGCTCGTACGAAACATAGCATACGAGTCCATAGGCATACGCCATGCCAGGATCCGGTGGTTATTGCGCGAATCACGCACGGACATCACGGTGAAGTGATCATCACCATCATGACCGCCAAAATCGACCGAATGATCAATCCAGTCGGAATCGCACAGGAACCACACATCGGCCCCAGGATGATACTCGATGAAGCCCTTCTTGGGGGTCTCCACCTTGTATCCCGCCAGGCGCAGCATCGAGACTGACTTAACAGTCTTGAAGTGAGCGTTTGGCAGAGGGAACCGAGGATGGCCATTGTTGTCGACCATGTTGGTACGATGGTTTATTGCCACCGAGGTAAGCATGGACGGAGAGGTACGGTAGTCGAAACCACGCGAAGCAGCTTCAACTACAGAGTACCTGTTAAGCACCGTGTTTCCAGGAATGCCAAGATCCTTCATCTGTTTCCAAAGGAAGGATTCAACATCCGTGAAACGTTCGGTGAGTTCACCATTGATGACCTGCTGGTAGGCATTCTCCAGATGGTCATTGAGTGACTTACTCAGCATGTCCTGAGTGAACAGCTGGGTAGTACCGTTGGTGACGGCATGGAACCACGCGAGGGCCTGGATGTTGCTGTAGGCCTCGTTCTTCCCACCATCAGGTTCGGCGATGATGAACCTCTTACCACCGTCAGTAACCTTGATGGCTGACTTGACATTGGCACGAGAGGTGTACACCATCACACCACCAGGGAGTTCACCACGAGCACGAATTGCATTGCCCTTGATAAATCCCTGCTCAGTCCACAGACGCACGTTCATCTCACGCACTCTGTTGACCTTGCGCTTGCGACGATCTGTCTTGAAGGGATCTTTGTTCCCATCGACAGACTGCACGAGCATGTCCCAGATGTCCCTAGACAGCACAAACATGCCATCAAGAATCATCTCGACTTCATCATCCGAGTAGGACGACAGGTCTTCATGCGAGAATGCCCGTACCTCATCTCCTTCGAGGATACGAACAGTGATGTCCATATCATCAGGAAGAGGGAGGCCGCAGGTGGTCGGACGGTAAGCTTGCTTCTCGTACTTACCGTGGTTCTTGCCATCTGTGACAGTGATTCCTGCCGCAGTGAATGGCGCCAACCACCCGTCAACACCGACGTAGTTGACATACACGATGTCAGACTTATCGACGTAGACGTGATTGTTGGCTGGGTGAGCTGCCCATTGGAGAGCAGTTTGGAGATCCTCAGGGTTCCGAGGATGAGGAAGTACACCGATGATGTACCCCTTGGACCCGACCAGATCAGAGAAGAAGTCTGCGACAACGCGCTTCATTCCACCCATGTCCGGCCAGGACCGAGTTGCCCTACGTTCGGGCTTTTCTGGATAAGCCATTATATCCTCCCTGGATACGGCTTAGTGAGACTACTGTTTAATCGTGCGTAGTCTGTTGGCACGGTTATGATCTAATTTATATACCGCATGTAACTCTGCGGTGTAATGCTCCTAGCTCGGATCGCCAGGGTACTCTACGGGAACCGGCGTATTGCCTCGTCCCACATTTTTCCATCCCTTTGACAAGCACAGTTCCCTTGACCACACAGTTGCGTAGTCAGTCTCTGTCTTGATGACAATATAGTCACCAGGCATCATTGAGCGAATACCCAATGGGGGTTGATGATCGGGGTTCATTCCGTTCATCACGGTAAATGTGTACTCTCTGATGTCGATTTCTCCTTCTTCAAGGCGAAACTCAAATGTGTACACTTCGGTATACGAGAGTTCATCGAGTTCCAACCCGGTCACATCTCGCGTACCCATGGTCATCGAATCAAACATCTCACTAGAACAGATGTCGTCAATAACCGAGTATTCACGGTAAAACACTTCCACAAAGATGTGCGTACCCATAATATCCCTCCCTGGGATAGTTGTTGGTTAGTGGTGCCATGATCTAATTTGTGTACCGCATGTGGCTCTGCGGTTGTGATCAAGACCTTCAGAGATAATCTCGTGGATCCAGATCGTAGTATCCCGAATCCAGATCCTCCCGGTACTGTCCGAGAGCATGCTGCTGGTCCTCACGCTCACGAACGGAGCACTTGTGGTTGTAGACTGTACCATCGGCGCAGTCATCACAGCCATCGTCACCGCACGTGTCGCAGTACGGGGACCAGTCATCACCATACTCAGGGCAGGTGCACTTTGCCATCTTTTTCACCTCCTTGTGATGATCGCAGTACTGCTGACCTGCAGGGACTTCATCCCCACAGATTTCCTTCTCAGGTTCGTTGAACCCGTATCCGCAGATGCTCATAGCATCCTCCAAGATGATATTGTTGGATGTTGGCGCCATGATCAAATTTGTATACCGCATGTGGCTCTGCGGTCGAGGTTTAACCCTTGTCCTGGATGGGTAGTGAATCAGCTGTGGCGCCAGCGAATGTCTTCCTTGTCGAAACACCCGAGGTCCATGCAGTGTTGGACGCAGTGGAGTTCTGTATCTTCTCCGTAGTATCCAACAAAAATGCCGTGGAATACTGCTTCATGGTCCTTTTGGCAGACGTCGCAAACCGCAAAGGTCTGATAGACGTCGTACTCTCCTGTATCGAAGTTACTCATTTGTTATCCTCCAAGATAACTGTTGAGTAGTTTTGGCCGGACTACTCGTTAACCGGAGTTCCCCGCGAAGGAATCGAACCTTCTAATTTCTACACCAGTACGGGGATGAGATCAGAGGTCGAACTTCAATTGCTCGACTTCCTCATATGTGTCGAGGTTGATAAGTACATCATCAACCTGGGCCCATCTACCGCCAACACTCCTGCTACGAGCCTGGTCAAGTCCGGCCAAGAAACCGGAAAGATTAAGTCGGTAGTGAAGATTGCAAAGGCGATAGATTAACCCATTACGGGTAATCGTACGCCCTGAGGCCACTCGATTGTTGCAAGAGTGACCACGCGTTGTGATCGCACTGCAGTTCATTACTCACCTCCCTTCGTTGTCTCGAAGCCACTGCTGGACCTGAGCTGGATTGTCTTGCATGTACTTCAGCATCTTGGCATCGCGCGCATTGGTCCAATCAATGTAGACCAACACGAGGGTGACAAGGGTTACCACAAGGAGTGCAATACCAAACATTCCAAATGGCGTCAATTGCTTGTTTTCTTGATACACAGTATCCTCCCAGATAACTGTTTCTTGTGCCTCAAAATCTACTGCGTCCATCATTGCATCCAACAATGGGTCTGATTCATAAACTTCCATTGTATATCTCCCTAGCTGTTTCTTGTGCCCCACAATAGGACACTCATCAGGGCGTTAATTCGCCGACAGCCCAGGTTTAGCCCTTACCCTGGATGGGCGTAGAGATCAGTATTCCTTGACCTCAATTACCGACATGGCCGTAACTCTAATCTTAGAGTTGGGATCCTGCCGGTCTTTCTTCGTTTCAGCCAGATACTCATCGCGAGCCTGGCAATCATCGAAGATCCAGCCTGAAGTAGGAACCTTGCAAAAGTTCCCGAATTCGTCCAGGCCATGAAGAAAGTGGGTTTCTTCGTCCCACACTTCCCACTTCACTCCATGGTGGGATTCCATGCAGTTAAAGCAGAAGGATTCTTCATTTTCCATATTCACCCCCTTTCAGTGTTGGTAGTTGGTGAATGGAGTTCCCCGCAGAGGAATCGAACCTCTGTGCAACCATTCGGGGAGGTAGACATACGTTGATGGGGGTATGTCAGCCCCAGGTATTACTTGTTCAGGCAGACTGAGTCGCGGGATCATACTCGACCCATTGCTCAATCCGGCGTCCATCCCTTGTAGTGCAGGTAAACATGATATTACCTGGTAAATCAATACAGATGGTCACATCGGTATACATTGGTTTGTCACCTTCCTTATAGTTAAGATACACTGAGTACTGTTGCGGATACACTTGAGTAGACTCAAACTTAACCTCGTTGCCACGAAGGGTGTTGATGGTTCCATTGATGTATGACATTGTATTTCTCCCTAGTGTTTCTTGTGCCCCGTTGTTAGGACACTCATCGGCCTGTTAATTCAGGGACACCCAGGGAAGGGTGTATTGGAGGCAACAATGACTACGCTTGTCCCCAGTATTCACGCATACGTGCATTCTCCTGGCGATTGAGGCGAGCATTTACGCGCGCTGCCTTGAAATGACGAATGCCGGCACTAACAGCTTGCTTGATCGTCGAGATAGAGAAGACAAGCCCAAGGGTAAAGCCAATAACGCCTGCCCAGAAGTGAGCAAAATTGGCAGCAAACTCAAGAGTGTTGTACTTTGACCATGCATCCCACATAGCAAAAGGAACCACAAGGCTCATCATCATGGATGATCCACCAGCAATGACCTGCATAATGGAGAGACCATTGGAGTTCCAGTCATCATGGCTGCGACGATCAAGGACATATAACTTAACCATGGCAAAGAGACATGCGACAATAAGAGCATATCCAACGCCTGATGCACCACCAATAACCATTGCCTTACCAAAGTTGATGGCAAAGTATCCGACAATAAGTTCCTGCACCAACATGATGGTAAGCATCTTGGTACGACCAATGAGCAACTCAACAGCAATGCCTGCTGGAAGGATCATGGCCATGTTCATCCACAGGTGACCTGCATCCTTATGGGCGAGCATTGAGGTGAGGATCTTGTGGTTCTCGACGTAAGTCGTGTCAAGGGTAAGGTTCTCCCACGTGTTGGTCGTGTAGAACAGGACGATGTTGATGATAACGAAGATGATGGTGATGAATGGAAACTGCTTGATGAATTTCATTTGTATTGCCTCCAATGTAAGTAGATACCCCAGGGTGGGGGGTGGGCTCGATATTCGTCTCAAGCACACAACAATATCCAATAGATACCCATAAATTTTTTCTGTATATTTTCACCTAATAGGTTTTATATATGTCTATATGAGTTCAGATGTTTTTCTCTAAAAAAGTTCACCCAAAAATATTTTTCTCTCTATTTTTCTCCCTATAGGGTATATAAACATCTATACCTATAGGACGTGACTGAGAAGCCGGCGAACTAAACACACTCGAAGTCACTCCCCAACACACAAAAGTGCTAAGAAAGTCTAAAAACACACAAGGAAAGTTGAATCAGTCTCTAATATGTCATAGAATGGCCCGCAGAAAAACAAATAGAGGACAACTAAGACTACAAACAGTCTCTAAACACTCTAAAGGTCAATAGAAGACTCTAAGAAGACTTAAAGAAGCTCTTCATAATATGCCTACAATCTTTCAGAAAGAAAAAAGACTGTTCATAGACATCCCATCTAGGGGTTAAGGGACCTATTTTTTCAAAAATGAACTAGAAATACCTTAAAGTAGTTGGCATAAAAGTCTCAGATTAGCAAGTAGATAGAAAAGAAACTCTAAAACAAAGGAAAACATGTCAAATAGCAAAAATACAATCATTTTATGTTCAGATATCTTCAAGATGGGACACTTACCTACCCATTTTGGGTTTCGGTTTGAAAGAAATGGGTTTGATGTACAGTATTTACCTTACCCTATGGCTAAGAAGGGTATTTCAGTTGAGAAGATAGCTGAAATGAATCTTAATTTTGTTCAAGAACTGCGAGCAAAGTCGAAACATAGCGTTTTCATTGGCCATGGCATTGGTGGGAGGATCGGTATGGAGCTTTTGTGTCAAGATCCTTTAGCTTTTGACGCTGTCGTAACAATAGCCACATCCTATAAGGCGTCGTCTGCGATCGTCTCTGTGAGCGATATAGGGCCTTTAGAGGGCATTCTGGAAGCATTTTCTCCCCTGTTGTTGGAACTTAGAAAAGACGCGAATATTCCAGAACAACTCCTTATTCCGTCATTGTCTCTAGCAGCTCAGTTCGATTCGATCCTAGGCAGAGACGCTACAGCCGATATCATTGATGAACACACAACAATTCCATTAACAACACATTCTTCGATCCTGTCTTCAGGTAGAGCATACCTTGAGGTCTTAGGTTGGCTTAATTACGCCGTATTTAGCCCTCACAGCTTCGGCGGTAAAGACATCGATGATGTTGTAGTCAAGTAACTTTCAATCGATTACAGACAAAAAGAAAAGCCCCTCCGTAAAAGGTGGGGCTTTCTTCATATATCTTGGGATTTAGTAAAGTTTAAATACTGTAGCGGTCACGCGTCACATCAATAATGACATCTTCGACACTAACACCACTCATAGTCGCAACCTCATGAAGCATTTTCCACTGTTCTTCTGTAAATATAACAGGCAGGGCATTACCTGACGGTGTAGTCACCCAAACAAAATACACCATAGGATCGGAAGCGGTCTCGTTCCAGGTACCCAGCTCATCGTCAAGCGTTTTAAAAATATTTTGCGCCGAGAAATCGGTCGAAACTTCCTTCGTGGAAGGAGTTTGACCGACCGGCTTTACAAATGGGAGTTGTAAATTTAAAAAAAATAAAACAATGTCGATGAAAAACATAAACTACCTCAAGTGTTCTCTACTTCATTTTTTACAGCAGCGACCACACATATAAAACCAGCTAACATGACCAGAAGCAAAACGCCTCAACTCACTGTGAGAAGCTGGTGAACCACAAAAACAATACATCAAGCCTCAGGAGCCTTCTTGGGGCGACCAGGCTTCTTAGCTGTTGACTTTGTGGCAGCTTTCTTAGCTGTCTTTTTCTCAGCCGCAGGAGCCTCAGCCTTAACAGGCTTAGAAGCAGCAGCTAAAGTCGCTTTTGGATTAGAACCAAAAAGTTTCTTCAATTTATCTAACATTTATTATCCTATCATTTCTATTATGTTACCCTACAAGTCACATTAGTGACTATATAGAACTTGTTTGACAACTAGTGTCACTTCTTTTTCTTAGGTTTCCTCTTCTTCGGCATCGTAACCGTTTGAGGAGGTGAAACTCTTATAACTTTCTTTATATTCATTTCTTCTTAGGCTTCCTTTTCTTCGTTGGTCGAAAAGACATAGAACCAGAAGGCTGACCATAGCCTACAGAAGCAGATTTACCATAACCGGAAGATTTAGACTTTTTCATCGCTTCTTCTTTGGTTTCGGTTTAGATTTACCAGAACTAACTTTCCTATATTGAGCTAAAGCCATATGTTGCACCTCGAAATATTTTAGTTGGTCTTCAGATAGTAAGTCAATTACAAGCTTTCCATTCAAATGGTCAACTTCATGTTGGAAGATTCTACCCAAAAGACCAGACGCTTCCATCTCAAAGGTTTCACCATTCTTATCTAAAGCTTCAACCAATATAGTATTGGGTCTTTCGACCGGAAAGTAGAAACCAGGTATCGATAAACAACCCTCGTCATAAAGAAACATATCATCTGAGGACTCTTTAATAACTGGATTAATAAAAAATTTGTGACGTCGATTTTCAAGATCAATGTAGCCAAAAATTGGTAGTTCAAAACCTATCTGGTTGGCGGCTAGGCCAAATCCTTGGCAGAATGGAAGCCTTCTAGAGATTTGCCATATAGCATCTTTGACTGAATCGTCAATATTTTCAATATGTGGAACTTCTTTTCGTAAAATATCGTTAGGATATTGAACTATAGGTATTTTTATCATAGAGACCTTTAAAGTGAGAAATGTTATCGCTACAGATTCCATAGAATCCGTTAAGCTTTTGGTCGTTTAATTCTGGAAGTACAGCAACAGATCTATCTAATGGACCTATGCCCGGATAGCACCAAGTATAGCCCCTCGTAGTCAAGGCGAAGTCGTCAGTTTGGTGCCAAAAGACATTAAGAGTCTGGTACCTAAAAAGGATTTGGAAAGCTTCATGATTTTTGGTGTGTATCCAAATTTTACTAGCTCTGTGCATAAGCCAGTCTATAGGGATTCTATGCTGCGGCTCATCATGACCAAGGTACATTTTTCCTTTAGTAGACCATACATCTACTTCCGCATCATAGCCAAGATCTATGGCCGCATCGATGTAATCAGGGGCATTTTCCATCTCTAGACTATATCCGTCAATGTTGCCCCTGTGAGCTATAAATTTCATTAGAAATCAACATCCCTTATTCTGTAAGATAAATCATCCACGTTTTTTACTTTTATATTTTTTGATTTTAAATATTTATCTAAAATCTCTTCCGCGTTTAAACTGGTATTGATAATTGATTCGGTATAAAAGTTTTCATCGGGTACACATTGAACCATAACTTCTGGCTTACCATAAAAAAACACATCACTAAAAAATCCATTTGTTGGAGATAGTTTACCATAAAGGGTATTTTCTTCACAATATATCTTTTCTGGCAAAGAAAGTTCCTGTAGATCAAATCTAGTCCTGAACAATACATCATAATTAGTGTATGACTCTACTGCTAAGTTAATTGATCTTTTTATTTTCTTAAACATTAACAGAGTGTTAAGAGCGTTTACGTTGTGTGCTGTTGGCATTGCAAAATCGAAGTGATTTAAATAATCGTAGTCAGACCTTTTTTCTATATCGAGAACAGACGGATGGTAAAGAGTCATCAATCCTTCTTGATTTATGCCATATCCATCATCATCTTTACTGCCTGACCAAAAAGTTGTATTGTTACCAGAACTAGTCCAGGTTGAAATATAAAATCTGCAGGACAAATCTTCTAACTGTTTGGTGGCAGGGGACATCACCTTATCGTAAGCCCGTGTATGCCCAGCAAAGCAGGCTGCGTACATCAATCTTCAACTTTCGCAACAAATGCGTGAAGCATATTATACCAACACCGTTCGTATTGCTCTGGGTATTTTTCCCTGAATGAATCTGGATATTTGAGCGTGTCAAAAAATATATCATTATTTTCAAGGACTAAACAATAGTCGTTTCTTTGCCAATTACTTTCCCAGCGGTCTTTTGCTCTTTTCATGACTTGATCGTAGGACCTGTAAGTGTACTGCTTGTGCACGAAGTCAGTGTGTACAGCATGTGAAAGCGAGTTGTGCGGAATTACGGATCCGTGACCCTTTCCGTACTGGAAATCCTTATCAAACTTGAAATATCGATATTCAGTCCATCCCGGTGCCATATACCACTTAGAAAGTTTTTCTATTGAGTCGCCAGGTCGGAAGTTCCAACTATCTCTTTGTGAAGAGTGCAAAAAGAAATGCTGGTTCACGATAGCAACAGAAGAAGCGTTGGGATTTTGCGATAGCATTTCTAAAGGATTGCTATCAGGGAACTCGTCTGGATGTAAAACACCCACCCATTCTTTTCCTGTTACTGATGCTTTAATTTTATCCCACAAAAATCCGCGTATGGAATCATTTGCGTGACCGGAAATAACATTTTTATCTTTCTCATAAAACACGACTTCATCATATTTGGAGCAGATCTCACCGCCAATATCATCTTCTGAGCCATCTAAGACGAATATCTGATCATAAAACTCGGTAATCCTAGTTAAGTATTCATCGAGTATATCGTTCTCGTCTCTCATCACCAAGAGCCCAACTTGTTTGTTCATAGTTACCTTACTACGTCCTTAGTCACTTGTAATTTGCCAAAAAATAATTTAGGTCTTCTGGCGTACCAATCCCCCACATACCTCTAATGTTGAATGTCTTGATTTTTTTTCCATCTTCAATAGCCTGATTGAATACTGGACAGACATAATATTCATTATTGACCCTAATATCTTTTTCTATCATACGCTCTGCGTACTTGACGAAATCCGAACCGTGTTTCCAATAATAGAATCCAACTGTGGCAATATTGGAGATTGGATTTTTTTCAGCAACTTCGGTAACAAAACCGTTTTCATCTATTTTAGCAAACGACCACTTAGGGTGTGTTGACTCAAACGTAACTATCCCACCATCAACGTCAGATTCTTGCATATGGTACAGAAACTCATTTGAATTCCATTCTACAAATTGGTCAGAGTTAGCAAAGAACAATGGGTTATCATTATCTATAAACTCCTTTGAAAGTAAGGCAGTGCAAGCAGCTCCCTCGGTCATTCCGTCAACTTCTACTATTTTACAATTCGGCGCGATCATGTTAAGGAGCGTATCAAGATTATACTTTTTCCTATGTGATTCCTGGACTATAAAAATGTAATTAGCATCTATGTTAAGGTTTTCGGTGACAACCTGAATCATTGGTTTGCCGTTTACATCTATAAGAGGCTTAGGAAATGTGTATCCAGCTTTCTCGAATCTACTTCCTGCCCCAGCCATTGGTATTACTACATTCATTTTTTTATCTACCCACTTAAAGTTGTTTTTCTTATCTGAATCAGAAAACCTATCAATAGCATCTGCTAAGTTTTTTGATGTTACATCTTTTGGTGCTCTAACCCTCAATACATTTGAGCCACTTCTTTTTGCGGCTAGTAAACCATACGGTGAATCTTCAACTATTAGAGTCTCTTCTGCTAGGAAGCCAAGTTTAGATATAGCCTTCCAATATATTTCTGGATGAGGTTTTGAATTGTTAACATCTTCATTTGAAAGTATAAGGTCGAAAAAGTCAATAATATTTAATCTAGCAAGTACTGTAAAAACAGTTTTCCTAATAGAGTTAGAACAACATGCAATCCTGTAGCCAGCTTTCGACAAATCAGCTATACATTCATATATAATTTGATTAGGGACTAGAGTGTTTAGTAGATCTATTGTTATATCCTGCTTTATGTCCCATACCAACTCGTGTGCACTTACGGGCAATCCCTTATCTGCAGATAGCATATCAAGTTTACTATTTGTTTTTAAACCATCGTATTTGCTTAAGTGCTCGGCCCAACTAATCGTGTATTGATCCCCAACACTTTGAAGCGCCTTATTTAGCGCATCGAAGTGTATTTTTTTAGCTTCGACAAGAACACCATCTAGATCAAAAATTATTAATTTAATCATTAATTCCTCAATAAGTGAACTTTTCTGACATTTGTTTCATCGTAGCTGTCATAGATTTCTCCGCCATAACCTTGAAATGAATTTTCGACATTATACCCCAACTTGCCTAGAACGATCCCACATATTCTTTCCGTAGCGCATGAATGATTTTTTGTTGTTGGGAGTATGTTAAAGATTCCTGTATTATGCAAGTTATCCATAACCTCTCTCTTGCACATAAACATCGGACCAAAAATACCCTTATATTCACTGGGCACTCCGTACCCCAAATGTTCAATCATTTGCTCATTTGCCCACTCGCATATGTTTCTACCATCGGTATCCCAACCCATTTCGACCGGAGGGTAAGACCACCATCTAATCGTGCGTATATCTTCTATTTCTACAAATGAAATATCATTCTCAATAATTAAAGAATCATGAATGTTATAAAAAAATTTTTCGTTAGGAAATTCTCTATAGGCAATCCTGTAAGCCTCCATGGCAAAGAAGCGATTATCCGCATCAAGGATGTGTATAAAGCTGTCTAAGTCATTAAAGTAGCCCTTATCTTCCGATGCACTATCAACAACGCAAATAGCGGCATTAGGGAGATGCCGCTTAATTGATTCTACACATTCAAATATTATCGGTCGATTTTTATCGAACTTACAGGCAATAACAAACATGAGCCTACTTCCAATTAAAGCCAATCCTCCCATGTTTCTCCACACTCAAGGCAGGACACTTCTATTTCTGGTAAAGATGAATCATTTTCATCTCCAATCCAAATTATATCCAACTTAAGGGAGTAACATGTGGGGCATGCTTCGTTATATTTAAAGGTTTTTTCTTCTGACATTGTGAATCTCTTGCGTTATTTCGTCAAGTAAGTCTAAATCGCTCGCCAAAGCTGCAATCGTAGAATTTCTGCCCTGCTCTTTTAAATCTTCTTTATAAGAGTACCAAGCGCCACTCTTATTTAGGACCCCGAGCTCAACAGCGATATCTACTATGCATCCTACCTTGTCTATACCCCGTCCGTAAATAATATCGAACTCACACTTCTTCAGGGCTGGAGCCATCTTATTCTTAGGCACTTTCACTACAGCTCTAATACCTAAGACTTCTCCAGTCTTTGTATCTTTTATGTCTTCTTTTCTTCTCATGTCAATTCTTACAGAAGAGTAGAAACGCAGAGCCCTCCCACCTGGGGTGGTTTCCGGGTTTCCAAACATAATTCCTATTTTTTCTCTTAACTGATTAGTAAAGATGACTAGAGTTTTTGTTTCGTTTGCGGCCGCTACAATCCTAGATATACCACGGGACATCATTCTTGGTAAAAGGCCCATATGGTTGTCTTCCATAGTTCCTTCTATCTCCGCCTTCGGAGTTAAGGCCGCGACAGAGTCAACAACTATAACCCCTAATTCTCCGGTCCTAATCAGGGTTGTCAAAACGTCTAAGGCTTGTTCGCCATAGTCTGGTTGGGAAAAGATTAAGTTATCCATATTTACGCCAAGCTGACCGGCATAAACTGGGTCTATTGAATGCTCAGCATCTATGAACGCACACAACTTCCCCATCTTTTGTGCTTCTGCAACAACAGACAGGCATAGGGTAGACTTACCGGACGATTCCGGGCCAAAAACTTCGACTATGCGACCTTCTGGTAAACCACCAATTCCAAGAGAAATGTCAAGCGGCAAAGCGCCAGTTGAAATAGCTGGCCATGGTTTGATATTGTTGCTACCAATCCTCATTACAGTGTTATCGCCAAATTGCTTATCTAACTGAGCGATTGCTAACTGAACTGCTTTAGGTAAATCGTTGTCTTCCATAATCCTTACTTTGTTAAAATAGGTAACTACATTCTACCTTGTTCGGACTTGACTTCTCTAATTTTAAGGTCTGTTCTTTCTAAGACAAACTCCAGTTCCGATCTGTATTCCTTGTCTTCTTGTCCTAGAATCTCTTTTTTTAGTCTGTCTCGAAATTTGTATAATTCTTTTAATGTGGGTTGTTTCTTCTTGGTATTCATGTGCTACACTATAGTCACATTGAGTATGTTGATTCAACTTTATTGGAGATTTTGTGGACATTTCATTTGAAAGAGCAGTTTTTCTTTTAGAAGAACAAATTAACGATCCATCATACTTGGTGACTTTGTGGAAGTTTAGTGGCAGGTGTCATGAAAGTGTACCTTACCCAGAAAAGTGCAGCCCCTGGTATGCAGGGTTGGAATCGATTATAATTAATAATTAATATTACCTACAACTTTAGATGTCGTAAAAGTGGGATTAGCGCCAGAACGGTAGGATCTGGTTGAGGAAACCTCAGGATGAAGCTGAAGTGACGTTCAGACGAAGGCGCTCGCATAATGTAGACCCTAGAGATATGATATTTTTGACAAGTTTTAACTACTTGTCTACCTCAGTGCTATACAAAAATATTTTATGGAGGTAGTTTTACTTACTAATATGATTAATTATCACACTAGAAAGCGGGTTCAAGGTTTGAGAGTATACGATATTTATATACCTGAACTCAATCGCTACGTAAAATTTAAAGTTTTACCGCCAGAAGAGATTAAAAAAATAATGGATGATATATCTGATTATGATCCATCTGAGCATATGAAAACAGTAGTCGAGAACTTTGTTTACAATATGCGCCACGAAATAGTGGATGCACTAAAAATGCTTTCCGACGAGGCTGGGGAGCTAGCTATAGAGGCGCTTTTCAACGGCTGTGTAATGCTAAATCCTGGTCTAGATATAGATTCTTGGGTAAGAATTGCCTACTCTGCAACTAAACCCATCATCAACATAAGGGAAATGACAAAAGATGTAGTCGTATCACCTCCGCCAAAGCCAAGGTCAGTTGAAAAAGAAATAAAGAAGCCTTCTAAAATAACAAAAACAAAATTAAATAATTTAACTAAGCATTTGCAGGCAAAGCTTATAGGTCAAGACGAAGCGATTAAAAGCGTTGTAAATATGCTGAAACGTTCTTTGACGGGCTTAAATGATGAGGGTCGACCACTTGGGGTGCTTTTGTTTGCGGGTAGTTCAGGTACCGGTAAGACCCTTCTGGCTAGAGAAGTTCATTCGTATCTTTTTGGTGGGGAGTACGATATGATTAGGGTTGACTGCGGGGAATTTCAACAAAAACATGAGAATCAAAAACTCATTGGTGCTCCTCCCGGTTATATTGGGCACGAAGATGGCGGAATGCTTACGACTCGGATAAAAGAAACCCCAAATACTGTAATTCTTTTAGATGAGGTAGAAAAAGCTCATCCAGATTTATGGAATACATTCCTTAGAGTATTTGACGAGGGTGTTATTACTGACAATAAAGGTAAGCAAGTTTCTTTTAAGGATTCAATAATTATAATGACGACCAATCTTGGTAATGACAAGATTGTCCAAAACTTGACTGGCAAAGGTACAGGTTTTGCTGCAAGGGTTGATATTGATTTAGAGAGCATAGAAACACCTAAGAGGGATATTGTAGAAAAAACGACTAAAGAAGCTATTAGGAAGGCTTTTAAGGCGGAATTCCTGAATAGGATAGATAAAACAATAATATTCAATCACCTTACTTATGAGGACTATTTGATGATAGCCCAACTGGAGATTGAGCTTGTAGATAAAAAATTAATGAAAAAAGGTTTTATACTTAATTCTGATGAAACGGTACTAAAAGGGTTAGTAGATAAGGGTGTTAATACTATTTTTGGCGCCAGAGGAATGTCTAGAGTTCGTCGTGACGAAATCGAAGACCCAATTGCTGAGCTGATCATATCTAAAAGCCCTAAACGAGGAACAATCTTCGAAATTTTTTATGTAAATAAAATATTCGAGTTAAATATAATAAGTTAGCATTAAAAAAATTATTTTATCTAAATAGGAGCATGTAATGCCTTTAGTGCCTGGCCTTGGCGGAAAAACTCTTGGAACTTTAGTAGGCGCCGCAAAAAAAGCGTTTCCTGCATCTGATAACGTCATAGTTGGCATGGGGCGGGGTAGAAGAGCGCTTCCTAGCGGCGCTAGAGGGCTCCCCAGTGGTGCCAGAGCTATTGGCCCACCACCGAGAATGCACGGTCCAGGTATCCCCATGGGTCGAGCACCCTATAAGTCCAAACCTATACCAGTTACAGCAAGATATCGTAGTCAACCGATACCAATAGCTGCTACAACGCCGCCTAAAGAGCCCGGGTTTTTTGCGCAACATGGGAAAAAAGTTGCAGCAGCAGTTGCGGTAGGTGCGGTAGGGTTTGGTGCCATGAATAACAGAAGTGGCAAGGGCGTTGACCCGCAAACGGGTCTCCCTAGAGGTATTTACGGAAGATAGTATATGGAGGCACAATGATTGGTGCGCTAAAAAGCTTTAGAGCGGGTGGGTACGGAATAGGAAAGCCGCTACAGTCAGCGGGCAGAAGCCTAATGAATAAAGGTGGAATGTACAAAGTCCCCGGAAAAGTTGTTAACGCTATGGGTATGAGGCCGGGCAGGACTTTGGCTGGAGGAATAGCTGCCGTTGGCGGTATACACACATACAATACGGCTGGTAAATTTGGTGGCACATTAGATGATCAACTTAGGCAAGATACGAGGTATAATCGTAGAATGAGGTCTGGTCAATCTTCCGCTCTCAGCGGCCTTCAGCCTAGGTCTATGGGCGGCTATGCGTAAGGAATGTGATGAGTAGATCTTTAGATTGGCGCAATTACGTCAATGAATTTGGTGATTTTGAACTACCAAATTATTTATATCAAATAAATAAAGAACTTATGAAACAAAGTCTTGATTTGGGGACTCTGCTTTCTGACGATAAAATGAAACTACGCGCCTATAAGGAACAAGTAAAGAATGTCTTTAAGAGACGCTGGATGGAATTAGCACAAGCTTTAGAATTCTTTGATATCATAGTACCCTGCCAGTGCTCGCTAGACGAATTTTGTGAAATATGTGGAGGTAGTAGATATGTGCTTAATGCTTTATTATCTCCCGAACAAATGCGTGAGATAGGTGTGGTTTTTAGTGCAGACGCAGATGCAGAGCTTGCTGAAAAGCTTCAGGCAGGGCTGACGAAAGCCCTTAAAGAGATTAGGCAGGATTACCTTGAACTGCCCGAGGTGTAGTTTCGAGCTGACTTTTGTTTGCCATGAACACCGTCCCGATGGGTCAGTGTGGTTTGAGTATTTATGTGAAAAGTGTTTTTCTTATCTTCAAGAAGTGTATAAAGATAGTGCACTTCAGTATTCTATTTGGGGAGATTTGTCTCGTGGGTGAAATTGAAAAAGTTGAAAAAGAAAACTTTTTAAAAGATTTTGAATCTTTAAGGCCAGACTTTTTTTTGGCAGATTTGTACAGTGATGAAAAAGATCTGTCTAAAGTCGCAGAAGCTGTAAGGCCAGCTAAGACTAAGACATCGCTATTTTCTTCTATCCCTATGAGATGCATGTCGGATAAGTGTCCGTTCGCAGACACATGCCCCTTGGAGCAGCAGGGCATAGCGCCTAAGGGCAAGCCATGCCCAATCGAGATGGCGATAGTTTCCCAATTTATGGAAAGCATAATGTCTGAGTTGCGGGTAAATCCGGATAATTTAATTGAAGTTTCAATGGTAAGGGACCTTGTTGACCAGGAGATACAGCAACTGCGTGCAACAAAACTGTTGGCAAAGGAAAGTTTTATCCAAGAAAACGTAATTGGCGTAGATGATCAGGGTCGGCCGATTATTAAGAAAGAGATGCATCTTGCCGTTGATTTAAGTGATCGACTTTTAAAGCGCAAAAAAGAAATACGTAATCAAATGATGGCTACAAGAGAACAAAGGGCTAAGACTGGTCAGGCCCAATTGGATAGCGCACAGTTAATATCTAATTGGATGGATACTATACGCGAAGTTGAGGAGCAAAAAGAAAAAGCTCTTCGTAAAAAAGTCGGTTTAGACGATTTTGACGAATACGTAGAAAATGATAAAGCCATTAATAGTGGTGTCTCTACAGATATTGTAGACGCAGAAATAGTAGAGGACTAAAAGTATGGCGCTTAATTTTTCTCCTATGGGAAGTGGCAACTCAAGTTCTGGCCGGGTCAAAATCCCCGCATTAGATGACGCAGGACTACAAGATTTTTTTGACCGCTATAGAAACGCGCAAAAGTATGTAGTGGACAGAGTCAAAGATGCCGCGGAAGCAGGCTCTTCGCTTAAACATGATAGGGTATTGCAATCTATGCTTGATACAAATCTTTCTTTGAGGGATTTAATCGGCTATTTGCCTAGGCAAAATCAGGAAGATGTAATGCAGGCATTTAGGGGTCTTTTTGAGTTTGATGAAGCCCTTGGCGACCCAGAGGATTTAATACGTTTGGCGAAATCATATGTGGAAGATGGCGTATTAGATATACCTTCCCATATGACAGAGATGGGAACCGGGAAAGGGGTATTCAGATTTAATGTTGAAGCTGAGTCTGTTGTCCCAGGGAAAAAGGCAAATCCATTATCTCATATACTTAACAATTTAAACGTTCAGCTAGATCCAAGGGAAGCCCGCAGGCTACTAAACGACCCGTCCTTAGCGCAAGACCCGACCTTAATTAAAAAAGCTTTCAAGTTTGGTAAAGGTCTTTACGACGCAGATTACCTTGAAGGGATGCACCGACTTCTCAGCGGGGAGATGGCAGTACCACGCGGTGCGAATATGCTAGTTTTCGACACTGAAACTTTAGGGTTATCATTTGGTAGTGGTAATGTAAGAGAACTTGCTGGTCACAATTTTATGTATGGCGGAAATGCAGCGTTAGACAACGCAGTAGATCCTTTCGATAATTTCTTTAAAATGTCATCAGCTCAGGTAGGCATGATTTCAACTGAGGACGCAGGTGTAAAGTCTAATAAAAAATTAATCGATTATTTTAACGACCTAGCTACGCATAATAGGGGCAGCAGCCTAAATAGGTTAACTAACACAAGTGCTACTGGCGACGAATTTGTCGATGCAATAAAGCCTTTCCTGAAAAGGATGCAGGATGCCGACTATATACTTGGGCATAACATACCATTCGATATAGATCAAGTACTCATTGGCGTAAGGATGACGAGCCAATACCTTAATGGTACTGACCAGGAACTTGTCAGTCTTGTTGACGATGTTACCACTAAGGTGCGGAGTGGCAGTTCTGTTGTCGATACATTAAATTTATCTAGGAATTTATTACCTAGTTTGCAGGCAGCACCTGAATTAAAATTTGCAGGAGAAATTACTAGCCACTCAATCGAAAACTTAGTGCTACAAACTGACCTGATAGACAGAATGGTTCAAGATGCTGGCGGGGGCACTGCTGGTCGGCAAGCTGTAGTAGACTTTCTCGAAATAGCTGGCCATGGCAAACTTCACAGCGCGAAGGTTGACGCAAGACTAACAGCAAAACTATTTGAATACTTGACTGATGAAGCTTCACCATTAAAAGCCCAGGCACTTGGATCTACCGCGACTACTCAGGAAGAGATAGATTTCGCTAAAAGGATGAGAACGGTTGTTCGCAGATCTTATGCTCCAACACCTATATCTAATATCGCTGATGTAAGAAATATAGACTCTGAATTATTTGCCTCACTTTTGCAAGAAAAAGATGGTATTCGTTTTGGCGCACTAGATATGAACAATATGTCTATGAGGGAATTGTCCCTAACAGAGTCAGTTTCTGGTGGTCAAACACTGTATTCGGTTGGCGATAAAAAAGGTGCTCCAATTTTTTCGGGCACTGCAGCTGATTTGCAGCAAGCGCTGTCTAAAGAGATTGACCCCTTTTTTGCGTATGCAAATGTTACGCCATTAGAACAAGAAGTATTTTTGACAAGGAGGCTTGTTTCTCCACAGGCTCTAGATGTTACGGAAGATACCTTATTTTCTTTAGGTAATTTCAGGAGGTTGACTGGTTACGACGTCACAAACGCGGGCTTAATAAATAGGGCTGGAACTTTCTTTAAGCGGGCAAATGACACTCTTGGTTTTAAAGCCATGCAAAAATCTTTAGCTGATGCCCAATTACCAACTGCATCATTAAGTATGCCAGAAATGGCATTATCAAATGTAATGTCTCGTCAGACAGCCAATTACGCCGAACTCATGGGCAGAGGCCCTATGTACGAAAAGATGGTCGGACTTGCAGACGATTTAGGTGTTAGTCACTTTAAGGCCTTTGATGAAGCCTTAGCGCTAAGAAGCGGTAAAGTCCAGCTTCCAATGCAAATCCTGCAAGCAGCAGGTATAATTGATGACCCAGCAGGCGAAATGTTGTCTCTAAGTACATTCCAGTACATAGATGATGAAACCGATGATCTAGTTAAGGGAGTGACACTTAATAGGCGCTTAGTCGATTCTGAGATCGACACCTTAAAAAACTACCTAGACAATGTAACCGAAGATGAGCTTATCAATGGTAAGACGCTAAGAGAGTGGATGTCAACAAAGAGTGGTGTTCGCACGACTAAGGCTGACCTACTATTCGAGCTTGAAGCATCGGGCAAGGAATTTGGTGTCCAGGTAGGGCGCGTTGAGGGGCAGGGTGGACGCAACATAGCTGAGTTTTTAGAGAGAAATCTCATCATGGAGGAAGCTCAAAGAGACTCTGGTAGAATACCTATCAAAATGCAGGTGATTGACTTTAATGCAGATTCTGGTGGTATTCGATTAGGTCCAGCAATATTAGATAGATTCCTAGGAGATACTGGCGAAGAGGCTGTTGGGGATATATCGCGCGCTTCAGCAAAAGCTTTAGACGATCTAACAGAGTTTGCTTCAAGGACTGAAAATAGGGGCATGGTAGAGGCGGCAGAGTTGGCTGCAGCTACCGGAAATAAGAAGATACCACAGCAAATATACAGGGGATATAAATCTGCTAGAGGTAAAGCACCTTACGCCCTAGGCATCGCTGCAGCGGCAACACTTGGTTACATGGCTTTTAATAGGAATCAGGAAGCTAATTTTTATGACCAAACAATGGAATCGCAAGAGGTAGAGTCTTCAAGTGATTATGTTAATTATAGGAGGGAAATGGGTTTAAAACCAGCTCCTGCGAGAAGGCTGCCTGACCCATTACTAACATCTTATGTAGTTGGTAATTTAGATGATAATAAAATCGGCCACACACAAATGGGGCCACAGAAGTATTCCCATCTATTTTCTTGAGGTAACAAATGGCAAGCACCTATCAAATGGCTGGTAAGGCCGCAACAAAAATTAGTAGAGGTGTAAGCGCGAAAAGCGTTTTAGGCATTGGTGCTTTGACCGTAGGCGCTATGGGCCTTGGTATTGCCAGGGGTGATCCCATCCAACATACAATGAACTCAATGCAAGAAGCAATGTTTGATACCGACCAAGTAGATAACATGATTTTAGGGACTGATCTTTCAGCTCGAAATTTTGTGGGTCTCCCATTTGGTTTTCAATTTAAGGCTGGTTCATCAGCCGCCGGGGGAGCAGTTCTTGGTGGTGGACTTGGGGCCGTACTTGGTAGGGGCAAAGCTGGACGTTTCGTTGGTGGTGCAATTGGCGCTGGTTTAGGGGCTATTGCCGGGGGGGTTACGGGTGCATTAAACTCTGATACGGGTAGAATTTTATTTCCTAGGGATAATCCGGCAGACATGTTTTCTGGTCGCACATTTAACAAAACCCCTTTCAACTATCTTAAAGAGGATGAAGGGCAAGTTGCAAAAATGTACCAAAACACGGCTGAATCAAATGCTGGAAATGGATATTCAAGGTACCCAGGTTCAACCTATCCACAAAGGATGATGAGCAGACAATGGGACTCTGCGACTGGCGATATTGTCCTTGGCTCATACAACCTTAGGCGAGGATAATGTTAGTCGACCCTAATACAGGTATGCCTATGGATGGCGGACCTGTTCGAGAGAATATGATTGAAGCGGCCCTATCTGCTGATAGTGCTGCGGCCGGTAGTGTTTCTGGGTTTGCCCAGGGAATGGGTGTGTCAAGAAAAGGCGATCTTTTAGATAAGTCTTTAGATGTGATTCCTGGATTGAGTCAGACAACTGCATGGAACGTTAGGCGCGGTTTTAATACAATGGCCTATGGCGGACGTGGTGTCACTCAAGTTGGTGGCATGAGGGCTACGTTAAGCCCGAGATTCCTCACGAGACTACCAAGTATGGAGGCTATGGGTGGTGCCTCTATGGTGGGTAAGAACCAAAATTATATTTTGGGCGCAAGTAAATATAAGGCTGGGGAGGCTTATACGCCTTTTAATATTTTGGCTCGTGGCGGAAATTTTGCCTTCCGAAAAGCAGCTGGGAGATTTGAGGCAAAAGCTGCGTCTGGTACAAAACTTGGCAAATTTGGTTCTGGCATGGTAAACCTTAACTCTGAAGGCTCAGCTTTTAGTATAGGTACTTTAGCTAGAATTACAGCAGCGGATAAAATGGCCAGGGGGAAGCTTCCTACTGAGAATGTCCTAAATTTTTTGGGCAAGACTGATAATAATCTAGCGAAATCTTTTAAAGGCATAAAAAGGGTCCAATATAATCAGCAAGCTTTGGCCAACGCCGTATCAGCAGCTAGGCCACAAATCGCTGCGTCCCCTTTTGGTGCGCAACAAGCGGTTAAATCAAGACTTCCGATGTCAACACCACTTGCCGCCGTGAACCCAACAGTAGATGAAGCCGCAAGGTTAAGTTACGCGAGTGTTACAGGATCGGTTTCTGGTAGAGTGTCTGGTTTTATGAGTCAAACGAGAATGGGAAACCTAGGCATGGATGCCGTAAAAGCAGCCGATGCTGCCGGTAATAAGGCTTTCATGTCTGGTGTCGGGTCTGCCGTTAGAATGATGGAAAAAGGGGGTTTTGAAAGGGTAGGCGGAGAATTCGTGGTAAAAAAAGGTAGCGAGCTAGCCACTAAGTTCGGATACCAGGCTGGTCAGCGGGTCGGTTTGGGAACTGCTGCTAGAGTCGGTATGCAAAAAGGTGGAGCAAAAATAGGCGCAAGACTAGCGCTTGCCGCTGGCGCGAATGCTGTACCAGTAGTGGGGCAAGTTGTTAGTGCGGCTTTGTTGGCAAGCCTGGTCATGGACGTTGGTCAGTTAGGCGTTGCGGCATTTAAAAGTGGGGTTGATTTTGCGAAAGAAGGTGTTCAATCTTACCGCGGCCAAATAAATAAGGGCGTTATGGGTATGGGCTACAGGGATAATACGGTAGCAGCAACTTCTAGGGCGCGCGGTGTGCAAGCAATTCAAAATTCCAGGTTAAACGCAAGAAGTGTATTAGGTTCAGAGGCAGGCGCGATGCATGCGCATTTTGGATAATGTTAAACGAAAAAACAAAAGAATTTAGAAACAAGTTAATAGAATTAGATCGAGAAGAATTACTCGAAATAATTAAAGATCAAAATCCTGAGTATATAAAACAAATAAACAGGATTGAATACGTATTTGCCAATAAGCTTAAACATCTTACATGGAAAGATGGCACCCCAATAGATGGCCGTGAGGTAACTAAAGAAGAATTAGCCCTCCTTATAGATGAGCCATTTGTTCCCGATCAAGAATTAAGCGATTTAGGTTTATCTATTATACAGCAACGTGAACTACATGTCGCAAAAGATGTTGTAACTTGGTCTAAGAATTTCTTGGGTGTTGAGCCAAGGGTTTACCAGACTTTGATACTCAGACATCCCTCTCTTAGGAAAGTTTTGAGAGCTGGTCGCCGACTTGGTAAGACCGTTAGTATGTCCCTTTTGTTGTTGCACTATTCTTATACAAATAAGAATGCGAAGTCAATTGTTATTGCACCAATGAAAGCGCAGGTTGAGGTTATTTATAAAGAGGTTTTAAAATTTGCCTCAAATAGTGAAATAGTTAAGCAGTCAATAACTAGAAATGTTACCAGCCCGCAGTTTGTAATTGAATTTTCTAATGGAAGTCAGATATCATTCTTCACCTCAGGTATGAGAAGTGGGGGAAAGTGCCTTACACCAGATCATGATGTTTTAACAGAATCCGGATGGAAATCTATAGCTGAAGTTAAAGAGGGCGAAGTCGTAGCCTCTTATTCCGAAGGTGATTTAGTTTGGAAAAAAGTTTCTCACGCATGGGAATATGATTATGCTGGAGATATGATAAAGCATACTGGGAAGCAGTTGTCATTTTGTGTTACTCCAAATCATAAATTTTTAGCAAAAACAAGATTTAAGAAATCTAAATATAGGTTTATAGAAGCTGAAGATTTAAAAGATTATAAACTTCCAGCGGCAGGAAACCCAACAGACTCTTTAACTAACACATATTCTGGTGATGAACTAGAGTTATGGGGGTGGTGGTTAGCTGAAGGGTCGGGCTTTATCGGTAAGATGGCTAGATTCTCTCAGGTTAAAAAGCAAGGAAGAGATAGATTAATCTATCTAGCTAACAGATTGAACTTACATTATACCTGTCCAGCTCGCGAAATAAGGATAGAGTGGAGACCCCCACTTGAGTGCGGGCAAAACGCCTACAATAAATTTATACCCAGAGATCTTTTATCTGAAGAAAATAGACAAAGATTAATGGATGGACTACTGGGTGGAGATGGTTACATTAGGAGAAAAGGGTGGGAGTATTCTTCTTCTTCATGGGCACTCATAAATGATGTTCAAGAATTAGCTATTAGGATTGGCCTTAGGGCAAATTTACGAGAAAAAGATGTCTCAAACAGATCCATTAATAGGCACTGGGTTGTCTCCGCGTATCCCAGGAAGACTGTAATGACACACCCAGATCTAATGGAGACAATAAAATATGATGGAAAGATTCACTGCATTACCGTTGAGGAGACCGGTGTATTTTTAACTCGACATAATGGTTTGGTACATATTACTGGTAATAGCGATGTTGTCCGCGGTCAAGAAGCTCACCTTATAGTTCTTGATGAGTTAGACTACATGCATCCGGACGACCTTATAGCTGTTATGGCAATGCTGCAAAAGACAGATGAAAATCAGCCAGACAAAGTTTTAATCGGCGCTTCAACACCAACTGGTAAAAGAGAAATATTTTACTCCTGGTGCACCGACATAGATAATACAGGTCTTTTTAAGGAGTTTTGGTTTCCGTCATATTGTAACCCAATGATGACCAACGAAACCGAAAGGGAACTTAGGCTTCAGTATACATCTGAAATGGCATATAGGCATGAGGTGGAAGCAGATTGGGGTGAGGACGCGGAAGGCGTTTATCCTAGGAGATTTATAGATGCTTCGTTCATAGAGCCTAGCTGGGATTATCGGGCCCAAAGAGAAGAGCAAAAAGCGAAATATGTTTTAGGGGTTGATTGGGATAAATATGGAGCTGGTGTCAATATAGTTGTTCTAGAGATTAATGAGCAAGCTTCTAGGCATGAGTATTCTGGTCGCGTACGCTTAGCCTATAGGGAAGAGACTATAAGGGAAGAGTACACTTTAACCAAAGCCGTAGATAGAATCATTCAATTAAATGACATATTCGTCCCAGAACATATTTATGTTGATAGAGGATTTGGCGAAGTTCAAATAGAATTACTACATAAGTACGGAGTTGAAAATAGGTTATCAGGTTTAGCAACAAAGGTCAAAGGTGTTTCATCTGCTGAAACCGTAGAAATACGTGATCCATTTACTCAGCAAAAAATGAAAAAAGAGATTAAACCCTTTATGGTTGACAATGTTCGGCAAATGCTTGAAAAGGGTGAAATCATTTTTCCCGCTCAAGATAGTGAATTGTACAAACAGTTGAGTGCCTATGTTGTGGCGAGGAGAACTGCTTCGGGCCGTCCAGTTTATGAAGCTTCTGGAACAGCGCAAGATCATGCGCATGACGCTTTAATGTTAGCATGTCATGCAATTAATGAAAATTATGGCGAACTAATGAAGTCAAGATCTTCAACTAAAACTATAGCAATTGGTAATGAAGCCTTTCTGCCAACCTTTACTCTTTCCGGAAACTCTTCAGAAAGGTCTTCAGAGCAGGAAATTATAGAAGATAAGTGGGGTAGTGCTGGGTCTGCACCTGTCATGTTTAGGCGGTCTATGTCGTATACAGGTAAGCGTGGCAATCGACAGTTTCGAAGGAAGTCGTTCTAATGAGTGGCGATAGTAGGAATCTTAATTATGGGGGTCCAGATCGCCAGTATGAGCCACCAGTAGGTTCTAATCCTGCTATCAGGAAATTTGCTTCAGTTAAAAGCGGCAATCAGGTTGAAGATTTATTCTTATTACGTAAAAGTTTATTAAAGCTTGAAGAAAAAAGTAATCTAGCAATTTCAATGTCCGAAGAAGAATTGTCAGAATTATTTTTAGATCTCAATTCAAGTGAACAAAGAAAAAATATAGCAAATAATATATGGTCTAATTTTAACGAAAAACCAAATAACCTTGTCTCCTTCAAGCAGTTAAAGGAGATTGAGGATAGGTCAGACAGATCTTCAAGGTTTATTATTTCAGAATATAAAAAAGACCTAAGAAAACCAAATGGTAGTAGCGCAATTGAGATTCGCGAACTTGCAAACATAATTTTGTTTGAAATTGAAAAGATGTCTCAAATAGTCAATACAAAAGTTTTAGAGCAGAACTCAAGCGCTAATAATAGGTTTATAGAAGTTTTTTTAGATTGGACATACAAAACAGAAAAACATTTAGATAGATTAAATTCTTTTTTTGAAATTCCAAGAAAACAACGCAATAAGATAATTCCCCAAACCGAATTAGATTCTATATCTGAAAATGATGCAATTAAATATCAAACTTTATTTACGGTAAACATAAATGCATTAAACCAAGAAATAGATGACAAGTTAAATGAAATAAAAAGAAACTTTTTAAACTATTCAGATATTTTTTATCAAAAAGTAGTTTACCCACTTTTAAACCTTGACGCGAACATCCCTGAAGGTTTAGAGCTAGTAATGAATAAGACTGAATTAGCAGCTTTTACGGGAGATACAAAAAACGCTGTTGATAGGAATATTATAGTCTCTTTATACGATGCAGCTGATAGAAATGATAAATTTAATAACTCACTTGTTTATATTGAGGAAAGAATTTCAGCGAGAGAAAATTACTTATCTTATATTAGGCAGCTCGAACAAAAAGGTAGACGAGCTAAAATAGGCTTAATAGAAAAAGCTCAGGAGAGCGATTTGGTATTGAGAGAGTTTAATGAGACGTCTTTAGTTAATGACCATAGCGGGCTTACGGACAGGTATGCTGATGACGCCCATTCCCAGTATTTACTCAAATCCGGAGGGTTACTTTCGGGAGATATTTTTAGTGATAACGATTTTTTGGTAGACGGAATACGACCTTCTAAGCACTCTCATACTGGGGTTGATGGTTCGAGAAAAATTAGTGCAAAAAGCATATTAAATAAAACATTAAAATCTTCTAAAGTGTTAGACCAATACTCTGACAAACCAAGTGAGCTTCAGGTGGTATCATTTAAATCTAACAGCTCGAATGTTGACTGTGATTTAATTTGGTTTACAAAAAATAAAACAAACCTTTATGAAGTAGATTTTAGTTTTATACCAGATCAAACTTTTGTTGATCCTGGTCAAGAGGAAGAAGAAGTTCCTCAGCCTCCAGTAGTGGAGGGATATATACCTCCGTTCGAGGCTAGGTCGCCACTATATATAGAATGGCTAATGCAGGTTGATTATGAGTTATTTTTTAATTAAGGATAATTATGTCAGAAGATAGAAACGATCTAAGTTACCAGGGGCCAAATAAAGAATATGAGCCAGGTGTAGGTGCAAATAGGGATGTTATTAAGCCTTTACCTTTACTTGATGATAGTGGGTATTACAATTTCGATAATTTGGGTTCCCAACTCGATACTATTATTGAGAAAACAAATTTAATCATAGATAAGTCTACCCAAGAGTTGGGTAAGTTTAGCCTAAAAATCAATAATGAAAAACTTTTAGAAGCACAGAATGTTATTTGGCCAGAAAGTATAGCTGATGTAAAAAATTACGTTACTTATAACCAGTATAAGGCACTTGAACCGAGGACAGATAGGGCGTCTAAGTATATAAAGGACGCATATAGGGACAGTATTAGGGGTGAAGAGGGTAGTGGGCTTTTTGACATTCAAAAGCTAGCCAATATAGTCAACGTCGAAGCTAAAAACGTAAAAGGTTTCATAGATGCATATAATCAGGCTAACATAGATGATTCCGCGCAAAGCAGGATCCAAGAGTTATTCCAAGACTGGGCAAGCTCGTCATTGCGACATACCGGTCGTTTACTCTCGTTTTTCGAAAAGGGAAAACAAACAAATACATCCCAAATACCAGAACCCCAAATGGCTACGATCACGGAAAGCGACGCGGTCAGATACCAAGCTCTTTTTAAGGCCAGAATAAACGCTGTAAACTTAGAGATTGACAGAGAAATGTCTAACTTTGAAAGGCATTTTTTAAATTCTTCTGATATTTTTTACCATAAGTTCCTTGGGCCATCATTGAAGTTCCACTTAAATGCGGGCAGGGATTTGGCTATAATGGGTAACGATAATACCCTACTAGGCTCTGAAGCAGCTAAGGTAAATGAATCACTATCAATTAATATGGAAACAGCCTTACTTGACTTGTTCCATAGGAGTGAAATTTTTGATTCAAAAATATCTACTATAGAAAATGGGATAGGCAGGCGGGAAAGTTTAAAAGAAGTTTTTAAGCAAATGTCTGAAAAGTCAGGCGTAAAGGTAACGGCCTTTATTAGTGAAATACCAGATCTGCCGTCAGACAATTCTTTAGTTCAAGAACTAAAGACCCAAAATACTGTTCAGGAATCCGTATCTGGATTATTCTCTTCGCATAACAGTCTAACCGGGAGGGATTCGGCAGATGCCCATCCGCAGTACCTCCTTAAGTCTGGTGGAGAAATCGTTGGAGATATTAGTGTCAAAGATGGCATTAAGATAGACGGAGTAGATTTCTCTGAACATTCCCATACTGGTGCGGACGGTTCACCTAAAATTAGTGGTTCTAGCATTTTGGATGGAACGCTATCTTCATCTGTAGTAGATGTAAGCGAAACCGTTCCTAAACCAATAAATTTAAAGGTTATAGGGTTTGGGGAGGGAGACTCTTCGGGTGAGCTGACCTCAATTTCTGCTAAAATTAATTGGGATTCCTTAGATGATGGGCAAGTTTATGAAATTCAAATCACCAAAAGGGATAGTGCTACTAGCTAATATAGGTTACTATAAGCTTAAGTTTAATGTAAAGTAAGGTTTATGATGACTGGTTTTTCAAATTATTACGCAAGAGCAGTTGCTAATCATTTTTTTCGTGGCGATGTAGAATCTAGCGCCCAAAGTAGGCCTAGTGAATTGTTCCTTTCTTTACATAGCTCTGACCCTACGGATGATGGCGATAACAATGAGGAGCTTGAAGGCGGGTCTTATTCTAGGAAATTAATTTCGTTTGGGCAGCCTGATACAGATCCCGATGGTGCTGGTTTCGTGACTTTTATAATGAACACAACAAATATTGTGTTCCCTAACCTTCCGGCATCAGTGGTCAGTTATATTGGAATCTGGACAGACAGAGATGCAGGTGAGTTGTTGTTCTCTGACAATATCTATATATCGGCTGCTACTCCAACATCGATCATACTTAATAATGGGGACTCCTTATCTATACCCGAAGGTTACCTTAAGATTTATATACAATAATGGCTACTGTAATCATACCTGTTCAGAAATTAAATATTAGAGCATATTTTGAACAGCCAGAAAAAATTCAGATTTTAAGATCCCAAATATGGTGGAATTCTTCTTATTCCTGCAGAAGGAATACAGCTATAACGGCACCATCTGATGGGCTTCCCAAAAACCACCCTATAAGTATTTTTATTCCTAGAGATATATACGATAACGGCAAAGTGCAAGCAGATACCGCTTCAAACTTTAAGGATTTAGAAGTCCTATACCTAGTTAGTGAAATACCGGACGTATGGAGAAGGCTTCCTAGGGTAGTGGAAAGGGTGTCCGGATATTATAGGGTTAGATTCCTACTTCAGGAAGACCTTGCCGGAAATTCGGTAACTAATGAGTATTATATATATTACTCTAATCCTTTTAAGACTACAGATTATTCTACGGGAAGCCCTTACACGTACAATATCAGCGAACTGGATTGGCCTCTTGAAGTTTTGTTTTCAAATGGCTTAATCTCTTATACTCGACCTGGTGAGCATTGGAATGCTGGAGAGTCTACTACCGCTGAAGCAAAAGCCGCTTTCCAATTCTACGGCCCTCAGATAAGGGTTATCATGGATAAGGGCCCATCTTTTGGTATCGTAGAGGTGCAAGTTGATTCTAACGCTTGGGAAAAAGTAGACTTATATAACAGTACTTTATCTGAAAACGCAATTGTTTTTAGTAAAGCCCAGTTGGGTGAAGGAAGTCATACTATTCGTGTTAAAGTCACAGGCCAAAAAAATCCCGCATCATCTTCAGCTAATGTTAAGCTTAGGTCTTTTCAGTTGAAAAAGCATAGCGTAGGTTTAGATCTAAAGGAAGAGCAATATTCCGCCTATTCTTGGTCTGGGAGAATTGCTGGTGATTAAAAATGGCAGATGAAGAACTAGATCTTACAGAAAACCCGCCGGCGGAAAAAGATAAACCAGATCCCCTTGACTTGCATCAAGTTCAGGAAACGATTCAAAATTTAGCCCCTAACAACCGTTACATGGTTAGAGTTAGATCTTTAAATAACTTTAATATTGCTTCTGAATGGTCGGATGCCGTTGAGTTTGTTACGCCGGAAACTGTTCTTACACCTTCGCGCCCTATAAATCCGTTGGATGTTTTTACAACTCAAGACCTGATTTTATCGTGGACCGCACCAGAAACTAATACTGATGGTTCGGAACTTTTAGATCTAGACCATTACGATATTACGTTTTTCGACAACGAAACTGGTCAATCTGTTACTCTATCTAGTCTAGATACTTCCTTTGTTTTCTATTACGCGCAAAATTTGGAATATTTAAAAGATGAAAACAATTTTGCATCCAGTTCTATTAGGGTATCTATAGTTACTGTCGCAAAGTCTGGTGCTCCGTCTGACCCTGTGACGTTTACTTCAACAAACGAAGAACCGAACACTCCGAGTAGTGCACCTCTAGTTACAAACTTTACCGGAGATTTCTTTCTTAGGCTTCAACATACCGAGTTAGATTTCTTGAGGTATGATATTAGGGTTAGGAATACTACTGCTATTGGTAACGTTATTACCAATCCTGAGCTTTTGGGCTCTCAATCTGGCATCATTCAAACTGCGGCGAATGAAATAACTATCACTAAAGCTGAAGTAGATGCAATTGCTCAAATGAATTTCTATAACAATAATCGTTACGTTTGGGATTATAGAATTGTAGATATTTTTGGGAATGCTTCAGATTGGTCGGCAACAACGCAAACTGAGGGTCGTGAACCGCCAGAATTAGGTGGGGCATATACTCCGGGTTCGGGTGGGACTTTTACGAGTCAGTCTATAGGTGTTTCTTCCGTAACAGACGCCTCAACAGGGCCTACCGGGACATCATTGAAGTCAAGGGTGTCAACTACATTAGGGCAGATTTACGATGTTAGGCTAGATGAAGAGTCCTTAGTAAATGGTCAAGCACTTTTGTATCAAAGTGGAGTTTGGATTAACTCATCCTTCAATACTATAACTGGCCCAACTGGGCCTGATGGAATCCAAGGTTTGACCGGTTCACAGGGTCCAACAGGCACCATAGGTCCCACTGGATCCACAGGTCCTACCGGAGCGGCTTCAACTGTGACAGGCCCAACTGGCCCAACCGGATCCACCGGGGCAACCGGTGCGACCGGAGCTACAGGCGCCACTGGTGCGACAGGGCCCACTGGGCCTACCGGTCCAACAGGCGCAACTGGCGCAGCTTCTACGGTTACAGGTCCAACGGGCGCAACTGGAGCAGCTTCCACTGTTACAGGTCCTACCGGTCCGACAGGAGCAACCGGCGAAGCTTCTACTGTTACGGGTCCGACTGGGCCAACAGGCGCTACTGGAGCGGCTTCCACTGTTGCAGGCCCTACCGGTCCAACAGGAGCGGCTGGCGAAGCCTCAACCGTGACAGGCCCGACAGGAGCAACTGGCGAAGCTTCTACTGTTACGGGTCCGACTGGGCCAACAGGCGCTACTGGAGCGGCTTCCACTGTTACAGGTCCTACCGGTCCGACAGGAGCGGCTGGC
>Ga0222712_10000027_pt1 | contig 185867 bp, 149 predicted proteins | sample C33_657DmetaG_FD_165043 | JGI IMG/M metagenome (GOLD analysis project Ga0222712, IMG submission 165043) | Estuarine water microbial communities from San Francisco Bay, California, United States - C33_657D | ecosystem: Environmental > Aquatic > Marine > Unclassified | place: USA: California...
ATTAAAGTTTCGCTATCATATCGTGCAAGCTCTATCAATCCTATACTAGCCAAAATATCCGTCATATTGCATTTATAACCTGCATCGATGACATCATACTCCCAAGCTCCTTTCTTGGTTTTATCGAGTGCGGATTTATTCTGACCATGAAGACCATAAGTGGAAAGCTCAGCATAGAGTTCGGTATTATTATATGGTTGAGGAAGATTCATAGCAATAGCTCCTCCTTCAGCGGTAGTTAAATTTTTCACAGCATGAAAAGAAAACACCGTAAAATCACATTGACTGCCGATGACCTTCGATTTATAGCGGGCACCAAAAGAATGCGCGGCATCATTCAAAACTAAAATTCTTCCTAATTTTTTTTGTCTTTCTGTGTTGGCTTGAAACTGAGCTCTGATAGAGTCTTCATTTACTAGGCTCATAATACCATCATAATCTACTGGCAATCCAGCTATATCTACAGGTATGATTGCTTTGGTTCTGGGAGTGATCGCTTTTTTAATATTTTCTATAGCTATGGTAAAATCCTCATTGACATCTACCATGATGACTTTAGCACCGCAATGTACCACGATATTGGCACTAGCACAATATGTATAAGCAGGAACAATGACTTCATCGCCTTCTTGAATCCCAAACCAATGCAAAAGCATTTCCGCACCTGAAGTCCAGCTATTGACAGCCATTACCTTTTCTACAGAGCAATAATCTGCCAATTGTCTTTCGAATTCTTTCGTTCTAGGACCTGTAGTTATCCAACCGCTTTTCAGCGCAGCTATCACTTCGTTGATTATTTTATCATCTATTCGAGGAGGGGAAAATGGTATCATACTATGTTATAATTTTTCGCAAATATAAGGTTTCCCCTTTTTCCATTTCAATTTCAAAACCTTTACTCATGTAAAATTTAATAGCACGAGGGTTGTCTATTCGAACCGACAGACCATAAGACTCTACACCTCTTTCTTTCAATAAAACTTCAAATTGTGACAACAAATTATTTCCTATACCTTTAGATTGAATACTATTATCTACAGCTATAGAAAGCAATCTAAATTTAGTTGAATTTACATGAGATTTACTGAAAGCCGCGAATACTACTGAACTAATCTTTTCAATTAAAAATTTAGGATTTGAGACTAAAAGTATTGCTAAATAGAATCTATTCAATCGTTTAAAAACACTTACTCCCTGGGAGACATTAATACCAGAAACAATGAAGCCAAGCGCCTTCTCGTCAGCATAAATAATAAGTGATAAATCAGAACACTGTATTAGAGCTTTATAATACTGCTTCAGTTTATTTGACGAAAATAATGATGTAAAATGACTATTGGAATATGCCGATTGATGAATACTAGCAAAATCATTGAGATATTGGTCAATATGCTCCAAGTCATTCGTTACTATCTTAAATTGATAATTGCCCATATACTGCTATCTAGAGAGAGTTTTGTGCTTGTCAGAAGGCCTTTTACCTAATAAAGCAAAATCTATAATTCCATTTAGGTAACCTAGCCCATATCCAACATGTAAAATAATAAATGTATAGATAGAGTATAGAACTCCTTTCAAATGCTTGGAAACCCTTACACTAGTTAATAAAGCTAATATTAGGTACAAATTTAAAATTGCTGCAAACATTATAAAAAAAGGCTTTGAAATAAATGTAAATGGAAATGTCATTAGAAAAATCACGAACAAAGCTGGAATAACTTGACGCAGTGTAGTTATAGTACTGTGTTTCTTGTTTACATATACTTTCCAATAACCATATTGGTAAAACTGCTTCCAAAGACTTTGAAAGTTGCTCCTCACGTAATATTTTAAGGATATCTCAGATGAAAAAAATATCTTTCCTCCAGCCTTAGCTACTCTATAATTGAAGTCATCATCTTGATTTCTTACTAATTCCTCATCAAAAAAGCCAATTCTTTCAAAAACAAATTTAGGATACATTGGACTAGTTACTGTATCGGTATATCCAGAATCGTTTAATGTCCTGAAATTTCCAATCCCCATGCCAAACTGAGAGGCCATACACTTAGAAATTACCTCACTTAAGAAGTTGGTATAACTATTTATTAGCTTACCACCTACACACCAGGTATTCTCATCATTTCTCAATGTTTTTAGGGCAACTCTCAAGTAATACTTCGAAATAATGTGTCTTGAACCAACAATTTGAAAAAAATCTACATCTTTGAAATGACTTTTTATTCCCAGATTAAAGGCAAATGGTGTCAACTGATGCGTATTGTCAATAACATGAACAAAACTAAACTTTTCAGCTATCTCCTTTATTACATCTCTAGTGCCATCATTACTCATACCATCTACTATAAAAATTGAGATAGTATCTCCAGCTTCTAAATCAGAATCTGCGATTGCATGAATGCATTCCGAAATATAATCTCTTTCATTACGGCAAGGTATAATTACAGCTATTTGACTCAATACAACTGGATATTTATGATTTACGAACTAGATAATTTAAAAATAATAAGTCATTATTTCGCAGATGTTCTGACTTTAGGGAAGACCTTGAAATATTTTTCTCGTTAACATCAATTCCATAATCTTTAATTTTTGATTTATTCGCTAGAATAAAATTAATCAAATAGTCTTGGAGACCTAATTCCATCAATTTCTGACTAACATCAAATCCTCTCTTTCGCTTATTAAATAATATTTCCCTAGGGATTTGGTCTCTGTATATATCTCTCAAAATCCATTTTCCATAGCCCTTCTTTATTTTATACAATATAGGCAATGAAATTGCAAATTCTACCAATCTATAATCCATCATAGGTAAACGGCTTTCAATACTATGATACATCGAGTTCCTATCTTCATATCGCAAAAGAGTAGGTATACTAGATTGAAGGACATCCATTACTTGTCGATCAATTATGGTCATTGAGGCATCCCCAATCATTTCTAACTTTCGCGTAGGTCGAATACTTATATAATCTGTGATTCCATGATTACTCTGGTTAAAGTATCGGTTTCTAAAGCCCCAAAACAGACCAATTTTTTTAGATTCATAAAACAACATATTACCAAGAGAGTACAATAGATTAAAAGAATTGCTAATTTCTCCATTTTTTAATCCATTTTTTAGAGAATGAATAAAAAACTTTCTATATCCAGCAAATATTTCATCTCCACCCTGTCCTCCTAATAAAACTTTAAAATTATTCTTCTTTACATTTTTATAGACTTGATTTTGCGCAACTATCGACAATCCGAAAAAAGGCAACTCTTGTGCTTCAAAAGTTTCTTCGAAAGCAGTAACTATTTCATCTTTAGTTTCCTCTATTGAGATATAGTTTACCTTAATTCGATTTTGAGTGGCGAACAATTCTACTAATTCCCCTTCGGAGATAGGATTAGAAGGATTACCAAAGGTAAAACCTTCAATATCAGGACTAATCGATTTGGCAATTTTTGCGATGATAGTAGAATCAACTCCTCCACTTAATGATACGGCCACTGGAACATCACTTCTTAGCCTAACTTTAACCGCATCATACATTAAATATCTGCACACTTCCATCAATTGGTCATATGATTTGCCGACATTTAACGCTAGTTTTTTCTCAACTTCTATTTTTAAATCATACCATCTATTTAAAGAAAACTTCAATCCGTCATTTAAGGATATAGTTGCTATTGTTCCTGCTTCTAAATATTTTACTGATTCATAACTAGTATTATCGCCTATGCCCTCAAATATGCCATAATGATAACCCCTCGAAAGATAGTCCATATCTAATTTCACGTTATTAGAATGAACTGAGACTGAATCAATAGATGAAGAAAAAAACACACCTCCATTAGATAAAAAAGAATAAACTAAAGGCTTAACGCCAAATCGATCACGAACTAAATTAAGCTCTCCATTTTGACTATCATAAATAGCAAAGGAAAACATTCCATTAAACCTATGCAGACAAGCTGAACCCCAATAAATCCATGAATACAATAGTACTTCCGTATCACCCTGAGTTTCGAACTGAACACCATATGATTTTAGCTCTTGACGAAGTTCTATATAATTATAAATCTCACCATTGAATACAACTAAATAGCGCTTATCACTGCTATAAAATGGTTGATTAGACGCCGATGATAAATCAATAATAGAAAGTCTAGAGTGAGCTAATGTAATTTTATACCTTTCGTAGTCTATTGATTTATAACTATAACTATCTGGTCCCCTTCGCGCAATACTTTTGTGCGCAAAAGAGTCTCGACTAAAATCAATTTTCGCAAAATCCTTTAACTCAATGGCCCCAGAAATACCGCACATTACTCTACAATTAATTTATTATATAATTTAATCAGTTTTCTCTCCTCAATATCCCAATTATACTTAGTTTTTACTAACTGATATCCATTTTCAGCCATAGATAATCTCAACTCTTTGTTATCAATTATTGTTTTTATTGCATTCGCTATCTGATTTATATCTGTTGGATTTACGCATAGACCACAATTATTAGCTTCAATTATTGATTTCCATAATTGAAAGTCCGATGCAATAATAGGCAATTTTGCTGCCATGTATTCGAACATTTTGACAGGCAGAGAATTAATAAAATTATTTGCTGGCAAAAGTGTAACCATACCTATCATAGACTCACAAATAGCCTTAGACACTCCATCCCTATCCAAATGGCCTAATTCATTAACTAATGACCATCCCTCATTAATCGATACTATTTCATTTCTGAGATTTTCGCTTTCAAACTTTCCGACTAGATTAAGTCTAACATTATCGGCTAATTCCAGTGATTTAACTACCTCTAATACTCCACGCACCTTAGTAATTCCTCCCACATAACAAATTAATCTTTTTTTCTCACTATCGGGCAAATGATTTTCAAATTCTTCCAAAATAGGATAGTTATTAATATCAACCGAATTTACACCTATTTTTAAGAATTTATCTCTAATATCAGGAGTAGCTGAGACAATAAAATCAAAAAAACGAAATACTGTAAATTCTAACAACCTAAATAAATAACTAAATAAAACTCTCACAATTAAATTCAAATACATTTTGTCCTTAATATCGCGGGGTATATCCTCGTGAGAGTCGAAAATAACCTTCCTACCACTAAGTTTCAATAAAATACCTATAGGAATAAGCTCCGGGTCATGTAGGTGATAAATATTAACTTTAAGATTTTGAGCAAGTCTGAATACATTAATCACCATTTTTGACATTCGTGATACTCTGCCACCTGCATTTCCACCAGCATCAAGTATTTGAACATTATCTTTAATTTCGTCTCCTTTACCATCCGCTACAACTAAGAAAATTTCATTTCCCTCTATTCTAGCTAATGATTTACACATTTTATGAAATATGCGAGTATCGTATCTAGGATGGGCGGAAGTTAAATGAGCAACTTTCATAAGTTTTTTTCTATGGTGTATCTATAAATTTCATTGACAAAACGATTAAATCAAATCTAATATATTAATTGATATCTATTCAAAAAAATTGATATTTGAATGTTTCATAAAGCTGTCGTACTTAATCTCATTTTAACTTATATATTTTCTCCCATTTCGCCACATTATATAGCCTCCATTTCTGATTATTGTCAAGCTTTTCGATGTTTAAGTTTTCATTTAAAATCTCTTTTAATAGATTAGAAGCCAAAATCTCGTTTCTTAAATCCTTTTCAATATATTTCATCCATTCATTGGTAGGAGCTTCAAAGCCTTTTTTATTTTTTCTCCACACGATTGATTTTGGCAATAAGGAGTCAACAGATTGCCGCAGGATAAACTTAGTCCAACCATTTTTGATCTTATGCCAAAAAGAAATTGATAAAGATAATTGCAACATTCTATAATCAAGAAATGGTAACCTGGCTTCAATAGAGTGTCGCATAGAATTTTTATCCTCATATCTTAATAAAGCTGGTAATTGAGTGCTATATATTTCTTGTTTTTGAAGATTGAAAAGATTGAAATAATTTACAGAATTCATTTTCAAATGGCTCTCATCTGCTTCAGCAATATATTTACTCTTTATGAAATTCGCTTTTTTTATAAGCAAGCATTTTCTTAGTTGAAATATAGGGAAATAGAAAGTAAATCCCAACATTTTGATAAGCGAAATTTTAGAATTTCGAATACCCTTTATAAATTCTCTTATTCCATTCAAGTTTCTTTGTTCTAGGAATATAGCTGGATAATACCTTTCATATCCTAAAAGACATTCGTCGCCGCCTTGGCCATCCAAAAGTACTACACAGTTTTTTTTACGAGATTCTTGCATAACGAAGTATTGCATATAAATTGAAAGCCCACCAAATGGCTCTTCTTGGGTGTAAATAACCTCATCTATATTTCTAATAAAATCATCTAAACTAGGTTTTACTATTGCTAAGTCTAAACTACAATGCTCCTGAACTTGAATAGCAAATTCACTTTCGTCAGTAGATTTTTCCGTTGACATAGCATGGATTGCAAAAAATGGATTTACATTTCTTTGAGAATTTAAACTAGAGGCAATTGCTGCAATTGATGAACTATCTAGCCCTCCGCTAAGACATGTTCCTACCTTTACATCAGATCTAAGTCTTAAACTTACTGCATCATACAAAGTATCTTTAAAAAGACTTAATACTTGATCATCTTTATAACCAGAGTAATTTGTTTTCTCAATATCAAAATACTTCTTAATTTGATAATCATTTGTATTTAAATCGTATACTAAATTATGAGATGGTGCTAATTTTGAAATACCTTCAAAAAAAGTATTATTCGTATGGTCAATAAAACCCCATACTAAGTAATCAAGTAGAATTGTATAATTAACTTTACGAAAATTCGTAATCTCTAAAATCTGCTTTATCTCCGATCCAAAAATAAATTGGGAATTATATCTAGCATAATAAAATGGTTTAACTCCAAATCTATCTCTACTAATAAAAAGAACATTTTTTTCTTTATCTAAAATAGAAAATGACCACATACCATTGAATCTAGAAACACAATCCTCCCCCCAGTAATCGTATGCACATAAAATTACCTCTGTATCACTATTTGTTTCGAAAGTATATTCATTTTTAATTAATTCATTTTTAATTTCGATATAATTATAGATTTCACCATTAAATATAATAGTATATTTTTCTTTATAATGCATTGGCTGATTTCCATCTATCGACAAATCAATAATCGAAAGCCGCCTATGACCGATTCCTAAGTTTTTGTATAAATATATCTGACTAGCGTCCGGACCTCTGTGATGAATGACTTCATTCATGCGTGATATTTCAGTCTCTGAGGCAGGATTCTTATTCAAATTTATTATACCTGAAATTCCACACATAATTTAAATCTTAGTTTTTGAAAAAAATTTGCTTAAAAATAATAAGAAAACGTATGTGGCAATAAAAGGAAGAATATAAAATAAAGACATATTATCAAATTCACCTTTAGGATATATGGCAAAGAAGTAAACCAATATCTGTGAGTATATCATTAAATACCATATATTATTAAATCTATTTAATAGATTATATGTATAGGCCATAAGAACACCAAAAAAAAACATTCCCAAAATTACCCCAAAAAGTCCAAAATTAAGATACATCTCACCAATACCAGTAGGAGGAATACTTCCTCCGCCAAGTAATGCACTATACCACCTATTTTTTATGACAAAACTTGTTTGATAGTCTACTGGTCTAATTGTCGAAGGTAATACGTTATACAACCATGTAAAATAGGATTTACCCATGTAAAATCCAATATCAGACTCCCAACTATCTATAATTTTCATGAGTACGGGGATATTCGGAATATTGCCCTTTTCTATCAAAAATTTAAACAAACTCTCTATCTTAAAAAATTCTGTCATTTGATCAAAAAATGATTTATTTACCATATTATTAAAAGCTAAGCTGCTTAGCGCCCGCAAGAAATACATAAATATACCTAAGCCAATGAGACTCATCAATCCCCAAATGTATAAAAAATGCTTTTTTCTTAATTTTTGGTAATGGTAGAAATATTGAATGACAAATACAGATAAAGCAAAATTTATTGTATGCAACAATCTACCCATCGAAAACTTTATAATAATAATCGATAAAAGGACAGAATAAAAGCGAAAGGTAAATTTATTTCTTTTTAAGCACAGATACAAATAAAGATAGACAGCAATAAACCCTAAATTATACATAATTGTGGTTCCAGATGACTCAAATTCATAGGTACGAATAGAAACATTGCTTAAATAATTAAAAACATTTCCTCCAGCAAAAATCCAAACATTATAGAAAAAATTTGCATAACATAATACTAGAAATAGTACAATACCAATTTTAAAAGAAAAGTCTGAAATATTTGATTCTGGTTTTATATGAATTTTAATTTTTTTTCTGAAAATAAAATATCCCAAATTCGTCATTATTAATCCAATAAGGCAGAGATAGGTTGCTTTTATAAAAAGCAAATCAATGTCCTGACTAAATGAGGTCAGTGTGATATATTCACTCTTATAAAATCCTACATTAAAGTAATAAACTATGGCTATAAACGAACCTATTGTGAAAAAATTGAAAAGTACAATAGGTTCAAAAAAAACTAAATTTCTATTTAATACAAAACCCCCTAAAATTGAAAGACCATATAAAACTATTCCACCTAATAAAATAGTATTATCGTCTAACCCCCCGATCAAAAGAAAAAGCAGAGACGATAATACAACTAATAGATAAGAAAGAATCTTCATTTTAAACTATAATTTAGTTTTATCGAATTAGCTAAATAATTTTCTTCGAAGAAAAAATTTAATTCAGCGGAGAGCTTGCTTATAATATTAGTGTCATATTCAGGCTTAAAACCCTTCTCAATTAATTTTACACATGCAGCTTTTCCAGTAAGTATTTCAATTGTATGAAGAATTTCTGGCACTGAATAGTAATTTAAATTTGTTATGTTAATGATTTGGTTTTGAAAAATTTGTTTATCTATAATATGCGTAATAAATCTAAATAGTTCTTGAATGCCGATTAAATTCTTATAAGCATTTACCCATAGGTCGAACTCGATACTATTTAAGACGTTCGATATAAATAGATTAACTAATGAATGATTATTCTGAGAGGCACCTATAATTTGTGGAATCCTGAAAATATAATGTTTGGGATAATTTTCCTTAAGGTAGTTTTCCATAGCTAACTTATGAAAATAATAAGGTTTGTTTATTTTTTCGGCATAAATCACATCACAGCTGCTGAAATAAACAATTGTTGAATTCTGATAAGGTAAAAAAGACTTTAAAAGGCCCATTTCTCTATCAAAAGAGTCCTCAGATGTAGTATTGGAATTTGAAACTCCTGATGCAAAAATCAATACATCCTTTTGTAATTCATATTTCTTAAATACTTTAGCAAGCATTCCACTACCTATCACCATAAAATAAACTTTTCCAATTTTTCAATATTGTCGACGCATCTAAGTCTTTAAGCATTTTCTGCTTATTAGATTCTGCCTCACTCTCAGATAAGTAAATAAAGTCTGAAAATGAAGAATTTTGAATCTCGTCAGTATCAAAAATATGTACTCCCATTTCTCTGTAATAATTATAAGGCGTAGTAATAGATTGGATGTATACTTTTTTATAAATACACAAAAGCAAATTAATATTACCTAAACCCTGCTGATGATAATGATTAAATACGCAAATATCTATATTTTTTAGAAAATCAAAGTACTCATCTTTGGACATATAGTCGTCTATAAATGTAATTTTATCTTTAAACAGACTTCTCCCTTTTGATTTAACTTCATTAATATACTGTAATCCACCACCATATGATAATATAACATATATGTGTATGTCTGAGTTTGAAAATTTTGAAAGTATTTCAAAGATTTCTAAGTGATTATTATTTGGGTCAGCTGAATTACCAGCTAATATTTTAGTAAATTTCCCACTAGGTTTTATTGGCTCAAATTTTTGAACAAAATTTAAGTCAATAGTTCCTGGGTACCAGGACTTTACATATTGTGCTGAGTGGTTATAAACTTTTTTACTTACTATAAAATCACCAAAAATATAGGAAGAAATATATCTTAGTCTTCGAATAAATACTTTTCGAATAGATTCAATAAATCTGTAATGTATACTATCATTGCATATTTTGTAGAAATAAAGATCGCCTCCCCAGATAACCCAAATAATTTTATCAAATGCTTTATGGTAACAAAACAGTATAAACAACATCAACTTAATATTATTAAGCTGATGAATAACTATTCTACTGGAATTTTTTATTTTTTTATATCCTAATATAAGATCTAAAGCAGATTTTGACAACTGACAATTAGACTGATTTATGTAGAATTCATTAAAACTACTTTCCTTTCCTCCGTAAATTACAAAAAAATGACCTCTTGGGTCAAAATTATTATTAATAAACTCGATAAAATTACGAGTATAGATTGAGTCTGAAATAAAATGTATTATCATAGTTCGTCTGCGTATAATTTAAATTTCATTAAGTTTATTAGCAATAGTCGACATGCAGAAAGACTTTGATAGTATTTTAATTAAATTATGTACTAATTAGTTAATAGCGCTCGATACCAGATTAAGACTAAAATAAGCAATAAGCTAGACATAATCATATAAATCAGTAGAACATGAGTTATAGCCAATCCTAAAAATCCTGCACCGATTGCAAATGGAAGAATTTTAATTAATGAATATATAATTTCAATTTTAAGTGCTGTCTTTTGTTGATTAAAAATAATTGGGATATTTGCAAATGAGGATACGATAAAATTTAGAATTATCCATAAAGAAAGTATACAAATAAATTTCCCTGAAACTGCCCATTGATTGCCAAAAAAGAAACTAAAAATAGATTCAGCAAATAGTAAACAAGGGAAAAGTAAAATTGAAAACAAAATAAGTTTTTTCAATACATTATAAAATTTTAAACTTAAGGCTTCTTTATTATTTATATTTTCAGAAAACTCTTGACTAATTACATTATAGATAGCAGCAGAAATCAATGCCAATGGAGCTTGTATATATTTAAGACCAAAGGTAAAACTACCTAAGACCGATTGATCATAATAAATCGGAATTAAGAGAATTGGAATACTAGTGGATAGAGTATTTAAAAATGTATGCGGAAGGGTATACTTGGGGAAATCTATATATCGTAACAATGTCAACCGAATCCGTAATGAACTAATTTTTGAAAATACCTTTTTAATTGTCTTATATTCATTTATCCAAACAAACAGAAATGAAACTAAATAACTCAAAATAAATCCATAAATTAAATTATATGATTTGAAAGTTTTAATATAGCCCAGCAAATTATATCCAGATTCGATACTTGATTTAGTTATTCTTTGATAAGACATTTTTTTATATTGCTTTTCTCTATTATAAAATCTATCATAAATATTTACCATAGATAAAAGAAAGACAGCAAAAGGTAATGTAAGAAATATTAACTCATAATGAAAGATAAAATAACCAAGTATAGTAATTGCTAAAATTAAGCTTGATGCAAATACACTTAATAATATTGAAGTTAGCAAAAGTTGATCGGCTATTTTAGTATTAGAGGGGAGAATAATTGCCATCTCATATTTTAATGTTACAATTATTGAAAGCAACCCCACTAAACTTATAAAAAATGAATAGAAGCCAAAATCAGCAGGACTATATAGTCTAGATATTATTGGTGCTACTATAAATGGTATGATTTGAGAGATAGTGCTCCCAGAAAATAAGGCTATAAAATTTCTGCTAAATTCAGTTTTCATTCTTCATTAAGCTCAGGCAGCCATAAAATTAAATTCCCGAATGTAAAGATAAAGACTCCAAATGCTCTATTGAGATAATCTTCAAAGAGGCAATTTAGAATAATCAAGACAATAAACAAGCCTCCCCATAAATTATCTTGCAGGTAGTATCTATAAATAAGATATAAAAACATAAACATAAACGATACTAAAACAACTATACCACCTGAAAATAAATAAAACAAGAATTGTGAATGTGGACTATTTAAATATGAAGGTACATTGAATTTGTATAAATGTGGCGACGATATCATAATTGAGTCTATAAGAGGATATACATTGTTAATTCCTACACCAGAAACAATATGATTCTTTATAGTTGGTAAAACTCTATTATACAAGGTTATTCGCTCCTCATCTATACATTCAGTTACAAAACTCATTGGATTTTCAACAAAAGTTGACACATCAATAAATCTCTCAAATTGGATAAAACACAAAATAAGCATTATTCCAAAGAACAAGAGTAGCAATTTTTTCTTCAAAATTTTACTTAGCAAAAAAAAGATAGTCAACATTAGGAGTAGTAGAAGGAAAATAATATTTAACTTAGAACCCAGATAAAAAATACTTAAACAGAAAAATAAAATAATGATTAAGTAAAAAAACTTTTTTTCTTTAACACCGCAGTAAAGTTTCCCTAAAAAAAGTATGTTCAAGTTTATCAAGGAAGATATATAAGCATGGTGGGTATTAAGTTCTATGAACATATTTTTTTTATAATAGCCCCAAGAAGCTAAACTATTGATGTACTCAAACGAATTAGTAATTAAAAAAGAATTAAAATTTATTCCATTGAAATTCTTAAAGTCGATAGAAGTTTTATAAAAAATATATGCTTGCTCAACTCCATACTTTAAATATAAATATAAAATAATGAGATAGAATATTACAGATGTGGTCAATGCCCAAACTATATATTTAAAATTAGCTGCGTTATTTTTATGACAAAAAATCATAAAAAAAGGAGCAATCGCTAATAGAACACTTGATTGAACTATCGTTAAATTAAGTGTATGTTCAGTTTCGTAGAAGAATGTAAGAAGATTAAGTAAGTAAAATATTGTAAGAATCAGGTATGAGCGCCAATTATAAATCAATGAAAGCCTATGACTTAACTGCAATCTAACATCATATAAACGTTGCAATAGAAAAATAGCAAAACTAATTGCTTGCAGTGCATTTGGTAAAATTGGGAAAATTGAAATAAATGTAGTAGGTAGGGAATTAATATAATTCTTAACCTTAATTATTTTTCCGAATCCCATGTACAATTTCTATTGCTTTTTTACTCACAGATATTCGAAATCCATTACCTGCTAAAATCTCCTTATAACTATCTGTATGTAATTCTGTAAATCCATCAGAAAACTCAATCTCCTCCCCTTCCATACTTAGAGTACGATAGGTACGCTTTCCTGCTAACTTGACCTCATCTGGTATTTGATTGTAATCTATACTTAAAAACCAATTGATACGAGCCTTCTCAAGATGTAAAAATCCTGCGGCAGTATCATTATCGTGTCTAGTGACTTTATTTTCTACAATATCCCCAAATACCCATGTGAGCATATCAAAGAAATGTACTCCAATATTAGTAGCAATTCCACCTGATTTATCTAGTTCTCCTTTCCAGCTATGGTGATACCATTTGCCTCTAGAAGTGATATATTTTAGATCAATATCATAGACCTTGCCTGCAGGAGAATTGTCTATTCTATGTTTTAGAGCTACTATGTTAGGATGCAACCTCAGCTGTAGTATAGTATATGCATGCTTTGCCGTTTCTTTCTCAATATCCACCAAGGCATCTACATTCCAAGGATTTAGCACCAATGGCTTTTCACAAATGACATCACAACCACTCTTGAGAGCAAATCGAATATGAGCATCATGCAGATAATTAGGACTACAAATACTAATAATATCTATCGGATTACCCTCCCTTCTCAACTTATCAATATGACGATCGAATCGCTCAAACTCTGTGAAAAAATCAGCGTCTGGAAAATGACTATCCATAATACCTACTCCATCATAAGGGTCGAATGCACATACTAAGGTATTACCTGTGTCCTTAATGGCTTTCATATGTCTAGGTGCAATATAGCCCGCTGCTCCAATCAATGCAAATCTTTTCATTCGTCTTTTATTATTTTAAAGTCTTATATCATATTGTCCTACAGGTAAAATCCCTTTTATATCATAAATTACAGATTGCTCTTTTTTGTATCCCGACAAGTCTAGCGCAATAAACTCTGTGTGCGCTACTGCTAAAATAAGTCCATCATATTTTTTACTAGGCATATCATTGTTTATCTCTAGATCATACTCATGTTTTACTTCGCCTTTATCAGCATGTGGATCATAAATATCTACAGATACCCCAAAAGATTCTAACGATCGAACTACGCTTTCTACCTTAGTATTTCTGACATCGGGGCAGTTCTCCTTGAACGTAAATCCTAAAACTAAGACATTAGAATTTTGCACATCAATTTTTCGCTTGACCATCTGCTTCACTAACTGAGATGCAACAAATTCTCCCATGGAATCATTCATCTTCCTCCCTGCAAGTATGATTTCTGGAAAATAACCGTGCGCTTGTGCTTTTTGAGCTAGATAATAAGGATCCACTCCTATACAGTGACCTCCAACCAATCCTGGCTTAAATGGAAGGAAATTCCACTTTGTGCTGGCCGCTTTTAAAACCTCATGCGTATCGATACTCAAAACATTGAATATTTTGGATAATTCATTAACAAATGCTATGTTTATATCTCTTTGTGAGTTTTCAATGACTTTGGCGGCCTCTGCCACTCTTATGCTCGACGCCAAATAGGTTCCAGCGATAATGACGGATGAATACAAATCATCTACTTTTTTAGCTATTTCCGGTGTAGAACCAGATGTTACTTTTAGAATTTTTTCTACAGTATGTTCTTTGTCTCCCGGGTTTATCCTCTCTGGAGAATATCCTGCATAAAAATCAGAATTAAATTTAAGACCGCTAACTCTTTCTAGGACGGGAATGCACTCTTCTTCCGTTACACCAGGATAAACTGTTGATTCATAGACTACAATATCTCCTTTTTTTAGCACTTTACCGACAGTTTCACTGGCTTTATAGAGAGGCGTCAGGTCAGGATTATTATTCTTATCAACTGGTGTAGGAACTGTTATTATATAAATATCTGCTGATTTCAATACCTCGATATCGTTCGTAATATACAGTCCTGGTTCACTAGCTCGCATATTATCAATCAGAACGGACTTCAATAAATCAGTTGATATTTCATGGGTTACATCAACGCCATTATTTAACTCAGCAATTCTCTGCGTATTAATATCAAAACCGATTACTTTGTATTTAGTGGCAAACAGTCGTGCTAATGGTAATCCTACATATCCTAAACCGATAACTGCGATGGTATTCATTGACTTATTTCTTATAATGATGCAAAAATAGTAAAAAAAAGGTAACCCTCAACTTTAATTGACCCCTAAAACCTATACCCAACCATGGAAAGAAATCAGATTTAATGGTTCACTGCATATACCTTTAAATTCTGTGGTAGATACTTTGAAATAAAAAACTATAAATTTGTGGTTTAAATTTTTGTATTGAAAAAATTATACACTTTCCATTCTTCTCGTTTCTTGATATTAGGATTCGAGATATTCGTTACTGTATTCTCTTCAATACTCGCTTCAATTATTTTTATCCAAAAAATAATTGATATTCAAGTTCACATAGTTTATGCCATTTTATTAGTTACGATTCTCAATAGCATTGGATTTGTTATATTCAAAACACATATTACCGTTTTAAGATATACCTCATACCGTGATATTTTTAAGGTTTTTATTTCCCTAACATGTACATACTTTGTAATTATATCTCTAAGTAATCTTCTCAAAAGCCAATATCCCAGTATCTTTCTGAGTAACTTCATTTTGATTTTCTCTTATTTCTTCAATTTATTTTTTATTGTACTCTACAGATTGGTCGTCAGGTACATAATATCCATCAATGTTTTAAATTCTGAAACCCGTCCTGAAAAAAGAATTGCGCTTATAGGAACTGACTACCAATCCATAATAACGAAGCACTATTTAGACTACGAGAGGGCTCAGTTTAAATATAAAATTGTCGCTTATTTCACTAAAGATACAAGTCTAGTAAATAAAACGATAGAGGGGTCTCCAGTATATCACATTCAAACATTGGCAACGATGCTTGATGTCATAAATATTGACACCCTTATTTTGGTAGCAGAAAAAGGATATGGATTATACACTAAGTCTGCGCAGGAAATATGTGAAGTAAAAGGAATTCATTTTATAGAAAGCCAGCGGCTTAAGAATTGGCTTTCAATCAATGAAAAAAGTCAGATACAATCTAAACAATTAAATATAGAGCAACTACTGCAAAGACCACCTATACAGCTAGATATAAATAAGATTAAAACAGAAATCGCCAATAAAACAATTCTGATTTCAGGAGCAGCAGGGTCCATAGGAGCAGAGTTATGCAGGCAAATAATCAAATATAATCCTAAAAAAATTATACTCATAGACCAGGCTGAATCCCCCCTATTTGACATAGAAAATGAGCTAAAATCTAAATTTAATAGTATTCAGTCATATATAGCAGACATATCTGACAAGGAGCGAATCGTAGGTATTTTCAATCAAGAATCACCCAATATAGTTTTCCATGCTGCTGCCTATAAGCATGTACCGCTTATGGAATTGCACCCTTATGAAGCTATCAAAACAAACTTCAATGGTACGCGAATTATGGCAGATAACGCCATACTTGCGAACTGTGAAAAATTTATTTTTGTATCCACTGACAAAGCAGTAAACCCTACCAATGTAATGGGTGCCACCAAAAGGGCAGCTGAACTCTACGTTCAGTGTCTGAATCATCGTTCTGACCATATAACTAAATTCATAACCACTCGTTTTGGGAATGTATTAGGAAGTAATGGCTCTGTCATACCTGTTTTTAAAAACCAAATAGAGTCTGGTGGTCCAATAAAAGTAACTCACCCGGATATAACTCGATTTTTCATGACAATACCCGAAGCATGTCAGCTAGTACTAGAAGCCGGAAGCTATGGCAATGGTGGTGAAATTTATGTTTTTGACATGGGAGAAGCTGTTAAAATCGTAGATTTAGCTAAAAACATGATTCGTCTATACGGTCTAGAAGAAGGAAAAGATATAAGTATAGAATATATAGGCCTGCGACCAGGTGAAAAACTTTATGAGGAACTTCTAGCTAATGAAGAGAATACGATGCCTACTCATCATTCTAAAATACTCATCGGAAAAAATGTTCAACATAATTTCGAAGATATAATAGGAAAAGTAAGTAACATTATCCATTGCTTTGAGGAAAATAGGAGTCCAAAAGATTTAGTTCAATCCTTAAAAAATCTTATCCCCGAATACATAAGTAATAATTCTGAGTTTTCAATCTTAGACAAGCAATGAACCAAAAAATAAATATTCATTTAAGTAAATTGCTATTTGATCTTCTAGCTATTAATATAGCTCTAGGATTGACCAACCTAGTCGTTTTCTATACATTTTGGGTGGATGGTTGGTCGTATCCCTCACTTTTTATTGTTATAAATCTAGCTGTGATTATCAGCTATGCTCTGAGCCAGCAACATCTTCTAAATCCATCCTTTCAGTTTTCAGACATAATAAAGATTACCTTAAAACATGCTCTTATCATTTTTACCATTACTACTTTGTATTGGTTAATAGCACTCAATAAAAAATATTATCTAGTTCATTTAGTTATGTTTTTTACTCTTGGTATTTTATTCCTTCTCATTTTTCGTAGCCTCTGGGTAGCAATTTTCTCCAGAGTCTTGAGTAGGTTATACATGAGAAAAAATGTAATGATAATATCACCTCGCCATGAGAGTGTTTCCTGCATATTAAACCAACAAAAGTGGTTAAATTATTCAATTGAATACGGTATTGAAAAAATTTATTTCGAAGATTTGAGTCTTTACGTGACACAATATAATCTAGATCTTATACTTATAGATATGCTTTCTGTAACAGAACCTTTTGGAGAGTTGAAAATCAAACTAAAATCTATGAATACTAATTTTTTGTTTTTAAATCCCGTCAAAACTGATAATCTAAAATTAAAGAAAGTTATTTCTTATATCCACCTTTATGGTTAAGGATACTTTCCCACCACCGACTCACTATTCTCGGCATTGCAATCGTTTTCAAGTCTTCCATCTCAAAGAAATTCACCTTATCTAGACTCGTTTTTACGACTTTTATAATCGCCATTTTCATAAAAATTTTTTGATGACTAAGCACTTGTGACAGCGTTTCGGACCAAATTGCTTTAGAAATATTAATACTTTTCTCGGCCCAAAATTTATTGTCTATTTCCGCTCCTTCCTGCACCATGCCTTGATATAATCCTTTCCAAATATCATTTTCTATTCGCTTTTCTAAATAAATTCTTCCTTTATATTCTACAAAAAGACAATAAAAAAAGCGTTTTTTCAAGTCCGGACGTATCTTTTTAGGTGGGAAATTTAATATTTTGTCTCTTTGATAAGCATAGCAGTTATGGCTAAATGAGCAATTTAGACAGATAGGATTCTGAGGTTTACAAACTCTTGAACCCATGTCCATCATAGCCTGATTAAAAATGGCAGACTTTCCTATAAGCAATAGCTGATTAGCAAGGTCATGAAAATATCTCTTATCAGTAGAGGATTGAATGGTTCTTTCTATTCCGAATATTCGTGATAATACCCTATGTACATTCCCATCTAGCACAGCCACGTCCTCATTAAAACTGAAACTTGCTATGGCAGCGGCAGTGTATTCGCCTACACCTTTGAGTCGGAGTAATTCTATATAAGAACTAGGAAATTTCCCCTTAAGTTCATTGACTATATATTTGGCAGTAAATTGAAGATTTCGAGCTCTACTATAATAGCCCAAACCTTTCCATACAGCGAATAAGTCGTCTTCTCTTGCTATTGCTAAGTCCTCAATAGTAGGAAATTTGGTAATCAACCGCTCGAAGTAGGGCAAACCCTGCTCCATTCTAGTCTGCTGCATGACGACCTCAAATACCCAGATTTTATATGGATTTTTATCAATTATCCATGGTTTTGTTTCATTCGATTGTGAGTAAAACTCTAAGAGACTCCTTTGGAATGAGACAATAGAACTCTTACTTAAAGCTTTATTCTTCACATTTATCTAATAAATCATCCCGCATAAAGCAATATATTAAGCCTACAATCAGCGGAGAAATAATTAGTCCAAATATCCATAATGGTTTTTTCTTGATAGGAAAAGTCAACATATCATACAATAAAATGACACATAAAATTAGAGTGGTCAGCAAAGCTATTACAAGCATTTCATCAGCCCAAGGCCAGTGCATAAGTTTAAATAAAGCACCCAATAAACCAATAGTAATACTGAAAACAAAAACTGATACAAGATAAAACTTAAAATGAAATAAATTATTCATAGATACTATTTTATAGAAATTTTAAAACTTAGCTACTATTGGAATCCTTCTCCCAAAACCAAATGCTTTGGAACTTACACGAATAATAGGTGGAGTCTGAAATCGTTTAAACTCATTGCGATTGACCATATTGAAAACTCGCTCAACGAGAGCATCGTCAAATCCCTGCGCTATGATTTCTTTTTGCCCTTTTTCTTTATTTATATATTCATAAAGTATGGCATCGAGAATTTCATAAGGTGGCAGTGAATCCTGGTCTTTCTGACCAGGTCTTAACTCTGCACTAGGTGGTTTGGAAATAGTATGCTGGGGTATAATATCTAGCCCTTTTTCTTTTTGCGCTCGTTTATTGATAAACTCACACATGCCATAAACTTCTGTTTTATAAACATCGCCTAGCACAGCTAATGCTCCACACATATCTCCATATAAAGTACCATAACCCACAGCCACCTCTGATTTATTGGAAGTGTTGAGTAGTAGATTGCCAAATTTATTTGAAACTGCCATTAAGAGCAAACCTCTGATTCTAGCTTGAATATTTTCTTCTGTAACATCTTCTTTTTTTCCTTCAAATATTGGCTGAAGTGAATCTAGAATAGCTTCATAATTTTCCCGAATAGGAATAATCTGATAAGGACTACCTAGATTTTCACATATCTGAAGGGCATCATCAATAGAGTGCTGACTAGAATGCTGACTAGGCATCAAAATGCTGAGCACATTTTCTGGACCTAAAGCCTCCGAAGCTAGAGCCAAAGTTAATGCAGAATCTATACCCCCAGAAAGCCCTAATATGGCTTTACTAAGCTTAAGTTTTTGAAAATAATCTCGAATACCAAGAACCAAAGCATGGTACTTGCGTTCCACTTTAGAACTATTAGGTTGAATTTGAATAATTTTATCTAGGAGATTTATATCCACAACACCAAAGTCTTCTTGAAAATAGTTTAATTCATAAACAATTTCACCTTGACTATTGCATACCATAGACCCTCCATCAAAAACTAGTTCAGTCTGCGCTCCTACTGAACTGACATAGACCATAGGAATTTTGTAAGAACTGCAATTGGCAATAACTACCTTCTTTCGTTCTTCACTATGACTATAAGAAAAAGGAGATGCTGAGAGATTAATTATTAAATCTGGTTTTTGCTTGGAGAGCTCCTCCATTGGGCTTTTTTGATAAAGCGGATTCGAAGTATTGATATACCATATATCTTCGCAGATAGTCACTGCCAGCCTTTTTCCTAAAAAATCTAAACACTGGAATACTCTATTGGGTTCGAAATATCGATACTCATCAAAAATATCATAGGTAGGCAGTAAAGTCTTATCAGTAATATGCTTTATTTCTCCGAGATGAAGAAGAAAAGCAGAATTATAGTAATCTTTGCCCTCTTTGGTTGGATTTTTCCTAGGTGCTCCTATGAATATACCGAGATGCTGACTGTAAGGCATAAGATCCTCAAAGCATTTATCTAGTTTTGAGTAATAATCATCAAAATAAAAAAAATCGGTGGGAGGATAACCCGTTAGACATAACTCAGAAAAAACAATCAAATCTGCCTGCTCTTCTATAGCTCGAAGGATATCTCGGATAATTTTGCGGGTATTAAATTCAAAATCTCCAAGAATGTAATTTTGTTGTGAGAGTGCTATATTCATACCTTATTCTTACCTAATGATAACCATTTTCCCCCAACCATCTTTATAGTACTGTCCTAAATTTTTATTAGTTTTATTAATAGTATTAAAGTCCTTTTCATCCATCATCGGTATATCCTCACCATTATTTTTCACCGTTACTTTAAATAGATAAACTCCGTTAGCCAGTATATCACCATATTGATCTTTCCCATCCCATGCATATTGAGTCCTATTCAATCCTAGTTTGAGAGGTCCGAGGTCTTCTTTAAAAATTTCTTTCACTACTTGCCCTCTAACATTGATGATTTGAATTTTAATAAAATCGGGAATCCTAGCACCACTAAGGGTAAAGACAAACTGGGTAGAGGTAGTAAATGGATTTGGATAATTAATTACATGCGAAATCTGATTTTTGGTAATTACCTTAAAAGAAATCTTGTAATTAAAACTTCCGTTTGGACTACTTGAGTTCCCTGCTTGGTCTCTATCCTTGACTATAAGCTGGTAGGTGCCATCTGTCAATGTAGGTTTATAATTAATCTCAGCCATATTTTTAGTCCCTGCAGTGGCTAGAGTATATTGAACTCCAGGTTGAGAGAAATAGATAGGCCTTACACTGCCGTCTGGATGGCGAAGAGATAGGTTAATAAGCGCAGTATCATTGAGCAGTAAGTATTTATTTTCATCCTTGAGTGCAATACGAATCTGAGGATTGCTAGACACTAGTTCATTATTGATAATATGAACTCCATCAAAGGTTACATCAAGTAAAGGATTTTCAACATCTGATTTAACAAAAAAGTTGGATTTACTAAAGTTATTAACATCGTATTTTTCTTTCTGATAGCCAGTTTTATTTGGATTAATTTCATAAGATACGGAATTGACACCTTCAAAATAGTCAGACATATTCACTTCTCGCTGTACAAGTAGAAATGAATTACCTGCTATTGGTGCAGTCTTACCCTGTAATACTTTGGATTGAGTACCTTGGCTAATCGTGATAATATAAGTTACCGAATCAAAACTATTTGAATTCAATGTTTCTACGCCAAAGTTTAATACCATTTTTTCACCGTTTTCTATCGTATCTCGCATTTTGGGCACTATACTTGATAAGTTATTCATTGCTATTTCTCCTATATCCTCATAAAATACTCTCCAATACTTTAACTGAGTAGGAGTTCTATCTATTTCATCTTTACTATTAAGCTTTAATTGTAATTGAATGTATGTATTTGGGTCTATCCATTCTAGTGAGGTATCTAGTGAAGATTTTTGGAAGGTCTTGAGCAACTCTCTTTGTTTATTGGCTCTGATACCATATAGATCTACTAAATTGATATCATTATTGTTAGATTCTGCTGCCTCTAGGCGGTAATTAAGTGTATGCCACCGGCGTGCTGGACCCGCATTGACAGATTCTTTGTATCCCTCTTTCCAGCTGCCATTGATAAACATATCGCCAGTTGTAAAGTTCGTATAATTAGTCCCAAGTTTCTGATATACTGGAAAAATAGGAGTATTCTTTCTGTAACCGAATATAAATGGAGCGACTACCACACTGTCTATTAACTGCTGTAAGCCAGAAAATCCTGCATTGAAAAAATAATTTTTCAAATCATTACTCCAAAATTTATAAGTTGGTCTTTTATTAGAATAAAAAATGAGATAATCACCATCGGGAACTTGATTTATAAAATTCAACATAACTGTGGACCAAGGGGTGTTGGGCAAGGGGTGGTTAGCTGGGGTCAAACCTGTATCTTGGAATACAAAGCCCTCACGCGGAATGCCGGTATAACCAAACTGAATAGAGCCATAACTTCCCCATACACGACTACCATAATTTGAATCCATACTCTGCCGAGCTACACCTGTTTTACCATCTATCCATATCACAAAAACACCATTGGTCATTCTACCCGCTTCGCGCAATACCGCCTGCCTAGCATTATTCAGATACCACTCTGTATCGTATACATTATTACTTCCATTTATCTTAAAAGAGATACTCTTAATATCATTGACAAATTGAAATCTTCTAGTGCCGGTATATACTATATTTTTATAGGTGTTTTTGAGAAATTGATAATAGTGAGACTGATTCCAACCACTGAGTGGTTGATTGGGTATGTAAATGAATGATGAAGCATTCCATCGATAACCTTGACCGGGAGTAGAATCTTTACTTACTCGCCAATAATATACACTTGAATCTTTAAAAACCTTGGAAGGCAGCCAGCTAAATATACTTTCGGCACTGAGTTCAGTCTTATACGTTTTTAGTTCAGGACTATTAAACTCTTCGCTAGTATCTAGCTGAAATACATAACTTCTGCTTGGTCTATTGAGCATGGTAGACATAGCGATAAGTTTAGCGGTATTATTTGACACAATAGAAAAATCGTATGGAAATATAGGAATTATATCATCGTTTTCTATTAACAAATTGCCAAGATTCTTTATCTCATTATTCGCTTCTGATATTTCTGATATACTTTCATCAGCGTCTATTTTTATATTAAAAGTATTAATGCCTAATCCAAAATTTTGATCCCGAATTGGTAAATTAAAAATAAATGTATCTTTAAAATTAGAGGCAGGCACAGACTTTTCATATATAGCTGAATTGCCATTATTCCATCGCTCCACTTTAATTTTGATATTAGCTTGAATTGCTTTCCCAAGATTTTGAATAATAATTTTAATAGGAAATGAATCAAGAGTAGTATTCAAATTGGTGCTAGGAAATAAGACAGAACTAGCTCCTATATAGTAATCTGGTTTAGCATACTGGGTTAGAGGTACTGAAGGATCGCCATTGAGATTAAACTCCATAAATGTAGCATTCAGATAGTTCATATTGCCATTGCTAAGCAAGGATTGGCTTGCATTCTTAGCTACTTGACCTAGGGTTGTGTTATAGCTATTTTTCGACATTTCTTTGAAAAATGCGTCTCCATATTGGTATAATGCAGCATCTAATGCAGTGTTGGTAGTAGCTAAAAAGCCAATAGCTCCTTTGTCTTTTAAATTAATAAAACTTTCTGAATAGGATAATCCTCCGCCATAGAAAAAGCCAGAATTACAACCATTGGCCAGAAAAATTGGATACTTACCTTTATTGGTAAATGTAGTAGGCTCTCCTATGCCTACATCGAATATAGTCGCAGATGAATGACCAAAAAAGGTAATCAACCCCACCCCTTTATTGATTCGATTGGTCAAATCCACCGAAGTAACATCTTCGGAAATATCAGGTCCATTTTTGAATACAGAAAATGTACGCGCACCATAAAAACTATCCTCAGCTATTTTTTCATAAGATTGCAGATTGGCTCTATAGTCTGCCTGCTGTGCAGCTCCTGTGCCACCGCCAAGATTTATAAGCCATTTCATATATTCTTTCTTATCAGGCCTTTGATCGGCCTCAGAGGTGGCATAATACTCTAAGTTATACTCTTTTAGTTTTTCTAAATAATTTCTTACCGTTTGTCCGTTGGTCACTGCTAGTCGACCTAGTCCCATAAATTGTATATCCGAACCATCCATTGTAGCATAGTGATAATCGGAGGATGCATGCCCAAAGGAAGGTATAAAATTATTATTAAAATTAGCCCCTACAGAGGAAAATAAGCTTGTGACTGTAAATCCTTTTCCTACCAATAGAGCATGCTGTGCTTTAACTCCTGGCCATGTTTGCGACCATTGTAGAAATTTACGTATAGCTATAGGATGCTTGGGCTGACCATAACCAAAAAACTCTTGTAACTCATCCATATAAGCTACTACTACCTGAAAGCCCCCCCCCGCAACGGACTCTTTGTATGCTTTATATTCTGATATAACATCAGCTCCACTAGAGTCAAGCTGCATAGCTCTATTGGCTATCAATAAGAAGTTGCCGCGCTGTGTTAATAAATTTCCAAAATTATATTTGCTGGTGTAAGGTATGGCTAGTATCGCAGAGATAGGCGTTATAGCCAGCAGACTCTTATCATTTTGAATATTAACTAAAAAGCGATGGTGGGCAGCTGGTTGATGAGTTGTTCTGGTATTATTGGCTAAATCATGCAAGACTATTTCATTTGTAGAATTATAATTTGTCAATTGAAATCGGACAGAACCTGCCGAAACAGGAAGAGAAAAGCTATATTGGTTTAGACTATTAAAATTAAAATTACGAGGATAGAATAACGAGGCAAAGCCAAGGCAGTAGCCATGATTATTTGCTATGAGAGGGGTTATAGACAAAGAAGTACTAGCCGAATTAATAGAACTCGCATCTAGGTCTTTTTCAAAATTAATCAGCGTACTTCCGTTCGCCGACTGAGTACCAACTGTTATGCCATTTATTCGAAACTCTAAATTATGCGATAGCTCATTACGACCAAATAATCTCACTTTCAGCTTGGCATTCACGCCTGCTATACTAACGAAATTGGGAGTAGATATAGATAGACTAGTATATGCATTCGTTCCCCAACCTTCACCGTCATCAAAAGACGGTCTGAATGAAAACTGTGTAGCTGAGTAATACCAGCGTCTACCATCACTATATACTACTTTATAATTATTGATAACATTAGCGATACAGTAATCTAAATAAGGATTTGAAATACTAGCTGTATCATTGCTATAGTCTGTCATGCGAGCATTAGTGCCAGATCGAAGGGTTATATAGTAATAATTCGTATCTTTAAACAAACTAGTAAAAGGATTCAATACATGATTAGAATCTGAATACAAACGTTTATCTATTTCAGCATCTAGACGTTTTCCATAAAACTCAATAAAATCTGAAGCGACAGGAATACCAGTCCATGAAATGAATATTGGTATTTGCTTACCATTATTGTAGATGCATATATCTAATCCACTCGCACTTGCTATTTCAGGACAATTTACCTGTAGGTAAGAATACGGAATACGATAAATACCTGTGGTGATAATTGGAAATTTATAATGCGGCTTTACTGGATCTATCCATTCATGTCCATATGGTGCTTGACTCTGTAGAAAGTAGCTTATTAGTAAAAAAACTAGTAGTAAAAAAAATTTCATAGACTCAATCTAGCTTTACGGGCACATTATCATTACTATTTGGATTACCAATATCTATCGGAGTGGTCTCAGGAGATACATTTGGCTTGCTATACTTATCCTTTTTATTAAAGCGATAGGCTAGGGAAAAAACGTGCGAATATAGCCCTACTCCTGAATTGGCCACATTATTATAACTATAATCAATATCGAATTGATTTAGTCTAAACCCTGCCCCTAAAGACGGCATAAAACTCATATACTCTTCGCCTAAGCTGTTTGTTGCCTTGGTAAAATTGCTTAAGCCGAATCGAATGAAAGCTATATGGTAAATATCCAACTCCCCCCCCATAGTTATATCTATACTTACCGGACCTGCGAGTAAGACGTTTCTTTTATCCGTATAAAGTGACACCTTACCTACAGGCGAGAACTGCAGGTTTTTACCTTTCCCAAATAAAAAATTATACTGACCTCCGAAATGTATAGAAGGCAAGGTAATTTCACTCGAAGAACTTGGTATTTCATTACCTGTAGCTGCAAATACTTTTTTCGTAGTATCATCAAATGAGAAATTCCAACTAGAAAAAGTGGTTGTAATATCCTGAAGGAAAATACCTAATCGATATTTATCCGTGGTATACTGAATGCCTGCATCTATACCAAAACCCCACGCACCTGCAAATGAGCCATAATCGCGTTTGATAATCTTAGCATTACCTCCATAGGATAGTCCTTGAGTATCCCTCATTCTTCCTCCGAAACTGAGAAAAAGCGCCATATCTGAAATAGAAAAGGAGGTAATTTTATCATAATTAATACTTCCATCTGGATTATAGAGCTGAATAGTATTAGGAATATTGTCTATACCGAAACGTATGAGACTTACACCTATATTTTTTTTATATTTAAGAGGGAAAATGACTCCTGCATAGTCGAAATTGGCTATACCAGCAAAGTAGGAATTGTGCATGGCAGATACCGCTACTCTGTCAAAAGCTCCTACGCCCGCTGGATTATAAAAAACCGTAGCTGGGTCAGATTCCGAGGATGTCAATGCACCACCAGTTCCTAGATACTTTCCTCCCACTCCTATTTTCAGAAACTCATTGGAATATTTTCTTACTTGAGAATAAGACACCTGAAAATATAATAGACTTAGGCAAATTAAAAAATTTCTCACGCTATGACTCTATATTGTTTTACACTATCAAATAACATATCAAAATCTATTTTCTGTTTTTGTACCTTTATGATATTTGCAAATTCATTTACTATACTATCGTTCAAGTCCCATTGACTAATTTTTCCAGTGACCATATGCAGCGATTTGACTAAATTAGATTCCATGGAATAGAAGCCTAAAAATCTCCTAGCCAAAAAACACTCTAATGAATACAAATATAGCCCAATTTCTTCATTCTCTCCTACAATATTTCTTAGGAAATTGCTCAGAATAGTTATATCAATCTTAGCTAAGTTGTCATTTATTTCTAGCACATGGGTCGGATGTCGATCCAATATCATGTTATCTAAAATCAACTCGTATAATACATGTGAAATGAGAAACTTTCTTTTCAATAAAATTAGGGAGTCACTCAAATTCATAGCCTCTTCTATCTGCTGCATGCCTAATTTAAAAAAAGATAAGTCATGAAAGTAAGCATCATCTTGATAATGCTGGATAATTCCTCTCCAAAGCATTAGTTCGAGAGTATTCAAGGAAGTTGGAACATATGATCGAAAATAGCGGTTATATAAAAACGAAAAGTTTTTCAATATATCGGGCAGAAATACCCCCAGTGTATAGTAAGGATTTTTCTCCTTAAGACATAATAATGGGATATATAATTCACAAGCTAGATTATAATATGAACTATAATGAGCATTTGGTCCAAAAATTTCCGCCTGGACATAAATGGTTAATATCAAAATTAACCTCAACAAGCTTGACCTCCTTAAGAAAATCTAATGCTATTTTCAACTTAGGATAAGGCACATCTGGCAGATAATTCCAGTCAGTATCTTGTATACACTGTTTCATATCGATTACAGAAAACTCGAGGTAGGTGGAAATATAGTCAATAGAGTCTAATGTTATCTGCTTTAACTTATAAGTATAATCAGAGATAAGTTTTAAGAATAAAATGACAGCATTTTCATGATTATTTAGAATATCTTCATGCACCACTATACTAAACGATGCCCAAGGAGTTGGGACTTCCCCAATTTTCTTTAAAGTGCCTCTATCGACATATGGTTTTGTCATAAAACGCTCCCATAGAAATAACTTATCAGGATTCTGATTAAACTCATTTATTGCTCTAGAAAAATTAGCCACTTCTATGAATTCTACTTGATCCATAGACCACCTTTCTCGCTAACAAAACCTATATGACATGAGGTGTGAGCCACTACCAAATCGGCTTATATAGAAGCTAGGTTGCTTTACGTCGTTTAATGATTGTAAAATAGAACCTGCTCCACAATACACTCCCCAGTGAAGAGGAGAATTTACATAAACTTGCACTATTTTAAATGAGTTCTGATCTGCTATAGCCTTTGCGTCACCCTCTGTGAGAAGTACACCAATATCTATTTGCTTTTCCACGAGAGCTTCGACGAGATCACCTGTACCTCCATTATAGTATTTCCAGTTTAGATCTAAATTCTTGGCGCAGAATACACCCTCATCTATAGCCTTGCGAAAAAGAAGATTAAAATGCTCTGGAACACCGCCAATGTTGAATGCTAAAGATTTCACAATTGGGAAATGGATAGTAATAACTTAAACAACTTAAAACTATCCACTGACGTCTTTAGTTTAGTGACCGCGAAGGGATTCGAACCCCTAACCAACAGAGTCGAAATCTGTTATTCTATCCAGTTGAACTACGCAGCCGATATTATATTGCAAATATAATTAAGTTTTAAATATAAGATCGTATAAGAATTAATAATTAACTAAAAATAAGTAGCCAGAAGGATTATTGTGTATAAAATTGCTATAAACTCCCTGATCCGTTAAGCAAAATTAAGTAATTGCTAATCGAGAATAAAAGGGATTGAAATGATTCTATAAAGAAAAAAAAATTCATATTGAGAAAACTAGGACCAAAAAAAGGCGTTTAAACATTATGGCAAGATAAGCCATTAACTATTTCTATCGGCACAAATTTGCTTACATCTCCCTTACCTAAGATTATTTCTCGAACAATAGTAGATGATATGGACGAATATTCTGATGGAGACAGCATTAGGATAGTCTCAATTTCGCTTTCCATGGTATGATTTAGGTGAGCTATGGTTTTCTCGTATTCAAAATCCGATGCAGAGCGAATACCTCGGAGAAGATATTGAGCTCCAATTTCTTTGCAATAATTGATAGTTAATCCGATGTAACTGCTAACTTCTATCGTCGGATAATCTTTGAAAACCTCTTTAATCCATTCCGTTCGCTTCTCTAAAGAAAACAAATATTTCTTTTGTGTATTCACACCTATAGCTACTATGATTTTGTCAAATAAAGGTATTGATCGTTTCACGATATCGACATGCCCTATGGTTATAGGATCAAATGATCCCGGAAAAACTGCTATTTTCAAAATACTAGAATTGGTGGATTTTTACTCTTCATTCGCTTTCTTGCGAGCTTCTTCTAATTCAGTTTTAAAAACTACATCCCAGAATAGATTACTGACACCAAACCCAGCTTCAGGGTGCACATAATGATGAGCCATATGATGCTTTTTCAATTTTTCAAAATACTTGTTTTGCCACTTCGCATGATGAAGAGCAAAATGCATCATATCATATACTAAGTAACCTGATACCATACCAGAAAATGCAGCAAGAGATTCGCCGCCGCCCCCAAAAGCTAAATTGAAGAAAACAAAAAATGGAATAGCTAAAACAATAGACATAATAGGGGGCATAACCAAACGCTTAGAATCATTGGGATAGTCGTGATGCACGCCATGCATTAAAAAACTAATTCTTTTACCAAAATCAGTTGTCGGATGGTAATGAAATACAAATCTGTGAACGAAATATTCTGATAACGTCCATATAAAAAGACCAATTAGAAAAAGAACTGGAACTTTTATCCAGCCAATCTGCTGGACAAATAAAGCTTGATATAAACAGTATATAACAACTGGAACCCAGACAATAAGGGGGGTCGCCCAGTGAATTCTTGACATTCGATCCAATATTGGATTATCAAACATTCTTATTGTTTCATCTTTTAAGGAAACGAAATTTTTTTGTTGGCTCATTTTATACGAAATTATCAAGGACAAATTTAAGAAGTTTAGAACAATTGCGAGGATGAATTATAATCAAGTGTATACGATATTTTTTAGAAGGAAATAGATTAAAAACATAATAATGAGACCTTTACTATATGCCTATTACTAAAATGATTTTGCATCAAGTTCCCTAGGATCTTGCTTCCAAATCTTATACTTAATTTCAATATCCCTTGGGGCATATACTACTAATGGCAAAACGCTAATATATTTTAGCAATTCCGTTTTTCCTGAAGGCACATTCTTCATTTTGGTAATATTATCCCCACAACTTATTTTAGTAGATATGATTTGGGCATTTGACTTGAAGATATAATAGGGAAAGCCATGTACTTCGAGAGTCTTTAACTCAAAATCACCTAGAAGAAAATACTTGTTACAATTATCCACTTCCTGATTCTTTACAGCATACATTTCCACTTTGTAAAGAGTCTCGTCTACTCTTGGCTCAAGGAAAATGGCATGCTTCACTAGCTTATCAATAGGAGGAAAAATAGTCAAATCATGCATAACAGTAATGGGTGCAGAAAGCGATGGATCTATTCCTATAAGCTCTGGTTTTACAGCAGATTTTGGAGCATCTTCTTCCACTTTCTTGTCTATACTAACAGACTGCGCTTTAGATGTAGCTGATAAAATTAGTAGAGCTGACAATAATAAAACATGATAATTCATAAGGTAATATTTAAATTAGTTTATAGACTGCTTGTTCTGCCGCCGTCTACCGGAATATTAATCCCAGTAATATAAGAGGCTTCATCCGACACTAGAAATGCTACAGCGGCAGCTACTTCTTCAGGCGTTGCAAAACGCTTCATTGGGACTTCATTTTTCATCTCCTCTTCCACTTTTTCTTGGGGTAGGTTCAATTTATTAGACTTATTCTCAATAATTGCGCTCAATCTGTCAGTAGCTGTAGCTCCAGGGAGTACATTGTTTACAGTTATTCCATGCACAGCTAATTCATTAGCTAGCGTTTTAGCCCAGTTAGCTACTGCAGCGCGAATTGTATTTGATACCCCTAGATTAGGCAATGGCTGCTTTACAGAAGTAGAAATTATATTAACTATTCTGCCGAATTTATTCTCAATCATAGCAGGCGTTAAAAGCATAGCCAGAGAATGATTTACAAGTAAATGTTGCTTGAATGCTGACTCAAATTCTTCGTTTTTAGCAGAAGTAATAGGTCCTGCTGGCGGACCTCCAGAATTATTGACTAAAATAAGATAAGGACTCCCTATTTCATGAGCCTTTGCTTCGACTTTTTGACATAGTAAATCAATATTATTTGTATCTACTGCAATGTATCGATGAACTTGATTATTCGGGCTCGGTAGTTTACTGCATGCTAGCTTCAAATCTTCCTCATTTCTAGCTAAAAGGGTAACTGCGTATCCTTTTTCTGCTAATTTCATAGCACTTGCATATCCTATACCTTTACTTCCTCCGCAAACTAAAGCTGATTTAACCATGTACTTAATTTTTAATTATCAAAGTTAGTAATTTCAATTTATCTAAGGTACATAAATGAACTTAAAAAATGGTCAGTTAATTTAATTTATTATAAAATTTTAAAAATAGGTAACTTTGTGAGGTAATAACATAGGCAAATTAGTAATCGGTCAATAAAAATGACCGATAATACTTAACCGCAGTATTATACCAGTTATTAATTGGTTTATTTCTAATTTATAATGGGGTTAAAATCATATTCAATAATAGAAAGCAATCATATGCCAGAAAATTTAAGTCATCTTTTAGGTCGCAAAGGGTTAAATAAAAATCTCTTTGAAGAACTGGGTATAGCTGCACAGGATAAAGGGACTCCTGATATGGAGAGAATGGAGGCCTTAAGAAAGGAGTTTTTAGTAGGGAAATCTACCGTTTATGGAACGACAACTTTTTACGATTTTCTACGACCCGAAAACCAAGGAAAAAAAGTCTATATCTGCAATGGCAGCGCTTGCATGACGGCAGCTACGCAAACTGAATTAAAAGATAAGATAAGTAAATATTACTCTGCGGACGAAATTGGTGAAATGTGCTGTCTAGGAAGATGTCATGAGAATAATGCCTTTCACATAGGTGGGAAAAATTTCTCTGGGACTGATATTCATGAAATCGCTCAAATCAAGTCTAACGCTCTTAAATCAAAGGAAAAATATAATGTAGCTCAGATCGGCACACCAATTTTAACAGAAAAAATTCAAGACTTAACAAATTTCTATAAGTTACTGAAAATATCCCTGAAAAAGTCTCCTGATGAACTTTTAAATGAAATCAAAAAGTCAGGTATTCGCGGCAGAGGTGGTGCAGGTTTTGCCATGGGATTTAAATTGGAATCTTGTAAAAACACCCCATCAAAAGATAAATTCATCGTTTGCAATGCAGATGAAGGAGATCCTGGAGCCTATTCAGATCGCTATTTATTAGAAGAGCAGCCACATAAAGTATTACTAGGCATGATTCTCACTGGTTATATAATAGGAGCTAATTGGGGAGTGTTATATATAAGAGGGGAATATCCAGAATCAGTTGATAAAATCCATGAAAGTATTGCTTTTCTAAGAGAAAATCATTTAATAGGCGACGCTATTCTTGGAAGTCAATTCAATTTTGATTTTAAAGTCATCAAGGCAATGGGGGCATACATTTGTGGAGAAGAAACTGCACTACTCTCTTCTATCGAAGGGCAGCGACCAGAGGTCCGAGTGCGTCCACCCTACCCTACTCAGTTAGGCTTATTTAATATGCCCACTGTGGTCAATAATGTAGAAACCTTAGCAAATATTCCATTCATTTTAGCAGAAGGCGGTGAAAAATATGCTGCTATAGGTAACGCCAAATCGTCAGGTACTAAACTAGTATCCTTAGATAGTCATTTTAATAGACCTGGTATATATGAAGTAGATATGGGCATTCCACTATCTAAAGTAGTAGAAGTACTTGGTGGAGGATTTAAAAATAAGATTAAAGCGCTCCATATTGGAGGTCCTCTTGGCGGTCTAGTGCCCGTAGCTAAAATAAATGATTTGCTAGTGGATTTCGACTCCTTTGCCCAGCAAGGCTTTTTATTGGGGCATGCTTCAGTAGTCTCCATACCTGAAGATTTCCCTTTGGTAAAATATATCGAGCATCTTTTTCAATTTACAGCGCATGAGAGTTGTGGCAAATGTTTCCCTTGCAGATTGGGATCTACACGTGGCTATGAACTTTTCAAAAAAGCTCAAAATGAAGGTTATATAATAGATAAAACACTATTAACAGATTTATTAGAGACAATGGAAAAGGGATCTCTTTGTGCCTTAGGAGGTGGATTGCCCTTGCCTATAAAAAATGCTTTAATGTATTTTGGCGAGGAGTTGAAAGAGTACATATACTAATCTAGAGAATTAGACTTATTAAAGCTGAATTTAAAAAAATGACAAAAACTGCATTTATAAACGACAAGCCTTTTGAATTTAAGAATGGAGATACCATATTACAATTTATTAAGCGATACTTCGAAGACGACTATATCCCTACCCTATGCGACGCTCCAAATCTCAAGCCATTTGGCTCTTGCCGTGTATGCAGCGTAGATGTAGCAATTCATCAGGGCGGCGAACGCAAGACTCAGGCCTCATGCCATACTCCAGTGATTGAAAATTCTTATATATATACACACAGCGAGACTATTCTGAAACTAAGAAAAAATATTATTGAATTAGTCTTAACGGACCACCCACTAGATTGTCTAACCTGTGAGGTAAATAACAACTGTGAGCTTCAAGACGTGGCGGCCAAAGTAGGCGTCCGAAAGGTTCGCTATCCAGAAGGGAAAAATCATTTGAATAGAGAAAAAGATTTGAGCCACCCTTATATGACCTCTGATTTTTCTAAATGCATCAATTGTTATAGATGTGTCAGAGCTTGCGAAGAGGTTCAGGGAGAGTTGGTGTTATCTATGGCAGGAAGAGGCTTTGATAGTCACATTATTAAAAGTTTCGAAAATAATTTTTTCGAATCAGATTGTGTGAGCTGCGGTGCCTGCGCCCAGGCTTGTCCTACTTCGGCCATCTCCGATGTTTTTGAATCAAAATCTATCATTGGAACAGAAAAAACAAGAACAATATGCACATACTGCGGTGTGGGCTGTAATCTAGAGGTTTCTACTCTCAATGGGGAGGTAAAATCTATACGAGCTCCTTTCGATGCAGAGGTCAATGCCGGCCATACTTGTCTCAAAGGTCGTTATGCTTTTTCATTTTACAAGCACCCTGACAGGATTAAAACGCCATTAATACGCAGAAATGGACAATTAGTGCCCGCGACTTGGGACGAAGCCTATGACTTTATTGTAGATAAATTGACCCATATAAAAGAGACCTATGGTCCAGATGCCATCGCAGGCATTTCTTCAGCTCGCTGCACCAATGAGGAAAATTATTTGATGCAGAAATTTATTCGAGCTGTTATTGGTACTAATAATATAGACTGTTGCGCTAGAGTCTGTCATTCGCCTACAGCTCTTGGAATGCAGCGAGCCTTTGGTACAGGTGCAGCTACCAATTCTATTGAAGATTTAAAATACACAAACTGCATAATGATTATTGGTGCTAACCCTACAGATGGTCATCCAGTAACTGGGGCTAAGCTAAAGCAGTTTGCGATGAAGAATAAAACAACCATAGTGATAGATCCTCGAGAAACTGAAATTGCAAGATATGCTACCTATCATCTACAACTCCATCCAGGAACCAATGTAGCCCTCCTCAATATGATGCTCTATTATATTATCATAGAAGGCATAGAAGACAAAGGTTTCATAGAGTCAAGAACAGAAGGTTATCTTGAATTTAAAGAACAAATACTGGCATTGAATCTAGATGAACTAGAGAAAATAACAGGAGTAGATAAAAGTCTAGTTCGTCAAGCAGCTATGGCTTATGCTAAAGCAGGCAATGCTATGTCTTTCCATGGACTAGGAGTCACAGAGCATTCTCAAGGTAGTTATACTGTGATGCTTATTTCTGACCTAGCCATGATTACAGGAAATATAGGTCGCAAAGGAGTAGGGGTAAATCCTCTACGAGGTCAAAACAATGTGCAAGGAGCTGCGGATATGGGCTGTCAGCCACATCAGGGTGCTGGCTACCTCGATGCATATAATCCAGAAATCAACAAACACTATGAAAATTTTTACCAAACAAAAATTCCACAAGGAAAAGGCTTGAAAATTCCTGAAATGTTTGATGCCTCCATAGATGGTAAACTAAAAGCCCTTTGGCTCATGGGTGAGGATGTGGTGCAAACCGATCCGAATACTAATAAAGTCATTGCTGCTATGAAAAACCTAGATTTATTAGTCGTACAAGAAATTTTCATGACGGAAACGGCTAAGTATGCTACCGTGATATTACCTGCTTCTTCATTTCTAGAAAAAAGTGGCACTTTCACTAATGGAGAAAGAAGAATACAACGCGTGCAAAAGGTGGTAGAGCCTCTCCCAGGTACAAAGCCAGACGGACAAATTGTAGCCGAGATCATGCAGCGAATGGGCTTTCCACAAGCAGATTATGATGCAGCCACTGTGCTTAATGAGGTCTCTCAGATAGTGCCATTTTTCGCAGGCGTGAAATGGGAAGAGCTAGGCGATAACGGAAAGCAATGGCCCGTGATGAAAGGCGGCAAGGATACACAGATTATGCATTTAGATAAATTCTCTCGTGGTTTAGGTAAATTTCATTACTTCGACTACCAGGAGAGTAATGAATTGACTAGATACAAAAAGGAATATCCTTATATCGTGACGACGAATAGAGAACTGGAGCATTACAACTGTGGCACGATGACGCGCCGAACGGATAATGCTCTTATATTAACTGAGGATGTTCTTCTAATTCACCCTGAAGATGCAGCCAAACATCTGATTCACGAAGGTGATTTTGTATGTGTAGAATCTCCAAGAGGTAAGGTAGATATCAAAGCAAGAATTACAGAAGAAGTAAAGCAAGGAGTGCTGAGTACAACATTTCATTTTCCAGACATTATGCTAAATGTCATCACCAGCGACGAGCATGATTCAGAAGCTATGTGTCCTGAATATAAAATAGTAGCTGTGAATATTAGAAAAAGTAAAGGCAAGAAGTTAATCCCTACAGATTAAGAAATAATTTGTCCTATTTTTTAACCACGTTTTCCAAATTGGTAGATAGTAGGACTATACAACTAGCTAATATTATACTACCTTTGCATAAACATATACTGAATGTTTTCAAATATATTACATAATCAAAATAATAGCAAATCTCACGAGGGCATTGAATTAGATACAGATTTATCCAAGAAATTGTATACGACATATGTGCCACGAGATGTTTTAGAGAATGAGATCTATAATCATACAAAGACATTTGTGGAAATCCCCCACAATGCAGATTTGAATTTTGCACAAAAATTTATAGATAAAGAAGGTAAATTCATTTATTGTGCGGATAAAAACGAATTAAAAGAGAAGTTAATTCATTTTCTAAGCATGAATAACCTTACTAGAGCTTTTGTCTGGGAAGACTCTATCGTTCGCCTAATGAAGGATGAACAATTTCCATCCCATCTTAAAATTGATAGGGTTATTGATTCTACCAATGTAGCTATAAGTCTTTGTGAAGGATTAGTATCTGATGAAGGCACGATTATACTTAACCCCAACCAGAATAGATTTAGACCGCTTGATAATTTTCCAGAATACCATATTATTTTAGCGTCTAAAGGACAAATAAAGCTAAATATGGATCATGCTGTATCTGATTTTATTTTAAAACATCAGGAAGTGTTTCCATTTATAATTGATATTTCAAAAGAAGAAAAAAGCACTCGTTTTGCACTAAACAAACCTATTCTTATCTCCAGAGGCACCAAGAGAATTTTTATTTTCTACTGTGAAGAATGTTGTTTCGAATAAATACTATAGGTGAAGAAAGTTTTATTTCTATCCGATTTCCACCTTGGCGTTCCTGATAGTGAAACTAGCAGATATCGCGAAAATAAAATTTGCAAACTATTAGAAATCTATGCAGAAGAAGTCAGTGATGTCTACTTGTTAGGGGATGTTTTTGATTTTTGGTTTGAGTATAATACTGTAGTCCCAAAAGGATATTATAGACTTTTTGGCAAATTAGCTTCTTTGGCTGACAAGGGAGTTCAACTACATTTTTTCAAAGGAAACCACGATATGTGGATGAAGGATTTGTTTAGTATAGAGTTTAATGCTAGAATATACGCACATCCTATTCAGTTAAGGCTAGGCGACAAAAACCTATATATTGGACATGGGGATGGACTAGGACCAGGAGATTTAAAATATAAATTTTTAAAGGTATTTTTCAGTTCGCCTATTTGTAAGTTCTTCTTTAAGTGGATTCATCCCGACCTTGGAATCAGATTAGCTAGTTTCTTCTCTTATAGAAGTCGATATGGTCAACCTAGTGAGCCTGAAACCTATATGGGAAATAACAATGAATGGCTATATAATTTCTGTCAGACCAAGTTAAAAGAAGATACTGTCGATTACTTTATTTTTGGGCATAGGCATCTTCCAATATATACCAAACTAGATGATTCTACCGCTACATATATCAATCTCGGTGATTGGCTGCAGTATGATACTTATGCTATTTTCCATGAAAATGAATTATCTTTGTATCAATATGGTAGCGAAAAGAATAATTTCGATTTTAATCCTAACGCATGTTAGTTTTAGTTTTTTTTCTCAATCTATATTAGACTCTCTTAATTATTCTGTAGATTCTGCCTTATTAGATTTAAAGGTAGATAAACTCAATAATAAGTGGTATATTTATGACCACAAAATAGTAAGAAGCAGTTCCGAAATAGCCTATAATGACACTCTTTATTTTCAAAACATAGGTGATGTCCAATTAGATTTGCAAATTCCTCTTAAAAATCTTTTCTTTCATAAAAGTTCGAACACTATAGAAATAAACAATAGCCGCTGGGGTGTCTTATCTAAATTTAGACTAGATCAGCTTCAGATATATCAGCCGACATTCGTGAAATTCACATTAGATAAAATGATATTGGTGCTAGATGTAAGTAATAATTCTCTTTATAAAATCAATGAAAATGGGGTAAAAATTTCACAAAATCCAAACCCTTTCAAAATAGGAAATCAATCCTATTTTCCTATGCAAATCATTCAGTTGAGAAACCAAAGTCTTGCCTTAGATACTAATTATGGCCTATTCATTATCAATGAATACGGGAATTTAATCCAACACATACCACTAAAATCTTATAGATATTTATTTGAATACAAAGGCAATATCTATCTAACTAAAGGTAGAGGAATAACTAGATATGAAATGAGTAAATTGGAAGAAGTAGATTATACCTCTGCTAAGAAAGCTTTTCTGCCCTATCCTATTAAATCAATACAGACTTATAATGAAAATGCGCTTATACTTTTTGAGAATAAGCGCATTTATGAATTAAAAACCTTAGATAGCTTATTCAAGTAAGGTAGATAACGTCTTAGCCATTTGTTCATGGGACATATTACTGGCTATGACGTTTCCTAGACTATCAAGTAAAAAATTGCTAGGTATCGACTCTATACCATATTTTAAAGCCCATTTGGACTCCCATCCACCTAAATCTGAGATGTGATAGGGCCATATAAGGCCATCTTTATTGATGGCATGATTCCATTTTTCATTTTCATGGTCTAAAGAAATAGATAAAATCTCCAAGCCCCTTGGCTGATATAGTTTGTAAAGTTTGACCAAATGAGGATTGAACTGCCTGCATGGAGGACACCATGATGCCCAGAACTCAACTAGAATATATTTTGATTTAATATCAGTAAAACGAATACTGTCTCCGTCTGGATTTAACCCTTGTATTTCAATAAATTTCTTCGAAGGTGAAGATTCTATAGGAGCTTTAACTTCGAGAGGAGCTTCTGCCTTTTTTTTCTCTATATTACATGAAGTCAGTGAGAAAATAAATAATAGAGCTACAAGATTACTATTCATTTGTTTCTTCAGTTGTTTTCTTAACAGTTTTCTTAGTAGTTTTTTTTGTCTTTTTTACCTCTGGCTCACCAGCCTCTTCGACTGACACTTTTTTAGTTTTTACAGGTTTAGCTACGATAGCTATCTTTTTTGCCGTTCTCTGCTTTCTTTTCTTGCCATATGATCCATTGGCAATTTTCCCCTTTTTTGATTTAATATCACCTCTTCCCATTTGATGTTGTAATTTAAGTTGTTTATAAAAATTTACTATCTACAAATATAGATAAAAAAAATTGTTTTAGATATATTGCTTCATGGCTTTTAGCAATAACTCTTGTCTAATATTGCCGACTAGACTATTGAAAAGTAGAATAACCTATAAAAAAAATACTCCACCCGAAGGCGGAGTATAAGTAAGCAAGTAAAAAAATATTATTTTTAAATTACTTGATTTTTGCTTTTGCAGCAGAAGCAGAAAGATCTGCACCAGCTTTAAATTTAGCTACAGTTTTAGCAGCTATCTTGATTTCTTTGCCAGTTTGAGGATTTCTTCCTGTTCTAGCGCTTCTTTTAGATACAGAAAAAGTTCCAAATCCTACTAAAGTAACTTTGTTACCTTTTTGTAGTGTAGACTTTACTGCATTCATGAAAGAATTCAATGCATCACCAGCTGAAGCTTTAGTGATACCAGCGTCAGCTGCAATTTTGTCGATTAAATCTCCTTTGTTCATCTTTAAAGATTTTAGGTTGTGAATAATTTATAACGAGAACAAATTTAGAGCAAAACGCCTGTTTATAATACATCTGTAAGATTTAGTTTCATCTACTCTGTGGAAAACCCTTGTAAACAGGCATAACTTAATAGTCAAACAATTGTATTTCAGCAAATTAGTTTTAAATTTATTTTTTCAAAATGTTGATTAATTTCCTTGTAAATTATAGCTTGCAACCCTTATAAAACCTGTATTTACAAAATAATAATAGGAAAAACACCTAGATTTTAATAAATTTGTAGCTATAAATGTTAAACTAAATTCTCGACAGTGAAATACATATTTTTAATTCTAGCCTTTTTGATGCTCCAATCTGCATGCAAAAAAGCATCTACTTATTCCTCTGTCTGCAATGATGAAAGTAAACGCAAAAGTGGAAGCGTATCTGGAAAAGAAATTTCAACAACCAAAGTAAAAAGAAATTCCTATAGGAATAATACTAGAAGACCCCACAGACTTGGCCTACTCAGACGATAATCATCCTTACATATTTAATATATGATAGAAAGTACTATACTATTACAAGATATAGACCCATTGGTATTATATGGAGTGAATAATAATAAACTCGATGTACTAAAAAAAGCATTTCCATTACTTAGAATGGTTTTTAGAGGAGATAAAATCAAAGTAAGTGGAAAGGTAGATGAAATAGAGCAATTCGAACTCAAGATGCGCGTTATTGTAGAGCATATCAAGCAATATCAGGACATAACGCTTAAAGATATTGAAAAAATAGCTATGAGTGAAACTCCTAACGCTGCTTATTTAGCTAAGCCAACGGGGGATGTCATCGTATATGGCAATAATGGACATGCAGTGCGAGCTCGTACACCTAATCAACGAGTGATGGTGGAGCAAAATCTAAAAAATGATATCCTATTCGCTATAGGACCTGCTGGTACAGGAAAGACTTATACCGCTGTAGCCCTAGCCGTCAAAGCATGGAAGGAAAAACAAGTCAAAAGAATTGTACTAACTAGGCCTGCTGTGGAGGCTGGAGAAAATTTAGGTTTTCTTCCTGGGGATTTAAGAGAAAAAGTAGACCCCTACCTTCGGCCATTGTATGATGCATTGGAAGATATGATTCCATTTGACAAATTGACTCAGCTCAAAGAAACAAGAATTATAGAAGTAGCTCCGCTGGCTTTTATGAGAGGACGTACACTTGATAATGCCTTTATTATCCTAGATGAAGCTCAAAATGCCACATCCATGCAGCTCAAAATGTTCCTAACTCGTATAGGACCTAATGCAAAATGCATTGTCACAGGAGACGTCACACAGATAGATTTGCCTAGATCACAACAAAGTGGATTGCCTCATACATTGCGAATACTTGACGAAATAGAAGGAATCGGCATAGTAAGGCTCACGAATGAAGATGTCATAAGACATAGACTAGTAGCAAAGATCATAACAGCCTTCGAAAATAATCCTGAAAAATAATGCTTCGATTAAGTCCAGACACAGCCTATTATAAAGGGAAAGTTAGAGATGTCTACACAAAAGGAGATTTTATATTTATTATAGTCTCAGATAGGATATCTGCTTTTGACGTAGTATTGCCGGCCCCGATACCTTATAAAGGTGGCGTACTGAATGGAATTTCAACTTTTTTCCTTCATCAAACCAAAGATATTGTTCCAAATTGGCTTATTGACACACCTAATAGCCATGTAGCGTTCGGTCATTTAGCGCCTACGATTCCTATCGAAGTCATTGTGCGCGGATATATATCTGGAAGTATGTGGCGTGCCTATGATGCTGGTGAGCGAATGTTTTGTGGAAATTTACTTCCTGATGGATTGAAAAATAATCAAAAATTAGAATCCCCAATTATTACACCTACAACCAAAGCTTCAGCAGGTCATGATGAAAATACATCGGAAGAAGAAATTCTGAAAGATGGTGTAATCAGTAAAACTGATTGGGATTTGATAAAAAAATACTCCCTAGAACTATTTAATTTTGGTTCGCAATATGCGAGTACAAAAAATTTAATCTTAGTTGACACCAAATTTGAATTTGGAAGAAAAAAAGATGGTCAAATTATTCTCATTGATGAAATATTAACTCCTGATAGCTCTCGCTACTTTATTGCAGATAGTTATTTGGATAAATTCAATCTGGGAGAAACCCCTAGCCAACTTTCCAAAGAATTTGTTCGTCAATGGTTAATAGAAAATAATTTTATGGGGCAAAAGGGTGAAATGGTTCCTGAAATGACCACAGACTGGGTCAATACCATTTCCGAAAGATATATTGAACTCTATAATAAACTAATTGACCAACCTTTTGTCAAAGAATCAAAAGAATTTAATTTAGTCAAAATTCAAACTACTTATGACGCGTTCTGTCAGAACTATTATGCTTAAAAAATTAGCATTTATAGCAATATGCATTTCGTATTCCTTCCTTTCCGCCCAGGAAAAATTCAATATAGGCCTTATAGGTTTCTATAACTTGGAAAATCTATATGACACGATAGATCAAGACGATGTCAACGACGAGGAATTTACACCCGATGGCACAAGAAGATATACAGGAGAAATATACCTAGACAAACTATCTAAACTAGAAAAGGTAGTGTCTGAGATTGGCACAGATCATAGCCCTGAGGGTCTAGCCATCATAGGTGTAGCTGAAATTGAGAACCGAAGTGTTTTGAGAGATCTCTGCAATCAGAATGCTTTGAAATCTAGGAATTATAAAATAGTGCACTATGATTCGAAAGACGCCAGGGGTATAGATGTAGGTCTACTTTATAACCCAAAATATTTCAAGGTCCTGAAGTCAGACAAGATTTATGTAGACATGGAAGATCTAGGCGAGGGCAGAACTAGAGATATTCTATGGGTACAGGGTCTCTTTATGGGAGAAGAAATGCATATCATGGTCGCTCACTGGCCTAGCCGAAGAGGAGGAGAAGAAGTCTCCATGCCTAAGCGATGCCGTGCGGCTGAGTTTATGCGTGCCAAAACAGATAGTATTTTACTTCAAAATCCTTTGGCCAATGTAGTAGTGATGGGAGATCTGAACGATGACCCCACCAGTCCTAGTTTAGTGAAATGTTTAAAATCTACTGGTAAAAAAGAAGAAGCTATAGACGGCAAATTTTTCAATCCTTTTTATGACTATTTTAAAAAAGGTATAGGCACTCTCGCCTATGCAGATGCATGGAATTTGTTTGACCAGATTCTAGTTTCACCTCAGGTCTTGTCAAGCAAAAATCCTCTAATATTCGGCGGTGGATATATCTTTAGCAGAAACTATATGGTGCAAATAGACGGCCAATACAAAGGCTATCCGCTGAGAACCTACAATGGAGACCTCTATCAAGGTGGATTTTCAGATCATTTTCCGACCTATGTGGTTTTTAAAAAGAAAGTGAAATAATTTAATTTGAAAATGTGACAATTTGAAAATATATTACTGAAATATTCAAGTATTGAATTTTTTTCGAATAGTTAGTGTTTATCTTTTAAAATTTAAAAATGAGAAACGATAAAGAAAATCTAATTGTAACCAAAACTTTTCAGTTTGCCTTGCTTTCCGTTGATTATTGTGAACAATTGGAAGAACTAAAGAAATATGTAATTGCAAGACAACTATTGAAGTCATCTACCGCAATTGGTGCAAATGCTAGGGAAGCCCAAAATGCTGAAAGCCGAGCTGATTTTATACATAAAATGAAAATAGCTGCAAAGGAAGCTGACGAAACAGAATATTGGTTAGAGCTTTGTCAATGTGCAAAGAACTATCCGGATTGTAAAGATTTAATTTCAATCAACAAAGATATAATCAAAATGCTTACTAAAATTATCTCTACAGCAAAAACAAACAAAGCATAATTCATTTTCAAATTTTCAAATTGGATAATTTTCAAATTAACTTAGTAGTCGCCTACAGTCAGAACCATGCTATTGGCAAGGACAATCAACTTTTGTGGCATTTAGCAGATGATATGGCTTTTTTTAAACTGCAAACTTCTGGGAAAACAGTGGTCATGGGAAAGAATACCTATCTTTCTCTTCCTAAAAAATTTAGACCGCTACCTAATAGAAAAAATGTAGTCATCAGCCGTCAAGAACCTATTGAGGAGCATGAAAATCTAAGCTGGTATAAATCTTTGGAAGAAGCCATTTCTGCTCTTAAGAAAACTGAAGACGAAATTTACATTATAGGCGGAGGCACAATTTATGAGCAAACGCTCCCAATGACAGATGTGGTGTACGCCACAGAAGTCAAAGTCGATATAAAAGGGGATACTTATTTTCCTTCACTCAATCCAAACGAATGGACTCGCGAAGTTCTCCATTCATTTCCAAAAAATGATAAAAATGAATATGATTTTGAGGTAGTGAAATATGAAAAAATAAAATTGTAACCTTTTCTCATTTATCACACTAATTAAAAAAACTCTAACTAAATAATTTGTCTAAAATGAATAATATTCAAGATCATGAAATAGATTATAAAATAGTAGGCTCCGAACTACAATACGTAGAAGTAGAACTTGACCCAAATGAAGTCGTCATAGCAGAATCTGGCTCATTTATGTATATGCGCGAAGGGATAGAAATGCAGACGATTTTCGGCGATGGCTCACGTCAGTCTCAAAATTCTGGAGTACTCGGCAATCTGCTCAATGCAGGGAAACGATTGCTCACTGGCGAAAGTCTTTTTATGACTGCCTATACTAATGTGGGAAATAAAAAATCTCAAGTAGCTTTTGCTTCTCCCTATCCTGGAAAAATAATTCCCCTAGATTTAAATAAACTCGGTGGTAAAATCATCTGTCAGAAAGATGCATTCCTCTGCGCGGCTAAGGGCGTAGAAGTCGGTATAGAATTTCAGCGCAAACTAGGCACTGGACTCTTCGGAGGTGAAGGCTTTATCATGCAGAAATTGATAGGAGATGGCATGGCTTTTATGCATGCAGGTGGACACGTAGAAGAATTTCAACTTCAGCCTGGTCAGGTATTGAAGGTGGATACGGGCTGTATCGTGGGATTTACTCAAGGGGTCAATTACGATATACAACGTATCAAAGGTATCCGAAATATGGTTTTCGGAGGTGAAGGCATTTTCTATGCTGTCCTCAGTGGCACAGGAACTGTCTGGCTACAAACACTACCAATTTCTCGCCTAGCTGCCAGAATCTTCTCTTATGCGCCTCAAAATGGTGGATCCAATGAAGAAGGAAGTATTCTAGGAGGACTTGGCCAGCTGATAGGAGGGGATAGGTAAGTATATTTATTTCCAATTCCTTATCTTTGCGGTCTTATGACAAAAAAGACGTGGATAATCATTATTATTTCGGCTCTAGGATATTTCGTAGATATCTATGATTTGATCCTTTTTGGCATTATTAAGAAGGAGAGCTTATTCGCACTAGGGTATAATGAGATCACCTATAAGGTCTATGAAGTATCCCTTTTTAACTACCAAATGACCGGAATGGTCATCGGCGGTATACTTTGGGGAATGATCGGCGATAAGCGTGGACGGGTCATCGTGCTCTTTGGATCTATTCTGATGTATTCCATAGCCAATATTCTCAATGCATTTGTAACCGACATCAATACCTACAAAATATTAAGACTATTGGCAGGCATAGGACTAGCTGGTGAGCTAGGCGCTGGGGTCACACTCATGTCTGAAACAATAGCAAAAGGGAAACGAGGGCTCGGCACTATGCTCATTGTGACCTTTGGAGCACTAGGAGGAGTATTCGCTACGTTAGTAGGTAATAAAGGTGCGATGCTCAACTCTTTATTCGACACCAACCTTCAAAACTGGCAGATGGCCTACCTTGTAGGGGGTATCATGGGACTTTTGTTGCTCCTGCTTCGCACCAGCAATCTTGAAAGTACTATGTATATAAAAATGGAGAAATCAGGTGTCAAGAAAGGAAGTCTATGGCAGATTGTATCTAGCGGTGATTTATTGAAAATATATATGAGCTGCATAGCCGTTGGTATTCCCATTTGGTTTATCATCGGTGTATTGATTAATCTAGGCGACCGATTTGCATTTAAAAATAGTGGTATACATATAGAAGTGCCTATCTGCATTATGTGGACATATATAGGATTATCCACTGGCGATATAGTGAGTGGGGTGCTCAGTCAGTTGCTAAGAAATAGAAAAACGGTGATTTACATCTATCTCACCATGGCCTTTTTTGCTAGCTGTGTTTTTATGTTTACTACAGATCAGAAGCCTAATTTCTACTACACCATGTCGTATGTCTTAGGTTTCGCTACAGGCTATTGGGCACTATTTGTTATCAATAGTGCGGAGCAGTTTGGAACCAACCTCAGAGCTACAGCTAGCTCCACAGTTCCTAATTTTGTGAGAGGCACTGTCGTACCAATTACTTGGATTTTCGTCACGTTCTCTGCCCATCCCGACGCCAAGATGATTCAAATAGCCTTCTTTATATGTTTTATATGTTTCTTGCTCGCCGTATTTGGTACAGCTATGATAGAAGACGGGTTTGACAAAGAATTGGATTTTATCCATTGATTTCTGCATCAAAATCTCATCCGGCGATACTTATTCCGTAAGAGATATATTGAAAATTCTAAGATATTACTAACAAGGCGTTATACCCAAAATTGCTTGGTATATTTCCACTACACAAATGATATTAGTTCGTATTTTTACAGAAATTCTAATTATGAACTTTTGGAAAATTATCGGCATAATACTACTTATTCCCCTCAGCTATGTAATAGGTTGTATCGTCTATGCTAAGGTGACTTATTTCGATCCCCCTATCATAGAGCTACTATACTCTAATAATCAGGCTCCAAAACTAGAAGGAGATTCCTTCTCTACCATGATATGGAATATAGGCTATGCCGGGCTGGGAGCAGAATCCGATTTTTTCTACGATGGTGGTAAAATGATGAATCCAGAAGAGAAGATGGTGCATAAATATTTCGATGGGATAGTCAATAGCCTGTCTGATACTAGCATAGATTTTATCTTATTGCAAGAAGTAGATTCTCATTCGAAAAGAAGCTACTATTTAGATCAAGTTTCCTTTCTCAAGGCACAGGCACATAAATCCAATCCTTTTTCGCATTTTGTTTATAACTATAAAGTGAACTACATACCACAGCCATGGACAGAACCTATGGGCAAGGTCAATAGCGGCCTATTATCACTCGCTAAATATGAGCCCTACAAAGTAGAGCGCCATCAATTACCCGGTAAATTCGGCTTTCCAAAGCAGTTGTTTTTCCTGCGCAGATGCCTATTGATTCAATATTTTCATCTGACCAATGGCAAGGACTTAATTTTAATCAATATTCATAATAGCGCCTACGATGATTCTGGCCAACTAAAGGCAGAAGAAATGGCCTATCTAAAAACGATATTGGACAAGGAAGATGCTAATGGAAACTATATCGTCTGCGGTGGAGATTGGAATCAGTGTCCGCCAGATTTTGCCTACAATAGCCTAGCTGCAGGTAAAGAAGGAGACTATTCCCAGACCAATGTAAAACCTCTGACCGAAGGTGGTCAATGGATATACGATCCTCAAACAGCAACCAATAGAAAAAATGACAAAGCCTACGATGCTGAAAAAACATTCACCACGGTGATCGATTTCTTTTGGGTTTCAAAAAATATATCTGCTATTTCTTGTCATGGTATTACTCAGAATTTCGAATTTTCAGACCATCAGCCAGTCGTATTTAAATTCAAACTAAACCAATAACAAAAACTAAATCATACGAATCAAGCGATGACAAAAAGAACAGAAATTAGTGAGCTTGGAGAATTTGGACTCATACAGCGACTCAGCCAAGGAAATACACAACACTCTGATACCATCAAATCTATAGGCGATGACTGTGCCGTCATCGATACCAAACTACTCAAGACACTAGTCACTACCGATTTTCTAGTAGAAGATATTCACTTTGACCTAAGTTATACACCCTTGAAGCATCTAGGCTATAAGGCAGTAGTGGTAAATGTTTCCGACATATATGCCATGAACGGCACTCCCAAGCATATCACCGTCAGCATAGCAGTGAGTAATCGATTTTCAGTAGAAGCCTTGGAGGAAATATATGCAGGAATATATCTCGCCTGTGAAAATTATGGTATAGATGTCATAGGAGGAGATACTACTAGCTCACCAAAAGGATTGATAATATCAATTACAGCTATAGGAGAAGCGGCAGAAGATAAAATAGTTTATAGAAATCAGGCGAAAGAAGGCGACCTTATCTGTGTCACTGGCAATCTAGGAGCGGCCTATTTAGGATTACAAATCCTCATTCGAGAAAAACAAGTCTATCTCGAAGACCCGTATATGAAGCCGGAGATAACGGAAGAAAATAGCTATCTTATAGAGCGTATACTCAAACCAGAGGCTAAAAAGAAGATCATCGAGTATTTAAAGACGGAGAATATTCTGCCACATGCTATGATTGATATTAGCGATGGGCTGAGTAGCGAACTAATGCATATATGCAGTCAGTCAAAGGTAGGATGCCTGATTGAAGAAAAAGAAATCCCAATAGATCAGACAGCCTATGACCAGGCGATGAAATTCAACCTAGACCCTACTGTATGCGCGCTAAGCGGTGGTGAAGACTATGAACTTTTATTCACCATAGACCCGAAAGAAAGAGAAAAAATCATTCAAAATGAAGGAATCTCTATAATTGGTGTGATAACGAAACCAGAAGATGGTCTCAAACTAGAATCTAGAGGCGGAAATACCTTCGACCTCAAAGCACAAGGCTGGGTGAGTTTTTAGTTGAATCGGGGACTAAATTCATCATTACCTCCCTAATTATTACTTCATTTTGTCTGAAATCAGTATTTTTACTTCTTATCTAGGTTTATAAGCATGAAATACTCGTTTTTACTTTTCTTTTTGTTCTCTTGCAATCTTTTCTCCCAAGACCCTACATGCTATCATTATGACCAAGGCACTACCCGGGAGAAAAACATAAGACCCTATGACTTAGTATTAGAACTAAAACTAAAAGAAAAGGAAGGAAAAGTAGAAGGCAGAGCCAACTATAAATTTCTACAATTACGCAAAGAAGTCGACAGCTTCTTCTTTGATGCTATACAGTTTCAGGTTCAGAAAATTAGTATTAATAACGAAGAGGTGAGATTCCGAACGGATAGCGCAGGAATCACCGTTTATCTTCCTAAAAATAGACCTGACACCAACCATATGGTCATTGACTATCATTGCTATCCGACGAGAGGTATTTATTTTCTCAATTGGAATAACCCTGACACCAATGCTTACCGACAAATATGGACACAAGGTCAAGGGGTAGATAATAGACATTACATACCAGGTATAGATGACGTAGCTAATCTACTGCGTATGACAATGAAAGTCACATTTAATGATAAATATCCTGTAGTATCGAATGGTAAGCTAATCTCTACTATTCAAAATAAAGATAAAACAAAGACCTGGACCTATAAACTAGATCACCAGCATGCACTGTATCTAGCTATGATAGCAGCAGGAGATTATAAATTTAAAAATCAAAAATCAAAAGGTGGCATCGTCTTAGAGCAATATTATTATCATGACAAGCCTGAATACTTCGAGCCTACTTATCAGCATAGTGAAGTCATGATGGATTGGTTTGAAGATGAAATCATGGTGCGATATCCTTGGGGTAAAATTTATAGAAATGTACCGACTCAAGACTTTCTCTACGGTGCTATGGAAAATACCTCTTCGACCATATTCGCTGATTACATGCATCAAGACTGGCGTGGTCAGCAGGAGCGAGGCTACCTAGCTGTCAATGCTCATGAACTGGCACACCAATGGTTTGGCGATTTAATCACCGAACGCAGTGGTCCGCATCATTGGCTTCATGAAAGCTACGCTACGCATTATTCCAAAAAATTCCTTCATTTTCTGAAGGGGGAAGATATGTTTGACTGGATACGAAAAGGCGAATTAGAAGCTTCATTTGGAGCTGGAAGAGCCAATTCACTCCCTGTAGCCCACACGGCATCGGGCTCATCGCGACATTATCCTAAAGGCAGTTTTGTACTCGATATGCTTAGAAATGAATTGGGAAATGATCATTATAGAAAATCTATAGCCCTCTATTTAAACAGATTTTATCATCAGAATGTGGAGACTAGCGATCTGGTAGCCTCTATATATGAAGCCACAGGCCGCAATGTCAAGTGGTTCTTTGACCAATGGATACACAGAGGAGGTGAGCCTGTAATAGATTTTAATTATACCATATCAGGTAAAAATCTAAAAGCAACCACCCAGCAAATTCACAATATGGATGCCACAGTGGGCAACTTTAAACTACCTATGAAACTTTCTATTTATTATGTAAATGGCACTATACAGCATGTCCCTGTTACCATAAAAAACAACATGGATACTTTCTCGGTTCCTTTAGAGCAAAACGCTGGAGTGCATTTTGTTTTACTAGATGAAAACATGCAGTTCCTCCGTAAAATAAAGTATAGTTATGATACGAAAACATTACTAGCTATAGCAGAAAAGAGTCAAACTACCTTTGGTCGATTGGAGGCTATTGAAAACCTAAAAGATGTAGCATGGGTAGAAAAAAACAAAACCCTGGTCAATGTATATCACAAAGAGACTTCTAGCCTAGTCAAAAATGAAATCGCAGAGCAGGTAGCCAAAAGCAATGGAGACGAGTTTGCTAAAGATATACTCATGCAAAGCCTGACCGACGGTCAAGTTCAAATAAGAAGAACTGCAATTAAATCAGTTCATTTCAACGATGAGACCTTAAAGAAAATGCTTATTGATAGATTAAATGATTCATCCTATGTGAATGTAGAAAATGCCGTCAATAAACTAATCGAACTTTATCCTACAGAAAAGATGACTTGGCTAAAATCTATCGAAAATCAAACAGGCATTATGAATAATCTCACTTACCTCTATCACTCCAATGTATTAGCTGATAGCAGTCTTAAGGAGAAACATCCAATGTCTAAAGATAAATTGAAATTTCTAGCCTCTCAGAGCAATGAATTTAGATCTCGAGTGCCTGCCATCACCTTCCTCATGGAGAATGAAATCATGGATTTAGATATTACGAAATCTATGATTCAAGGTGCACTATACTTTCACCCTGGTATCAGAGGAAATAGTATAGAGTTTTTGAAAAAGATAAAGACCAAACAACCCAAGATGTATGAAGAGGCTATAAGCAATTATCCATTTGCTGAGCCCAATATGACCTTGAAAAAATTAGAAAGTCTGATTAGCACCAAATAGCCAAGGATTGATACCGCAGTTACTACCATTTCAGTATAGCACGACTATTCAGCTTCGCTGGAAGGATATAGATCAGTTCGGCCATGTGAATAATGCTGTATACCTCACCTATTTTGAAACAGCCCGCTATTACTACAATAGAGACGTCAATCAGTGGGATTGGAATCAAGACCAATATATCATAGCATCAATTAAGGTAGATTATCTCAGACCTATTTTCTATCCTGGAGATATCAAGGTTTATTTGCGTATCGGAGATATTGGAGACAAAAGCTTTGTCTTTCATTACGCCATTACCTTTGAGAAAAATGGCATTGAAAAACTAGCAGCTACAGGTCAATCCACACAAGTCTTTTATGATGTCCGAAATCAAAAGACTATACCTATACCAGAGCGGATTATAAAGCAATGGAAAGCCTTTGAAAAGGAAAATTTATAAATCTACACGGATGTTTTATGATAAATAACAAATGACTAATGACTAAGCTCCTGCGCATAGATGCTCATAAACCTGACGAACGAGGACTAAAACAGATCATCGATGTTTTAGAAAATGATGGAGTCATCATTTATCCTACTGATAGTGTTTATACATTAGGAGCTAGTATTCATAGCGACAAAGCCTTTAAGCGCATCTGTCAACTAAAAGGTGTACGAGAAGATAAAGCACAATTTAGTATAGTATGCTCAGATTATAGTCACCTAAGTGAATTTGCAAAACAGCTATCCAATATTGAATTTCGGGTATTGAAACAGCACCTGCCTGGACCATTTACCTTTATACTGGAGGCTAATAAAGAAGCGAGTAAAATCTTCAAACACAATAAAAAAACAATCGGATTTCGAATTCCAGATTATCCTCTCGTCATCCGATTGATAAAAGCACTAGACAAACCCCTTTTTTCTGCTAGTATTCAGATAGAACATGATAGCCCCTATGCAACGACAGCCGATGAAATTTTTGACGTTTATGATGGCAAAGTGGATTTAATAATAGATGGCGGTATATGCGGAGAAAGGCCTACCACTATTGTAGATTTGACTGCCAGACCCCATGAGATATTAAGAGAAGGTGCGGGAGAGTATTTAGGATGATTTGACGATGTGATGATGAGTTAATATGATAATGTGAAGATGTGACAAATTGCAATTCCTTTGATTAATTTGCGAAAACCCTTGTCAACTTTATTCATAGTTATGTTAATTTTAAAGAAATTCATATTTACTTCGCTGGAGCTTTAAAAAGTCAGTCCTTAAAAAGAAAATTCGTGAATTCTTGGCTATCTTATGAAATTAAAAAAATCTTTTCCTTTTTCCCTAAAACTAGCTAGTTTTTTCTATCCTGTAACTATAGAAAATAGCTCGACACCATATGAACTAGAATTAGTTTTATCTAAAAATAAACTCATTCTAAATTCTAAACATGCTAATCAATCTAATGGCAGTCTAGAATATGCATTTCATGAGTGCTTTCATCACCTAGGTATCTATACTAAAGAATTTAATAATGTATTATTACTTGGATTAGGTCTAGGGAGTGTAGTTCATTTACTTAATAAAAATGGAAACATTAATCAGCTAACCGCTTATGAAAATAATCCCCAAATTCTTGCATGGTTAGAAAAATATTATGACAGCTCTGACATCAATATAATTTCTAAATCTGCTAATGAAATCGATACTGTAAATGCCACATTTGATCTCATTCTCATAGATCTTTTTATAGATACTCAGACTCCAAATTTTCTTAATGAAATTTCTTATTGGGAAAAATTAAATTCAATCACAAAACCGAATGGACTCATCATTTGGAATACCCTGGTTAACTATCCATCACAGGAGAATTTCGATATAAATAATTTCTTTGAAAAAGGTTTTGAAGTGCAGGGAATGAATAGAATATGGGTGAAAAAACTTACACCTTAGCCAATTACATTACGGAAATATTATCCTGAAACTATTGAAATTCTCTATCAAAAACAATACCCCTTCCCTTCTAGCACTTTATCAGCTATTCTTCTTCTAGCAGCGATAGTATTATAAGATTCGTATTTAGTAAAGCGCTTAAGACCCATCATCATCATGCGCGTCATGTCGCCTTCTGCGTGTGATGCTATTGCATTCTTTCCATAGGTATTGACCTTGTCCACCATATCATTGATGAGGATTTTAGTGGCATCGATTTGAAGGGAACAAGCTTCTTCACCTTTTGTAGAGACCAGTTTGGCAGTGCGTACTAAAGCACTCTCCGCTACGAATACTTCAATCAACATATCTGCGAGATACATCATGATTTCTTGTTCTTTCTGTATCTTATCTCCATACTTCTGACCTGCACTTGCTGCTATCATCAGTATGGCTTTTTTTGCTTGCGCTATGGCTTTAAATTCTTTAGACAAAGTAGTTTCCTCTTCCGCTTCAAAAGATGGAATAGACATCAATTCTTGCTGAATAGCCATAGCAGGACCCATGACATTGATTCTACCACGCACGGCGCGTTTGATAATAGTGCCTACTGTAAGGAGTCGATTGATTTCATTTGTCCCTTCAAATATTCTATTGATGCGGCTATCTCTATAAGCACGACTAACTACTGTTTCTTCACTATAACCCATACCGCCGAAAATTTGGACAGCTTCATCACTGACATAATCACCTGTCTCGCTTCCATAGACTTTCAATATAGCTGCTTCTATACTATACTCATCAGCGGCATCAATTTTTGCCTGAACCTTGTCAGTTCCTGCTTCTAAGAGCTCCTCGATTTTTTCTGTAATCAAACCTGTCGTTCTATAGGAAGCGGATTCTAGTGCATACGTTCGAATAGCCATCTCCGCTAATTTATGCTTTATAGCTCCAAACTTAGCGATTGGTATGCCAAACTGCGAGCGCTCCAACGCATAGGTCGAAGCAGAAATGATTCCCTGTTTGCAACCTCCTATGGCTAATAAACCAAGTTTGATTCTACCAATATTCAATACGTTAAAGGCTATTTTATGTCCCTGACCTATTTCTCCTAGTACATTGTCTACAGGGATTCGCATCTTTTCAAAAAATACTTGACGAGTAGATGAACCATTGATACCCATTTTATGCTCTTCCGCACCTAGACTCAAACCAGCCAATCCTTTAGGGACTATAAATCCTGTGAAACCTTTTTTATTTTCTAATCGCGCATCTTCTTGCACTTGAGCAAAAACAGTGAATATATCGGCAAAGCCTGCATTGGTTATCCAAATTTTTTGTCCATCGATAATCCATTCCTTGCCATCTTCACTTAAGACTGCTTTCGACTTAGCACCTAGCGCATCACTTCCAGAACCAGGCTCTGTCAGGCAGTAGGAAGCTTTGGCTTTTCCACTCACGAGCTTTGGCAACCACTCTTTTTTCTGAGCTTCTGTACCATAATAATAGATAGGTAAAGTACCAATACCCACATGCGCAGCTAAAGCCACACTGAATGATTGAGATCTTCCGAAACCTTCAGACACTAGGCAGTCTGTATTGAAGTCTGTACCCATTCCGCCATATTCCTCTGGAATACCCATGCCGAGCAAACCTAATTCTCCCGCTTCTTCCAAAAGGGTTATTACCTTGTCAAATTCTTTATGCTCTATCGCATCATAATTAGGGGCAATTCGCTTATCGATAAATTCATTGGCAGCTTCTATAAATGCTAACTGTTCATCTGAACGATCTTCAATGATAAACGTATCTTGCGGATTGGTTTCTTTAACCAAAAATTCACCACCTTTTAATATTGCTTTTTTTGTATCTGTTGTATCCATATGATTGAGTTTTTTTCGTTATCAGTTTGTTTAGTTGTTTCAGATATTAAAGTAGTTCATATATGCCGGCAATTCCTTGTCCACCCCCAATACAGGCTGTCACCATTCCGTATTTATTTTTTCTTCTTCGCATTTCGTTGAATAATTGAATGGACAATTTAGTGCCTGTACACCCCAATGGGTGACCTAAGGCGAGCGCACCGCCATTCACATTGATGATGTCTGGATTCAAATCCGGCAATCCTTTCATCACACCGAGTGATTGTGCACCAAAAGCTTCGTTTAGTTCTATCAAATCTATATCTGACATTTTCAATCCTGCTAATTGCAATGCCTTAGGGATAGCAGCTACAGGACCTATACCCATGATTCTAGGATCGACACCTACTGTGGCAGAGGTGACCATTCTAGCTATAGGCGTTAGATTTAACTCCACGACCATTTTCTCACTCATCACCAGCACAAATGCAGCGCCATCGCTCGTCTGCGAAGAATTTCCTGCCGTGACCTGACCGCCTAATTTAAACACGGGCTTTAGTTTGGCTAATGCCTCCAGAGTCGTATCTGCGCGTGGACCTTCATCTGTATCTACGATAAATTTTTTGGATTGTTTTTTTCCATCTGTGTAAAACACTTCTTCTACTTCTATCGGAACAATTTCATCTTTAAATTTTCCTTCTTGAATAGCTTTCACTGCTTTTTGATGTGAATGAAATGCAAAGGTGTCGCTTTCCTCGCGTGTGATACTATATTTATCAGCCACCTCTTCGGCAGTCAATCCCATACCGATATAATAATCAGGATGCGAAATTGACAAATCATAATTCGGTGCGATTTTATAACCTGTAGTCGGTACTAGGCTCATAGACTCTACTCCACCTGCGAATATGCAATCTGCCATGCCCGCTTTAATCTTAGCGGTAGCCATAGCTATAGTCTCTACTCCAGACCCACAGTATCGATTGACGGTGACACCGCCTACACTCTCAGGTAAATTTGATCGCAGAGCTATCCATCTCGCCATCTGCAAGCCTTGCTCAGCCTCTGGTACAGCATTACCTACTATGATATCATCTATTCGATTAGGATCTAGCTGTGGTAAAGAATCCAATAAATGATCTATGACTTTGGCTCCTAAATCAACTGGTGTAGTAAATCGAAAGCCCCCGCGTTTTGCCTTTCCTACTGCGGTTCTAAAACCTGCTACTATATATGCGTCCATTGCTATTTAATTTTAAATTTTGAATTATAAATTTTGAATATTAATTCTACCCTTGTATTAAAAATTAAGAATTAAAAATTCAACATTAATTACGTAATGGTTTTCCTGATGTCAATATACTCTGCATTCTTTCCAAGGTTTTCTTTTCTCCGCAGAGGGAAAGAAATGCCTCACGCTCCAGATCTAAGAGATACTGCTCGCTTACACGAGTCGGTTCACTCAGATCTCCTCCGCAGAGAACATAAGCCAGTTTTTTAGAAATCAAAGCATCATGCGCACTTGCGTATTTCCCTAATTGGAATGAAGCTATTCCAGCATAGAGTGCTGCCAAACCAGTTCTACCCAGCACTAAAATATCATCACGCATCACAGGCTTTGTATATCCCGCATCATAGAGTTCTAAAACCTTTTCTTTTGCTGAGGATATAGCTCTATCCGGATTGACAACTACTGCATCTTTATCTTTTGTAAATATTCCTAGGTCAAAAGCCTCATAAGCAGAATTCGCGGTTTTCGCAGTAGCAATGGTAGTAAATCGTTCACTCAATTTTGGAATCCAAGTATCTTCTGCGCCAAAACTATCGGATAATCTTAGGGCAAATTCTTTGGAACCGCCACCACCAGGTATGACACCTACACCTACTTCTACCAGTCCTATATAGGTCTCTGCTGCAGCCATACAGGCATCTGTATGCATAGACATTTCACAGCCACCTCCTAGCGTTAGCCCATGCGGTGCAGCTACTACTGGCACAGAACTATAACGCAATCTCATCACCGTATTTTGGAAATGACGAACTGCAAAATTCAATTCATCCCATTCCTGCTCTATTGCCTGCATGAGTACGATGGCCAGATTAGCTCCTGCGGAGAAATTAGGTGCATTGTTTCCCAACACAACTCCTTTCCATCCGTCAGCTTCCGCTATATCCAAAGCCTTATTAATACCTTCAAGAACTTCGCCACCTATGGTATTCATCTTAGTTTGAAATTCTACACAAAGCACTCCATCTCCGATATCGTGAACAGTACAACCTGTATTTTTAAATACTGGAGTCTGACTTCGTTTATGATCTAGTACTATAAAATTTTCTCTTCCCGGAATGATCTGATAGGCCTTGGAATTAATATCATAAAAATATTGTACGCCATTCTCTAATTTATAGAAACTAGTATGCCCTGCATTCAACATATCTTCTACCCAAGAGGCAGGCTGGTGTCCATGCTCCTTCATTAGGGTTACTATATTCTCCACACCCAGAATATCCCAGTTTAGAAAAGGTCCTATTTCCCATCCAAAACCTGCTATCATAGCATCATCGATCCGATAGAGCTCATCAGAAATTTCTGGAACACGATGGGATACATAGTTAAAGATGGAATAATTCAATTTATTTAGAAATTCGGCTGCTCTATCCTTTCCTTTTGCTAATATTTTCAAGCGAGCTCGCAAGGAATCCACCATTTTAGCTTCACCTACGGAAGCAAATTTTGTTTTCTCACTTGCCTTATATTCCAGTGTATTTAAATCTAATTCTAAGATGACTTTCTTGCCATCTACGGTAGTTTTTTTGTAAAATCCTTGTCCTGTCTTGTCGCCAAGCCATTTATTAGCTTCCATTTTCAATACATAATCTGGCACTTTGAACGTATCACGCGATATATCATTTGGACAAAATTCATAAACTCCATTTGCTACTTTGATTAAGGTGTCTAGTCCTACAACATCTGCTGTTCGAAACGTGGCTGATTTAGGCTTGCCGATTAACGTTCCTGTTAAAGAATCAATTTCTGAAATGGATAGATCCATTTCCTGCTGCAACTTAAATATAGCTGCCATAGAAAAGACTCCTACTCTATTTGCTATAAATGCAGGTGTATCTTTACATAAAACTGGCGTTTTGCCTAAAAATTTATCCGCATAATATTCGAAAAATTGAATCATTTCTTTATCTGTGTGTGCTGAAGGAATGATTTCAAACAATCTTAAATAGCGAGGAGGATTGAAAAAATGCGTTCCGCAAAAATGCTTTTTAAAATCATCGCTTCGGCCTTCAATAAGCATAGATATAGGTATTCCTGAAGTATTGGTAGTAATCAATGTCCCAGGTTTTCTATGAAGCTCTACTTTTTCAAACAATTGTTGCTTAATATCTAGCCGCTCTACCACGGCTTCTAAAATCCAATCACAATCTTTGATCTCCGTTATATTGTCCTCAAAATTTCCTGTTTTAATCCTAGATACAAATGAGGTCTTATAAATAGGGGAAGGATTCGATTTTATAGCTGTCTGCAGTGCAGCATTTACTAGGCTATTGCGCTTAGCTGGATTAGCCTTTTCTTCTTCTTTCAATTCTGGTGGAATAATATCTAAAAGTAAGACTTGTAATCCCACATTAGCGAAATGACAAGCTATCCTGGAACCCATAACTCCTGAACCTAAAACCGCAACTTTTTTTATCGTTCTCATTTATGATATTTATATTTTAATTTATAATGCTCTTTCTTATTATGAATTTATTAAAATTGTTTGCTCTTGAGCTAGCTTTTGTATTTTATCTAGACTTTTGATTAGTTGATTCATTTCTTTTTCGGTCAAAGCCTCATTAACTTTTTGCTGAAAATCTAATACATAATTCTTAGACACATCACGCATTTCTAGACCTTTTTTCGTCAACTTAATTATGACATTTCGCTTATCAGATTTACTGACTTCTCGTTTGATCAATCCCGCTTCTTCTAGTTTGGTCAGTGTCCTAGATAAACTCGTAGGTTCTATACCCATCTTGGGGCCTAATGTCATGCTCAATGAACCTTCTTTAGGATCTATAGATAATAGCGTAAAGCCTACCACCATTGTAGAATTATACTGCGCAGCTTCCTCGTTATACATTTTGGTCACTGTATTCCAAGTTGTTCTTAATAAATAATCGATTGTCATCATTTTATTCATACAACAAAGATAGCACATTTTTATTATGCATGCATAATTTATGTATGCATAATAATTGTTAAAAAATCGGCAATCTTCTTACTATTTGTCGGCTTCGCTATGTTTGAATGCCTAGATTAAATATGTATAAATGAAACTAAATTAAGGATGGACACCTCACTGTTTTAATACCTGAGCCAAATACTCTATGTCTTTCCAGCTATTAGCTGGAAAATTGGAAAATCGAAGCTGCTTATCTTTGTTTTCAGCATACCCGTCACTGCAAATGATATTTCTCTTTAAAAGTAGACTTCTAATTTCGTCTATATGATTTAATGGGTAGGTGCAAAGGATAGTATCAGAGGAGTTGGTATGATTATGACTTAGTCCTAACCAATCATTAATTGTAAAAAGAGATTGGAGGAAATTCTTCTTATCAAGCATTTCTTTTTTTAGTTCTCCTAGACCTCTTTGATTCATATCTTGCGCGACACGTCCCATAAGATAAATTCCTAATACATTCGGAGTAGATGGCGTTTGGAATGTTTTATAATTTTTCAATAAATCGCCTATCGTGTTATGAGCACTTCGATTATGGCTATAATTCGCAGAATTTAGAGCGTCTGCTAAAGTTTTATTTATAATCCATACGCCTAGTCCTGCAGGAAGACCAAAAGCTTTTTGGGATGAGAAAAATGATATATCTACTAGACTATAGTCTAGGTCAACAAATGGGGCTGAACTTACAATATCTACTGCTAAAATAGCTTTAGGATTTCTTTTTTTAACATTGTGTATATACCCCTCATTGGTTTTAATTCCTGCGCTAGTCTCATTATGAGTAATACATATTAGCTCAGTATCGGAGTGAATAAATGGGTAAAAATCAGTGAAGAACTCAGATTCATATTTAGACGTATCTAACCCTATTCGCTTAGCATAATTATAAAACTTCTTAGAAAATGCACCATTTATAAAATGAAAACTAGATTTTGAAACACAATTTTGCAGAATTCGTTCCATTATTTCTGACCCAGAACTAGCTAGAAAAATAGCATGAGTCGAAGGTATACTCATTAAAATACGTAGCTGTTCATCCAAGTGTTGATACATATACTGAATGGTAGATGAACGATGATACTCAGAAGCATGACCCTTCGCGTAAAATTCATTCGTCCATTTATCCAGATTGGAATAAATAGCAGAAGGCCCTACCGTAAAGAAAATTTTCCTAGCCATTTTCTTTAATAAATTTTACTACTTCATAAAAATCACTACATACTGCATCTGCTCTTTCCACTATATAATCTCTATAAACCGTTTCGGTATAGCCAATAAAATAGTCAACAGCACCCTCCAATTTGGCTTCTAAGTCAGTATATCCATCTCCTATCATACAAATGGGTCGTGCGAGCTGGAATTCATTTATTACCTTAACTTTACCCATATTGTGAGCGATAGGCAAACTCCTATTAAAATCTATAATAGTATTATCTTTCAATACAAATTGATTGGCGATAATATTGCTTTCTAGAAAACCTATTCGCTTGCAAACAGGCATAATATACTCAAGAAACCCTCCTGAAACTATGTAGCAGTTTTTTGGAAAAATAGACTTCATTTTAGTCAATGCGACTATGCTAGGAGAAATAAATGAAAACAATTTAACTATTAATTCACTCAAATCAGCTGGAGTTGCATTGATAAGTTTTATTCTTTGTGATAATGATTCTTGAATTGAAATTTCACCTATCATTCCTAAATTAGTAATATGCTTAATTTCTTCTTGAATTGTTTTACTCCTATTACAAATAGCCGCGAGAATGTCAAGGCTTTCTGCTTGAATAAGAGTACTATCAAAATCCAAAACAATATTCATGGTTCAAATATAGGCATAAAAAAAAAGACTGCTATAAAAGCAGTCTTGAAAAAAGTTGACCGACAATGATTCGAACCTTGAAAAACTGCACCAAAAACAGTTGTGTTACCGTTACACCATCGGTCAGTCAAAATTTAGAAGTGCAAATATATATATAAATTGATATTCCTATAAAAAAAAATGCACTGCGAGTGCAGTGCATTTTACTTTATTTCTGTTTATTCTAGTATTCCCAAAAATCGCTTTCCTTATCTCTTATTTCGTTATGAATTCTATCCGACTCATACAATAAATCCAAATTGGTAGCATAAGATTCAATTCTTCGATCCTGCACGTTGGACTCTTTCATGATGTAACTATTGAAATAACGCATTTCAAAAATATCTTCCCAGCTCGTGGTATTCGCATCATTCTTGATATTATATACTTGATTAGTCGCTAATATCTTTCTTACATCTGGATAATATATCCAGTACATAGGTATATCAGCTACATACTCACCAGCCTCATTGTATTTTTCCCTCATAAAGCTTAGACCTAGGATTCTCACTACCATAGTAGAAGTTTCAATATCAAATAACCAATCTTCTTTAATTCTAAGCTTCTTAACAGTCTCAGGATTAAATGTATTGGTTGTAACCACTCTCTCTTCAAGACCTGTTTCAAAGTTTACTCTCGTGACAGTATCAATAGAAGCCCCAATTTGAGCAACATCTTGAACATTCATTGGCTCTTTGAATACTTCTCCAGCTTCTGAGGATTGATAGACTTCTATTTCTCCTTTTTTTGCAGCTTCATGCAGAATATTTACCAGCCCCATTTTAGGATGAGCAAATGGTAGATTTAATTTTTCTTGGAAGTCAATAACTCTCCATAATCTCTTTTTCCACTTTATATCTGCTTCACGAAGATGGTCATAAGCTATTATCTCTCTTTCTTTAAGAGTTACCTTTTCATATGCGCCATCTAATTTTTCTTCTAACTCGTCTAAAGGAGCCGTTTCTGAGCCTTCCGTCTGTGCATAAGACATTGTAAGGAAAAGAGAAAATAATACAAACAATAATTTTTTCATACGTTATATCGTTTAGTTGTTAATTACATTTTAATTTGAACAGACACGCCAGTAATAGTCCTCATAGAACCGTCTGGACCTGTCACTTTAACTTTTTCTATCATAAACACATCGTTTGGCTTACATGCATTAACTGCACTAGTCCACTCGCTACTAAATCTATCTCCAGTTACTCTACCTTCTCTAGGATCCCCATTTTTAGGAACATAAGTATATTCAAAACTATTCACCGTAAACTTCGCATCAAAATCGAAATTTTCTAATACCGCCTTTACCCCTTGCTGCACTTGTAAGGTTCCTTTTGGTATTTTTCCACCCTTAATTGTCCCTCCAATGGTAGTAACCGGATCTGGAACTCTTTTTACTCTATATTTGAAAGGTGTATTCTGCTTTCCATCCGATATAGTGATGGTAGCTTCGCCAACGGTAGTAGCCTTCACAATATATTTACCAGGAGCTGACTTTGACAAAGTAACACCACCACCGGAAGCACTAAGTTTAGTTTTTTCATCACCTGTTCCGGAGGAAACTGTTACCGGATTATCTAAACCAATGTAAAACACGTTCATTTTATCAAGCATGAGCGCGGCACCTGATGGTTGACCTACAACATACTTAATTACTTTATTCACTGATTTTTTCTCACCTGCTGGAGTCGTAAAGCTAATTGCTACATTTATTGGATACTCACCTGGACCACCCGCCTGTATTTTCTTTACAGCTACACCATCAGTGTTAAGTGCAACACCACCGCCGTTTATGGTCACACTAGGTTTGGCTTGATCATTGAAAGCCCCTACACCAGCTGTAATTTCAATTTCCTCTCCAGGCATGCAATAAGTCGTATTTGCAGAGGCAACTGCTGCGAATTTATCATATATAATTTTCACTTTACCTATCTGAGCTATACAATAGTCGGACAACATACCTTCAGAACTCTTCACATCATTCTGAATTTTTGACAATACAGTGATCCCTGCTACAGCTGGTGTCATATAAAAACTAGATTGAGTCCAACCCTCAGCGTTTTGAGGATAGGGTTTGCCATACGAACTTTTCTTTGGAATAATTAACTCACAAGGTAGGGATTTTTCAAAGTTTGCTATTGCAGCGAAATGCTGAGCCTTCATATTTTCTGGAACACTCGCAGATTTAAGAACATTAATAACATCTTCCTTGTACTTTTTCACCTTACTATATATCTCTTCCCCCTTCTTATTTTTAATCATTATTCGGGTATTTGAATTGAGATCATCATACTTGTAGACTTCTTCCCCATCTTTGATTTCAAGTTTTGAAGCCTTTTTGATCTCCATTTTATAGTTATCTATATCAGCTATCAGAGTATTAGATAATGAACTTATTTTTCCAGCAATAGGTTTCCATATCATAGCCTTTTCTTTAGTTTGAGGATCTGCTGCGGCATCTTCTAGTGCACTGTAAGTTGAGGCATTTTTATCATTTAGAACTTTTATAGTTTTATTAATACTGCTATCTACATTTTTAAATGCATTGATTACTTCCTTAGATACGTTCATTGCTAGTAAAGCCGTCAATACGAGATACATCATATTGATCATCTTCTGACGTGGTGATATCTTACCTCCTGCCATTTCTTATTATTTTTCTTTTACCTAATTACTAAAATTATTTACAAAATTGTTTTTATTCGTTGAACTTCCTATGCTGTGCGCATAGCAGTGAGCATGCCACCATAGATATTGTTCAATGAACTTAGGCTCTTAGAAAGGGCATTCATATTGTCTTTAAGATTTAAAGCATCATTTTTAGTCGACTCTAAACTCTCCATAGCTTCTGACAAGTTACCTACAAATCGATTAAGATTTCTAATATGATTATTCGCATCTTGTAATTCTATTTGATATATCGAATTTAACTGAGTAAGATTCTTAGTCACTAACTGAATTTGCTCTTGGTATTCTTGTGTACCAGCAGTAGATATCGCTAAATTCTTGGCGCTTTCAGCACTTTTTTCAAATACAACTTGAAGAGAGTTCATAGAAGCCGATGCATTGCGCGCAGCTTCACTATAACCCTCCGTAGCATTTGCTACATCTGCCACGCTATTCATGGAACTTATATTTCCACTTAACTTTTCTAAATTCTCTCCTAATCTATTGAGCATTTCATTATCAAAACTTGCTTTCGAAAGTGCATTGTCTAGAGCCATCAGAGAACTGCCAGCTGAACCAGAACCAGATCCACCTCCTTCTCCATAGCCACCTTCACCCTTGATTACTTCAACGGTATTTTCATCCATCAAGTGAGGATAAACCCTTTCCCATTGATAATCCTCATATGTAGGCTCGAAAGCTGAAATTAAAAATATAAGTACCTCTGTACCCATACCAGCAATAAGCATTTCATCTGCTCCAGGCCAGTGCATGATTTTGAATAGTGCTCCTAGAATTACAACCGCAGCACCTAAACCATAAGCCATTGCTATTATTTTCTTAAATCCGCCTACTTTTTTTGCCATTTTATTTGAAAATTTTAATTTATTTAAAAGTTAAGATTAAATTGTTTTTTGATTTATAATCTATTTAAGCATAGATGAAATACACCTGAAACCAACATATGACTTAGCTGAATCAGCATATTCATATATTCTAGTCCCATTCTGAATAAAAAAGGCTACATCTTTCCAAGAACCACCTCTAATCACTTTTCGCTTCATAGATTCATTATCTAATTTTGAATGATCATATTTGATATCAGGGTTATGATCATGCACAAAGGAATACGTATTTTCGTAATAAGCAGTTACTGTCCATTCTGAGACATTTCCAGACATATTGTATAAACCATAATCATTTGGAAAATAGGAATCTACTTTAACCGTTTTAAAGCCTCCATCTTCTTGATAATTACCTCTTGTAGGTTTGAAATTAGCTAATAAACAACCTTTGTGATTTCTTGTATACGGTCCACCCCATGGATATGGTGCATTTTTCTTTCCACCTCTCGCAGCATATTCCCACTCGGATTCTGAAGGTAGTCTAAATACCTCCGCATCAGGTCTTCCTCTAGAAGTTCTCCATTTATTCCATTCATGTGTTCTCCAATGACTAAACGCATTCGCTTGATCCCAAGTTACACCCACGAGAGGATAGTTATCAAAAGCTGGATGAGAATAATAATTACGTGTAAATGGCTCATTAAATGAATAAGTAAAATCACGTGTCCACACTAATGTGTCAGGATAGACAGGTATAGCCTTTGTTTTTACATGCTGACGTCTATCTTTGTTTCTACTACTCTTACCTGCTGCTGCCGATTTGAATGATAAATAATCATATTTATAGACTAATTTAGAAACATCATATTCTTTCTTACCATTTATCCACTGATCTTGTGGAAGGTACATAGCACTTAATGAATTATTCACTTCTGGATCTTTCAAATTGATTTTCTTTTTCCAATCAATAGGAGGATTACCTGCTGTCAAATCATCCGAATTATTATTTTGAACAAAAAATTGTAGAATTGTTCTAGCATTGGAGTCAATTACATATTGGACAAACTGACGATATTCATTGTTTGTTATTTCAGTTTCATCCATATAAAAACCACCAATGGTGACCTGCTTTGGTTTTGCTGTTAAGTCGAATGTGACATCCTGATCACTAGGTCCTATAACTAAAGTCCCCGTAGGCACAGAAGTCATTCCATAAGGAATTTCCGTGCGCCAACTTGGCCGCTGCAACACACCAATTAATTGACCATTAGAAGAACCGCCACCACAAGAAACTATAAGACTGCTTAAACCCAAAAGGGCTAAGGAGTACTTAAAAAAACTTAATCTTTTCATTTAGATCTATTTTTCTTTAAATTAAATGAAGCTTGAGGAAATCCACAAACTTCTTGTTCATAACGCAAATATAAGCGTATTTATTTTAATTTTTTTTCATTATTTTTAGTATTATATGTAAATAACTGAAATTCAATAATATAAATTTTATCTAGCTAAGCTTGGATTTTCTTTAAAAAGTAGTTCTATAGCCATTACCATTGATTTTATCTCATTCCTTGGGGCTTTTACTAACACTCTGTATCCCCTTTTTTCTAATTCAATTTGTGTCGCTTCACCGAAACCTCCAATAATAGTTCTACCTTGTTTAAAATCTGGATACAAGGAAAAAAAGGCTTTTACACCTTCAATATTAAAAAAAGCTACTAGGTCATAATCAAAGTTTCTTTTCTTAACATCTGAGTTCGGCACCATTCTATACATGATAGCTTCACTAAAATCAAACTTATTTGCTTTCAAGTATAAAGACAATTGACCAATACCAACAGAAGAGCATGGCATAATGAATTTTTCAGTTGCTTTGTGCTTTAATAAAATATTTTGAAAGTCTGCCAATGTCCCATTGGCATAGACCACTTTTCTTTTTCTGTATTGAATATATTTTTGAAGATAAAAAGCAATCTGCTCTGATGAGCAAAAGTATTTCGCTTCTTGTGGCATTTTATGTCTTATCTCATCACATAATTTAAAAAAATAGTCAATGGCATTTTTACTATTAAAAATTACAGAAGTATAATCGGGAATATTAATTTTGAATTTTCTAAACTCTCTAAGAGTTATACTCTCCACATTTAGGAAAGGTACGAAGTCTACTTTAAAATTATATCTTTTGCTGACTTCATGATAAGGAGACCTTTCTCCTTGGGGCTCTTGTTGAGATACAAGAATCCGTTTGATGCTTTTTGGCATCTTCAATTCTGTAGTAGCATCTTCTAATTTAAGTTTCTTAGAAGATGCTACATTAGAATCTTCTTTTACTTGCTTACTTTTTTTTTACTAGGGGCCGCTTTCTTTGCAGGAGCTTTTTTAGCTGCTGCCTTTGGAGCTGCTTTTTTAGCTGCTGCTTTCGGAGCTGCTTTTTTAGCAGGAGCTTTTTTAGCTGCTGCTTTCGGAGCTGCTTTTTTAGCTGCTGCCTTTGGAGCTGCTTTTTTAGCTGCTGCTTTCGGAGCTGCTTTTTTAGCAGGAGCTTTTTTAGCTGCTGCCTTTGGAGCTGCTTTCTTAGCAGGAGCTTTTTTAGCTGCTGCTTTCGGAGCTGCTTTTTTTACTGCTGCCTTTGGAGCTGCTTTCTTAGCAGGAGCTTTTTTAGCTGCTGCCTTTGGAGCTGCTTTTTTTACTGCTGCTTTCGGAGCTGCTTTTTTAGCTGCTGCTTTCGGAGCTGCTTTTTTTACTGCTGTTTTTTTAACTGTTTTAGCCATTGTTAATTTTTTTAATGTTTAAAAATAAATCAAACTATAAAAGTTTTAAATACTTCAAGAACAAAAGTATGGGAATAATTTCAACTATATAAAAATAAATCATAGTTTTAAAAACATGCCGTGTTAATAAGTGAAGATTTAGAATAATTACTTTATGTAGTGCGTATAAATAAAAAAGAATTGTAACGGCTGAAAGTGTTATTAATATTGGTTTTACAAAGATGTCATCTACAACAGTTACGCAAAATAAAATTGGCAAACTTATGAACACAAAAATATACATAAAGTCCAACAGTACGAATTGGAAATCTGAAATATTATTTTTTAAATTGAAAATATATACCACTAATCGATAAATAATAAAACGAAAAAAAAGAATTAAAGTAATAGATGAAAGAACAAACATAAAGTTCTTATTTAAGGCGTTGACACTAACATATATCTCTAATAATTTAGAGGTAGAATAGCTTAAAAGCACTACAAACGCTATTGTGACGAGCGTTGATTTTAAAAATCCGTATGAATATAAACTCCTAATCTTGAATGAAAAAAAAGTCGTTATTAAATCACTATACTTTTTTTCAGAAGCATAGCGCACCATAGAAAAAATAAATAAAAATAATAGTAGCAAAAAGAAAGATGAACGGTCTGTGCTGTTTTCTCTTTTATGAATTATTTCTATATTTCTTTTAACACTGGCTTTTTTTTCTGAAATAAATTTAAGGTTATAAAACAATTTAGATGAATCGAATTCTGTTCTCGACCCTACAATATTATTATTACTTATAATCCTTTTTGCTATTAAATCTTGCGATATCAGCGGTAAGGATGATAAGTATAGAACACTAATAGTTATGAATAGCCTAAAAAACACTGACGTAATTAAAATGTACCTTCATATTTCCAAGAGAAAATCTAGAATCACCTAAAAAGCCAGAACCCATGTTTAACTGGAAAATATTATCCCCAGTCTTCAAGGAAAGACCAGCCCCAATGCCTACAGGTATGCTTGTAGATTTATTAATATAGTTTTTCATATAAGTCACGTCTACAAAAATATTAGAATAAAAATATTCTGATAGATAATATTGAAGATCCTGACTAAGAATTACAAACCATGGAGATAAAAGATTATTATCGTCAAATCCCCTAGGCAATTTATATCCTCCAAAAAAGTGCATTTCGCTGGTACTAATAGTCTCTGAGAACCATGATCTAGATAGTAAATGAGATCTGAGAATAAGTTGTTCGCTTAAAGGAGTGTACTTATTTAAATCAACCATAAAAGAAAACGTAAGCTGCGAAGCTGGTATACTATCATATAGACGAGCAAGAGATTCTCCATTCATGTCTTTTAATTCAGCTATACGCGAATTAATCAATGTAGTTTTATTTCCTATGAGCATATAAGATTCTAGGGACCAGCCTCGTTTTGTAAAAAATGGCCTATTCAATTTATGAATACTGTAACCTAGTCCAAGTTCATTAGTACTATAGTCTAGATATCTTGGTAGGTTTCCATTTAAGACAGAAAGTTGGTTATAACCTGTAATGTTAGTTTTATTTTTCCTGAAATGAAAAGATAGTATATGATTGGACTGCATATAGTAGTTTAAACTTAATTGATATTGCTGACGAAGAAAAGATGTATCAAATTTCTCCAAATTAAAATATCCTCCTACCCCTAATTTTGTGTTAAGTATAAAAGGCACATTGATTTTGGAGTATAAGAATTGACTATTATCGAGATTTTTTTGCCAGTTTAATTGAAAAGAAGCTCCTCGTTTAAATAAATTTACTAATTCAAGCTTCACATCGCCGGTCAATTCTACCTGACCTGAGTTATAGGCATTAGATAATATTCCTAGAATGGCATTCACTTGATTTAACTTGCGTTCTTTAAGATACAAATTTAATATTGCCGTAGAATCCAACAAAGTGAAATCTGGATTTTTTTCCATTTCCATAAAATCAAAAAACCGCAATTGGGTGGCAATCTCCTTCCAATCAAATTGGTTTTTATCTTTATAATATCTTGCTATATATTGCCTGATAAAATCTAAATTCATAGAAGGGGAAGAACTATGAAGTCTAATGGAATCAATTCGATACTTTTTGTATAAATTTAATTCGTATAGCAGAGTTAGTTTCTGATCGTAGAAATGAGTAGTATCGTAAACATAGTTTGCTTTTAGATATCCCTGCTGAATTTGATAATTCAAAAGTTCATCTAGTTTTTTTGATAAGGCTATAAATGAGTTGCCTTTGATAAAATAAGTATCCTTAACATTATTTGAACTAGACTTGATCACTAATACAAGACTATCATATCTTCTATTTGCTATTAGTCGATAAGAAACTAAGCCATCCTTTCCTAAAGTTATTGAGTCTACACTAGCTAATAAAAATCCTTTTTTTACGAGACCATCTTTTTTTCTCAGCCATTCTTCTCTTGTGAAATATTGACTATATTTTTGGCTCGCACTATCATTATTATCTATTTCCTGTCCATACAAGGAAACAGACATTGCCGATAATAAAAAACAGCCTCCTAGTAATTTGCTTAAATTTATGGCTGCTGATGATAAAATAAAATTAGATCCTAGCAATGACGAAATAAATTAGTTAGAAAGATAACTTAATTTAGAGCAAAATATTTTCGGAGAAGCCATTCAATACTTAAGGTCATTAAAATGAATAATAATAACCATAAAATATCATTAGCCTTGAGTCTTTGAGTCTCACTTATTAACTTTTCTTTCTGATTTTCTTTAATGACATTCATATCATAGGATGCTCTGTTCCTCCACAGAATAAGATTTCCACCACTTTTAATGGCCAAAGTGTTCATATCCTCGTAGTTCGACGGACTATATATATCTTCTATATCATCTTTATAAATACTAAACTTACCTTCGTCTAGGTATACTTTCCCAGCGATATTGGCTTCTATTTTATATTGATAGTTTCCTTGCTTTAGGTCTTTTGGGCTTATAGAATAACTGTTTTCTAATGGCAACATCTCATACTGCTTCCAATCTAATTCGCCTCCCTTGATTTTGCAGTTAATGCTTTTTGCCTTAGTAGGCTGATAAATCTCATTATAGGTATTGGCAGAAATGATGAAAGATTCGCCCTCTGCCATAGAATGATTAGACATACTTGTAACCAATTGCTTTTTATCCTTCCTAATAGCCAGGTAATTAACCATCTTATATAAAAGATCTTGTGTCTCTTCGAAATTCTTCCGCGTTTGATAATTATTTACTTTCCACTTCCAAATATTTTCTCCAGCCACTAAGCCTATTTGTATATTATCCTCATTTGAAAATGAAATTAAAGGCTGCTCTGACTCTGTTCTGCCTATGCGTGCTAGCAATAAATGGTTAGCACCTTTAAGGGGATCTATGGTCAATAGATAATTGGATAATGGTGAGTAATTTTGAAAAACGGTATTTGAAACTTCTCTTAAATAAAACTTGGAAAAACTTGGATTTAACTTTGCCGTGTAGTCTTGTAAGAAATTGCCTTTGACCTGGATGCGATAAGATTTCTGAGATTGATTGAAGGCATTGTAATCTGTCTGGGTACCAAGAAAAAAAAGGATAGACTTTCCCGATGCCTTGGCTTTCATTATTATCTCTCTTGCATTGTTCAATTGATTTGGCAATTGATACAAAATGACCAAATCGGTACTTTCAGAAAACGAAAGATTTGATTCAGCAATAGCTACTTTAACCTTAAAACTTTTATTTGAATTCAACCAAAATTTAAGTGCCGATATATCTGGATGAGGAAAATTAGAGAGGATTTCAATTTGCTTACTTCCATCAAGAACGTCAATAAAAATATCCTTAGAATTATTTCTTAAATTTAATTCCTTAATACGAGTTTTTATATTAGCACGTATATGATGCATACCTTTTGTGAGTCCAGACAACTTAAACTGAACGGATTCGCTAAAATCTCCTTTACTAGCCTTGATTGTCTTCTCCTGAACAATTCGCGATCCAGAGGCTGTTAATTCTTCTAATGAAATGGATAACTGTCCTCCCTCAATACTGCTACCGGAAATGATTGTATTTACTACATTAATATCATCTTGAAGCATGATACTGTTGCCCTCTAGATTTTCAAGCCTAAAATCATTAATAGGAGTAGTATCTCCAATCAAAATTACATCTAAAGGAATCAAAGCTTTATTATTGAAAAAAATGGGGTTATTTCCTTGGTTGTAATTTCCATCAGTGACTAATACTATTCTCTGAATATTTTCTTCTGTTTGCAATGAAATTATGCTGGTGAGCGCTGAAATTATATCTGTCCGCTGACCATTTTGACTTAAAGAATCTATAGGCTTGACTTCTTCATCAAATGCCTTTACATCAATAAATAGATTCAAATCAGCCAATTTTTCGACTAGCTTTTCTACTTCAGATTTGAAATTTTCCTTATCTGAAAACTTAATCGAGCGAGAGTTATCAACTAATAAAACTAATTTAGGACGAATCGATTTCGTTTTATTGCATTTGAGTATAGGAGATAACAACAAGAGTAAAAGTGAAAAGATACTTAAGAATCTGAGCGCTCCAAGTATATATCTAATCCAAATCGTTTGTAATCGCTGACGTTTTATGTAAAAAAATGCAACCAAGGTTGCAGCTAATATGAAAAAAAAGAGAAGTAAATAATTTTCTATTTGGATCACTAGAAGTAGATATGGAACAAAGGTAAATAAAAAATATTGTATAGACTAGTATGCGTAAAAATATATTAATAAAAAAAGCCGCTCAAAAAATTGAGCGGCTTCCTTAATTATTTCAGTTAATAACAATGATACTATTCAAATGAGTAGATTTGAACGTCTGCTCTGTTATCTTGGCCACTGTTATATTTTGTTCTTGAATCACCATAAGAGGTTACTTTGGCATTAGTTACATTAACACCTTTCATTCTTAATAGTTGAGCTACTTTTTGAGCTCTTTGAAGAGCACAAGACTTAGATCCACCTTTAGATGTGTTACCACCTATTTCTACAGTGTAATTAGGGTTAGATTTAAGCATTGTAGCTATTTGCTGTAAAGACTCAACTTGACCAGGTGAAAGGGTGTTGCAACCTGTGAAGAATACTTCATAACTTCCTACTACATTCTTGGTTTTAGTAGCACTATTTGTAGTGGTTGCAGGCTCCACTGGAGTAACAACAGCCACTTCTGGACAGCCGTTGTTAGAAGCTGGACCAGCCTCGAACGGACACTTGTCTCTTGAATCACCAATACCATCATTATCAGAATCTGGACAACCAAACATTTCTGCCTTGCCAGGTACGTAAGGACACTCGTCTGTAAGATCAGGAATACCATCACCATCAGAATCAACAACTTTTGGAGCCTCAGTCGTAGACTTTTTAGCAGGGGTAGCTGTACCAACACAATTACCTAAGGCATATACACCTCTTAGAGCAGCTTGGTTATAAGAATAACTATTATCCAATCTCCAATTTCTACCACCTTCTAATTGAATAGAGAACTTGTCAGAAGTTCTAAAATTAAAACCTATACCAGTACCTAAATGGAAATTTACGTCATCTGTACCATAGGTTTTTTGATTAGCATTTCCCGCGATAGGTGCTGCATTCCAATTTCCTATAGAAGTAATAACATTTATACCAGGACCAGCATATGCGTATGGAGCGAAAATTGCGTTTTCTTTCATCCATGAACCGTTGGCAAACTTTAATACTGGTTGTAGATTTAAATCGATCATTTGGGCAGTTCTATATCTTGTACCAGCTCTTGTTCCGCTCCAGTTGTCACCATCAAATGGCATAGAAGCGCCACTTTGTAATGGATAGAATACGTTGCCGAAGCCTAAGTTTGCTCTTAGATCAAAGAATCTAGTAACATACTTAGTCAAATTAAGACCTAGAGAAGTCGTATAATCTTCGAGCATAAAGTTTTGAGCTCTTTGAACTGCTTCAAAACTATTGAAGTTAGCGCCAACACCTACCTTCCAGTTGTATTTATTACACCAATTGGCATTGATAGCTGGCTCATCAGTAGTAGAGGCAGCAGCAGGAGCATCAGCATTAACTGAAGCACCACCACCGAAGTTATAACCCAATCTAATAGCAGAGCTTGCATAGTTGTATGCTTCACCCAAGGCTACTTTATAACCATATTCTGCAGCAGCATTCCATCTGTCACTAAGATTAAATCCTAATCCAAAACCTATTGGGATATAAGGATTTATCTGATCAGAACCAGCACCACCAAGATTTGAACCATTTTGAGTTCCTATCTTATTAATGGAATTGATACCCACCCCAGAGAATAAATAAGGACTAATGAAAGCATCTTCTTTAAAGATATAGCCGTTATTTAATTTATAAACTAGATTAAGTCCTCCGTCGAATAATGAAGAGTTTTCATATCTCATTCTACCCTTTTGAGTTTGGTCAAAATTTGTAGGAACTGTCTGATTTGCAAATGTTTGATTTAAGGCAACTGGATAGAATGCCTCTCCGAAGGTTACATTCAACCTTCCGTCGAAAGACTTTCCAAGATATCTTTGAATATTGAGATTCGCAGCACCTTTCCATCTTTCCACCATCAAAAATTGCTTATTGATAGGATTTACAAAATCTGTGAAGCCGACACCAGCTCCAAAGTTCCAACGATTATTCGCTGTCTGCGCTATAGAAGCTATAGTAGCAGCAGTTAATGTTAGAATTAATAAAGTTTTTTTCATACTGAAATATTTAGTTTAAAATTTTTTTCTATTTGAATTTTCGCTGCAAAGATAGATTTTTTTTATAAAAGCAAGGATATTTTTCAACTACAATTTTCTATGTAGTGAAGCGATTCACGTCTCTTTTTGTTTTTTTAACAAAACTCTTATGCAACTCTGAGGTCAAATCTACGTCTTTCTGGTTTGCTAGACATAGAACAACCCATAGAATATCTGCTAATTCTTCTGCAAAATTTAACACTTCACCTTCTTTTCGTTTCTGTTGGCCCTCTGTGCGAGAAACTACACGCGCGAGCTCGCCAACTTCCTCCATAAGTACAGTCGTATTGGTCAAAACATCAAAGTACCCTAATCCTTTCTTATTTATCCAGTCATCAACCGCTTTCTGCGCTTCTTCTAATGTCATTTCTCTCTATGTTTAAAAGGTGATCTCTGCACCCATGATTCTGGAACCATTCTACTTAAAAATATTGGAGTAAATATATTTAAAAGTGGGTAATTTATTTTGAGACTACTTAGTGTGGAGAAGGGCTGTGCACCTAGTGTACTCTTTAATTCCTGTGCAGTTCGTCCGAAACATATTTTAGGTATTTGTTGCCCTACAGCTATTTTAATCATAAGAATCAGAATGAAATTATAAACTCTATGGCTTTCATTATATTCATAATTTATACCTACATAATGAACTTCGATAATACTATCTAGTTGAAAATAAGATACAAAACCCACTAGCTTTCCCTCAGCCATCAATCCCTTCAAATGAAATCTGTCTACATAACTAAGGTACTGATAAAAGTAATCGACAGAAATGGTGGTTAATTTAAACTTAGAGTTATTTAAAACATTAAGAAACAGCCTCCTTAAATCTTCTTTGTATGCATTGAAATTTTCCTTATTTATGTCAATGATTGAGGTATTCTTATTTAAGTCATTTACCTTGCGCACACGAAGTCTATATTTAGAATGCAATTTATCTAAGTAGTCATCAAATGTAACAAACCCTTTTATATCAAGCTCCATCCTATCTTCTACCTTAAAAATATGAAATGCTTTAGTACAAAAAAGTTTGGACGATATCGTTTTAATATTCTCTGAGATCATAGTGCCTAAGGGAGTCCTATCTAAAGAGTTCAATACGGCATGGAGTGACGAATTAATCAAATTTTCTGCGTCACACTTGTAGCTATCATGAATTAACACTCCATTCTCACAAGTAAAAATAACATTTCCTAGAACAAGAAGCTTGGTCTTGACCTTAGCTAAAGTATATTCGAATAACCATTTAAAAAAAGCATTAGGAGGTAGGTAGTTTCTGAGCGCCGCTCCAGAAAAGGGAATCAATTGGAAATAACAAAGAGAAACAAACTGACCCTTATCGGTTGCTAATACATAGCGATATTCTAATTGTTCGCATGCTTTCTCCATAGCATACAGGTATTTATAAGACAAGAAAAACCTCTTAGAAACAAGCGAATCCCAATGGATCTCGCCTACTTCTGAAATTTGTTTAAACACTTTAAATTCCATGACTAAAGATTATCGAACACAAACCAATGTTATAAAGTTCTAGTAACCGTTGATTTTATTTCTCTCTATGCAGATATCAACCAAGGCTTGTTTATCTCTTTCTATCCAATTCCCTACTACAACGCAGTCGGCACCAGCAGTCCAAAGTTCATGCAATTGGGTTAGTTTGCGCACTCCCCCACCAGCAAAAATATAGCTTGATGGCAATATATTTTTAGCACTAGCTACATAATCTAGGTTTAAAATTTTTTCAGATCCACTCCCCGCTTCAAGATAAATACAGGCCGGGCTTAATACTTTCAAGCCTAAAAGATAGTCTTCAAGTGTATCTATCTGATCTATTTGATTAATTTTATCTTCTAGAACTTTTTCTACTGACGTGAGCCCGCTCCCTCCCAGGATGAGATAGGGTGTGAAAAAAGTTGAAATTTTATACTTATCTATAAATTTTGAGATGTGAAATAATGGGGACAAGATAAACCGAGCATCAAAGCTCTGTACCACTGAGAGAGCTAATAGTCCATCCACCATAGGATTCACTTGATTAATATCACCTGGGAAAGCCAATAAAGGAATCTGACAATTTGCTTTCAAACAAGTGACCATTTCGTCCAGAATTGCAATGGGAAACGGCTGACTGCCCCCTATAAGAATCAAATCAGGACTTGTAGTGTTGATTAAATTTATCCAATCTGTATTTATACGAGTTTCGTCTGGATCTATCAAAAGGGCAATCGATTTCGACTTCTTTAGATAGTCAAAATCAAACATAAACAAAAGATATTAATATGATTTTAATTGTTATTTGACTGCATATCACTCAACGGCAGTCTGCGAGCAGTCATATACCTTCTGCTAAAATATTCACTTTTATTGAGGTCCTCGATATGAACACCCTTTGAGGAAGAAGAATGCATCATTTTCACGGCTTCACTCGTTACTTCAACTACGATACCGATATGCCCAATCACACCGCGTTTTAAATTTCTACCAGAAAAGAAAATAAGATCCCCTTTCTGAAGTTCATTTCTACTTACATAGGAGCCATAATTAGCCATTTCTCTTGATGTTCTTGGCAGACTTACTCCAAACCAATCAAAAATATGTCTTATAAAGCCACTACAATCAAAACCATTTTCTGTGGTCCCTCCCCATCTATAAGGTATACCTAAAAATGTCTTACCTACAGATATGACATTATCGATAGAATTGGAATAAAAATTACTGGCTATGGCTGAGAAACTAACAGTTTTAGTTACCTCTTTTTTTGGTTCTTCATTCTTAGTAAAATACTTTGAAAAGGTAGTCACTAAAGAATTCTCGCACTCCTGATCTACCTGTTCACTAGGGTTATAATACAAACTAGACTGTGAGGATACAGTCAATGAGAACATGGTAAATAAGCCTATAACAAGTGCTTTAATCATATTTTGTTATTTTTGCGGAGTTCAAAATAAATAAAAATATCAAAACGAGTGCCAAAAATATAAATAATAAAATCAAATCAAGTCATTTTTTTGAAAATGTGTATGAGATAGTTGTTAAAATTCCTTTTGGTAGAGTAACATCATATGGAGCTATAGCTAAGGCATTAGGTGCTGTAAATAGCTCTAGATTAGTAGGTTATGCTATGAATGATAGTCATAAGTTCCGACCTGATATACCTGCTCATCGAGTGGTAAATAGAAATGGGTTGCTCACAGGTAAGCATCATTTCTCAACAGAATCATCGATGCAAGCTCTCCTGGAAGCGGAGGGAATACTTGTAAAAGAGGATAAAATTATTGCATTCCAAGAACTATTTTGGGATCCAGTGATAGAATTAATATAGTTCGCTTATCATTTTAGCACATTCAAAATAATATTCCTCTATATTCGTTTTCTTTTCATTCTAATAAAAAAAACAAAAAATGGATCAACCTAATTTAAGGCCTCTTCATGATTACCAGCTGATAGATTTAGTCAGAATATGGAGCCGATTTAAAAAGCAAATCTTCTTTTTTACCCTAGCTTGTGGTCTTTTATCCATTATCGTTTCCTTGATTTTGCCAGAATACTTTAAATCTAGAACGATACTCTACCCTATCAGTATGACTATGGCAGATAGGAATATGATATTTGGGCAGCAGCAAGGCCAAGCGGAGTTTTCATATTTTGGGAATAAATATGATGCAAGCAGAATATTACAGGTAGCGAATTCATCAGAGGTCATAGACTATATTATAAATAAATATGATCTCAAAACGCATTATAAATATAAAGCAGATGAAAAATACCTATTCACGAAGGTCAAAGAGGAATTTCTTGATAACTACCATGCGCTCAAAAATGATAAAGATGCTATAGAAATAACACTTTTGGATACTGATAAGGAAAAGTGCGCTCAAATGGTAAACGATATCGCTACTAAGATTGATGAAATAGCTACCAAACCAGTTACAGAAGGTAAAACTAAAATTATCAAAATGCTAGAAGTGGAGCTTAAGAATAAAAATAACGAACTCTCCTCTGCTTCTAGTCCTGCTAATAAAGACAATCTAACCTCTGAGATTAAGCAACTCAGTGAAGCACTGACGCAGTACAAAGTATCTAATAATGATAAGTTTTCGTCGATTACTATCCTAGAAAAAGCAGCCGCCTCAGAGAAAAAAACAAAACCAGTGCGCTGGCTCATTGTGGCCTTGTCCATATTGGGAGGATTTTTCTTTTCACTCCTCACTGCGGTAGTAGTTAATCAAATATCTTATATTCGAAAATCACTATAAGCATTGAATAGCCTTGTACAGAGCTTAAAAACAATCCATGAGCGGGCTATATTATATGGTTTGTTCTTATTTTTCATTCCATTTTTATTAGGAGGTATTTATCTAGAAAAATTTTGGATAGGAGTCATTCCATTTGCGATATTGTTTTTATTTATTATTTTTTATCATGTCCGATTTTTGTATTGGATACTTATATTTAGCATTGCATGCTCAGTTACTTTCGATTTTAATAAACAATTGTCTACTGATTTTCCTACAGAATTCATTAGTATAGGACTAACCGCAATTTTCTGGATATTGTGGCTGATCTGCAGACCTAAACAACTTAATTTCTTATGGAACCATAAACTCACCTGGGGATTAGCTATTCTATGGATATGGTCGTTTATAGCATCCTTACAGGCCGTTCATTTTGTCATCTCCTTCAAGTATATACTAGCCAAAATATGGTATATTACTTCTTTTTTTATTTTAACTTTCTATATGATGAGGGGATTTAGGGATTTCAAAAAATTATTTTGGATGCTATATATTCCTATTATGCTCACGGCCATTTATAGTTTTGTGCGCACCGTGCTAGGAGATTTTAGTTTTGAATTTACCAATGAATATTCCCTTCCCTTTTATGACAATCATGTGATTTATGCAACTACCATGACCTTGATATTACCTCTCGTATATATTGCTAGGAGTTGGTATACTAAGGGCTCGATACCACGATTAGTTCTCAGCGGCTCTATTCCCTTTCTGCTTATAGCTATATATTTTTCTTACACTAGAGCATGTTATCTAGCTATTCTTGGCGGCTTAGCTTTAGTTTTTCTATTAAAAATTAAGAAATTAGTGCTTGGTTATATCCTAGCCGTCATGGTCATCATAAGCGTTTTATTCGTTTTTTCCTATGATTATTTTTACCTTAGACTAGCACCTGACTATAATACTACAGTGATGCACGATGAGTTTAAAGACCATTTGATCTCGACATTTTATGGCAAAGATGCCTCTAGTATGGAGCGGCTCAATATGTGGATCAGTGTTTTTAGAATGTATCAAGAACGACCTATAGCGGGTTATGGTCCTAATAATTTCCCAAGCACCTACAAACCATACTCTGTGATGTACTTTAAAACATGGGTGAGCGACAATCCTTTGCAACTGTCCTGCCATAACTATTTCTGGTTACTTTTGGCTGAGCAGGGACTGGTGGGCCTCATTTTATTTGTCATATTCATCGGTTTAGTGCTCTATTATATTCAGCAGGTTTATGATTCATCCGCATCTCCATATATTCGTTCCTTTATGATAGCTCTCGCAGCTATTGTAGGTATATTTATAGTCATATTATTTTTTAATGATTTGATAGAAACGAGTAAAAACGGGTCTTTATTTTTCATCTTTCTTGCACTTCTTGTCAGATTACAATCTCTTTCTAAAGAAAATGAACCCGAACCCGTCTTATTTTTTTGAATCTATTCTTTACCACAATTCAGAATTTCCATTTCTAGCACTGCACTTTCAGCGTATTTCAGAACTAGGTAATCATTTGAATTTAAAAATAGATTTTGACATCGATAGTTTGAGATCAAGATTAGAGACAGCTTTATATCAAAAAGAAGAGGAACAAAAGCTCCGTTTACAATTCGCAATTAGAGAATCAACTCTATCAATAGATATAATTGAAACTAAAGCTACCCGCCCATTCCACTTTAATAATTATCCACCGATAGCCTTAGTTATCTATCCAGACTACACCAAACCTATAAATAAACTAGGGCAATGGAAGCAATACAATAAATCGCTTTATGAGGACTCTATAAATTTCGCGCTGCAATCTTCAGCCTCCCAATCCATCATCTTAAATAAGCATGGAGAGGTGGTAGAAACTTCATTTTCAAATTTTTTTTATATCATAAATGGGAAAGTCTACACCCCTCCACTAAGTTCAGGAGCTGTAAACGGAGTATTTAGAAGATTTCTTACTCAAAATATGGCAATAGAGGAAAAGAGCTTGTATTTAAATGAACTAAATCAAGTTGAGTCTTGCTTTATATCTAGTGCCATTCGCGGCATAGTGCCTGTTTATAGTATAGATGGGAGGAGGTATTCTATAGAGAAGATTGAACAAATAAGGACTCAAACAAATAAAGCACTATCTCATACATAATCAAGCATTTGCATTATAATGACGAAATAAATTTTTTCCTGTATATTTGCGATTCTATTGAAATATCAGGACTTTGTAGTCAATTATTTCCTCTAAAGTTCTGATTTCCCGAAAAATAAAAATAATAAAAGAAAAAGTATAATAAAATGAAAATTATTTCCACCATTCAAAAAAGAGCTTACATCATCTTTGGGATTATCGGCTTCTGTATCATAGCCTTTTTATATCAGGATATCAGTCCGAATCTCAGCAATATGACTGCCCGAGATAATTATATAGGTAAGATAAACGGAGAGACCCTAGAATACGATGATTATAGAAAAGATTATGACAAGAGAGAAGCTGAGATGAAAGCACAAAAAGGTGGTCAATCCTTGACTGAAGAAGAATCTAACCAACTAAGAGATCAGATATTCTCACAGTTTGTCAAGAAAAACACAATAACAAAAATGTTATCTGATCTTGGTATAACGATTTCTGACAAGGAAATTATAGAAATAACTAGAGGGCAAAATATAGACCCGGCATTTATGCAGATACCCGCTTTTAAAAATCAAATGGGACAGTTTGACCCTATGGCTTTAGAGAATTTTCTCAAGACTATCAATCAAGACGAACCAGGCACTCCTCCGGGTACCAGACTAAGACAGTGGAATGCTTTTGCGGAAGAAATCCTTGAGAATAGAAAAGTAAATAAATTTAATCAAATAGTAGAAAATGCGCTCTATGTACCCAAGTGGCAAAGCGATTATGACATTAAGCTATTCGGCACGAGTACTGACATAAAATATGTGGCAGTGCCATACAGTACTATAGATGTAGAAAAAATAAAATGTGAAAAAAGTGAGCTGGAAGAATACTTTGATAAGAATAAATATAAATTTACAGCACTGGTTCCTACCGTGCAGGTAGCTGTAGCTTCCTTTGATCTCAAGCCATCCCTTAATGACTCAGCGCAGATTTTCACCAAAATTAATGCGCGAATAGAGGAAATGAGGACAGCTACAAACGACACCTCATTTTTCAGAGCCTATGGTGATAATGGTGGATATAATACTAATTTCTACTCTGCTGATCAGCTAGGAGATAATCCGCGTATTTCTGAAATGTTTGCTGCAGCGCCACGTGCTATAGTAGGTCCTTATATTGACAAGGATAATGTAAAAGCATTTAGAGTGCTCAGTAAGAAAAATATAGCGGACTCTGTACTAGTAAAAACTATCACTATATCATTTCAAGATGTCAAAACACAAGAGGCTCAAATGCAGCGATATAAACTCATAGACAGTATATTTAAAATGGTAGATACATTAAATATGGATTTCGATCAAATAGCAGCAAAATACTCTGCGGATAGAGGTCAAAGTCCTCCTATAGTATTGGCTAGAGCGGATAAAAGTCTGAACCCAGAGATATTTTGGCACGGAGCTACCACCAGACATTTCAAAACCATAGCAGAAAAAGAAGGTGCCATTAAAATAGTCAAGGTATTAAATTTCCCTGCAAGAATACCTGCGGTCCAAATAGGTGAAATATCCATGCCATATGTTCCTTCTAATGAAACTCAGCAGGCTATATTGAGCAAAGCTATGCAGTTTATACAGAAATGCACGAATGCCAAGCAAATTGAAAAAGTAGCGAAAAATTACCCTGAGGTAAAATTCAAAACGACCTATGTAAATAAAGAAACTAAAACCCTAGAAGGAACCGATGGTAATCCTAAAGAAGCTATTCGATGGGCATTTAACTCTAAGAGTGGAGAGGTGTCGAGCATGATTCAAATAGGCAATAATTATGTCTACTGTGGAAATCTTGGATCTAGATCTAGAGAAGACATCAAGCTAGAAGATATTGAAGCAGAAATAACTCCTATGGTGCGAAATGAAAAAGCATTTAAAATGATAGCTGCTAAGATGAGTGGTAAAACCTTGGAGGAAATTGCCGCTAAAAACAAAGTCTCTGTAGATACCTCTATGAATTTTAGTTATGGCAAGTCGGCACTAGGCGCTATGCCCGAGCCGGCTGTAGTAACGGTAGCCTCTGGTCTGAAGGCAAACCAACTATCAAAACCTATCAAAGGAACTGGGGCTGTGTTTTGTATCATGACTACAAAAGTTAATCCTTCCAACATGGGACCAGCAGAAGAACTACAAACCAAGACTCAATTAAATCAAGGATTTAAAGAAGTAAGAGGACTATTTGAAGCCATTCTCAATAGGTTCCGCATGGATGACAATAGAATCAACGTATTCTAAATTTTCTCATAACAGATTAAAAAATGCTATCCTATGGATAGCATTTTTTTATGAGGAAATACTTAATATACTTTTGGTATAGCTATTAATGGCTAAAATCATTATAACTAGAATGAAGCAAAGGTTAGCTGATAGGCTTTACCGATCAACTAGCTACTAAGAGTGAATAACTTGTTATTTTTGGTTTACCGCTATCGAATTCTTTGCTCTCAGAGCAGGGAAAACAGATGCCAAGGCAGAAACAGTGAAAATAATGCCTAAGATATAGGCTATGTCCGAGCCGTAAATCATCACAGGATAGGAATGCACTACGAAGGTACCCGAACCCGGCATGCTAACTATGCCGAAGGTGAATTGAACTGCACATATGACTAACCCAAAAATCAAGCCAATGATACCCCCTAGTAGCCCTTGGAAGATACCATAGAACATATAGAGTGAGAAAATCTGATTAGACTTGAGACCTAAATAATGAAGCATTCGAATATCTTCCTCTTTCTCGATGATATGCATGGTAAGCGAACCTATAAAATTGAAGGACAAAATAGCTAAGACAAATACCAAAATAAACAAGGTCACTAATTTTTCTATCTGTGAGATTTTGTAGAAAGTCTCGTTAAGTTCTCGCTTATTTTTGACATAAAAACCATCACCTACTATACTTTTAATAACTTCTTTGGTAGATGTGATAGATGGATTTTTTATTTTGAGCTCTAATGCGGTGACCTGATTCTCACTTGCTGATTTTAGATATTGTACGAAAGATAATGGAGCGATGATATACTTGTCATCATAGTCTTGATATACACTAAATATTCCACCTGGTGTAATGTAAGACCGATCGAAATTATCGGTCATCGAACTACTAGCAGATGATGTCTTTGGACTAAATAACTCTAACTGCTCGAATTGATTATTAAGATTGATATCTAGCTTCTGCGCCAATCCCAGCCCTATTAGAGCAAAACTATATTCTTCATTTTCCAAAACAGTATCACCGGCTATAATATAATCTTTCACTTCATTAGTCTGAAAATAAGACGCATCTACACCCTTCATTGTAGCTAGAATATCTTTGCCCATATACTTCACATAGACCTTGTCTTCATATACCAAGGATATAGACTCTATATTAGGATGAGCTTTTAATTGCTGATAAAGTTCCTCTGATGCCTCGAATTGTTTATTTTTTTTAGGGCTAACGGTAAGATCGGGCTGAAAACTTTCTTGTAGACTCATCGAAAGATTTTCAAAGCCATTGAAGGTAGAAAGGATGATGATTAGTGCTCCAGAACCACAGGCCATAGCAAACATGGTAATAAGGCTCAATAAATTGATTGCTTGTCTTTTATTTTTAAAAAACAAATATCTAGAAGCTATATAGAGGATTACTTTCACATGAATAATTTAAACCACTATTGATTATTAGGTTTGGTCAATTGGTTAGCTTTATCCCAGAATAAAACGATAACCATTTCTAGTACTAAAAATAAAAGAGCTAATAACACCCAAATCTTCCACAGATTTATACCTGTAATGGATTTTAAATTATTTAGATAGCTCGCATTTCCGTTATCTACTTCTAGATTTTTATATCCCAAAGCATCCTCCAGTTCACCTGCTTCCAAAAATTCCATGCGGCTCTCACCTCGCTGATGATTGAGGGCTAACTGGTATACAGTCTTACCTGCCAAATTTTCTACTTTATAAAATCCGCTTTCGGTTATAGATTCATGAAGTTGACAGTGAAGTTGATTTCCTATTCTACGTTGCGTTGGAATGACTTTGATGTTTTTCCCAGTAATGCTATAAACCCGATCCTTATTCTGCTCAGACATAGGAAAGATAAGAGACGAAGCAGATCTTAGAAAATAAGAATTTACTTGAAAACTAGATGCAGCTGCCCCCATCTTATACATAAGAGGAGCAAATATAGAACTGTAGACAAAATCTGACTGCGATGCCGCTATAGATCCCGTAAATAAATAGATACTGCCCTCACCTAGTCTACTATACCGAATGAGAAATGGCGCTCCATTATCATAAGAAATAAGAACCTCCTTAGCGCGCTTAGAATAACCACTCATTCCATAATAAAAGGAAAAACTAGGAAGGTCAGATAGCTTATCTAGTTGAGAGAATACATCCTTAAGTAAAGGGTCCTGCAGATTAAATTGTTTTATTCGCACTGATTTCTGTTCATAGGCCGATATAGGCTGCAGACCAAGAGTATTCATGGCTTTATTATAGGAATTAATTGATACATCTGAAGGTAGGAAAATGGCTATATTTTTATTGCCTTTTAACCATTCATTTATTTTTTCTGCTTGATTTAGTTGAGCTAATTGATTTAAAATAATAAGGTTCGAATTTTTTATTTCTTCTAAGGATAAATCAATATTCTGAAAATTATGAACTTCAAAATTATCATCTGCCTTTAAAGCATTTACAATAAATTTATGATCCACTTCTCCATTGATCATGGATATATAAGGCTTAGGTGCTATGTAAAATGAAAAGAAATATTCATTATCGAAAGAGATGGAAGGGTCTGAAATATTAAGTTTTAAATACTGCCAATCTTTTGAAACTACCTTCATCGTCAAGGTATCAGTTAAGACAAACTGATTACCCCATACTAATTCTTTTCTAGTCTTTACGGCGTCGTTGAGTATCAAAGTCACTAAAGATTTATCAGTCTTATCACCTCTAGATTTATGTATCCTATAAATTATTTTTACATCTTCATTTAGTTTGATAACTGGCGAATAAATAAAAGCGGAGTCGATGTAAACATTTCGCTTTTCATTATGTATGACAGGTATACACGTGAGCGGAAAATCAGCAATTTGATTGATCTTATCGAATTGATTTTTCTGAAAATCGCTCAACCAATAGAATACCTTGCGCTGTGAGGTATTAGTTTGTGTTGTTTTAATTTGTTTATCCCAAATTTCATTCGCTGTCTTTCGATTGGAGCTAATCTGAATCGCACGAATGGCCTCCTTAGCTTCTGAATATGGCAGGAGCTGTAATTGATTCTCAATGAAATCATTCGTTAATACTTGGTACATTCCTTGGTTCTCAGTCAATTTTATGATGTCTAACGCTTTCTGCTTGACATCTTCTATAGCCCTTAGTTGACCGGCAGGGGCTTCCATACTGTAGGAGTTATCTATATAAATACTTATTATTGGCTGTCCGCTAAATTGTCCTGGCTGCTTTTTATTAAATAGAGGCTGCACGAATGCTAGAATAATGAAGACCATAGCGAACATTCGAGCAACTAATAACAAACGCTTTTTGAGCTTAGACGTTTTTTGGGTTTCACTCAGTATAGATCTCAGTAGATTCGTATTAGAGAAGTATTCTTTTTTATACTTTCTCAGATTGAATAAATGGACAATAACTGGAATAACCAGAAGAAGTAAAGCCCATAAAAAAGAAGGGTGAACCAAATTTATTAGTTTTAAGTTATGAGTTAGAAGTTTTAAGTTGTGATCATCTACTTAACACTTAAAACTTTACATTTAAAATTTAAACTATACTGAAGAAGGAGGTCCACCGCCTTGAAAGGTATTAGGGTAAACTGGAGGAGTATCACTATCCTTGATTCTACCGAAACTATCTTCATATCGCTTCACATTATCTTGGAGCGCACGCAGAAATCGTTTGGCATTCTCTGGTGCCATAATAACTCTAGATCTCACAAAGGCCTTAGGCGTATTAGGGGTAAGCTGAATAAAGTCGGTAACAAACTCTGTAGGTGAGTGAGAAATAATAGCTAGATTGGAATAGACACCATAGGCCATATCTTGCGATATGTCTATTTCTATTTGCTGCTGATTTGGATCTTCCATGGTATAAAATATTTCTTCAATAATAATTAAATTCTAGTCAAAACCTCAGCTTTTTTGGCTTCATATTCCTCTCTTGATATCAGTTGGCTTTCGAAAAGGGCTTTCAACTTTAGAAGGGCTGCTGTAATATCATCTTCTTTTTTTTCATCTACTACTGCACTTAGTTGCTCTATAACTAGCGGCAAATCGTAAACAAGAGGGCTCGTGATAGTTGGATTCGACTCTAAGGGCGAAGTACTTGAATGAACTTGAATACTACCCGAAGCGGCTCGTTTCTCCTCCAGCTCCATCTGTCTTCTGAGCTCACGCTGCGTCTCCTCCAGCTCCTGTGCTAAAGCATATAGTCGTCTTGCTTGCGCTTTAGGTAAATAATCTAAGCTATCACTGCCCTTAGTCGTATTGATAGAGAAAACAGCTCCTAGAAGTTCTTCTTTGAGTTTAGAATCGATGACATCCTTCCATACATAGTCAGAAAAGTCCATAGAAAAACCAAGATTTTTCGGACGACAAAAGATGATGCGCTTATTCGTGAGAGCTACGCAATCCGGAGAAATATTAACTGCAGGCTTCTTCTGCACGGCTATGTACTCCAGAATTTCTCCATTCATAATAATACCACGTAGCTTTTCGCTGACCTTTTCTATTGCAGCAGGGTCTTGTTCTTCGTTCAGAAATTTCTTAAAATTATCTAGCATTTAGTAAATCATTTGTAAGGCAAAGGTAAGGGAAAATTTGTGTTTTGAAATCTTAGTTATTTGACTTTTCAAAAGTCCTGAATTTGGGAAGACAGTTAATCATATAACGTAAACTGCAAATTTTACACCTTTGCGACACTAAATGACCTCTTTTGTAAATGACTATGCAGAGCTAAATAGAAAAGAAGAACCAAAAGATAAAACAAGGTAATGCTAAAGAGCATAAATTTATTGCCTTACTATAGCAGTTAACTGAAAGCCCTGTAGTATAAAAATAATCGCCAAATATCCATAAGACGGAGAGATAATATAGTCCTAAAAACTAGAAATGAAAACAACAGAGTCTAGGTCAACGAAACCCAATAATTCGACCATGGATCAGAAGTCACTTGGAACGTCAACATAGAAGACTATCAGCCTGATCAGAAGTCACTAAAAGAACGGAAAAAAGAAAATTAGAGTTTGATTATATTCTGCATTATCAGAAAATCATTGCAGAATTGACTAAGGCGTATAGACTGATGAAAGAAATAGGTAATATTAATATAGAATAAACTCAAGACACGAGGCTCTGGCTTCCCAAAGCTGAATATCTTACTACAACAATACCCTCAGCACTAGTTTATAAGGTTTATCATATTCCTTATATGTTTTCTGGAGGATATCTTCTAGTGCTTTTAGATTCGTTTTTTCTCCTTTTTTTGGCTGTGGAATCACTTTAGAAGGATTCAACTCTAGTGAGGTAACCGTTGTGGCTAACCAAGTAGTTTCAAACATAGGGATAACCATGCCTAGAATGGTGCCTGGCAGCCCAGTAACTGATTCAGGACCTATGGGCGCATAGAGTTGCTCTGTAAAATACGCCACTATTACTACACTATCTTTAAATTTAGTCATAGCTTTTCTACACGGATAACCCGCTATAGTTCTTACCTCGTCTTGTATATACCACTGAAGTTTAGGGATAGAATCCTGCACTAGAAATGTCTTTTCACTCACTTCTTTCTGACTAGTTTGTTGGCCTCCGAGTATATCTATAAAGGTTTGACTATAAGAAACGTGCCCCCATACCCAGTTAGATTCTTCTGAGATATCTTTTTCTACCCTCTCATAGCTAGAAAATTGCGAATTGGTCTTCAACTTAAAATTATCCTTCCAGAATTTGCCATCTTTGTCATCACTTCGCCACCACTTAGACAACTTCTCCATATTGATTTTTTTCTCATAGATCACTTCATAGTTTCTTATAAACTGCGCCTTCGCGATATTAGCTATCGCGAGACATTGGATAATCCCGAATAATTTAAAAATCAGATGCCTCATTACTTCCTTGTTTTCGTTTATTTTTAAATTTATACACCATAGTCAGCATATAGTAGCGAGTTAATGCTTGATTGACCGTTTCGCTTATCGTATTCTGATAAAGGCTGCGGACTATAGCTCTATTCTGCCCCAGAATATCATAGGCTGAAAATCTAAGTGTCAAGGCATTTTCAGGCAGGAAGCTTCGCTCTATGCTTGCATTAAATAGTGTAAAGGTTTGGTTGTCGGAAAAGGCTGTATTGCTAGGCAGTATCTGAAAATCTAATTCTCCCATCACTTTTAAATCTAGGGGCAGGGTCAGCTCATGTTTGGTACTTATCTGATAGGTTAGATTATCCGTATTTTGAAAATTGGGATTATCCGATCGGGCTTGATTCCAATCCACATTTAAGGTAAGGCTAGACTGTAATAAACTATCTATACTCTTGCTCATTTCCAAATAAAATCCCGAATTAATATTATTCGTTCGTATAAGTTTTGAATTGAAATAATTACTTCGATTATTTAGACTCATCCAGAAACCAGGATCTATTTGGATTTTCAGCGGTTTAAAAAAGACTCCATACCATATATTTAAATTCGCAGTATTGTTGCCATTTACTTGGGTGAAGAAATTCTGTACAGCTCCATTTTCTGAGATAATGGTAGAATCCACAATATCATTGACAATGTGCTTAAAGGATAAATTTGCCCAAAGATTCGTTTGTGATATTGGATAATAGAAATTATTTTTTAAGGAGAAACTATAATTCTCAATAGGAGATAAATTAGGATTACCTGTAGTCACATATTGTGGATTAGAGTTATCTATAAAAGGCTGTATTTGGCGAATAGAAGGAGCTACCACTGATTTGCGAAACCCAAGCGATAAATTACTATTTCGTTTATATTTCCAAGAAAAATTAGCCGATGGTAAAATATAGTTGAAGCTTCTCTCTAAGGAACCTTTCCCAGAATCAAGAAGAATCTGATCTAGTGAAATTTGATGAAATTTAGTGCCGACGAACCAATCGATTTTTTTGCTTTTATAGTTTAGCTTTAATTGTTGACTCCAGGCATTTATATTGTAAAAATAATTATTACTTAAAGAAGCAATAGATTGATCATAGGCCTGCGTAAAAGGATTTTGATTAAACGTATTGAAAAAAGAGGCGTTCTTTCCCAATACGTAGTTGACTCCCATTTCCGCATAAAATCCTTTTATAAATAAAGGTTCAACATAACTTAGAGATAATTTTAAATTGTTATTTCTATTGAGTAGCTGTGTCATCTGATCTTGACTCTGAGAAGTAGAATCACCTGTATTTTTAAATAACCATCCATTCATAATACTAAAACGGTCTCCATTCGTATATTTAATGGAATAATCTGCCATCAAACCAAATAATCGTCCCTTCTTATTAAATTTTCTTTCATATTCCCCTACGAAACCATAGGACTCTGATCTATTTTCAAAAGGATTCGATCGACTGGATTTATTGACAAGTATAGAATCATAAAGTATTGTGTTCTCTGTGCGATTAAATCCTTCATATTGAGATATATTAGCTGAGAAGCCGAAGTGAATTTTTTGTTGTGAATCTATTATCTTATCAATAGAGAATAAACCTGAGTTTTTTAAATTCTTAGATCTGATGTAATTTCTATTTTCGACATCTTGTTTGGCCTCATTGAAATAGATCGTGCTTTTACTATATTGATCTCCATCATAACTACTTTGATTATGATTAAATCTAGCCTTCAGCACACCACTGCCATCACTAAACTTTTGATTTATATTTCCTCCTGTTTTAATATTCTGTGGTATGACCTGTAAGGTATTTCCTACCCCGGCATCACCTCCTTTATCTATCCATGCATCTAGGTCATCATCATAGGTCCAGCTTTGATTATCTATTCCCATATCTCGCATATCTTGCCAGTTCATTCTTGACCGCATATTGTCTGTACTGAAAAATCCTGACAATTTTGTATTAGCCCTGAATACATTGGCCATTGCCGTCCCGTTATATCGATTGGTATTAGAATATCCACCCTCCTTTCTACCGAAATAGCCCTTCTTCGCATCATCTTTCAGCTTTAGATTTATGATTTTTATCTTTTCATCATCAGATCCTGTGGCATCAGATTTTCTCGTAGCAGCATCGATCACTTCTACTTTGTCTATCATGCTCGCTTCTATATTTCTAGTAGCTACCGAAGCATCTTCTCCGAAAAAATCATCTCCATCGACGAGCACACGTTCTACTTTCTTACCTTGTGCTTTTATAGTGCCATCTTTTGACACTTGAATACCTGGTAGACGTTTTAATAAATCTTCGGTAGAAGAACCTGCAGGCAGTTTAAAACTATCGGCTATATAAGTCACTGTATCTCCATTCATAGTTATAGCTTTATTAGCAGTGATCAGAACAGTCTGTAGGACTTTACTCAGAGGGAGTAATTCAGCGGTGTCTCTATAGCGTGGATACTTATAATAGTTTATCTCAGTTGCATAATCGACATATTTCTTATGAAAAATTCGGACAACCACGCTATCCTTTAATGTATCTGCTGTAATTTTCAATTCTCCTAAACTATTTGTGCGAGCATAGCCTAACATTTTTCTATTCTTTTTTTGAATCAGAATACAAACGGCTCCTTGGATAGGCTTATTAGTCAACTTATCTAAAACATAGGTTTGATAAGTTTGCTGACTAGTCAATCTTACACCAATAAAGACTAAAGAAACTAGCAGTGTTAATTTTGTTATGCTCATGAATAGTTTTACGAATACGAAATTAGGTATAAATAGGGACAGAATGGGTTGAATTATTGTCAATTTATACCAATTTAAACTAAAAAGTATCAAGAAGATTGAGAGTAATTATTTTGAAGTATAGAATTAAATCCAGAAGATTTATTGACAAACCCCAGTCAGTTTTAGTTTAAATTTGGACTACTTCACTCCAGCACCATTTGGCACGTCGCCTAGCGGAGATACAAAAGCCAAACCTTCGACATTATCTGCAAAGAGAATCATACCTTTGCTCTCTATTCCTTTTATTTTTCTAGGGGCTAGATTAGCTAGAACTTGGACGCGCTTATTGACCACATCATCTACATTAAATACATGAGCTATGCCAGATACTATAGTTCGCACTTCGGATCCTAAATCTACGCTCAACTTCATCAGCTTATCTGTACCCTCAACTCTCTCTGCGGTCAAGATAGTTCCTATGCGTATATCCATTTTTGAAAAATCATCAAAACTAATTAATTTTTCTTCTTGTTTTTCTGTTGCTTGATTTTCCATTATTTCCTCTTTATGTGTTTTTGCGTATAAATAATCGATTTGTTTTTGAATAACATCATCTTCCATTTTAGAGAAAAGATAGAAGGAATCCTGAATGATATGACCTACTGGTACCATTTGTAAATCGCCTATTCTATCCCAAGAAAATTCACATTGCATATTCAATTTTTCCCATAAGACTCGAGCAGTATTCGGCAGAAATGGTTCTATCAAGATAGCGAAATTAGCTATGATTTGAAAACAGTCATATAAGACAACTCCGGCCTCGTGAGGATTGGCTTTAACTACTTTCCACGGCTCTTTCTCTGTTAAGATTTTATTGCCGTGACGAGCTAATAAAATAGCTTCTACTAAGGCCTCTCTAAATGAATAATTCTCAATAGCCGCGGAGACTTTTGATTTTCGCTCAAGAATAAATTCTTTTAACTGACTGCACTCTGCGGCATTAGGCACTTTTCCTTCATAAAATTTATGCGTCAATACAAATACTCGATTGACCATATTCCCTACTATGGCTACCAATTCAGAGTTAACCTTTAGTTGAAAATCTTTCCATGAAAAGTCTGCATCTTTATTTTCTGGCAAATTAGAAATGAGCGCATAGCGAAGCTCGTCTACCTTATCTGGTAATGCTTCTAGATATTCAAACATATCTAAACTCCATCGCCTGCTGGTACTCATTTTCTGTCCCTCTAGGTTGAGAAATTCATTCGCTGGCACATCTTCAGGCAGAATATAGCCCCCTGCTGCCTTGAGCATAATGGGAAAGATAATACAATGAAAAACGATATTATCTTTTCCTACGAAGTGAACCAACTTCGTGTTCGCATCTTTCCAATAAGGCTCCCAAGAAACTCCCTTATCCATTGCCCATTGCTTAGTTGCCGAAATATAACCTATAGGCGCATCGAACCAAACATAAAGAATTTTTCCGTCGGCATTTTCTATTGGCACTGGAACACCCCAATCTCCATCTCTAGTCATCGATCTAGCCTGCAGTCCACCATCTATCCAGCTCTTAGCTTGTCCATATGTATTTGTCTTCCATTGTCCTTTCTTACCCTCTACAAGCCATTCTGTCAACCATGGCTCATAGTCCCCTAATTTAAAATACCAGTTTTTTGTTTCTTTCTTTACAGGTATATTTCCCGTCACTACAGAAATAGGATGAATAAGATCTGTAGGATCAAGTGACTTACCGCAGCTTTCACATTGGTCGCCGAAAGCTTTGTCGCTTCCACAGTTTGGACAGGTGCCTTGTATGTATCTATCAGCTAAAAAACTATTGGTTTCTTCGTCATAATATTGCTCCGTTAGTTTTTCTTCAAATAATCCTTTATTATAGAAATCTAAGAAAAATTCTTGTGCTGTATCAAAATGCAATTTTTCCGTAGTGCGGTGGTAAATATCAAACGATATCCCTAATTTGGCAAAGCAATCTTGAGATAGGGCATGGTACTTATCTACAAGTTCTCTAGGACTAATTTTTTCCTTTAAGGCCTGCATGGTGATAGCTGTGCCGAGCTCATCACTACCGCAGATAAAAACAACATCTCTTTTTTGTAATCTCAAGTACCGCACATAAATATCCGCGGGCAAATATGCTCCTGCCAAATGACCTATATGCTTAGGTCCATTGACATAAGGCAATGCTGCTGTGACTGTGTATCGTTTAAAATTCTTCATAAAGTAACAAAAATAGTAGGAATAAAAAAATAGCTCCGAAATTTTCGGAGCTATTCATTATTAGTTGACTAGAAACTATTTTATTTTTGGCCCGCTTTTAAGCCCGGGTGCGGTGAAGGAGGGTTATTAGCGCCAGACTCACCTTCTTGTGCATTTCTAAACATGACCGCTCTATCTGCATCAGCATCGCCAGTGCCTTCTAAATTATATCGAACTATAAAACGATCTCTAGATAATCCGAACCTTTCTTCCAAATAATTAGCGACTTCCATAGCTCTATTATAAGACAACTGTTCATTATACTTGCCGTTCTTATTATTTCGATCATTTATACCATTTACTACTAATTTCATATCAGGACACTTTTGCATCTTCTCACCTATAGACTGAAGAGATACTGCACTATTAGAATTTAATCCATACTTATCTTTTTCAAACGTAACTGATGGTAAAGTAACCTCCGAACAATCTCCTGCAGGTTTAGCAGATTTAACTTGTGTGGCAGCTGCTTTAGTAATATCTGCACAACATGCTGGAGGCGGAACTTTTGCTACACCTTGATTATCTACAGGGTAGCCTGCTGGAGAATAAGGCTCTTTATCATCACAGTCTATCAAGCCATCTTTATCGCTATCCAACATGACTCCTTTAGTATCTACAGGACATCCTTCTCTTGAAGATGGTTCTTGATCTAAGATATTAGGAACACCGTCACCATCATCATCCGCAAATGCGGCATTGATTTCCTTTCTAGGATTCATTTCAGCTAGTTTCTTTTGTAACTCTTCATTAGAATTTCTCCAATAAAGCGGAGCTGCAGTTCCTTTACCTAGATTATAATTTAATTTAACTGTGGTCTGATGAACCATATCATTCATCTGACTGTATGAAGGAGACGTTTGAAAGTTATTAGCAAAACGCTCACCATCTAAATAATCATCAAAGACATAAAATATTCTATGCTCTAGAGATGCACTAAATCTATTCGTTAGTTTTCTATTAACACTAGCTCCAAAGGCTGCAGCTGGAACTATAGCGTAACCCCCAATAGTTGACTTTCCTCCATTATTCGCCGCTGAATTTGGCTCATATTTGCCATCCATTATATTATCCATTGCCTCAGCGACTAGTCTTTTAGCTCTCTGATCTCCAGTAAAATTATTTGGACTCTGACCTAGTCCTGAATTGTAAACTTGTAACAATTGGTTCCAATTATATTGCTGTCCAGTAGCATCATTTTGTCTATCAAGATTGGTTTGGTATAAGAAGATTGCAGGACCAGCGAATAGATCTAAGGTCCACTTTGGACTCATCTTTTTCATACCTGAATTACCTACAGTTAAAACCTGGTCCCAAGATAAAGAATGAGAATACATCTGAGACGAAACAAACCATACGTTATTATTTGGGTTAGTTGATAGCCCGTTGACTACTGCTGTATAGTGTGGCCTAAAGTCAGCCATAGTGGCTATACCGCAGTTATACTGCCATCTCCAAGAGAAATTATTAGAAAGTGCTTTTCTAATATGGATTCCGAAAGTTGAGTTATTAAGATCTAATTTTACTCTGGAGCTGACATCTCCCCAGACATAATTCAATCCACCAGAAATACCAATTTCCCAAGGATTAGTGTTAGAACCTGACGTTGAGATTTTTTTCTTAGGGGCTGCAGCTGGCGCTGCCTCTGCTGGAGCTGTAATAGTTTCTGTTTTTTTATCTTGCGCACTTATGTTGAAGCCAATCAGAACAAGAACTAAAAGCAATAAATTTTTATTCATATAAATATACATTTTTTACGATGAGTACAAAGTTATAGTTTTTTTAAAAATAGCTGGTTTTTTTTTACATTTCTTTGATTTTACCTTGATTTATTTTCTGTTCAAGGGTAAAATTGTAATCATCATACTGTTTTTCAATGAATTTTCTTGGGTTTTTATAAATAACTCCCATAGCTACAGGCAAATCATGATATTCCCCTTGGCCTAATTGACTTAGTAAATGAGCCTTGAATTTAGATGTTTCATCATGAATCCACCATTGAGCCTGATCCAAAGATGCGGCTTCTACCTTTTTTACCTCCATACGGTCTAGAAGTAATGTCCATTCATTATTTTCACCAAATAGCAAGGGCTCGCCATGTTTCAAGCGCAATACTTTTTCTGCTTGATTCTTCTTTTCGATGATAGTGTCAAAAATACCGTCATTAAAAATGGGACAGTTCTGCAGGATTTCTATCAAAGCTGCGCCCTGATGAAACTGGGCTTCCTGCATATAGCCTTGGATAAAACCAGCATCTCTATCGAAGGTTCTGCAAATAAAGCCTGCTCCTGAATTTAAAGCTAAATTTAAGGCATTCAGGGCTGATTCCTCGCTACCTCTAGGAGAAGATTTAGAAAACTGACCTAGCTCTGACGTGGGAGAATATTGACCTTTGGTAAGGCCATATATATGATTATTGAAAAGTAAAATACTTAGATTAATATCTCTTCTAAATAAATGCAAATAATGATTTCCACCAATAGAGAGGGCGTCACCATCTCCAGTTATAATCCATACGTTGATTTCAGGCCTCGCGAGTTTCACCCCAGTAGCTATAGGAAGCGCTCTACCATGTATGGTATGGAATCCATAAGTATTCATATAGTATGGTAATCTGGAGGCACATCCTATGCCAGATAAGACAACAGTATCCTCTGGCTTGACTCCCGTCTTAGCTAAGGCTGACTGAAAATGCTTCAAGATAGCATGATCCCCGCAGCCTGGGCACCATCTGATTTCATTTTGATTGCTAAAATCACGTGCGCTCAGAATGTTCATATCTATTTTCGCTTGAAGAATTAGGAATAATGGCGGTTTTGGCCTTTGGACAATTACACCCTTTCTTTAGCAAGCCGCAACTAGTAAGTGAAGCCACAGAGACCACTAGAAAAAAAATGAAAAACCGTAGTTTATGCATAGATTATTTTTTATTTATTATGCGGTATTATAAATCATCTTTGGACCTAGGCCGCAATGCAGATTTCCATACAAAATTAGTCAAAAAACGATTGGACTCTGTGATTTCTTTTACAGGATAGAAAATAGCTTTAGGATTTTTATAAAATACCACCTCCTTGGGTTTACTAGTATCGTAAATCATTTTCAAACTATAACTCTCACTGCTATTTAAACCTAGATAGCCTTTGCCCTCCTCTTTTCCATAGTAAATAGACTTAGAATTACCAAAGGCAAATAAATAGTCCATCTTACCATCTCTGAAGAAAAAGTGGCTAGAATCGCTGCTCACCTGATTGTAATGACCATTGACTTCTTCTTCTTGAGCCATAAATGAATTACCATAAACATTGATACGTTTTGGCTTCTTATTTAATAAATAGATAAATAATTTTAATCCTGACAACTGGCTTTTTGATTGCCATAGAAATGCATTTTTAGTAATATAAATTGTAGAATCTATTGTTTTATAAATCAGAGTGTCACCCGCCGCCTGAAAATTATCATTAAATAGCTTTACATTGCTTATAGCTTTCATGACTCGTTCACTTTTCGAAGTAGCTTGATTAATCAAAATATCGCCTCTCACAAATGTTGGCTTATTGTCACTTGACTCCATAATGAGAATAGGTCTTTTATATGCTATCATATCCTTATTGTCATTATACATATAGGCCGAGTCTCCAAATAAATGAGTCTTGGCTGCCGTATCATGGTATTCGAATGTCTTATATATATAGCTTTTCCCATTTTTTTTATCGTAGAAAATAGAATCAGTGAGTAACCAACTAGGAGGATTGTAAATATATGTACCTCTGCCAAAGCTAGATTGATTTTTTTCTTCATCATGCCAGCCCGCATTGCACCATATAAATCCGCTATCATTTTCTATTTTAGTACTAGTCTTGAAAATACTTCGCTTCTCTTTTGTATTATACATTAGAGAGTCGGATTCTAATTTATACTTAGGATGATTTACCTTGACGTTTTGTCGAAATAAGATTAGATTTTGCTGAGTATAAAATGTCCCTGTCTGTGAAGTGATTTCAGACTCGCCATTCACCATTTTACCTCCAGTTAAATATTGTCCCACATCATTATTTAAATCATAGGTAATATCTTCTGCATGGAGCTTAGATTTCTTATCGATAAGTATAACATTTCCGCGAATGATAGCAACTTTCTGAAGACTGAGATAATTCAATTTATCTCCATAAACTTTTGCTCCACTCTTTTTTCGAATGATTACATGTCCGAAAGCATCAATATTATTATTGGGGTATATAACAGCAGAATCACAGTCAATATAATTCAGCCTATGTTTTAATTTCACATTGCCTACTAAAATTTTCAGTTGTTCCCCATTGACTGTCTCCACGATCCCCTGCGCAGTTGGAGGAAGGATTTCTACTTCATATAATTCCTGAGAAAATAGCTCTGTAGAAAATAAAAGAGTACTAAAAAAAATGAAATAGCTGAGACGCTTGGCCTTCATAGATACTACTTCTTAGCTCCGAAAATTGAAAATCCAACATAGCGTCTAGGATTCGCCTTGAAATCAATCATTAACTCATTCGCATTTTGTACGGTCGTGTTTAAATTATTATATAGCAAAGGGTCTTTCATCAATTTACCCATACTCCCTTGTCCTTGATTTATATCTGACAATAAGATATTCATCTCATTGACTGATTTATTTAAATTCTGCATCATACCAGTAATATCTGATTGATTTGCCTTACCTGTTAACTCACGAATATTTGAAATAGTTGCATTGATATCGTCTTGTTTTTTAGCGAGAGAGGTTGAAATACGCTCAAAATTAACCATGGTCTGATGAATGGGTTTTTGATTATTCTCTATCATTCTGTTCATATTAGCCAATGTAATATTAATGGTGGCTAATGTAGCATTCATTTGATCTACCGTGATATAGACATTTTCTTTTTGTCCTCGATCAAATAAGGAGTTTACATTATGTAATAAGGAATCAGATGACTTAGCTAAAGGGCCAATTTCACTAGATAGTGATTGGAGTATTCCGTTTTCAGGAAGACCCATTATTGTTTCCATTTCACGGATTACCTCATTAGAATTTCCTAAATGTAAGACTAAACCCATATTGCCCATAATACTCGTACTAGTTATTTGTATTTTAGAATCCTTGGGAATCTTTAATTCCTTATCGGCGGTGAAGATCACTCGAACGTCCTTAGGATGAGCTAAATCTGTAAATTCAATTTTATCCACCGTACCCACAACAACTCCACTCAAATAGACGTGATCTGATTTCTTAACCTTATCTACATTCTGGAAGATGGCGCAATATTTTGGATTTCCGCTTTGCAGTAAGGTGCCTTTCATAAATAGATAAGCGACTATAAATAGAATAACGGAAAGAAAGGTAAGTAAAGCTACTTTTACATCTTTATTGAGTGCCACGATAATTTGATTAATCTTAATTTATTAGGATTTTTGTCCCTACAAGGAACAAAATTAATCGTTATTTCACTATACTATCGAAATAAAAGCAATGAAAGAGATAATTTATATCTAAAAAATTAAGCTACTCAATACCGAAAGGGACATTGACTCTGTAGTCTATATCATATTTAGGATCTCTACCACTAGGAGAAAGAAGCTTAAATTCCACTCGCCTATTTTTTGCTCTACCCGCAGGATCATCTTCTCCAGATGGAGTAGTATTTGGAGCAATAGGAACTAATTCACTATATCCTCTCATAATGATTCGCTCTGGAGCTAAGCCTTTTTCTAATAAATATTCAGCCGCAGCCTTGCATCTTCTTTCTGAAAGAGCTTGGTTATAGACCTCTGTACCTCGTCCGTCGGTATGCCCATCTATTTTTAAGAATACATTCGGGAAAATTTTCATTAAAGATAAAACACTATCAAGGATAGTAAAATATTCTGGCCGCACAACTGATTTATCAAATGCATAATAGACATTTTCTACTACATAGCGCTTCTTCTCGATTGGATCTAGATAAAAGGTCTTATATATAGTGTCATTTTTAAATAAAACTTTAGGAGTAGAAAATGAGTCAATACCCGGATAATAACCTTCTTTTAATCCGTTCACTCTGTACGATTGGCCCGCATTGACCTTTACCATAAAATGACTATCCTTTTCTGTCACTGCACGTATGACTAATTTGCCATCTTTATCTATCATCAAGGCGTCTACACCATTTAATGGCTTCTTAGTATCTATATCCGCAGAAGAGACATAAATAGATTTGACCCAAATATTATATTCAGCCTTACGAACACTCCATATGTCATCGCAGCAGGTATAGCCTCTAGGAGATTTCGATCCATTTCTATTAGACACAAAGTAGCCCTCATCATTCTCATCTAACTTAAAGTAAAGATCATCAACCGAAGAGTTAATTGGAAATTTCATATTGATTACTTTATCCCATTTTCCAATTACACCATTCACTTTGAAGATATCATGACCACCTACACTTGGGTAGCCATTTGATGAGAAATATAAAGTTTTATCTTTTTTCTGATAAAAAGGGGTCACATCATCTCCAAACGTATTTATCTGTGTTAGATTCACTGGTTCACCAAATTTACCTGTACTACCTTTAGATGCCTTGGTATTTGTTTTTTTCTCAGTAAGGGCTGCAGTAGCACTACCATCGTTAATTTTTGAAGCCCAAATATCCATTCCGCCTTTACCATTGGGTCTATCGCTAACATAAAGAAGATACTTAGCGCCTAAACCATCGTCGTAAAGAGCAGGCTGTGTATTCGTGGTTCCCTTTTCATTTAGCTTAGTCAATTCAGTTGGCACCCATACACCATCTTTTTTTTCTGCCATCCAAAGCTTACACTTCATATTAAGTTTTCTATCTTCAGCGCACTGGGTGTAGTATATTGTCTTTCCCGCTTCATCTATAAAACCATTGCCTATGTGTACCTCAGGCTTATTAATTTCCTGAGGTAATAGCTCAGGACGAGCAAAAATATTCTTATCTCGATCTAATTTGGTAAATACTATTTTAGAAGTATAATCTTTACCTTCATACTTCAGCCTAGTAACATTTAATGCTGTATCAGATATCAAAGATGAGTAGATTAAATTGTCATTTTTCAATGGCTGAGGAGCATATTCTTGCAGATATCCATTAATTTGCTTTACATTCTCTACCGCTATTTTTGGATCTTTTATGTTTCTAGTTTCAATTGCTAATTCTGCACCTTTTATTTCGTTCTCCACTATGCTCATAGAAAGTGTAGATTTTTTATTAGCGCGCACATAATTTAATTCATCTAAGGCATCTTTATATTTCATATTTGCCTTCATACATAACGCCAGTCTTATGTCAGCGTCTTTATCATATTTTTTATCTAAATCCAAAAGTTTTCTAGTATACTCTTCTGCAGCTACATAATCTCTAAGTTTGAAATTTAACTCAGATAATTTCTGCAAGACACATTTATTGGTTGGTTTTTTTGCGTGAGCCATTTTATAATACTCTACAGCATTGACATAGCTTCCATCATTTTCCAGTAATGTAGCATATCTCAACATTTTTCCATAGGATAAATTCTTATACTTAACCAAGTCTTGATTCAACTGGTTAGGCTTGGATTTCTCCGTATTTCTAGCTGAAGGACTAGTCCTGTTTTGAGAGGAAACTTGAAATACAAAACTGAATAGAGCTATAAGTAAGACTATTCTTGGGATACAGTGCATAATTCTCTTATAGTTTATATATAGGTTTAATATCTAGGGTTCAGAATAAAGTCATCTTCTAACAAAGGAGGAGTTACTTTTGGTTTGCCTGTAAATATAATACTTATTTCAAAAGTGTTCGTAATTCCATTTAAATATTTTGAACTTCCCGCCTTGGAAAGAGATACATTAGCATCATAAGAGCCCATAATTTGAAGTTTGTTCATTTTCATGCCAAATTTCGGAATCACAGATTCTAGGTTCCCATCATTGGTTCTGAACCAAACGCCCATAATGATACTATTCCCATAAGTCCCTCCTTTCAGCAGTTTATAAGAAAAATTTGTTCCCATAACAAAATTAGTAGATACCGCCTGAAAAGATCCATAAAAACCCGGGAGCAACTTCATGCGTTCCGTCATATCAAAATCTAGTAATGTATATGCCTTGTAAGACCTAGGTACCTGCAATCCTTGAGTGCCCGACTGAGAAAAACGCTGTGGCGCTTGAATCAAATTATTTGAAGCTAAACCAATATCTGCCGTCAGATAATAAAGATCCCACTTAAAATTGACTCCTGCGTTGAAATCAAAATAAGAATTACTTGGCTCCAAAAACTGAGAACCGGTTACCCACCTTGGGTCGTTTGGATTCAGTTGCGTTAAATTATAAAGTCCTTGGCCCCCAAAACTTAAAACATTGTCTCCCATTATAAAAGAATAGGACATAGATAAGTTGCCTTGAGTCGTGGAGAATATTCCGCCTCCCGCTACATCTTGCATGATATAGAGTCCAACTCCGAATCTACGCTTCATCAATGATAAATCGACACCTCCAGATCGTGTTTCATATAAAAATTTACCATCTGCCCCTGATAAGCCAGACCATTGATTTCTAGCATGAGCATTCAGTCTAAACAAGTCCTCACCTATCTGACCAGTGAAAGCAGGATTTAAAAACATAGGAGCATTATAGAATTGGCTATAATGTAAATTATTTTGGGAATGAAGTATTGAAATACTCCACCCCCAAATTAATATTAGACTCCAATAAATTTTTCTCTTCATCACCTGACCAGCGTCACTATTATTTTATCGTATTTTGTTTGTTTATCCTTTCGTGCTTCATTGAGTTCATAAGAAATAAAAGACACGTACACTCCTACTGGCTGATACTCTCCATTGAATTTTCCATCCCATGGTTTTTTAGCATCATCATGAAGAAGTTGACCATATCTATTATATATTTTAAATTCTTTAAACTCTACCACTCCCAGCACTCGGGGATAAAAATAATCATTTATTCCATCTCCATCGGGTGTAAATATATTTACAGTGTCCATTTGATTTTTCAAAGTTTTAAATCGAACAACTTCATTTTCTACACAAGGTTCCTTGGGAGGCATGTAGTTAGAATCTGTAACTGTCATAACTAGAACATATTCAATATCTCCAGTATCTCTAGCAATAGCTATAGGACTCAGACTATCTTTAAATCTCAACTTATTGATTGTATCCGATGTTGGGATCCATTTATACGTAATATTTGTAGCAGTAATCAGCAAATGTTCCCCTTTAATTTTATTCTCTTCACCTATGTAGATTACATCTCTATCGGGCTTAGCACGAACCTGACCACACTTAGAATCAATAAAAATAGATCCCGTATCCTTACAGCCATTAGGCTTTATGGCTTCTACCACATAGAGACCTGATACGTTTGGCGCCGTATAAATCACCTGACTTCGCTGGCCAGAGCTCCAGAGATATCCTTTATAGCGCTTACCCTCAGGATTAGCATCTAGAGTGATGACCTCATCACAGCAGACAGCTTGATTTTTACCTAAGAGGATTCTACCTGCAGTATCATTCACTACAAGAGCAGTAGCTTCTTTTTGACAACCATTGATGTCTCTTACTACCCTATATACACCTGGTGTATACACATCGAGGTAAGGCAACTTTCTGCCATCAGGATACCACGTATATTGGGCTTTAGAATCAAAAGGCACCGGCTGTAGGGTTATCTTCTGATTATTACTCATACATATAGTATCATCGATTAACTTAAAGTCTGGGTTGGATATAACCGAAACCGTTGTACTGTCCCTCATGTGCATTAAACAGCCATACTGATCTCTAGGATTTACAAGGAAATAAATTCCAGGTTGATTTACTTTGATATATGGAGTTGTAGCCCCTGTATTCCATATAGGATTTGCTATATCATCTCCTTGGTTGTATCCTATCAGAGCAGAATCTCCCTCACATATAGTAGCCAATAGATTTAATAAGCTTGCTGTATCTTTTTTTCGAAGTATAATCCACTTGTCGAGAGAGGTATTCGTACAAGCACCTGAATCTATTATCATGCTATAAGCACCTGGTGTGGCTACTTTAAGACTATAGCCTGTATCAATAATTTGTCCAGCGAATTTCCATCTTGGTTTCTTGTATCCCACGTTATTGGGGATAGATAATAAGACGGAGTCTCCAGGACATATAAGAGCTGCGGCCCCAAGATCTGGCATGGTTTTAAGCTTCTGTATATCAACCCAAATACTATCAATATTATAACAATTTGGATTATTTGCACTTCTCACTTTAACATAATGATAGCCTGGATTTGGCGGACGAATTATCTGCACAGGACTTGTATAATCCGCTTTTACCTTGCCAAACTGGGTCGTATCCCATTCATAAGTGTACAAATTCTGATTCATACCCAATACTCCCGCAGATACAGTCACAGACTGACCTTCACAGGCCACAGCTATAGGTGGATCAAATGTAATAGTCGGACGATCCACTATGGAATTCATGGTATCTCGAACACGACAAATCACTGTATTCTTACCATATGTGGTATCTACATAATCTAGAATAGTGTAGTATTTGGTTGTGAATTGATTATAAATAATTGGGTTCGGAATTAATGTATTACTTATAAAATCAAATGGAGCCCAAAATATTTCTCTAGGAATTGGAGGCGGGGTTCGTGTAGCTTTACATATCGTGAACTCAATATTAGGTCTGACTAAATCTAAGGCACCAGTTAGAAAATTACAACCAAATACTTCGGCCTGAGTACCCGTAGTACGTGCTGACTGACTGAGGCATCTTCGCCTAGTCTGTGTAGTGGCTCTCACTCGCTCCGATCTATAATCATAGCCAGTGAAATTGTCAAAACAAATATCTATAATGATCCCAGATTTTCCATCCCACGCATACTCCTTCCCTTTATCGAGCGTAAAACGGTTCCAACCGAATACAGTAGTTATCTCTTCTCTATAAAAGACCTCTTCAAAGGTAGCTAAGGACTCAAAGTTAGAATTAACAAAAGAATCTTGGCTATTTGGCGCACATTTCATACGTATAGCAAAGTTTAGCATCTTATTGGTATTGACGAAAGGTTGTACAATTTCGAATGCTAACTCCCTAATATATCCAGGCTTCATACCCAGTATGTTCTTTAATTCAGAAAATGGATATAAAATCTGAATTCTCTTGTCCGTAATTAAAGCGCCTACACCGCCAGCGCCCCCGCCAAATGGAGAAGGGTTTACATTGCCTGCACCATCTGTAGTAGTAGCATTTCCTATTCTCGGGAAAAAAATCGAATCTCTCACTCTACAGGAATCTTCTTCTTTATTGCCATATCCGCCTGTTACACCATTAACGTCATCCCTTGTACCTCCAGTATTGTTGGGATCAGCGATAGGTTTAGAACATAAAGCCCCAGAAACTATTGGGCCACAATTTAGATTTAGGGGTCTCGGCACTAGAACTCTTCTTTCAGTAGATGTGTGAACAGTATCACCTGTACATTTAGTCGCTAGCTTTGGAGTCACTTTTACTTTATAATTCGTATCAATTTGGGCGAGTACAAAGGCAGAATCACTGCATGCACCGTTTGTCATTTTCACATTATAGACAACTGGGTAGGAAGAAACAATAGATGGCTGGAGTGATTTAAATGGATTACCGCCTGACTTTGACACTAAATTAGAAACATATGGAATATTTCTCTCGCCATCGTAGTAGGTAAAAGGTTTTTGATTCCAATCTAACTGTATGTTTTCCAACAATTCAGAATACTTAAATCTAATATTATGTCTAGAATTTGAAGTGACTACGCCACTTGTTTCAAAAGTACCTGCACTAATACCATATTTGCCTATGATGGAAACATAGTTGGTCAAATTATCGAGGTAAGCAGGAGAAGTCGCTACTGGATTGTTACATGGCTTGTTGCATGACGTCCATACTTCAAAATAAAGATTGGATTTTCCATCCCATACGAAGTCTGCTATATCAAAGTCATTCCATCCGACAGAAATTGATTTATTGGAGGCGGAGAACATTTTCCGCATTGAGAACGTATCTTCAAATTGGCCATTTTGCAGGTCGAAACGATCTGTACAGCGCATCCATATATCTATATTGTTATATATATTTGGATCATTGACTCCATCTATATAGAAAGCCAATTCTTTTACGATTCCTGGTTTCATACCTAAAACACAAAGTTCGGTTCCTTTATATAGCAGTGCGGTTCTTCCACGATCTATCGTAGCACTTGCTGTAAATACTTTTGGTGTAGGATTGGTATTGGACTGAGTACCTGGATAGGCAAAGGTAAGATTACTATTGGCCTTCTCCTTTGAAAACTCTACCCTAGGACTACATATAGAAGTAGTCAATAGGACGTTAAATACATTGATGGTATCGCCTGGACAAGCATATTGTCTATCCGTCACGAATTGACCTCTTGGTTTAATTCCACTCATAGTCAATTCTACACTCACTGGGTATATACAGGTATCTTGAGAAATAACATAGCATATGTAGGTGTTGTCCTTTTTTACCAATCGTATATCAGCCGTATTGGAAAGGAAACTAGGAGTCACATCGTATTCTGAATTTAATGACTGCCAATCATACATACAAGTCAAAGCAGCACTGGCAGATAGGCCACCTACTTCTAGCTGCCCTTTCGTATTAAAGCAACTATCTTGTAATTTCGACTGCAAAGTAGGCGTTATCGGTGACTTACTAATTAAGAGTACCGTGTCTCGGTTATTACAGTACTGATTCGTCACCATTTCTACTACATAATTTGAAGTAGGATCAGCCTGAGCTGGATCCCAATTATCCGAATTTGGTTCAGAATTTTCGAGAGTTCCAGTTGTAGTTGATGCTCCTTTATAAGATCTCCATGCTATAATCGCATCATTTTCTACAGATGCAGCAGATAATACTACAGGGAGCGGACTGCCGCAATGAAATGCTCGTCTAGAAGTCGGGTCTAGAGAAAATATAGCTTTCGTTCCCTGCGGAGTGAAGTTCAAATATCCCCAATCAATGCGGTTTCTCTTATTAATGCGCACTCTATATACTACCGATCTACTCAAAATATATCCGTTCACACAGTCTCGAATCTGGAAGATAACCGGATAAATACCCGGCGGTGTATTCGCTGGTATATTCCAATTTAAAGTACCTATAGCTGTATCAAATGTAGGAAAGATATTATTTATATATTGTGAGGAAATAAACCCTCCCGTATTTAAAATACCATTGGAAAGTTCCCCTGTAATTACAAGGGCTGCATTCGGCAAGTTAGTGAGAGAAAAAGCTCTAACACTAAACTTAATATTAGTACCATCACAGGCTTCTATCAAATCCGTTCTACCCGGCACTAAAGCGCAATTCTGAAAATTATGCGCTGAACCAGGAATGAAGAAGGAGGATTCAGTTAATGAATTATCAGCCTCACACTCCTCATCAGCTATCACAGTAATCGTAAAATCTCTATATACTTTTCCAGCTATAACTCCTGACTTAGGATCGGTCTCTGTAATTTTCACTGCGGCTTTATACTTTCCTACACCAGTTTTAGGTGCGCCCGGCGGCAGCATAGTAATATCTAGTTCTCCCGTAGCTGGATCCATGATATATGTAGATGCTGGTCCTAAAGGATTGCTCTCATTATATATCCCTGCAAAGTTTAGATATTCTATACTTCTATCGGGCTGACCGCATGCCGGGTCCCCGAAACAACCCGCCTTCATAGGAGTAGACTTCTCGAAAGCTAGCGTATGACCATCATCGTCGAAATAGCCGAGATTAAAGAGCCGTTGTCTATTCTCACAGATGAATATAAAAGGCGTACCTGCCGAATTAGGCGTGGTATTCGCACAATATTTTTGAATAGGTGGATTTCCTCCAGGAAAAAAACCACATGGGATAGCATTACTATATTCCGCTTCGATATAAAAGTATGATTCCGTGGGATCTTGACCAAATGTTCTCATATTTATACCCGCTATTCTTACAGAAAAGGGACTAGGAGGATTCATGCCACGAGGCACCCCGAAACCTGTAGGAGGGGCCTGTATTTGACTCAAAGCGCATTGCCTAGAGGGCGTTCCGCCGTATTTCCGGGTGTACCAATCCATGGTAGTAGTGAGAGCAGCATTACTATACATCATACCGATCACCCAATCGTCTGCATTGTAGGGTAGGACGACCGTATCAGTAAATACTTCAGTCCTGTAGCCGATTCGAGCAGAATTCGCCGTCTCACATTTGGTATCAAAACTATTATATGGGCATATCGGAGTCGCATATCTATCCGATAAATCAGCTCTAAACCAACAAGCAAATTTTAAGAACTCACACTTAGATTTACTGTAGAGCATACCTATCATGGTATCTGTCACAGTGGGAAAAGTATAAGACGTGCCAGGATTGGCCTCACAGTCACGATAGTAGATGAGGCGTATCTCTACCGTATCTCTAGTATTGGGATCCGTTTTAGGGGCTACATTAAGGGGACGCACTTTAAGCTCTGCTCCCGCCAGGAATAAAGAGGTCTTTCGTGGACCACTCCCCCAGCCTCCACCTCCACCTCCGCCCATGGCGAAGATTCCAGAAAATAAACTGAGAAAGAGCAGCAGTAAGCTGATTTTAAAGTAGATTGTTTTCATAGACTCTGTTTTAAGGTTAACGGGATGCGTTTAGCGTTGCGAAAAGGATTCGCGCGTTTTAGTATAGAATTTTGTTGCAATTTCATAAAATTACATTTCATTATTGATGCGTAAAGATACACAAAAAATAGTTTACTCTTAAAAATAATTAAAGCTTTATGAATTGCCAATTGTTAATTTGTTGTAATTCTATTATTTAGAAGTAAGGCCACTTAATGGAAATCCAATGTTAATACCCTTATAGATTATTAACAAAGCTTACTCTTTGGATTCACTATAAAATAAAAAAAATCCTTTACATTTGCTCATACAATTACAATAACACTATTTTAATATTAATCAACTTATGAAATTTGCTCAACGTCACATCGGTATTTCTCCTAATGAATTGAATGAACTCTTAAATGAAATCAAGGTAAAAAATATAGATGAACTCATATCAGAGACCGTACCTGCCAAACTTCTCAGTCCAGAAAGACTGCAAATCGGAGAGGCTATGTCTGAGCAGGAATATCTTATTCACATAAAAGAAATAGGAAAGAAAAACAAGGTATTTAAAACCTATATAGGTATGGGGTACAACGATACCATCACGCCGTCAGTGATCTTACGCAATGTTTTTGAAAATCCAGGATGGTATACCCAATACACGCCTTATCAGGCGGAGATAGCCCAGGGAAGATTAGAGTCTCTTCTCAACTATCAAACCATGATCATAGACCTGACCGGTCTACCGATAGCCAATGCATCACTTTTAGATGAATCCACTGCTGGGGGCGAGGTGATGACCATGTTTCATGCAGCTAAAAACAAGACGTCTACTTCGAGTAATATCTTCTTTGTAGACGATTCTGTATTTCCACAGACCAAAGCTGTCATCAAGACTAAGGCAGAATTGCTCGGAATAGTCATTGAGGAAGGCGATGCACTTAATCATTCATTCAATGAAAATTACTTTGCGGTTTTAGTTCAAAATCCAAGACTGAATGGTGATTTGAAAGATTATACCTATAAATTTAGCGAATTAAAAGCCCAAGGAATTTATACGGCAGTGGTAGCCGATATTATGTCATTACTCCTTGTAAAATCACCGGGAGAGATGGGTGCAGACTGCGCTATAGGTAGCTCACAGCGATTTGGAGTGCCTATTGGTTTTGGTGGTCCTTATGCGGCTTTCTTTGCAACTACGGAAGAATTTAAACGCAGTATACCAGGAAGAATCATCGGTGTATCTAAAGACCGAAGAGGTAAAAACGCCCTCAGAATGGCCCTCCAGACAAGAGAGCAGCATATCCGAAGAGAAAAAGCTACTTCGAACATATGTACAGCACAGGCTTTATTATCCAACATGGCAGCCATGTATGCCATTTATCATGGTCCTGATAATCTAAAAGCCATAGCTAAAAAAATCCATTCACAGGCATCGATGTTAAAGGCAGTAGCCTCAGAATTAGGAATTGAGGTGACGAATCAATCTGCTATTTTTGATACAATTTCACTCAGCGTGAAGGATAGTGCTAGGCTAAAAGCAATAGCTGAGCGAAATGAAATAAATTTCTACTTCGAAGGAGATATCGTTCGGATTTCTATTCATGAAAACACGAGTCAAAAGGATTTGCAACATATAATTCAGGTATTGGAGGAGTATACAGGAAAGAAATCTAACACTAGCTATTTAGAAGTGAATATAGATAGTCTATTCGCGAGAGAATCTCAAATACTCACACATCCAATCTTTCATACATATCATACCGAAACGAAAATGATGCGTTATATTAAGAGTCTGGAGGATAAAGATTTGTCTTTGACTAAATCTATGATACCGCTTGGTAGCTGCACTATGAAGCTCAATGCTGCTACAGAATTGATGCCACTCAGCTGGGAGTATTTCAGTTCTATCCATCCATTTGTACCTCAAGAGCAGGCTGCTGGTTATTATGAAATGCTACATACACTCGAAAAAGACCTGGCACATATTACAGGATTCGCAGCCACATCATTACAGCCAAATTCTGGAGCACAGGGCGAATATGCTGGACTCATGGTCATAAGAGATTATCAAAAATCTCTAGGTCAGGGACATAGAAATGTTTGTATTATACCTAGTTCGGCTCATGGTACTAACCCAGCGAGTGCAGTGCTAGCTGGTCTACAAGTAGTGGTATCTCCATCTGATGAAAATGGAAATATAAACTTAGACGATCTTCGCGCCAAAGCATTGGAGCACAAAGACAATTTGTGCGCACTCATGGTTACCTACCCTTCTACACATGGTATATTTGAAGAAAGCATCATGGAAGTATGTAAAATCATACACGATCATGGTGGACAGGTGTACATGGATGGTGCCAATATGAATGCTCAGGTAGGATTGACTAGTCCAGGATTTATAGGAGCAGACGTGTGTCACTTAAATCTTCATAAAACCTTTGCCATACCTCATGGCGGCGGTGGTCCAGGTGTTGGCCCTATATGCGTAGCTAGTCATCTAGCTCCATTTTTACCTACCCATCCTCTAGTAAAAACTGGGGGCGATAAAGCAAGTCAAACTATATCTGGTGCTCCTTATGGCTCTGCTAGTATATGTTTGATTTCCTATGCTTATATCAAAATGCTGGGCTCAGAAGGACTAAGACAAGCTACAGAATATGCTATTCTAAATGCTAATTATATAAAAACTAAGTTAGAAAAGTATTATGAAGTGCTATATACTGGTGACAATGGTCGTATAGCGCATGAATTAATCATAGACTTCAGACCGTTTAAGCACACACTAGGTGTAGAGGTAGAAGATGTGGCTAAACGATTAATGGATTATGGTCTGCATGCACCTACTGTTTCTTTCCCAGTAGCAGGCACACTGATGATAGAGCCTACGGAGAGCGAAGATAAAAAAGAGATAGATAGATTGATAGATGCGCTGGTGGCTATACGCGGTGAAATAACGGATATAGAAAACGGAGTTTATCCAAAAGATAACAATCCGCTGAAAAATGCTCCCCATACGGCCGAAGAAGCACTTTGTGATGAATGGAAATTTCCATACAGCAGAGAGTTAGCGCTCTATCCACTTCCTAGTATAAAACAAAATAAATTCTGGGTGAGCGTGAGTAAAGTAGATAGCAGCTATGGAGATAGAAACTTAGTTTGTAGTTGTCTACCAATTGAAAACTATATGTAGAAAAAATCAAACTCTTATGCCCAAAATAAGCAAAAAAGGTGAGCTCATGCCACCAAGCCCGATAAGAAAATTAGTCCCGTTCGCCACTGAAGCTAAGAAGCGAGGGGTTAAAGTGATTCATCTGAATATAGGGCAGCCAGATATTGAGACTCCTCATGTGGTGCGGGATGCTATAAAGAATTTTGATTATAAGGTTCTCTCTTATCTAAACAGTGAGGGTAGTGAAAAATATAGGCTCAAATTAGTAGATTATTATAAATCTGTAGGTGCTGATATTGCAGCCTCCGAAATCATAGAAACTACGGGTGGTAGTGAGGCTTTGCTTTTTGGATTTATGTCTGTGATGGATCCAGATGATGAGATCATCATTCCAGAACCTTTTTATGCCAATTACAATGGATTTGCTACCGCAGGGAATATCAAGGTCGTTCCGATTACTTCATCTATCGAAACTGGTTTTGCCTTGCCTAGTATTGATGAGTTTGAGAAAAAAATCACTGCCAAAACCAAAGCTATACTCATTTGTAATCCTAACAATCCTACTGGATATTTGTATTCAAAAGAAGAGCTGAACTTATTAAAAGAAATCGTGCTAAAGCATGATTTATTTTTGTTTGCGGATGAGGTATACCGAGAATTCGTCTATGATGGAAAGACCCACACCTCTATTCTGGCTATGCCCGAATTAGCTAATCACGCTATAGTAGTAGATAGTATCTCTAAGAGATACTCTGCCTGCGGTGCGAGACTAGGAGCCCTCATTACAAAAAATAAAGATGTTTTATCTACTGTATTGAAATTCGCTCAAGCCCGATTGAGCAGCCCTACATATAGTGAAGTAGCAGCAGAAGCCGCACTAGAAACTCCTGCTAGCTATTTTGAAGCCGTCAATAAGGAATATATTTCTCGTAGAAATCTCTTAGTAGATTTATTAAATAAAATAGAGGGGGTTCTGTGTCCGCTACCAGGGGGTGCATTCTATGCAATGGCCCAACTGCCAGTAAAGGATACAGATCATTTTTGCCAATGGATGTTGGAGAAATTTTCTTACAACGGTTCCACTGTCATGATGGCTCCGGCCGCAGGATTTTACGCTACCGAAGGCCTAGGAAAGAATGAAGTGAGAATAGCCTATGTGCTGGAATTATCTGAAATCAGAGAAGCTACTGAATGCCTAAAAAATGGGTTAGAGGCCTACAAAAAAGAACAATTAACTATGAATAATTAATGTCTGCCATATATTTTTCTAAATATAGAAACCTATGAAACCTATAGTTTTTTGCTTCTTTATTCTAGTCAGCTACGGCCAAAGTATTGCGCAATGCGCTATGTGTAAAGCCGGAGCAGAGCAATCGCTAGAAAGAGGATCCACAGCTGTTCATTGGATAAATTATGCCATTATTTTTTTAATGAGTATTCCGCTTATTCTCATATTCAGCTTATATATGCTTCATAGGCAAAATCAAAAGAAAAACCAAAATGAGATTTCATCTTAAGCGATTTTAATAAAGCGGTTTAACCTCTATTCCCTTGCTAAAAACCTTTTCAATACTTCTGTTATCTATTGTTTTCCACCAGACAGAAAACAAAAAATCGAACGTTTGGGAAACAAAAATTAATGAATCAAATTATCAAGTCTTTGTCAGGGAATCTGACATATCTGACATTAAAGAGATTAAAATTATTCATAATTTTAAAGGCAATTTTAAAAAATTGGCACTAGCTCTAAATGACATAGAAACCAATAAAAAATTGTTTAGCAGCTGCACAGAGGCAAAGCTATTGAAAAGAATTGATGCGCAGTCTAGCTATCAATATTTTTACTTCAAAATGCCTCTGACTATTTCTGATCGGGATATTGTCTCTAAAGTCACTATAAAAAGTACTGACACAACTTACTCTTTAGGAACTAGCTCTACTGATGGAAAAATGGTTGCAATCAAATCAAAAGTCATTCGAATGACACAAGCCAATACCTCATGGCAGTTTAAGAAAACGACCTCTGGTGATATATATATGGAATATTATGCATCTGCTGACCCGAAGGGTAAAATTCCAAAATGGCTGGTAAATGCATTTGCGATTCGAGAAGCTCGCATTAGTATAGATATATTGAAAAAAATGATTCGATAAGGTCTATTCTTGGTATTTTACCAGTATACCAATGGTATTAACTCCTATTTAGCATAAACACTTGAAATAAGTTCGATTTTGCAGATATAAAATAGAGCCCTCAAAAATGAGGGCTCTATGTACACGATAAAGTAGAATCAAACGAAGATAGTATTATTACAGGAATCAATATTGTGATTGACTAAAAGCTACAAAATGTACAGACCCAAGAATACCAATAATTTACCCTAAATTGCACTTAAATTCAATAAAACCTATTGAATAATAGTAGAATCTTTTTCGATTATTTCTTTGCTATAGAGTAAAAAATCTTACAATTCTATTGGAAAACAAATCATTCAAATCAAATTAGCCTTTATCTAGGATAAATGACCAATAACTAACTACTACTGTAACACTATCTTTCTATTCTCTGTCATGGTATTCGAGGCGTCGTAAATCTGCACATAATACATTCCTTTACCTGTCCAGGTTGAGAGATTGATGTAGGACGTCTGCTGATTAATAGGTGTGGAGAATACGGTCTGCCCAAGGGTATTGACAATCTTAAGCGTATAACCATTCATACGACTAAATACCCCATAATCAATCGTGATATGATCTTTTGCTGGGTTTGGATAGATAATAAGTCTATTCGTATTATTAGGTGCACTCACTCCTGAAAGTGTAGCGTTGATGACTAAAGTGTCCGTTACTTTAATGGTGTCGTATTTAGTGACTTTTATAGTATCATTAACTTTCGTGATACACGTATCTGTAATTTTTACATACGCAATATTGGAGGTATCACTACAGGCTATAGCTCTAAAAGCTTGATTATGATTTGAAACTTGTAAGTTTGATACAACTAATGTATCATTTGTTACACCATTATATTTTGAGTTATTTGGCAAATTAACCCATCCTATTTCATTTGAATTACTTTGCCATTGAATTGCTTGTAATGGTTTTAAACTAGTGAAAACAGCACTAGTTCCTATCACACTTGATGGCGGATTTACATTTATTGGAGTATTTTTAAAAGAGCCTAATTGTGAATTATACAAATCTAAAATCTCACATTCTGTTAAAGCCCTATTCCAAATGCCTATATCGTCAATATCTCCTGAAAAATAAGATAAGTCTGCTGCATGATTACGACCAAATCTTAAATTTGAATTAGAGCATGTATCAGCTATTGTTGAGGGGGCTATTGAAGAAGCTTTAAGAATACCATCAACATAAATTTTAATTTCGGCTGAACTTGTAATACATGTCAACATATGATACAATTGGTCAGAATAATTTAAAGAATTCACTGGTCCATTCCAACCATTACTAGGCATACAATTACTATTGTACTTAGAAAAATATCCGATACCTGTTGGACCTGCAGGAAATAAATATCCTAAAAATAATGTATAATTTTCGTTACTAGCACCATTGAAAACAGATTTGTTAAGTAATGTCATTCTATTATTAGAATTAGTTTTAAACCATATATTTATAGATCCATTTGGTAGATTTAAGGAAGCTTTATGCAATACCTCAATCCAATCATTAACCCCATCAAAACTATACGCCATGTTAGAATTTCCAAACCTATCAGTTGTCAATGTCGCTCCATTCACCGTTCCATGATTGCCATTCCCACTGCTATCAATAGCATTACCTGTAAATGGCCACCAGCCAACAAGTCCATTGGTAGGTACATAAGATGGTACTTGTGCTAAAATCTGGAAAGATATTAAAACTGTGAAGGCAATTAATGAAATTTTTCTCATAAAGTAATTTTAAGATATTTTACAAAGGTATAACTTTTAGCTAATTTCTTAGAAAATATAGATCTTCCTGGCTGTTCTTGAGTTAGTTAGTTTAGGTCGTATCCTTTTCGATTATTTCCTTTGCTATAGAGTGCAATACCTTATAATCGTTTAGTTCTATTTCCAGGCTATCAATAGTCTTTTTCTAGTCTGCTATGGTCTTTTTATCTGCATCAGATTGGCAGCTAGATAGAAAAACTAATATAAGAATCCTGCGAATTACTATTTATTAAAACATCGTATAATTCTAATTAAGAACATGATAGGCAAGAATCTTTTGAACGTCATAAACATTAACAGATTTATTGAACTGCTTTTTTATACTTGGTTGTGCTTCGCTTGAAATCCATATTTTCAATTCAGCGTCAAGGTCAAAAGTACCAGCAGTTTCAATACTGAATCTGGATACACTTTTATAAGTCACTGACTTATATTCTTGCTTATTGCCTGTAATACCTTGAACATCTACGAGTATAAGTCTTTTATTTGTAAAAATAAAAGTATCCCTTACTAGCTTGAATCCAAGTTCAATTTCTTCACCCTCTGTAAGTAATTGTCCGAACTTTTTAATTAATTCTTCTTGGCTTACTGCACCTGCATTTCCAAGAATTGCCGAAAATAATCCCATTTTATAAATTTTATATTTAGTCCGTTTTTTTAAATGGTTTCTAGTCTCCATTCTTTAAATTCAAATATAACTCAAAACACAGGACATACATTGAACTTATTTCATTAGAATCCTATTTCAATTGTTGTAAACATTAAAACCCTCACTTTTTGCCATTTTTTCACTTACTGGTCTTATTGAATGACGGCAGCCTTTGCCACCGCACCTAAAAAAGATATTATCAGGATTTGTATTTTCAATTTTACCCTCCCATTCCAAATTAGACCAAGATTCAATTTCATTTTTTGAAAATATTTTACTAACCCTTTGCTTACAGAATTGACGAGAATCTTCTATAACAGTTCCTGAGTATCTAAAGTATTGTACATTAAACTTATTTGCTAGTATCTGACCCTGCGCACGCTTGTATTGTTTTATTACTTCACTTGCAGATTCATAATTATCACCTTCAATATTATATTTATCAAGTAGATAACCTAATTTTTCTAAAGTTTTTTCAAAATTTGCTTCCCCTTCGATATATTCAAACAAAATATACATTATAGGCTCTTTTAATTCAGATATTAAGCTAAAAGTAAATGTTTTATAGACATTTTCAAAGGCCAATAAATTATCAGAATGTAGTTTATCGTAATTTGGACTATCTCTTTGACTGCCATTTGAGACGAAATTATCAGAATCATTTAATACCATAAATTATAGATTATTGTTGTATGTTAAATGTAGCTACTCTTTCATTAATCTTATACATCAAAGGTATTGATATTAATTTTTATTAGTAATTAAAACAATGTCCCCTATTTGTCCCCTAATTAAGTCGCTATTGATATAAAGTGTCATATCAATAAATAAGAGGCTTATAGAAAATAATCTGGGGACATTAGGGGGACAAAACCTGTCAAAACATAGGGTAAAAAGGCAAAAAATAGGAAAGCCCTAAAAAGCAAAAACCCCCGAAAACATTGAGTTTCGAGGGTTTTAAAAAATTCGTGTTGTACACCGTAGGAGAATCGAACTCCTCTTGCCAGGATGAAAACCTGAAGTCCTAACCGATAGACGAACGGTGCTTTTGCAAAAATTGCGAGTGCAAAGATAAAAATTTATTTTTTAAATGCAAGAATTTATTCTTGATATTTTTTCCAGAGAATTCCGGCCAAAATCAAGTATAGAAAATTAGGTAGCCAAGCTGCTACTAGAGGGGTCAAGCTAGCTTTTATAGCAAAGGAATCAGAAAACTTCACTATCACTTCATAAACTGAACCTAAGGCTAGACCTAACATCAAATGTAGGCCAATACCCCCTCTCACTTTTTTAGAGGCTAAGATAACCCCAACTATAGTTAATAAAATAATACCAAAGCACTTGGATGTTCTTTTGTGATATTCAATTTCATAAAGCCGAGCATCAGACCCTTGAAGTTGTAATTGATTAATTAATTCACTCAGTTCTGTGCGGTTTAACTCCTGTATATGGGTCCAGCGTTTAATCAATAGGGTTGGGTCTAGATTGACAGGATACTTTTTTGATTCAAGAACCTCTATAGTTTCTTTTCCATCTATGAATGAGCGGATGAATAATTTTTCTAATCTCCAAGTTCTAGTTAAGGTATCAAAAGTGGCTTTATCAGCCATGACCTTTTCCTTTAGCTCTCCATTTACGATCTTCTCTATGGTTACATTATAGGCTGTTTTGGCCATGTTATCATATACTCTTAGATAAAAATAAGTAGAATCATTGAGCCGCCTATGAATATGGGCATCCGATGATTGTGTCTGGTAGGCTATATATTTATTCTCAAAAGCCAATCTTTTGACATCGGAATGCGGTATAATATAGTTGACTGCTAGCCAAAATATTAAAGCTAAAATCATACTAGTAAGTATGTAGGGGACGAGCAATCTTTTGAAACTCATGCCGCTATTAAACATGGCTATTATTTCAGATCGACTAGATAATCTCGAAGTAAAATAAATAACAGTAATAAAAACAAAATAAGGACCCAGTAATCCTACGAGATAAGGAATGAAGTAAATGTAAAATTCTCCTAAAACTTGTCCAATTGTCAAATTGTGCAAGACAAATTTATTCATGTGCTCACCTAAATCTATGGTCATGGCTACTGATACGATAAGTATCAAGGCGAAGATGAACCCACCAAAAAATTGTTTAATAATATATTTGTCTATGACCTTAATCATCCTATCTAATGATGCTACAAAGATATAAGATAAAGAAATAGAATTATTAGAATATTGAATTCCCATCTGGCATTGGTATTCAATTCATAGATTGTAGACATTATGTATTGTACTACTTAACAAAAAAACTGCTAAATTTGTCATAGATCAAAATCAAAAAAAGATGAAAGTACATTCCATAGATGCAGGTTTATTCAAATTAGATGGCGGTGCCATGTTTGGGGTAGTTCCTAAAACTATGTGGTCTAAGTTAAATCCACCTGACGCTAATAATTTATGCACTTGGGCTATGCGATGCATGCTCATAGAGCGAGACAATAAACTTATTCTCATAGACACGGGTATGGGGCATAAGCAAGATGATAAGTTTAGATCTCATTTTCACCCGCATGGCGAAGGAAATCTGATTAGCTCGATACAATCTAAAGATTATTCGATAGATGATGTAACCGATGTCATTCTTACTCATTTACATTTTGATCACTGTGGAGGCGCTATCCATAGAGAGGGGGATAGGTTAGTGCCACAGTTTAAAAATGCAAGATACTGGTGTCATGAAACTCATTGGGAATGGGCTCTGACGCCGAATGAACGCGAAAAAGCATCCTTTTTAAAAGAAAATATTGTCCCAATACAGGAGCATGGGCAGTTATCATTTCTCGAGCGCGATAGTTTTATCCACTGGGGAATTGAGTTTGATTTTGTGCACGGACATACCGAAGCCATGGCTATACCGTATATCGACTACAATGGCAAAACGATCGTATTTGCGGCAGATTTAATGCCATCCTCGTTTCATATACCTATGCCTTATGTTATGGCCTATGATATTCGCCCATTAGAAACACTAAGCGAACGCGAAAAATTATATCAAAAAGTTTTAGATAAGAATGCATTCATTTTTTTCGAACATGATCCTGCGAATGAATTAGGCAGCTTAAAAAAGAATGATCATGGAAGAATCGTATTAGATCAGCTAATTAAAATTTCAGACCTATAATATTTAGATATGAAATCACTGCAAGATTGGCTAGAAGATTATGGAGAAAGTCACAAAAACAAAACTAATATTTTGATTCACAAAATATGTGTTCCGCTTATTTTTATGAGCATATATTTTATGTTATTTCAAATCAACCTTCCCATGTCTGAAGAAAATATTTTATATCTAAACTGGGCAAATGCCTTCTATGCATTGGCCTTAGTCTTTTATTTTAGACTTAACATTAAAGTAGGACTTGGATTTTTAGTTGTCGGATTTGTGCTGGGTATTATTTCATGCTTTTTATGGAAATTTATGTTTATGAAATCTTCTAGAGCTATGTTTCGCTATTCGTTTATACTATTTGTCTTCGCATGGATAGGACAGTTTATAGGTCACCATATAGAAGGCAAAAAACCTTCATTTATAAAAGACATTCAATTCTTACTGATAGGCCCCATATGGGTAGTTTATCCGAAGAGACGTAAAACCACATAAAAAAAACAGTAGGCAATAAAATGAATGAATTCCATTTTATACCATTCATCTCAAGACTAGTTATTCCCTAAAATTTCTTTTTCCAGACTAGTCAAATGAAGGTGTTTAAAAAATGAAATAGTTTCAAAACTCACACCGTCTATCACAGCTGAATTTCCTTTGATTACCCCTAGTTTTTGACAATTTAAATTCATCTCTTTACAGAATGATTCTAACTCCGCAGCGTGACTAGATGAAAGAGAAACTATTACTCTCCCCTGCGCTTCGCCGAATAGAAAAGCATCTTTTCTAAAACTATTGTCCGTAGATACTTCAAATCCGAGTTCATGCACATAAGCTGATTCTAACAAGGTAGTCAGTAATCCACCATCGGCTATATCATGACATGATGATAAAATGCGCTTTCTCACCAATTGATAAATAGCCTGATGCAATAGTTTTTCTTCTTCCATATTAAAATAGGGTGCAGGACTCGCCTTAATACCTCTTAAATTGGCTAAATATTCACTGCCTGCTAAGTCATTTTGACTATTTCCAAGCAAATAGATCAAGTCACCCTCTTTTTGAAATCCTAAGCCTGTTTTAAGGGATAAATCTTCCATCCGACCCACCATACCAATAGTTGGAGTTGGGAAAACAGGGCCTTTTTCATTTTGATTATAAAAGCTAACATTACCTCCTGTTACAGGCGTATTGTGCTGTCTGCAAGCTTCGCCCATTCCCTTTATAGCTTCTACAAATTGCCAATAAACTTCTGGCTTCTGCGGATTGCCGAAGTTCAGACAATTGGTAATAGCAAGTGGTTCTCCACCACTGCATACTATATTTCTAGCTGCCTCTGAGACGGCTATCATAGCACCGCGATAAGGATCATTATTTACATAGCGTGCATTGCAATCTACTGTAGATACAATAGCTTTATTCGTTCCTACTATCCGTGTCACTGCAGCATCTGATGGTTGATTTGTATTCGTATTATTGATACCTACCATACTATCATACTGATTGTAGACCCATCGCTTAGAGGCTATGTTAGGCAGAGCAGTAAGCTCTTTTGCTACTTTTATGTAATCACTAGGCTCAGCTAATTGATTCATATCAAATTTTTTATACTCAGCGAAATATGCAGGCTCAGTAAAAGCTCTATCATAGACTGGAGCACCGCCGCCGAGAACTAATTCATAAGCTGGTAATTGCGCTACCAATTCTCCATTCATATAATAATTCAATATACCATCTCCTGTTACTTCACCTATTTGAACACAATTAAGATCCCATTTTTCAAATATATCGAGCGCTTCTTGTTCTTTACCTTTTTCTAGCACTACGAGCATCCTCTCCTGACTCTCTGAGAGCAATATTTCGAATGGATGCATATTTTTCTGACGTGTAGGAACTTTATCGAGCCATATATTCATACCGACCTCACCTTTGGCACTCATCTCTGAGGTAGAACAAGTAATTCCAGCTGCACCCATATCCTGCATACCCACGATAGTTCCTGTTTTAGCTAATTCTAAACTAGCTTCTAGCAATAATTTCTCCTGAAAAGGATCTCCTACCTGCACCGCAGGAAGATCGGTAGCACTATCCTCTGATATATCTTTTGAGGCAAAGGAGGCGCCGCCTATACCATCCTTACCTGTATCAGAGCCGACAATAAAAACGGGATTCCCAACACCGGCGGCAGTAGCAGAGATAATATGATTCACATCAATAGTTCCTACAGACATTGCATTGACTAGTGGGTTTCCTTCATAAGATGCATCAAAAAAAGTCTCACCAGCTACCGTAGGTACTCCGAAACAATTTCCATAGTCTCCAATACCTTTGACTACTCCAGATAATAACCATTTGGTCTTTTCATCTTTCAAATCTCCAAAACGAAGTGAATTTAACGCTGCTATAGGACGGGCACCCATGGTAAATATGTCCCTATGAATACCTCCCACGCCTGTGGCTGCGCCTTGATATGGTTCTATAGCAGAGGGGTGATTGTGACTTTCTATTTTAAATACACAGCCTATTCCATCTCCTATATCCACGACCCCGGCATTTTCTTCCCCAGCTTTGACCAGCATATTTTCACCATCACGAGGTAATGTCTTTAACCATTTGATAGAGTTTTTATAACTACAATGCTCACTCCACATGACAGAGAAGATACACAGTTCTGTAAAATTTGGTTCTCGACCTATCTTGTCTGCAATAGATTGTATCTCTTCTACAGTTAATCCTAGTTTGGTGCCAGCGTCAATGGTTTCGGGAGCTAAAGACATAGTTCAGTGTTAAGTTGAAAGTGTTAAGTTAAAAGTTTTTCGTCTATTCCACTTAAACGAATATAAAAACAAAATTAAGCAGCAAAGTTATAAAGAAAATAGAAAGTTCTAGTTGGAACATTTAACCCAAATTGATCATTAGAAGCAACTTTGTTGCGAACTACATGATTTAGTTGGGTTTAACCCCGATATAGATTGTATTTCAATCCAGTAATCATTTGATTGAAATTTTCCTAGTGAATGGCGAACAATAAAAAACACCCAATACTAAAAGTCGCAAAGCCATTACTGACTTTGCGACTTTATACGTTTAACTAAAAATTCTAAAAACTACTGCGCTATCATTTTCGCTTGTCTGCTGACAGACTCCGTCTGAAAGTCAAGATAGTAAGTACCCTTGGCTAGACCTAGATTATTCATGTCTATGATATTTTCTCCCGGCAATAATCTATGCGAATAATGGTAAACTTCTCTGCCTGATAAATCATAAATATATATATCTGCAGATTCTGACTTATCACTTCTATACTTCACTGTCAGCTTATCGGAGAATGGCATAGGGTATACAGTCCAGTCGTCATAATTATCTATCCCTGAAATACCACTCGTACACTTAAATAAGACCGTTTTGATTCGCTCGACCTTACAGTTATTTATCGGTTCGAAGAACGTATAGAGTACCTGTATATTCCCATTCAGACCCGCAGGACTCAGCTTATTACCATCGACATAACTGCCACCTGACCATACTCCACCTGCTGGAGTAGCCGATAACGTAATCGGAATCTTAGGGGACGCACAGTTGTATGAATCCAATGGAGACTTAAATATGACTTCTTGATTATCCGTATTGATCACAATGACCGTAGTCCAGGCAGTATCTCTACATCCTGCTATATTAATCACTTCTACACCTATTGTAGCTGTGTCAGTGTGCGTATACGTGCCTAAATTACCATTTCCCGTAATATAATTTTTGCCATCAAAATTCCAAGTAAATGTATCGCCTCCTTTCGCTTCTAGGATTCCCGTTTCGCCTTTACATATGGTCAAATCACTTATCTGACCTACTGGCTTCTTAAACACGGTGACAGGTATAGAAGCTACCACCTGGCATTCATGTGGGCTAGTAGCCGTCACTTGATAACTCGTCGTATTAATTAAAGTCACTGTGTTAAAACTATCTTGAGTCGGGCCTTGCCCCCAGTCATATTCTTTAGAACCTGAGGCGCGGAGCGTCACTACTTCTCCCTCACATCCTTTTATTGTCTTATCGTATGTAATACTAAAAGCAGGCTTTACATTCAGCCTATAGGACAGTGTATCTTTACATCCATTATTATCCGTTCCTATCATCGTCCATTGGAAAGATTGGGTTGGGGTAACTCTTAGAATAGAATCACTAGATCCGGTAGACCAGCTATAAGTTTTACCTCCATTTACATAAATGGTAGCAGAATCCCCAAGACAGACATTGTCTTTAAATTTATTTGAATAAACCTTCATGTCAGGACTAGGATAGACAAATTGTCTATGCATCACCTCTTTTGAACAGCCATTGGCATCTGTACCTTTCACATAGTAGTCTGTGGTTGTGAGAGGGCTCACCGTCACAGAAGAATTAGTACCTAGCCCATTTCTCCATACAAAATTAGGTGCTCCAGAAGCTACTATCGTACTAGAGAAAAAAGGACAAATAGGTGGTGGAAAATTGAGGGTCACACTCGGCAGTGGATTCACCTTGAGTACTACAGAATCTCGACTCGTACAGCCCTGATACCACCACTGTACATAGTACTTCTCTATACCATTTGTTATAACAGGGGTAGGATTGATCAATGGAGTCGTCTCCGTTCTTCCTGCCCATTTGTAGATAAAATCAGTACCAGTATAATCTAGGCCTAGCTTGGCTGTCTCACCTGCACACACTGTATCTAATATATATGGCTGAGCAGGGGGATTAACCACCGTAACCTTTGTAAAACCAATATTCTGACAACCATTATTTGCAATTCCCGTAGCTGCATAATTTCCCGAATTAGAAACATTCAAGGTCGAATTAGAATTGGAATTCCAGCGAGCAGAACCTGGTAAATCCATGCTCACTGATAGGTTGACATTCTGACCATTACACAAGACCGTATCTCGAGCCATAGTTAACTTTGGCAAAGGTTTCACTCTCACAGGAAGAACATCTACCACATTGCACTTCCAGCCTCTACTAACCTGAATACCGACACTACTACTACTATCAAAATTATACGTAGTTATATCTGCAATAGATTCATTATTCCACTTATGAAATAAAGGCAAAGGTTTGTCATATATCTGAACGGTATTGAATGAATCCGCGCATGTAGTATCTGATTTTAACTTATAAACGGGATTTTTATATACCTGAACGAACTTCACCAAGGTGTCGTTGCTCTTATTTGAATCTAGAGGAAAATAGGTGACAAAGGTCATTTTAACTAATTCATCCTTAGGGAACAAGATTGGTGGAAAATCTACTGTTCCTTTCTGTCCTAGCAGAGTCGTCTGGGTCCAAGTCTTATTAAAAAATAAATTGGTAGTACTACCTGGCTCTGCACCCGTTATAAACAAATCAATTCTACCGCCTGACAATGGTTGATTGCCAGTATTGGAGTAGCCAGCTTTTATGATTACTGGATCTTGACCACAGAAGGATATACTATCTGGACCCAACATAGTATTCATACTGTAGTCCCATTTTTTAGTTCCAAGTAAAACTATATAATCCTCTGTCTCCCCCCAGTTGGTGCCATTGGTTAAGCCCCCCGCTCCACATGGAGTGATAGCCGCTTGCGTATTTTCATACATTCGCCATGTCACCCGCATTCTCGTGAATCCTGAAGAAATTGTACTAGGAGCTACTACTGTTGCAGATAAGGTCGAAGGGTTAGGAAAGTTTCCAAAACAAGCAGTTCCGCCTAGTGTAGTCATTTCCGCTGGATCTTGAAATACACCATCTCGATTAAAATCTATCCAAACCTTTCCCTGTCCACAATAATTGAAGTTTAAAGAAGCTCCAAATCCACAATTTCTAATTGTCACATCGATAGGAGTCGCACTGCCTGGTGTCACAATGGGAATAGGAACAGAGGAATTCACAAAACTAGTATATAAATCAACAGTGCCTGTTCCAGTTCCTTGACTACCAGTCAAACTAGTACAGTTTGTTTTGTTATTTATCGAACCAAATATAACCTCATCAATATCTGCATATTCAGTACTACTAGGCTGAGAAGCGCAATAACCTGTAGGTGCAGCTTGTGCAAATACTAAGTTTTCAAAAGAAACGAAAAGAATTAGAAGGTAAAGTTTTTTCATATCACAATTTATTTCAAATGTAAATATAATACGAATTAAACAAAAAGTTACGTTTTTGGAATAGAATACGTTAATATTTTAAAAAAACCATGTAAAGAGGAGTTGAAAATACTAATTAAATTGGATTTTATTCTATATCAAAGACTTAACCCATGTGAACATAAAGGCGAGGAAACATCTTAATTTCTATTTTATAATTCTACTCCTTTCATTTCCTGCTTTTTGTAAATATCATAATAGTATCCTTTTCTATTCATGAGATCCTCATGGCTGCCTATTTCGGCCACTTTTCCGTCATGGAGCACGAGCACTTTGTGGAAATTGAGTTGGTTAAAAATACGATGTGTGATAAGTATAATGGTGCTTTTGCTATCTCTCTGGTTCATGGCCTCTATGAGCTGCTTCTCAGTTTTGACGTCTAATGCACTCAGGCAGTCATCAAAGAGATAGATAGGGCTCGGCTTTATCATAGCTCTAGCGATAGATATGCGCTGCTTCTGTCCACCAGATAATGTAATGCCCCGCTCACCCACCATGGTTTGATAACTTTCTTTGAACTGAATAATCTCCTTATGAATTTGAGCGTCTTTGGCTGAGTTGATAATTTCTTCATCAGATGTAGCCGCAGTGTTGAATCCTATATTGTTTTTCACTGTATCGGAAAAAAGAAAAACGTCTTGGGGTATGTAGGAAATCTGTTCTCGAATAAACGAGTTGCCATAGGATTCCAAAGGTCTACCATCTAGCAGAATAGAACCTTGATAATTTTGATAAAATCGAATCAATAATTCAGCTAAGGTAGATTTACCACTACCGGTCTTGCCTATGATGAGCCATCGCTCGCCAGGCTTGATATGGAAACTGATATTATGTAGTGCTTGTATTCCTGTATCTTCGTAGGTATAAGACACATTCTGAAACTGAATATCTCCAGTTAATTTGACATTGGCAGTCTCTATTTTCTTCTGAGCAGTTTCTATAGGTAATCCCATAATTTCTTCATACCGAATAAAAGCTGACTTCCCTTTTTGAAATAGACTAGCTACCCAACCGATGCTCATCACAGGCCATAAAAGCCTATTGACAAACATAATAAAAGACGTTAATCCTCCTATCTGGATTTTATCGTCTATGACTAACATACCGCCTTTGTATATACTTAGCAATATGCTAGCGCCCATGAGCAGCGAGACGATAGGCATAAAGAAAGAATCTAATTTGACAATTTTGAGGGATTGTATTTTAAAGGAATCGCTAATTAATGAAAAGGTCTGAAATACTTTATTTTCTAAGGTAAACGATTTTATAATCCGAATACCGTTATAACTTTCCTGCGCTACGGAAGTCATTGCAGACATTTCTTCTTGAAGTTTTTTATTAAACTGTAGAGAGTAAATATTGAAAAAATAGATGAAAAAGGATAAAAATGGTAAAGGCAAAATGGCATAGAAAGTGAGTTCTGGGCTTATTTCCAACATAAAAAAAATGGACACACTAAGTGTAGTAACCATATTGACTAGATACATAACTGCTGGTCCAAATATTTCACGAATTTTCCCCACGTCTTCGGCCATTCTACTCATATAGTCGCCTATAGGAAACTTTTTGAAATGGGTAATAGTTAGCCTTTGAATATGAGCATACAAATCATCTTTCAGCTTTTGTTCTATTTTCCTACTAGCGACAATAATGGTTTGTCGCATGAGAAAAGTAAAAAGTGCTGAGAGCAATGTGAGCCCGATATAGGACCCTAAAAAAATAAAAACCTCTTGATGGATATTTACAGTGCCTGGATTGGGAGCCTGTATCATCTTCACCACAGCATTGATGAATTTTTCGACGAGCTTATTTGTATAGGAACTAGCGAAATTGGCGAGGATGACAAAAACAGTACCTGTGATAAAGGTCCACTTATGTAAATTTAAGAAGTAAAATAGTTTTTTATATGGCAAGTTAAGAGAATTGAGATAATTGATTTGGATAGGAGAAATGAGTTGTTAGAAATCTATTTTAATACTAGATCTGAGATGCAGGACAAAAGATAAAAAAAAAGCCATCCGAATTAAGGATGGCTCTTCTCTTTTTATTTATAATCTTAATTTGCAGCCGGTGTATCTTTCACCTCACCTCTTATGAATACCACTTTGTTTGGATTCTGAGGATCATTGCTTGCAATATTTACTTGCTTGTTGATAGGACCAGGTCTACCAGTGTCATACTTTACTTGAATCTCTGCGCTCTTACCTGGGAGAATAGGTTCACGCGGACAAGTAGGAACTGTGCAACCACATGATCCACTGCAATTGGTCAATAATAAAGGCTGAGCACCTTTATTGGTTACTTTAAAAGTTCTCACACCATCTGCACCTTTTTCTATTACTCCATAGTCTACTGTTTCTTTTTCAAGAAAGATAGAAGGGTCATTTGAAATAGGAGCGACAGATACAGCTTTAACTTCTGCAGCTGCGGCAGCTTTTGCTTTTTTTACTTTAGCTGGCTTTGCAGGAGCACTAGCTTGAGCAACTAGACCTAAACTAAGCACAGATACGATAGCGAGTAATAATATTTTTTTCATTTTCTTATTTGTTTAAATTTATTTGTAATGCAAATCTAAGATATATCAAGGACACAGAAGGTTTAAAAAAACTAAACAGTCTTAACTATTTTTAAAGAATCTCTATTTCCGTACGTCTATTTTTTGCTCTTCCTTCCTCTGTATCGTTAGTATGTATTGATTTAGAAGAACCGTATCCTTTTGCGCTTAATCGCTCTGCTGCTATTCCTTTTTCTATTAAATAATTCATAACAGACTTCGCCCTGTTTTCTGACAAGGTGAGATTATTAGCCACATTACCCGCATTATCAGTATGCCCGCCTACAAGAATGTTCAAATTAGGATTGTTTTTTAAGATATCGACGATGTAATTTAGCTCAGGATAGGAGGTAGTTTTTAGATCAAATTTGCTTGTCTCAAAAAAGACATTTCTTAATTCAAATTTAGCCCCCGCTTCTAGTGGCATAAGCTTTATCTCCAATACCTGTGGAGTTAATTGATTGTCGGTGGCACTAAAAGAGTAATTCTGCGAGTAAATAGCATAACCTTCTTTTATCACATGAAACCCATATTCCTTATCAGCCAAAATAGTCATCAAAAAATCTCCGGATTTTTCATCACTATTTAAGGTATAAATAGATTTGCTCTCTGCTATATCACTTAATTTAATAGATGCTTTGAGTGGCTGTCCTGTTTTGGCATTTGATACAATACCTTTCAAATAGGTTACAGTTTTAGGTCTAAATTCTTTAGGTAAACTAAATGAATAAATATCAAAATCAGAGCGATTATTTTCATTATTTTCTTTAGCTATATATGCCTTATCTCCTAGTGTATTGATAAAAATAGAAATCTCATCTCCTATAGAATTAATTTGATCACCTAAGTTTATAGGAGTTTGCCATTCTCCATTTTCCCAGCGAGACATATACAGATCTTTCCCACCATAGCCAGGATGGGCATCAGAAGAAAAATACAAGGTCTGCCCATCTGGATGTATAAAGGGCCTATCTTCGGCTCCTATAGAATTGACTTTCGCTCCCAAATTTACTGGGGTAGAAAACCCTTCTTGAGTGCGCACGCTCATATATATATCACTTTCCCCTATTCCACCTTCACGGCTACTAACAAAAAACAACCTCTTGCCATCCGCAGATAAACAAGGTTGTGATTCCCATCCACGAGTATTCACATCTGGTATCATTTTTGGACGACCCCATTCTTCTCCTTTTTTAAATGAAATAAAAATATCACATGAACCCAAACCATCAGGTGCTGGCCTATGGCACGATGTAAATAAAAGTTGCCTACCGTTCGTTGAAATAGTATGAGCCCCATCATTACTATGTGTATTAATAGAAACATATCTCATTTCATTCTCTAATTCTGGTTCATCTATTTTGTATGCGGTACTCCAATTGTTGCCCTGAGCATAACTTAACCATATATCCTCTCCTTGTTTATCTCTTCGAGTAAAATAAATAGTAGATTCGTCACCATTGGTTGAAGGAAAATATTCATTAAACGATGAGTTCACTTCTGGGCCTAGGTTATGATAAACAATATTTGCTGTTTTATTGGTTTGACTGCGCACAAAGTCTAAATTTTTCACCATCCGCTGTCCATATATTTGAGCTTGAGGGCTCAAATTAGGATGCTTTAAAAATTCTAGAATATACTCTTCCGCTTTATCATAATTTTTCATAGAAAAATAACATTCAGCAATGAGTTTCTTTTGCTGTGGGTTAAACTTAGGATTTATAGATTCAAGCTTTTCTAAAAGCGGTAACGCGTCGCCGTATTTCTTGCTAATGATACACCAATTAGCTTTTATATAGAGTGCTTGGTCAAAATTAGGATACTTTGCTATACAATCATCTAAGGCCTTAAAAGCTTCATCAATTCTTCCAAAACCATATAAACTTATAGCTTCATTAACTATTTCATTTTGCCTTGTTTGTGCATGACCTAAGATAATGGTAAAACACAATAAAAACAGAGTGCTTATTTTTAATTTCATAAATCAACTTTATCTCCAAAGCATAAATCACCAGCATCTCCTAGTCCCGGCACTATATAACTTTTAGCCGTTAATTCATCGTCTATATCTCCTATAAAAATATCAATGTTGGGAAATTTTTTAGCAACAGTCTCTACACCCTGAGCACTTCCAATGATTCCTAAAATCAAAATTCGCCTAGGAATGCCATAGCGCTGTAATTGCTCCAGAGTAGCCAAAATACTAGCACCTGAAGCTATCATAGGGTCACATAAAATAAGTGTTTTTTCATCCAAAGAAGGACTTGCAATATATTCTAATCTTATCTCAAATTCGCCCGATTTATGATGCTTTCTATAAGCACTCACAAAACAATTATCTGCAGTGTCAAATGTATTTAGAACAGCGTAATGCATTGGGAGGCCAGCGCGCAAGACACTAGCGATGACTATTTGGTCTTGAATGCCATGGCTCATTTTCTGGCCTAGTGGAGTCTGAATCTGATCGTCTTCAAATATTAAAGTCTTGCTAGCTTCATAAGCTAGGATGCCGGCTATTCGCTCGATATTTATACGAAACCGCATTCGATCCTTCTGAATGGCCTTATCTCTCAATTCATTGAGGAATATAGTTAATACGGAATTTGTTTCTATTAATTTATAAATCATAATTTGAAATGTCTTTTAACGCGAATATCCTTCCAAAAGTACAATTAAATTTCAGCTTCGCTTTAAAATTAAGAATTCTAATTTAATGTCTCATGTTTATATATAAAAATTAGCACCAGACTTCACTGATCAGCAATGGCCTAAATAGGATGCATAGGTCATTTAAAATCCTAAAATTGAATTTCGTTGTATCTAATAAATAATTGAATATAAAATAAATGCTCTGTTTAAACAGAGCATTTTAAAATCAATTATTTACCATATTCCTAATCTAAAATGAATTTTAGACTCTGAGAAGTTTTTTCTCCTTGCAGAAGAATAAAGTAAGTGCCTGAAGCTAGTCCTGTATACTTTAAATCTATCGTATTTTCTGTCTTTTTCATTAGGCCTTCCATCTTCGCTTTTCCCGTCATATCATAAATAGAATAATTGACATTCTCTTTAAGATTATTGATATGAATGGTAGAACCTGCTTTATATAATTCTAGAATATCTGATGCTGTCTGAATTGAAGAGCCATTTTGAGTTACCTGAACTGAATAAATACACTGCTGGTTACCAACTTGTATAGCGAAATTTGCCCAACCGTTAATTGTGGTAGTTCCGCTAAGATTATATTTTAGCAAACCATCGCCAAAATTCAATACACCTGCAGCAGATTGAGCTGTTAGACCAGTAACTCCTGTTGATGCTATAGCCTGAGCGGTCAATGGACCACCATTAGCTCCTTGATAAGGAACTGTAAAGAAAACCCCAGGATTTAAAGTGCCTACTAAAACAGATGTACTCAACTGACCTTTATCGCAACTAAGATTCAACACCTGACCAGTAGAGGATCTAACTGGTATAGAATAGGTACATGTTTTACCTCCAATGTTAAGTGCAAATGATGCTGTACCTTCAGCAGAAGGAGTACCTGTAATGGAATAAGCTAATTGTCCAAAACCAATAGCAAATTGACCTTGATTTAATTTAGCAGTAAGACCTGATACTCCTGTAGAGGAGACGGTCTGACCGAAATGATAACCTCTATTTCCTCCATCATAAGGGACTGTAAATGATGTCCCATTACTAACTGCTCCTTGGATTAAAAATCCTGTTGTACGACCATCTGCACAACTTATTGAATTTATTGTTCCTACTAATAATGGTTTCACTGGTATAATGTAGCTACAAGTTTCTCCATCTAAAATTATATTAAACTCAGCATTCCCCGCACTAGCTGGTGTGCCTGTTATGGACAATATAATACTACCTGCCCCGTTAGCTAAAACGCCGGAATTAGCAGATGCTGTAAGTCCAGTGACACCAGTAGAAGCTATATTGAACGGAGTATAGGAACCACCGTTGCCACCCGTGTAAGGCACCTTTATAGAAACCCCTGCTAATGGTATTTGAGCCATCAGTTCTTCTGATTGGGTTAATTTTATGCTATCACAATCTAAAGTAGTAATAGTCCCCAAAGGCTGAATCACAGGGATAGAATAAGTACATGATTGACCTCCTATTAAAATAGCAAAACTTGCATTTCCAACTGCATTCGGTGTTCCAGATACTGTAAAGTTTAAATTTCCATTACCTGTTTTTAAAGTGTCAGCTAACAGACTTGCTGTCAATCCTGTCACACCAGTTGAATTAATCAATTGAGCTCCATATAGGCCTCTATTTCCGCCAGTATATGGTATGGAATAAGTCACTCCACTAGCTGCTTGAGTTCTAACCAAAGTACCAGTTGAGACTCCAGATCCGCAAACTATGCTTGATAGTATTGCGTTAGGTAATTCTACAGCAATATTATGTATACAACTCTTCCCGTCTATGGTAAAATTAAACGAAGCTACACCTCCTGTATTAGGAGTGCCGGTCACATTAAATGTCAAAGAATCAGATCCTACTTGAAATGTGTCTGCAGGAGTAATAGCAGTGAGACCTGTAACACCAGTAGAAGTTGAGGAGACAAGACTATATAAACCTCCATTACCACCTGTATATGGAACCTTAAAGGACACTCCACTAGCAGATACATTTCCTTTTAATGTACCTTTAGTAATAATATTCCCACATTCTAGAGTGGATATAGAACCTTGCTGCAGTTGCACAGAAATTGAATAGGAACAACTTCTTCCACCAATATTGAGAGCAAAATTAGCTGGACCAGAACTAGTTGGCGTTCCTGTTATATTATATGTTAGATTTCCGTTTCCAGTATTGAATAAACCAGAAGCTAGGGTAGCAGTAAGACCCGCTGCCCCCGTAGATGTGATAACCTGTCCAGCATGAGAGCCATTATTTCCGCCAGTATAAGGTATAGTAAATGAAACTCCATTCGCAGCTATAGTTGCAGTTAATAGTCCGGTAGTGGTGCCATTAGGACAATTAAGAGCCGATATGACCCCTGCAGCAGGGGCCACTGAAATAGAATAGAGACATGATTTACCCCCAATATTGACAAAAAAGTCAGCTGTGCCAAAAGTGGAAGGAGTTCCGGTGACTGCATAACTTATGTTACCATTTCCTGTAGCAAAATTTCCAGTTGCCGCTGTAGCTATCAATCCAGATACACCTGTAGAATTTATGATTTGACCTGGGTGTGTGCCTCCATTTCCCCCAGTATATGGTATAGTGAAAGTAACCCCGCTAGCCGCGCTGGTAGAAGTAAGTGTACCAATAGATGTTCCTGACCCGCAGTTTATTGCTCCAATTGCACCAGGTCCAACATTTACGGAATAATTACAGTTTTTACCCCCAATATTTACTGCAAAATTTGCGTTTCCTAATCCACTTGGCGTTCCTACTATATTAAACGTCACATTCCCTGCCCCATTGGCGAAACTACCACCAGGTAATGTAGCAGTAAGTCCTGTAATATTGGTAGAATTAATAGTTTGACCTCCATGCGCACCGCCATTGCCACCAGAGTATGGCACACTAAATGAAACTCCACTAGCGGCAGCACCTGCAATAGCTGAACCTGAGGTAGTTCCAGCATTACAATCTATAGCGCCGATTAAACCAGCATTGACCGTGAGTGAAAAAGCACATGTTTGACCACCTCTATTCACAGTAAAGTCTGCAGAACCTGCAGCGGAAGGTGTTCCAGTTACAATATACGTCAACGAACCTGCGCCGCTAGCAAACAAACCTGCCTGAACAATAGCTTTTAAACCTGTCACTGTTGCAGAGTTGATTGTATCAGCATTATATGTTCCTGCATTACCACCAGTGTAAGGTATAGTGAAAGAAACACTATTTGCAGATACACCAGTAGATAAGGTACCTATCACGCTTCCTCCTGCACAATTTAGGGAAGTGACTACTCCCACTGGAGGTAAAACGTTCGCTGTAAAGTTACAATTTCTACCTCCAATATTGAGTCCAAATGTAGCATTTCCAGTGCCAGTTGGAGTACCAGATATAGAATATGTTACTGTATCATTCCCTGTTTTGAAGCTACCAGCATTCAATGTAGCAGTGAGACCTGTAACACCTGTCGAACTAACAATCTGCCCAGCATGTGAGCCTCCATTACCTCCAGTGTATGGCACCTTAAATGAATCCGTAACCAAAGTAGCTGTCCCATTCATGAAAGTTGCTAACAATCTTCCATTAGCACAGTTCAGAGCAGTTATGGTTCCGGGCACGGCGCTTACAGTAACTCCATATGTACAATTTCGTCCTCCTATATTTAATGCAAAATTAGCCGTACCTATGCCTGCAGGAGTTCCTGATAAGGTGTATGTAACACTATCAGCTCCATTTACAAAACTTCCAGCGGATAAGTTGGCAGTAAGTCCCGTTATTCCTGTAGAGGCTACAACTTGACCCGAATGAGATCCAGCATTGCCACCCGTATAGGGAACTTTAATTGATACCCCACTTGAAATTACGCCGTTAGTGAGAGTTCCGATTGTTCTTCCATTTGCACAGTCTAAAGAAGTTATGACACCAACGGGTGCAGTCACAGGTACACTTACTGAACATGATCTCAAACCAGTATTTAGAGCAAAATTTGCTGTGCCAGCTCCAGAAGCTGTACCAGTAACAGTATATGTTAATGAGTCATTTCCAGAAATAAAATTGCCAGCAGCCAAGGTGGCAGTTAACCCTGTAACTCCTGTAGAATTTACTACCTGACCAAAATGAGCTCCACCATTACCCCCAGTGTATGGAACCTTAAATGAAACACCAGAAGCAGGCGTGCCCGAGGTGATATTGCCTATCAATATTCTATTCGAACAAGCTAATGTACTAATTATACCTAGGATATTGTATGTTTCCGATTTTACATTACTCGAAAATTGGTCTCCTGTGGAAGCTGAATTTGTATTAACAGCGTTCAGCACAGACTGCAATGTTATCGTGGAAGTTGCTGCTGGTGCTTTCCAATTAGCTTCTACGATATATTTACCACTTGTAGGTGCCACTGGTGCACTATTGGTAAGCATTTGAATACCCGTTACAATACCCGTATTGGTAGGAAATGGTGTCTGAAAGGCTCCTACTAAAGCACTCGAAGCGTTAATTGCTCTTAACTGAAATCCAAAATTCGTGTAGGTTCCAGTGCCAGTTGTGTTAGATCCAACCATTCTAATTTTATAAGTAGAATCTGGGTAAAATCCTGTCATAACTGCTCCAGTAGTCGGGTGCAATAAAATAATGGAATCTACGATAGTAGCAGAAGAAGATGTATGACAACCTGAATTGGCACAGCTATTCCATGATTTAGGGCTTGCTACGTTATTTGAATTATTAATAAATGTGTAGAAAATTACGATAGATACTAATAAACTAAAGGTAAACTTTTTTCTCATAAATCTATGTTTATAACGATTTTAATTAATTGACAAATATACATGAAAAAAATTATTCCTAAAATATTCAGACTTTTAATGCTAAAATAAAGGAACCTTTTTAAACTTTGGCATTCTATCAGTTTCGAGTAACTGAGGATAGTTTCGAGTTTTTCCACATTAATGTAGGTTTTTCAACAAATTACATCCAATTTACATGCCAAGCAATAGATAGTATTTTATAATAAAAATTTAGGCGGCTTTGACTATATTTGTAGCTTGCAACAAAAAGTCATATTGTGAACGAAGGAATGAGCAAAAATTTAGAAATAACAAACAATTATGGTGCGGAAAGCATCCAGACATTAAAAGGATTAGAGGCAGTAAGAATGAGGCCTGGAATGTACGTAGGTGGCACAGATTCTAGGGCACTACATCATCTAGTCAATGAAGTACTAGACAATTCCATTGATGAAGCTCTGGCAGGCTATTGCACAGAGATAACGACTACTATACTAGAAAATGGAGCCATGTCTATTAAAGACAATGGACGTGGCATACCTACAGGTATTCAGAAAGATACAGGTAGAAGTGCTTTAGAGCTAGTTATGACTGAACTGCATGCCGGTGGAAAATTTGATAAGAATTCATACAAGGTATCTGGTGGACTCAATGGTGTAGGGGTTTCCTGTGTCAATGCTCTTTCCTCACACTTGAAAGCTGTTATACACAGAGAAGGCAAAATTTTTGAACAAGAATACATGGCTGGAAAGCCTCAATATGAAGTAAGAGAAATCGGCACATCTAATGAAACCGGCACTGAGGTGATATTTCAGCCCGATGCAGATATATTCGATACCGTAGAGTTTAGATTTGAATTTCTGGCTAATAGAATGAAAGAACTAAGCTTTTTGAATAAAGGAGTCAAACTCATATTGGTAGATAGAAGATCCATAGATGCAGAAGGCGAATCTAAGAGAGAAGTTTATTTTAGCGAAAATGGCCTAGTAGACTTCGTTAATTATTTAGATCAGTCTAGAACCTCAATATTACCAAACCCTATATTTATTGTAGGAGAATCGGAAGGTGTGGTAGTAGAAGTTTCTTTTCAATATAACACAAGCTATACCGAGAATATTTTCTCCTTCGCCAATAATATTCAGACCATCATGGGTGGTACCCACGTAAATGGGTTTAAGCGCGCTATAGCTAAATGTCTAAAAGATTATGGTGATAAAAATGGTGTATTTGCTAAAATGAAAGTTAGTTTATCCGCAGAAGACTTTAGAGAAGGATTGACAGCTATAGTGTCAGTAAAGGTGCCCAACCCGCAGTTTAGGTCACAGACTAAAGATGAACTAAGCAATGCGGAAGTCACTAGTGTCGTATCTCAAGCAGTCACAGGAGTTTTAGAGTATTATCTCGAAGAGAATCCAAAAGAATCTCGTATAATATTGGAAAAAGTAATGATAGCCGCCAACGCGCGTCATGCTGCTAAAAAAGCACGTGAACTCGTACAGCGAAAAACCGTTTTAACTGGTTCTGGCTTGCCCGGTAAATTGGCGGATTGTTCTGAAAAAGACCCTGGATTGAGTGAGATATTCCTGGTAGAAGGAGATTCGGCAGGAGGTACAGCCAAAACAGGTAGAGATAGAAAATTTCAAGCTATCATGCCACTAAGAGGTAAAATCCTCAATGTAGAGAAAGCACTAGAGCATAAGATATATGAGAACGAGGAAATACGAAATATTTTCACAGCACTTGGCGTGAGTATTGGCACAGAAAATGATCAGAAGCAACTCAATATAGAAAAGCTGCGTTATCATAAAATAGTCATCATGTGCGACGCGGACGTTGATGGAAGCCACATATCTACCCTAATTTTAACCTTCTTCTTTAGATTTATGAGGCCACTGGTAGAAAATGGATATATATATATAGCTTCCCCACCTCTTTATCAAGTAAAAAAAGGCAAAAAAATGCAATATTGCTGGAACGATAAACAAAGAGATGACGCAATAAAAGAGCTTGGTGGCGAATCTGGTGGCGGTGTAATCGTCCAGCGATATAAAGGTCTAGGAGAAATGAATCCAGAGCAATTATGGGAAACTACATTAGATCCAGAGCGCAGAATACTCAAGAAAATAAAAATAGACAATGCTGTAGAAGCAGACCATGTATTTTCTATGCTCATGGGCGACGAGGTGCCGCCTCGTAGAGAATTTATAGAGCAGAATGCTATTTATGCTAAAATTGATGTCTAACTTAGTTTTTTCAGTAATTTAAATCTGAACAAACCAATCACTGAATAAATTAATCACTGAACAAACTTTTATGAATATTTTAATTATGGTCTCACAGCTTTTATTGTCATTGACGATATTAGTGTTCGTGCACGAGTTGGGACATTTTTTGGCTGCTAAATTTTTTAAAACTAGAGTTGAGCGTTTTTATCTCTTTTTCGATTTTCTATTCCCTATGCCTCATGTATTGAATTTCGCCTTGTGGAAAAAGAAAATTGGAGAAACAGAGTATGGCTTCGGTTGGTTTCCTCTAGGTGGCTATGTATCTATATCAGGTATGGTAGATGAGACTCAAGATGCGGATTCATTGCCTTCTGAGCCTCAGCCATGGGAGTATAGAAGTAAGCGAAGCTGGCAGAAAATGATCATTATCTTAGGTGGAATCATATTCAATCTTATTTTCGCCGTAATGATTTTTGGGGCTCTTTTAAAGATTTACAATAAAGAATATTTGCCAGCAAAGCAATTACAGAAAGGTGGTGTCATAGTCAGTGATGCAGCCAAGAATCTGGGATTTAGGAATGGGGACGTCATATTAAAAGTGAATGGTAAAATCCCTGAGCGGTTTGATGATTTAGTGCCTATAAGTATATTATTCGGCGGTGAGTATGAGGTTTCAAGAATAATCAATGGCTCTGAAACTAGATCAAAAGTCACTATACCATCTAATTTCTACAAGAAATTTGAGAAGGACTTATTCTATCCTTTTTACCATACAGTAACTGTCTCCAATGTAATATCAGGTTCAGCTGCTGACAATGCTGGTCTTAAAGTTAGTGATATGATTTTATCCGCTAATGAGATAGATATAACTCACTTCGACCTTTTGCGTCAGATATTGGATTCAAACAAAAATAAAGTTATTGGTATAGATGTGCTGAGAGGCAAGGATACGATAGCGTTAAAAGCAACCGTAGGTGAGAAGGGTAAACTTGGTTTTAATCCTGGATTTAAACTAGCTGAGAATACCTATAAGATGAAGGAATATGGAGTGTTTCAATGTTTCAAATATGGGGCTAGTGAATGTGCTAAATTATTCACATTACAGATAGTGAACGTTGTGAAAATTTTTAAGGGCGAAATTAATGCAAAAGAAAGTGTAGGAGGCCCGATAGCAATAGCAAAAGGATTTGGAGTAGAATGGAATTGGTATAGATTTTGGCTGTTTACGGCTATGATTTCAGTAGGCTTAGCATTCGCCAATTTACTACCTATACCAGGTTTAGATGGAGGTCATGCAGTGATTATTACGATTGAAGCCATCATACGAAAACCTATCAACCCAAAAGTTTTACAGACTCTTCAGACTATTGGTACCTACTTAATATTGGCCTTAATGGTTTTTGTCTTTTATAATGACTTAACCAAGAAATAATAATAAATAAATTAAAATACAACTGAATTAAAAATTTAACTAAATAATTATTAATGATGAAATTAGAAGATGTAAAATACTCGCGACCGGATATAGTAGGATTTGAAGCTGCAGTCAAAGCTGCCTTAGCATCTATGCAAGGTCTAAGCGATTACCAAGAATTTAAGAAACAGTTTTTGGCTGTCAATAAACTATCTAAAGACTTTATGGGCGCTTATACGATAGTAAGTGTTCGCTACAGTCAGAATACGGCAGATAAATTCTATGAAGATGAGCAGAATTTCTTCGATGAAATATTGCCTCAATTTCAAAAATCTTCTACTGATTTTACTAACATGATCTTAGATTCTGAGCATAAAAATCAGTTGAGTACAGAGTTTGGTTCTCAATTTCTAGACCTAGCAGAATTAGCTAGAAAAACAATATCTGAAGAGGTCATGCCCCTTTTACAGAAAGAAAATGTATTGGTATCTGAGTATCAGAAATTGACTTCACAGATTAAAATAGAATTTGAAGGCAAAACCTACAATACAAGTGGAATGGCTCCTCTTTTAGAAAATACTGATAGAGACTATAGAAAAAGAGCCTCCAAAGCATATTATGGAGAAATGCTGAAGAATCAACCAGAAATAGATAGAATCTATGACGAATTGGTCAAAGTAAGAACTGAAATCAGTTCAAAACTTGGCTATACAACTTTTACTCAGCTAGGGTATGATAGAATGGGGAGAACCTGCTATGGGCCTGATGAAATCAAAGAATATCGAGAATTTGTGTTAAAATACGTCACACCTCGCGCGCATGAGTTAAAGAAAAAAATAGCGAAGACCTTAGGTATAGATAAGCCATATCAATACGATGGATTGCTATTTCCAGATGGGAATCCAACTCCTAAGACTTCTCCAGAGCAAATGATAGCCGATGCCCAAGTCATGTATAACGAATTGTCCAAAGAAACCGGCGAATTCTTTAACATGATGCAAGAAAAAGGTATGCTTGATCTTCTCAATAGAGAGAATAAATCTCCGGGCGGATATTGTACCTATGTAGATGCTGTGAAATCACCGTTTATATTCTCTAATTTCAATGGCACCTCGCATGATGTTGATGTACTTACCCATGAAGCGGGTCATGCATTTCAGTGTTATTGCTCGATGCACTTCGAGCTTGGAGAATATTATTTTCCTACCTCCGAGTCCGCGGAGATTCATTCTATGAGTATGGAATTTTTTGCTTGGAAATGGGTGGATAAATTTTTCTTGCAAGATACTGAGAAATATAAATTAGGACATTTGATGAAATCATTCTTATTTCTGCCTTATGGTGTGAGTATAGATGAGTTCCAATACAGAGTATTTGAAAACCCTAACTTAACTCCACAAGAACGAAGAGCTATATGGTTGGAAATCCAAGGGAAATATATGCCTTGGGTAGAATATGACAATGAGCCATTCTTAGAAAATGGGGGGAGATGGCAGAATCAAGGTCACCTATTCTTCTCTCCATTCTATTATATAGACTATACATTGGCTCAATTATGCGCTTTCCAATTCTATAAAAAAATGAATGGGAACTTTGAAAACGCTTGGAAAGACTATTATGAACTCTGCTGCGCAGGTGGTAGTAAGAACTTCCTTGAGTTATTGCCTATCGCTAAAGTTAGTTCGCCATTTGAAGAATCAGGATTTAAAGCAACTGTAGAATTTGTGTATGGAGAAATAGAGAACATATTTACCACCTATAACCAAAAAGCACAAGCCTATTATTTTTAGCGCTGATAATATTTCATTTTACCGAATGGATATCTTTAACAGACCAATTTAACTGTCTGAAAATCTATCATATCATTACATACCACTCTAGGCATTAATCAATGACCAAATCGCGGTGGTATTATTTATTGGTAGATGCTTTGACTTCGCCGTGAATCCTGATAAGTGTCACAGGATTATTTTGGTCATTGGAATAAACTGTAATCGTTTTATTAAAAGATCCAATATTTGAGGTATTATAGCGCACCTTAATCACCGATTTCTTTTTAGGAGGTATAGCCTCTACTGGACAATTGGGAACAGTGCAGCCACAGCTGGCTCTGCAACTATTAATTATAAGCGGATAATTGCCTGTATTTGTAATAGTCACTTCTCTAAATGGATCGGAATCTTTTTCAATAGTGCCATAATCTATAACATTAGAACTAAACTGGATGGTACCTGCCAGAATTTCGTTTTGAGATTGGCATTGGACCCATGAAAGTCCTAACGCACAAATTAACATCTTTCTCATATTACAAATTTCCATTGACTTTAGAAGTGTAAAGTTGAGAAAAGTTTAGCCCTAAGCAGGGTTAAAAAAATAAAATGTAAATAAAAAAACTACGAGCAGTCTGCTAGCTAAGTACCTCCTTCACAGCCTCTGCTGCCTCACGAAGCAATATAGCCGACTTTACTTTCAAGCCGCTTTCATCGATGAGTCGTTTCCCTTCTTCGGCGTTCGTTCCTTGAAGACGCACAATGATGGGTACAGGAATATTACCGATCGACTTATAGGCATCTACTACCCCCTGCGCTACTCTGTCGCATCTGACTATACCACCAAATATATTAATCAATATTGCCTTGACATTGCTGTCTTGGAGTATAATTCTAAATGCTTTTTCTACGCGCTCTGCATTTGCTGTACCTCCTACATCTAAGAAATTCGCAGGTTCGCCACCACTTAGTTTAATGATGTCCATAGTGGCCATAGCTAGACCTGCACCATTGACCATGCATCCTACATTGCCATCCAGCTTTACATAATTGAGATCATAGCTTACTGCTTCTACCTCCGTAGCATCTAGCTCTCTTTTATCTTCCATAGCGGCTAGGTCAGCTTGTCGATAAAGGGCATTATCATCTATCGATATTTTACCATCTACAGCTATAATTTTATCATCAGATGTTTTCAGGCAGGGATTAATTTCTACTAATGTAGCGTCTCCACCCACATAAGCATTATAGATATTCTCAACGAACTTAACCATTTCTTTGAACGCATTACCTTCTAACCCAAGATTAAACGCAATTCGGCGACATTGAAAACCTTGAATACCTATCAAAGGATCTACATATTCTTTGTGTACCTTTTCTGGATGAGTCTCAGCTACTTCTTCTATCTCCATGCCACCTTCTGTAGAATAGATAATTACGTTTTTCTTTGTAGTTCTATCTAACAAAATGGAAACATAAAACTCTTTTATTTTCTCTTGGTCTCCATAATAAACATCTTGTGCTATCAATATTCTATTGACTATTTTTCCCTGCGGCCCTGTTTGAGGAGTCACCAAAGTCATACCTAATATGTCAGCAGCTTTCTGTTTTAGTTCATCAGCATTCTTGGCCAGTTTTACCCCCCCACCTTTACCTCTGCCGCCAGCATGCACCTGGGCCTTGACTACATACCACTGTGTGCCTGTCTGCTCTGTCAATGTCTTTCCGGCTTTTATGGCATCATCCACAGTCTCCACAGCTATACCTTCTTGTATCTTAGCTCCATATTTTTTTAGCAATTCCTTGGCTTGGTGTTCGTGCAGATTCATTGATTTCTTAATTTAATTGTTCTGTTTTAGGATAAATTTAAAAACTTTGCGAAGTTATAAAAAAACAATTAGACTTAAATATAAAATCTTGACCCATCCTACCATACTTAGTGCCAAAGGACTAAAAAAGAGCTATCATGATCTAACGGTACTCGATTTAGCCGCTATAGAAATAGCTTCTAATCAAGTGACGACTATCGTAGGACCATCAGGAGCTGGTAAGAGTACCTTACTGCATATACTAGGTACGCTGCTCAAGCCTAGTGAAGGGGAGATATGGATAGAAAACAAACCTATAACTAAGATGGATGACGACCAACTGGCTGATTTGAGAAATCAGTTTCTAGGTTTCGTCTTCCAGACCCACCATTTATTGCCTGAGTTTACAGCTATTGAGAATGTAAGTCTGCCTGCTATGATAGGTCAGAAAAAATCAAACGAGTACATACCCCGAGCCAAGGAGTTGTTAGAATTCATAGGGCTAAAAGATAGAATACACCACAAACCCTCTGAGCTCAGCGGTGGAGAGCAACAGCGCGTATCTATAGCCCGGGCGCTTATTAATCATCCTAAGATGATATTTGCAGATGAGCCCACTGGTAATCTAGACACTAAAAATGCCCTGGATATTCATGAATTATTCTTTCGCCTAAAAAACGAATTTGGCTATTCCTTCCTCATCGTCACGCATAATCCGGAGTTAGCAAAGATGAGCGATCGAATTATCGAAATGAAGGATGGGAAATTGGTGTAATACATTGACTTAAAATAGAATATTAAATTATTTGCTACCTTAAAGTCTTTTCCTTTTTAAACTTAATTAATCATTTTTTTCATAGCAACTTAATTCACTACTTCTCTTCAATATAATAATACATCAAGGAGAAAAATATTATTCTACACCTGAAACAATTTCTGAGCCTTCCGATTAATAGAAATTAAACTACTATAGCACCGTATATGGCTAATTCATACCTTTAAATAAAATGGTGATCCAACAACTTCCTAAATAAAATAATAGAAAAAGTAGATATAAAAAAGTCTCTACGAAATTGTAAAGACTTGGTTTTGAGAGTGACCTGGACAGGATTCGAACCTGTGACCTACTGCTTAGAAGGCAGTTGCTCTATCCAGCTGAGCTACCAAGTCGGTTTTTTGGAGGTGCAAATATATGCAATTCTGAATTTCCTTACTTATAATTTTTTTCATAAAAGGATAGATACTGCTCCCAGCCCGACGAAATATAGAGAATATCCAAATTTTCAGAAGAGATATAATACTTTTCTGAACTGTAAATGAGCTTCTGCAATAGCACATCTGTCTGCATATTAGGATAAAAATCTATAGCTGATTGAAGATTTTTAAATCCACTGATGATGAGATATCGCTGTGGGCCGATTTCCAATGTTTCCGCCTTGTATCCGCCAAATTTGAAGTTAGTTCTGAGATAGACGTCGGCCATATTTTTCGCGACAGTTTCCTTGAGGTCCGCAGCCATTTTTAAGAGTATAGTATGCTTAGTAGCTGGCTTATAGAGGTAGTTAACTATTTGGAGGCCATCCTCTGTTTTCTTTTTATTTTCAGATTCTATAGTTGCACCTAACGTTCGTGGCTTGACATCTTCCTTGGCCAGCGGAGGTGATGGCTCTTCGCGCTTAGATTCTATATTTACCTCGTTAACACTTGGGACAGTTTTCTGTTCCACAGGAGTAGTGCTCGATTTAGGAGGCGATATAATTGCACTTTCACCTGGTACTACATTTACAGTCTCAGTAGTTGTAGATTCTATAACATTGGCCTTAAGCTTTAGGTGCAGATCCAAATACGCTTTAGCATACTTGGTCTCATCTGCATCCTTATGATTGGATATAATATCTTCCAGGGCCAAGACGTATTTAGAAGAATTATAGGAATATGAGAAAATAAATGCTCTCAACAATTTTACCTTAGGAATGAGTTTGTGGTTAGAATATTGCTCTATCATGCTATTGCACATATCCATAGCTTCCGTATAAAAGGTTTTCTGATACTTTGTATAGGCTTCCTTATATAATTTGGCTACTGCTAGATCAGATTTTTCATCTTGCGTCTTGGCATTAGGATTGAGAGCATAGAGACTATATTTTGACTCAGGATACTTGGAAATGAGGTTTGACTTAACAACTTCAGCAGGGATAGCATCATCATTTTCTAGATACAATCTATAAAGTGCGTAGAGCTGCTCATCTTCATTCGCAATAATCATTCCATATCTTTTAAAGAGCTGCTCATAAGTCTCTATTGCCATTTTAATATCTTTGATTTCATAATGATAAATCCGCGCCATATTGACTAAGGCTGTCTGAACTTCTTTGATTACAGGAGCCTTAGCTTCAGCAGTAAATGGCAGTTTGCTCGCCTCTACTTCTGCTACTAAATCCGTAGATGTTTCATCATTCATATTCGAACCTGTCTTGCTATCTATGGCAGCTCCTCCTGCTAAACTATTCGTGTTATCTCCTCCTGCAGAGCGATGCCAGTTATCTTTGAGGACTAATTTTCCCCATTTTTTCTGAAATTGTATTTTACCTTTATCTACATTTTCTTTACTAGAGAAATACCACTGTCGAGAAGTACCAGCGCCGATTTGGGTCGAAGCTACCGTTTGTTTATTGAGTGTCTGTGATTCGAGAAATAACTCGTTGGCCTTTTCTTTTTGATAGGCTTTTTTTATTTCCTTTTCGATTTTATCTTTGGCTTTTTCTGGTCCTAAAGCAGCTAATTCTAGAATAGAATCTTTGGATTTATAGATATTATATTGCACCAACAGCCGATTAAGGGCTTCTACTTTTTTTAGAAAATCCTTTTTACTTGGATAATTCTGGGGCAATACACGCTGGGCACTATCATAATATTGAGCAGAAATGACATAATTTGTTTTTTCATAAAATAGAGACCCTACGCGCTCGTATACCACAAACTTTTGATTGGAATTCTTGGCAGTAGCTATTGATTTTTGGTAATTTTCTAGTGCTGCATCTATTTTATTTTTTTCTATCAATACATTACCTATAGCGAAATAAATCTTATCAATACTATGTGCATACTTTCCTTTATTGAGCATTTTTCTTAGCTCAGCTAAGGTGCCCCCTTCTCCATCCGCACTGTATGTGAGCATGCGCAATTTAGCTTCGAATTCAAGATCATTTTTTAGTTTAGTACCCAAAGCCTTTTCGAAGAAATTTCGCGCTTGGCTATACTTTTTTTCTTTCTCATTAATCTGACCTAAAATGAAATAAACTCTCCCCATTTCTTTCTTTGACAATTTATGCTCATCTAGCAGTAAATTTAGGTATTCATTCGCCTTGCTGTATTCTTTTTTATCAATACTGAGCATAGTCTTTACCATGAGTAAGTCTTTTCTATACTCTAGAGGAAAACCCATGTCAGCCTCAGCCATATAGATCAGATTTAACGCTCTATCATATGACCCTTTTTTTATGAAGGCTTTAGCCAACCAAATGATACCTTCATTTCGTGCAAATTTGTATTTAAACTTAGGCTGATGGATTGGCTCCTTTTTTCTCACAGCCTGACGCACCATATCATCAAATCCCTTTAACTTTCCACCAGGTAAATGCCCTGCTATATATCCCTTTGGGTAATAATCGACCAAATAAGACAGAAGTTGGATAGCAGAATCTAAATCTCCTTTTAAATATCTTATTTTACCTTCGATAAGGACTGCATCATCCATCCACTTATTATAAGGGCGTCGATTCAGAAGCTTATTGACCTTAATAGTAGTACCTTTAAACTGCGCGGTGGATTCGAAAAATTGAGGATCATTCTCATACAGAAAGAGTGAAATAATCTCTGTAGTGTTTTCTTGCTTATCATTGACTGATTCTCGATAGCCGACCTTATATAGTTGCTTAATATTGAAATAAGTGTTATAGTAGGAGACAAAATTGGTCGTATATTGTCTAAATCCACTAAATTTTGTCTTGGAGCACGATGCCAGAATCAGGGTCAGACCAATCAGCCCGCAGATAAAATTCTTGTTTCTCAATTTTTTTGTAATTTCGTGCTCACTATTAACCTAATTATGCTATTTTTATTGTAAAGATAGCCTAAAATAGGTAATTTCGTTATTGCAAAAGTATGTAAATGTCCTCGTCGCGATTAAAAAAAATTTATAAGAATCTGAAGTATAAGTATAGATTAGTTATATATAATGAATCTACATTCGAAACAGAGTATAGCTTATATTTATCCAAACTTAATGTATTACTTTTAGCATCAACGGTTTTAGTCATAGGGATGCTAATTTCCATTTCCCTCCTTTTATTTACTTCACTCAAATATTATATGCCTGGCATGGGCGAGGATGCTTTGCGAAAACAAATGCGAGATTTGATGCAAGAAACGGACGATTTGCGAAGACAGACCAAGGAAAATGAGCTATGGGTAGAGAATATAAAACAAGTACTAAAAGGAGAAATCTCTGCCAATAAAATTCAAGTAAAAGATACCATCAAGGTAGTTACTTCGAAATAGTAGTATAGAACTGCCACTAATTGCAAGAATACAAAAAAAATATTTAAATTTGTCAAACAACCTTCCTATATAAATACACAAAATATGTTTAATAATAAAAAAGAAGAAGCCCCGCAATCATTCTCTATGCAGGTCATAAATAATATAGGCTCTGGAACTACTATAGAAGGAAATATAAAGACTGAGGGCGACATAAGAATAGATGGGAAAATCATTGGAAATATATTTTCCAAAGGCCGTCTAGTCAGTGGTCCTGGTAGCTCTATTGCAGGAGATATAGTCTGCACAAATGGCAATATAGACGGTCAAGTCAAAGGAAACATACAGGTTTCTGAAACTCTCAAAGTGACCAAGACCGCGCATATAGATGGGAATATTACTAGTAAAAAACTAATTGTAGACGAAGGTGCTGTGATCCAAGCTAAAATCACCATGTCGAGCCAACAGAATTTAACGGTCAATAAGCCATTATCCAATCATCAATCCTAAAGACTGCATTCTTCATGGAAGATAAAAAAAAAGCTACTCAAAGGCTAGCAAAATATAGCGGATTAGCATTTCAGCTTCTAGCTTTTATCGGAGTAGGTTATTTTATCGGCTCATGGATAGACGAAACATGGAAAGCTAAAATCCCTTATGGTACTGCGCTAGGAGCTACTGCTTTCCTTATTATAGGACTTATATATGTATTGAGAGATGTCATGCGTGAGAAATAATCTGGTTTTTTTTATTTTTCTTTCCACTATAACAGCATTTCTGTTTCATATATTGGAGGTAAGTAGAGAAATTAAATTTTTCTACAGTCTCTTATTTACTATTTTAGGGCTTTCTCTCACATTTTTCATAGCGAAGTACATACTTACTATTAAAGGACACAAAAAATTCATGCTTGGCTTTGCCTTTTGCACTATATGGATAGCCGGAGTCATTGGAGTTAGTCTAGCTGAGTATACCATTCAGAAGACTCCTGCATTCTATCATTATGCCCTTATTGGTATTCTCATTTTTTTTCTTATATTTTTCATTAGCTTTCACTATCAGTATTTAAACCAAATAGCTAAAAAATGAGGCAAATAGCAATACTTGGTGCAGGCAAAAGTAGTTCGCACCTTATTAGGCATTTAGTGGCCGAGAGACTGAATTTAAATTTAAATCTCGTTATTGTAGATATTGATATTACTCACCTTCTCGCTAGCTATGGTGCCATAGAGTCCGTCAGTCTTATAGAACTGAAATCAGGAAAAGTAGAAGATTATGAGCTTTATATAGCGCAGAGTTACTTGACTATATCTATGCTCCCGGCATCTATGCATATTCAGGTAGCGGATTTGTGTCTGAAGCATAGCTCGCATCTTATTACACCATCCTACATATCGCCAGAAATGTTGGCTCTGAATAAGCAGGTCCAATCTAAAAATCTTATATTTCTCAATGAATTAGGCTTTGACCCGGGAATAGACCATTTGACTACTATGAAAATCTATGACGAATTAGTAGAAGAGGGCGGCCAATTGTTAGCCTATAAATCCTATGCTGGTGGACTAGTAGCTCCTAGGAATGATGACAACCCCTGGCATTATAAATTTAGCTGGAATCCACGCAATGTAATACTAGCAGGTCAAGGCGGGGAAATTAAATATAAAGAAAACGGAGAAATTCATACGCTTGATTACCAAAGTTTATTTTCCCAGAGCGAAACGCTTCAAATCAGCAATGGACAAATTTTCGACGCCTATGCCAATAGAGATAGTCTAAAATATGAAGCTCTTTATGGCTGGAAGGGAATAGAAACAATACTGCGCGGCACACTTCGAATTAATGGATTCTGCGAAGCATGGGCTATTCTAGTTAAACTGGGACTCACAGACGATACCATAAAAGATAGAAAATTTAAAGGCAAGACCTACACAGAATTTTATGCTTCTTTCCTAGAAGTCTCAATCCATAAATATCTAGAAAGCTATGAGAAAACTATCCGGGAGAAATTGATCTTTATAGGATTTGAAGATCACGAATCTCTCATAGAAAGAGATGGCTCTGCCGCAGAGATTTTACAATCTATTTTAGTCCCAAAATGGAAGCTCAATCCAGAAGATACGGATTGGGTAGTAATGGTTCATTTCTTTGAATATCTAAAAGAAGGTAAGCGCTATAAACTAGAGAGTTTCTTCTCCCTCGAAGGAGAAAGTAGTACCTATACTGCTATGTCAAAAACGGTGGGCATGCCTATAGCATATGCAGTTGAAATGATACTAGCTAATCAAATAAAGCAAAGAGGGGTATTCATGCCGCGTTCTAGTGAGATATATCTGCCCTTATTGAAAAAACTAGAAGGCATTGGTATTGAATTTAAAGAAACGATTAAAGAAATTTAATTCAAAATGAAAAAATCTAATTTACTTTTGCTATATGAGAAATGAAGATTTTGACGATCCACAAGAGATAGACCCTGAAGAAGATCTCAAGATGGACAATAAAATCAAGCGTCTAGAGCTGGAGATGAAGGGTGCCAAATTTATTGAGCACAATCCAGATGGCATCACCCTACCTCCTGAGGTAGAAGCGCAGATGTTAGATCAGATTTTAGCCTTTGAAAAAATAAAAAATGAGGCTAAAGAAGTAGAAATCTATCAATATCTAGGTAGGCCTAAATTTAAACCAATAGATACCTTAAGCTCTGAAGAGATCATACTTGAAAATGCACGTCTTTTGAAACTGATGTCAAAAAAAGGAGTCTTGCTAGCCTCCATGGAGGATATAGACGATAGTGTCATGTATAAGTTTATTACAGAAGAATTTTTCTATAAAAAAATGTTGGATGTGCCGATTAAAGGTTTTATTAGACACTATATCTATGAGGAATTTCACCCTAATGAAAAGCTCAATGCAGAGAAGACGGCCGAATTTTTTATTCAAGCTTTTATGAACGAGTTGGATCCTATGCCTATTGACGTATTATGCAGAGAAGAAGCGCGTCCATATTTAAAAGATTTTAAAAATTTATACGCCCGCTTTGATCTAAAAGACTATCAAATCCAAACAACGGATATTAAAAAAATCAAAGGAACTATTACTGCTTACTTGGAATTTGAGGCTTTTATAGAAAATAGTCTTAGATCTCATCTTTATCAGGGAGAGGTTAAAATAGAATTACGCAGACGAAAAGGAGGCTGGCAAGTATCGGGAATAGTATTTCCTAAATTAGGTGCTTGAAGTACCAAGTAATTTTTAATATCCAAACATCTGCGACAATAATGGCGGATTTAATAGCGATCCGAAAAAATTAGGGATACTGCCTGGAAATTTAATTGCTACTACTACTATGCCAAAAATAGCCCCTGTAAGGTGCGCTAAATGACCAATATTGTCATAGTTTTTCTTGGACATATAATACGAGTAATATAGGTAAAGAATAGAAAATAAAATAAAAGGCAGAGGAATAATCATGAATACATAGACTATGCCCCACGGATTGAATAATAATAAAGAAAATAAAGCTGCGGATACGGCCCCACTGGCTCCTATAGCTGCATAATATGGGTTATTCTTATTCTTAATAAAATCAGGAATACTAGCTACCGCAATCGCCGACACATAGAAGACTATGATTTCCCATGGCTTAAACATTGTCTCTAAAAAATCGGCTGTAAAATACAAAGTTAGCATATTGAAAAATAAGTGCATTTGATCAGCATGCAAAAACCCTCCGCTTATCCAGCGTATATACTAATTATTCCTTGATATCTTATATGGATTAAACTGATACTTTTCAAAAAAAGAGCTATCAGAAAACCCAGTAAAAGAAAGCACACAGGTGACAATAATAATAAGGAAAACCATAGAAATTATTAAGAATATATGACAAAAATAACGAATTGTTTTAGAGTGTTACGAATTCAATTCTCGAATTGAATTTTCCATTTATCTTTGCACTATGGTTTATATCACGCGAAAAGAACATTTTAATGCTGCCCATAAGTTAAATTGCCTTCAATGGTCTGATGCTCAAAATGAGAAAGAATTTGGCAAATGTGCCAATGCAAACTGGCATGGACACAACTATGATCTATGGGTAACAGTAAAAGGTGAGCCAGATCCTAATACTGGGTTTATCATTAACACACAACTATTGAGTAAAATAGTCAAAGGAGTCATAACCGAAAAGCTAGATCATAGAAATTTAAATCTCGATATAGATTTAGGCGGATTACAACCCTCCTCGGAAAATCTAGCTATCTGGATATGGAATACTTTGAGGCCCCATATTCCTGTAGGAGAATTACATAGCATTAAGTTACAGGAAACTGAAAATATATACGTGGAGTATTTCGGTTAAAATTAAAAAGTCCTTTAAGATCACAGCCATTTTAGATACCTCAAACGACAAGCCTGTAATCTAGATTCTTTTTAGAATACTCTACCGTAAAAGAAATACATATTATTGCACCTCTATCTCATCTATAAAAATATAGGCATCCCCCCCTTTACCTGGATGCCATTCAGGAATCTTTCCAAAGTTTTTTGCCCAAACTTTAATATACTTAGCACGTTTTCCTATGAGGTGCGACCATAATTTAGTACTCGCTTTCTCATCATCTTTTCCTACACTCATTTTTTCTTTCACCACCTCAGTGAAATTCTTTCCATCACTAGAAATAGATATTACATAATCCGTAGGAAAGAAAATCCAAGGTTTCTGATCTTGAAGAAAGGATGTCACCACTTTCTTAATCTCTTTTTCTTCATTGAGCGTGATGACCGCTTCAAAATCCTGTCCCTGATATCCATGCCAATCGCCCTTTCTCCATACTTCCGTGCCACGTATACCGTCTATGAGTGCCATATCTCCACCTGCATGGTATTCCGCCTTATACTTTGACTTTATCTGTATAGTTCTGTCACTCGGTAGTCGGTAAAAACTAGCATATTCCGATTTCGTTTTCTTACCATTGTATACACCATAAAACTCAATATGTACATTGGTATCTATAAGAATAGAGTCTTTGAAACCTTTGGCTATTCCTCCGTTTAAATGATATACGATCGAATCTCCTCCTCCGAATTTTATCCATTGCTTAGTTTTAAAAATCTTGGAACATGGATATATAAATGGTAGGCGCTGTAATTCCATTTCATATTCTGGCAGCACCAACTCTTGTCCTTTTAGATTATAAAATTCAAATGAGTCCTGTTTTTTCCGGGTAATCGTCCAAATATCCGCTTTGATCTTTACGCTATCGAATAAGCCATCTACCGATACCATTCGCTTATCTCCCGGGCAGACAGGATACATGCCTAAACTAGCTAATACATACCATGCACTCATTTGGCCGCAATCTTCATTTCCTATGAGACCATCTGGTGTATTTTTATAGAAACTATCCCGTATGAATTTGACTATTCTGTTTCGTTTCGTTTTATTTTTATAGAGGAATGCTATGTGATGGCTTGGTTCATTTCCATGCGCATATTGACCAATTAGACCCGTGATATCTGCTTGCTCCCTCCCTTCGGTCTTCGACTTAGCTGCAAATAATTGATCTAATTTTTTATCCAGAGCATCTTCTCCACCCAATACAGACTTAAAATGATTTAAATCATGCGGCACATAAAAACTATATTGATAACTATTTGCCTCTGTAAAATGATTATCCACCATATAGGGAGAAAAGGGAGTCAACAGTGTTCCGTTCAGACGAGGCCGCATAAACCCGGTGGTAGGATCGAATACGTTAATCCAATTTCGAGAGCGCCTTGAGAATTCATCCATGGCGTTCTCTGCATTGAGTTTTTTAGCCATCTGTGCTATACACCAATCATTATATGCATATTCTAAGGTTTTACTCACACTCTCCGCATCATCGTCTGCTCTAACATATCCATGTTTAATATAGGATTTCATGGATGGACTAGTGGTATCTCGTCCTGTGGCTAGCATCATTTTAAACGCATCGCCTGCGTGAAACGATACAATGCCTTTATTATAAGTATCCCACATCACACTGACAGCATGATAGCCAATCATACAATTGGTCTCATTACCCCATAATTCCCATACAGGGAGTTTCTTCACCTGCTCATACTGCTTCATAAATGAAACGACAAAGTCATTGGTCTTTTTTCTTTCTAGAAAAGAAAGCAAAGGGTGAAGGGCTCTATAGGTATCCCATAGCGAGAAAACGGTGTAGTACTCAAACTCATTTTCAGTATCATATACTTCATCATCTCTACCGCGATATCGTCCGTCCACATCATTAAAAATACTAGGGTGAATCATGCAATGATACAAGGCTGTATAAAAATTAGTTCGCTCAGTCGAGGTGCCACCGAATACATTTAATAAACTCATTTTTTTATTCCAAATCGCATTTGCATTGATTTTAAATCTTTCAAAATCAAAATCAGGCATTTCCTTATCTAGATTGAGTCGAGCACCCTCCTCGTCTACACCAGATATGGCAGTTTTGATATGTAATTCTTGATTCTTCTCCACGTCGAATTCCAGAATAAGATACTCATCACCTCTCAAACCTTTCATCACCTGATTAGAAGTAGGCAATTTATCTAAATGAAAGAAATAGTATAGTTTTTGTCTCTCCGCCCATGCTTTGCTTATTCGCATGCCTTTATAAGTGATAACATCTAGCTCTTGAATGCTTCCTTGCAGCAGTTCATCACGATGTTTCAAATTGAAAATGACTTTCGCCTTACCTTTGCGCGGAAATGTATATTTTTGGATGCCAGCCCTAAGGGTAGATGTCAATTCTACCTTAACTCCATTATTCAATAGAACAGAATAATAACCCGCCTTAGCTTGCTCATTTTTATGAGAAAACTTAACTCCTCTTGCTATTAGGCTATCCACAGGCAGATTATCGTCAACATCTTTACCGAAATAGGGCATAAAAGCTATATCTCCATAATCACTGCAACCTGTTCCACTCAGATGCGTATGACTAAATCCATAAATAGTATTATCTGAATAATGATAGCCACTGCACCCATCCCAGCTACCATCTATGCGTGTGTCTGGGCTAAGCTGCACCATAGCAAATGGCAATGTGACTCCCGGAAATGTATGTCCATGGCCACCTGTGCCTATAAAAGGATTGATATATTGCGTAAGATTCTGTCCATATAATGAACTGAAAGATAAAATAACTAGATAAAAAATTTGCTTCATTATTGTTAAAATAAATATCGACTGAAACCTAAAATCAAAGTTAGTGGAATAAAATCATATTCTCTGATTTTGATTTAATGACAAAAAATGATTTGACAATTACTATAATATCTAAGGTTCAATAGAATAAGAGACCATTATTAAAGAGGAATAGAAAAAATAAATTCTAATATTTTTTTACTATTTACAATTTACACATAACTGCTCTTATCTTCTCCTCCTTCCAGATTTTATAATCACCTGCTAGAATATGTGCTCTAGCTTCGCGCACGAGGTCTAGATAAAAACTCAAATTATTGATCGACGCTATTTGCATAGCGAGAAGCTCTTCGCATTTGAATAAATGCCTTAGGTAGGATTTCGATGTAGATTGAATCAGTGGGTTCGATGACAAACTATCTACAGCAGATAAATCGAATTCCCATTTCCTGCTCTTAGCATGTAAAATGCCTTGATGAGTAAATAAATAACCATGTCTTGCATTTCGGGTAGGCATCACACAGTCGAACATATCGATCCCTCTATCGATAGCCTCTAAGATATTCTCTGGAGTACCTACACCCATCAAATAACGTGGTGCAGAAACTGGTAGTATGTCATTGACAATCTCTATCATGGCATACATTTCTTCAGCAGGTTCGCCTACTGCTAATCCACCTATTGCATTACCTGTGGCGCCCTTATCTGTAATATATTTCGCAGACTCTACTCGGAGATCTTTATATACACTCCCCTGCACTATTGGGAATAAATGTTGAGCATATCCGTAATTTCCTACTCCCTTCTTCATATGAGCTAAGCACCTATCTAGCCACCTATGCGTCAATCCAAGAGAATTTTTGGCATAAGTATAGTCACATGGATAAGGAGTGCATTCATCGAAAGCCATGATAATATCAGCCCCAATGGCACGCTGAATGTCTATAACACCTTCGGGAGTGAACAGATGGTAGCTTCCATCAATATGAGATGCGAACTTTACTCCTTCTTCAGTTATTTTACGACGATGCGCTAAAGAATATACCTGAAACCCTCCACTATCCGTTAGCATAGGTTTATTCCATCCAGTAAATTTTTGTAATCCACCCGCATTTTTTAATACCTCTATTCCAGGTCTCAGATAAAGATGGTAGGTATTTCCTAGGATGATATCTGCTTGAATATCTTCCTTCAATTCTGAGAAATGCACTGCCTTGACAGTTGCTTGTGTACCAACAGGCATAAAAATGGGCGTCTGAATATCCCCATGAGCTGTTTGAATAAGCCCTGCTCGAGCATTTGAACCTATAGTATAACCTTCTAATTTAAAGAATGACATAGGCGTCGAGACTATCGCACGATTAATGTCTCTGAGACTAATTCTGTCGTAGCCTCTCCATGTAATTCTTTTAATAAAGAAGCGATTTCATCGTCATTAAAATTACAGAACCATCTGTCCGCGCGAGCTTCTATAGACGGAAGACCCTTACCTCGAATGGTATCGCAGATAATGACGCTTGGCTTCTCACTATGAAAAGGCAAGGCTGAAAAAGTATCATGGAGTGCATCAAAATCATGACCGTCTATGCGTCTCACTTCAGCACCAAATGCAATAAATTTATCGACAAAAGGCTCCAATGGAATCAAATCTTCTGTAGCCAAATTAGCCTGAAAGTGATTTCTATCTACTACGATAGTCAAATTATTGATCTTTTTAGCACTAGCTACAAGCATGGCTTCCCATACAGAGCCCTCATCGCATTCCCCATCTCCCACTATACAGATGATTTTATTCGATTGCTTTTTCATTTTACAATCATAGGCTACACCTAAAGCTACAGATGGAAGATGACCGAGTGAACCTGAATGGAATTCTATACCATCTATATTCCTATTTGGGTGCCAGTAGATGTCATCATTAGATTTTAAGTGATTATTAATTAGTCGATCTCTTGTCATCCAGCCTTTTTCTGCAAACATACCATAGAGTGCTGGCACATCATGACCTTTGGATAAAAAAAGATAATCTCTATTTGGATCTTTAAAATTATGAGGTCCGATATTGAGATAATCATGATATAAATATACGAGAATATCCGCACAAGATAAGGACGCTCCAGTGAAGCAGCCTCCATGTGTACTCATATTGACAATGTGCTCTCTTACATTAAGAGCTATCTTCTCTAATTCATTTTTCTTATCTGCACCTAGCATACGTTCAGTTTAAAATCCAAATAATACTTTACCATCTATCTCCTCTATATGTCCGAAACTTTTTATGTCTTCAAACTTTAATTTTGATTTATCTCCCATAATTGCAGTGGTATATACTTTATTGGCTATTTTCAATTCAAACTCCTTTGAGAAATTTGCTAATGAAGCATTCTTTATGGACTCTAGAACTTCTTTTCTGTAATCATAGTCTAGATTCAATCTTTTCATATTCAAGAATGACCAGTATATATTGTCTCTTACAATTCTATCTGATGATATTTGCTTAATAACACTTTCTCGCGCATTGTTAAATTGAATTTCCACATTTGGAGCTTTACTTTTTAATTTTTTAAACTCATTAGCAGCTGTAGCCATTTTATCTGCTTGAGTACCGATAAAAGACTGTAAGAAAAAGGTCTCTCCTTTGACACTTGGAGGCGCGTAAAATGAATATGCAGAGTATGCTAATGCCTTCTGCTCTCTTAACTCCTGAAAGACGATGGAGGACAAGCCACTTCCGAAGAAATCATTATATAAATTAGAAAAAGGCAAATTAGCTTTAGTAAATACTTCAGACTTATGTAAGAACATTATTTGAGCTTGTACCATGTTAGCATAGTTGTAAAGGAAAACTTTGTCATAGTCATTTGCTAGTATTTCAAAACTGGCTAGCTTCGCAGGTGGCGCTATATACTTAGCATCCATCATACTATAAGAACGAGGTAAATTCATTAAGGCATTCTTTTCATCCTTGCCATAATAAAATATGTTATGCTGAAATTTTACTAGATTATTTAAGTAATTGACTGCCTGAGAAGGCAATAAAGCATTCAATTCCTCATTAGTTAGGACTGTATTAAAAGGATTCTGAGGGCCATATTTAGAATAATTAACTAAAGCCTGAAAACAAGCACCTTTATTAATTTTTGCATTGCCTCTTTCTTTGAGATTATTTTCTATCAAGCTCTTCCATGCAACTTCATCCACTTTGGTAGTAGAAAGATTATCATAAAGAAGGGCGATGCCAGCTTTCATATTCTGCTCTAGTCCTGCCAAAGTGATAATGGTTTTGTCTCTCTGTACACTAGATGATATTTCTAATCCGTTTTTATAAAGTTCTTTTTTCAATTGCTCGTTAGACAAGGTGTTGGTGCCTAAGAAATTTAAATATGAAGTCGCTAATCCTAGCAATTTGGAATGGTCTTTACCAAAAGGCAAAACAATACAATATTTTGCAAAATTATTCTCGTCATTTTTCACAAAACTGAATTCTATATCTCCTTTTAGCTTTTGGGTTTTAATAGCTGTTTTGTAATCTACAAAAAGTGGTTCTATATTTGGACTTTTGGCACTCGTTATATCTTTATAAAAGTTAGAGCTATTATCTCTATTCATTACTACTGGTGTTATCTGAGGCTTATCCACCTTTGGATTAGTTGATTCGCCTTTGCGCTTGTAGGATACTGCATAATTATCTGTTCTATAATATTTATTTGCGAAATCCATTAGATCCTTCTTAGTAAATTTTCGCATATCGCTGATCTGCGAAACAAAATTTTCCCAAGGAATATTTTCCGTAAATGAACTAACAAAAGCATTGGCTCTGGCTGCATTACTCTCGTATCCTTTTATGGTTTTAAGCTCTAAATCATTGATAGAGGCCTGAATTAACCATTCGTCAAATTCTCCCTTTTTAAACTTCTCCACTTGCTCTAGAAGTATATCTCTTACTTCTTCTAAAGTCTGACCTTCCTTTGGTTTGCCATTGAGCATATAGACGCTGATATCGTGCATAGTGCTTACAAAAGAACTAGCCGATAATGTTCTCTGTTTTTGTACTACATTCAAGTCTATAATTCCAGCTACACCATTAGCCATGATCATATCAATTACCGAAGCTTTCAATTGTTCCTTATCACTCGGCGGTGGTATCCTATATCCTATGTATAGAAATTCTTCTTGCGGTCCAAAATTTTCAATCGTTAGAGGTTTAGTGATTGCAGGTAGCTCCACCATTTTGAAAGGTTCGATATCCTTTGGTTGCCATCCACCGAAATATTTATCGATGAGGGCCACCGTTTTTTCTGGATCCAAATCACCCGACAAACAAATAGCGACATTATTCGGCACATAATATTTCTCAAAATACTTTCTGATATTAATCATGGAAGGATTTTTCAAGTGTTCTCCCTCCCCTATGGTAGTTTGTGTGCCGTAAGGATGATTGGGCAATAAAGCTTTCAATAGATTAGCATAAGCCCATCTTCCGTCATTATCTTGACTAATATTGAACTCTTCATATACCGCTTCTAATTCTGTATGAAATAGACGCATTACAAGGTGGTTAAATCTCTCACTCTCTAGCTTGAGCCACTTTTCTAATTCGTTGCTAGGTATGATATTCTGGTAGACAGTCTGATCAGTACTAGTATAAGCATTGGTGTTCTGAGCTCCTAAAGAAGTTACAATCTTGTCATATTCGTTTGGCACAGCTAGTTTAGAAGCTTCGTAGCTCATACTATCAATCTGCTTATATATAGCTTTTTTGACTTCAGGATTTTTTTCTGCCTTGTGTTTTTCATATAAATCAGAGATTTGACTTAGGAGACCTTTTTCTCTTTCCCAATCGGTGGTGCCTAGGTTCGGAGTACCTTTAAACATTAGGTGCTCAAGATAATGAGCTAGACCGGTATTGTCACTTGGATCAAATTTAGACCCCGCTTTGACAGCTATATATGTTTGGATTTTAGGCTCTGTCTTATTTACAGTCATATAAATCTTCAGTCCATTCTTAAGAGTATGTATTTTAGCATTTAACATGTCATTGGGAACTTCTGTAAACTGAGCATTCATGCTTGTAGTGATAATCATAAGTGATAAAAAAATGTATTTCATTCTATGTAGTTTTAGTTAATATGAGCAAATTTTGTTTTACAAATATGTCTAACAAGCAAAAATAGAATTAAAATCCAAATTGTAACGTATAAGAATTGGTAAATTGGTCAAAAAAAATTACCAATACCAATTCTAGCAGGGTATTATACCAAAATTAACGAGCTGTTATCTTACTTTAATTGATGGTGTAAGTTCTTGTTTAAAAATGCTAATATTCATCTAAGGCACGGATAAATAAAGAACTAATCATTTGAATTTCTGTTCATAATGATAATTTTATAGCCTATTTAAACTTGTTTGCATTAAATTTGCCCACCAAAAAATAAAAGTGTGAAGATCCATAAAGAAGGATACGGACTTATTTTTATAGTTTTCTTTTTTGCTTTGGCTATGACCACCTTATGGTATTTGTACTACCCTAAGGACAAATGGGCTTTGACAGTCAGCATATTATCTATAATCATTTGTCTTTTTATTATTTCATTTTTCAGAAATCCTAAGCGTTATATTCCGATAGGGGACGACAGTATTATCTGCCCGGCCGATGGGAAAGTGGTGGTCATAGAAGATGTCATGGAAACAGAGTATTTCAATGAAATGCGAAAACAAGTTTCTGTCTTCATGTCTCCTGCTAATGTGCACGTCAATAGGAGTCCTATAGACGGCGAAGTCAAATATTTCAAATACCACCCTGGTAAATACCTAGTAGCCTGGCATCCAAAATCTAGTACAGATAATGAGCGCACAAGTATGGTAATAGAAAATGAGTCCTTTTCAGTTCTCGTTAGACAGATAGCAGGAAAATTAGCGAGGCGCATCGTTTATTATGTAGAAGAAGGGGACGAAATAGAGCGAGGTGAGGAATTTGGATTTATCAAATTTGGTTCAAGAATAGACCTTTTTCTTCCGTTGAATACTCAGATAAATGTAGAATTGAATCAAAAGGTACGAGGCGGAGAAACCATAATTGGTGTTATCCCCGTTTAAGTTTATTTAAATGTCGACATTTAAACTTATTTAGTTAAATTTGCGTCTATATAAATATATCTCTAAACAATTAAATATAATAAAAATGAAAAAAGTACTTTTAACAATAGCAGTATTATTTACAGCTGCTTCTATTTCCCTAGCTCGTGGTGAAGAGAAAAAATCTTGTTGCAAAAAAGGTGAGAAAAAAGCTTGTGCTGCTTCTAAAGATGAGAAGTCTTGCTCAAAAGCTAAAGCTTGTTGCAAGAAAAAAGGTTCTTCTGAGGCTGCAGTTGCAGTTCCAGTTCAGGAAACTCCAGCTAAATAATAAATTTTTTAGTTTAAGTTCAATGCTAACCTTCGGGTTAGCATTTTTTTTATCTAGTATCCAAGATTTCATAGCCAGGATAGTCTTTTTCCAACAGAATAAATGCATCCGCTGCTATAGTTTTGAGTTCATGCATATCCGCAAATTTAAAACTTATCCTATGCCCTCCTTTATCATAGAGTTTAGCTCCTAATATATGATGTTTCTTAACATCAAGTGTCAGATCTACCTTGAAAAAATTGGAATTTTTATTTAAAGGGATCAGTTCCAAAATGATTTGTTGACTGTGCAGAGGTTCTTTCACCCTATATTTAAATAGACGAGAGTAATTCTTTATTATATCGATAGGGATCTCTGCCTTAGATTGTTTTGGCTTAGAATACTTACTTATATTGATCTCCTTTTCCCCCTTATTGATAGTCCATTGTGTCTTTCCATCATTTATAGTCTTCGTATCTGGTAAATCTAGAATAAATCGATCTCCACTGCCAGCGTAGCTCCCTTGATAAGTTTGCTTTTTCTGATCTGCATCTATAATTTCTGTAGTAAAATTGAGTTTATAGCCTTTCAAAGTTTGGAGTTTGGTGTTGACCAGCTTTAAATATTTTTCAGCCTCGGGGTCATTATTCGCACTAGGCTGTCCTGATCTAGGCTGAGATTGAATCACTTGTGTGAAGCAGATGCTGACAATTAGCAGCACGAAGAGTTTTAAACTCGTTATTCTAGTGAATGGAATTAAATACATGGTGTAAAACTATGGTTTTCTTTGCTATTTTAAGACTAAAATTAAGTGACTCCGTTTAATTCAGAAGTGAAACCAAAATAGCCCAAGCAAAGTTTCCAGAAAAAATACTCTTTATTTTGATTTTCAATATTTAAATCTATTGGCATAATGTATGAAGAGCCTTTCTTGCGAACAGATGAAGTATGCAGGAATAAGTTAGGAAAACTATAAAATAAAAAAATTAATGTACATTTGTCCATAAACAGATTATATTGAAAGTACTGGGCATTATACCTGCGCGTTATGGTTCTTCTAGATTAGAAGGCAAACCTCTGCTAGAAATAAATAACCAGTCCATGATAAGAAGGGTATACGAAAGAGCCCTACAATCTAGCGCCCTTCACTACTGCATAGTCGCTACGGATCATACTAAAATAGCGACAGAATGCGAATTGCACAAGATTCCTTATATCATGACCTCTTCACAACACCTCAATGGCACAGAGCGCTGTGGAGAAGTGCTGACTCAAATAGCTGATAACTATGACCTCATAGTCAATATTCAAGGTGACGAGCCTTTTATTCAACCAGAGAGTATCTCAGAAATAGTTCAAATTTTCCATACCTATCCGTTAGCGGAAATTGGCACCCTGATTAAAGAAATAGAGAATATGGATTATCTCTCCAATCCTAGCATAATAAAAGTGACAAAAAGTATTGGGGATAAAGCTCTTTATTTTTCGAGAACTGCTATTCCCTATTTACGGGATGAACCAAATATACAAGGCTGGTTAACGATGCACAAATACTATAAACACATAGGCATGTATGCATATAAATCCAGTATATTACCCGCACTAACTCAGTGCACTCCTTCCCCTCTTGAAGAGGCCGAAAAATTAGAGCAGCTGAGATGGCTAGAGCACGGCTATAGTATATATGTGGCAGAAACTAAGCACGAATCTAAATCTATAGACACTATAGAAGATTATCAATACATACTATCTAATATCTCAAAATTTATTCATGAATAAAGTCATTATCGCCCCTTCATTATTAGCTGCCGATTTTAGAAATCTGGAACGTGAATTTGAAAAAATAAATTCTAGTGGGGCAGAATGGATACACTTTGATGTCATGGATGGACTGAATGTACCCAATATTTCATTCGGATTTCCGCTATTGGATGCTACCCGAAAACTAACGAATAAGTATATTGATGTACATCTCATGATAGAAAATCCATCGAAGTATTTTGAAGAATTTAAAAAATATGGAGCGGATGGACTAACGATTCATTTTGAAAACCAACCTAATATTAAAGAGCAATTACAAACGATAAAATCTTTAGGTATGAAGGCAGGATTGGTTATAAACCCAGATACGGACGTGGCGGTTTTAGAACCTTACCTATCTGAATTAGATTTAATTTTGATAATGTCTGTCTTTCCAGGATTTGGTGGCCAAAAATTTATTGATGCCACTTATGATAGAGTTAAACAAGCGAGGAAGCTTATTGAAGATTCTAGAAGATGCATTATTTTACAAGTAGATGGAGGAGTTTCATTAAATAACAGTCATGCACTCATCTGCGCGGGCGCAGATGCATTGGTTTGTGGAAGTGCTTTATTTAAAGCAGATAATTTTGAAGGGTATGTATTAAAATTACAAGACAATATTTAATAATAAATTTTATAATTCTCTGGTATGTATAATAATAAAAAAGTAGTCGTAGTAATGCCTGCGTATAATGCATCAAAGACTATAGAAATGACATTAAACGAAGTGCCAATGCATATCGTAGATGAAGTAATTTTAGTAGATGATGCTAGTAAAGATGATACAAGTGAGGTAGCAAGAAACTTAGGCATTCACCATGTGATAAAGCATGAACAAAACAAAGGCTATGGTGGCAATCAAAAAACCTGTTATAATAAAGCTTTGGAAATAGGTGCTGACATTGTGGTCATGGTTCACCCTGATTATCAATATACTCCTAAATTAGTAGAAGCGATGGTGTCTATTATTGGAAATGAATTATATGATGTTGTGTTGGCCTCTAGAATTTTAGGGAAAGGTGCTTTAAAAGGTGGAATGCCAATATATAAATATATAGCTAATAGAATATTGACTTTGATTCAAAATATTGTCATGAACCAGAAACTCTCTGAATATCACACTGGATACAGAGCATTCTCAAAGAAGTCGTTAGGAAGCATAAGTTACAATTTAAATTCCGATGATTTTGTATTCGACAATCAAATGCTTGCCCAGCTTTTTTACAAAGGATTTGAGTGCGGAGAGGTGACTTGCCCTACTAAATATTTCGAAGAAGCTTCTTCTATAAATTTTACAAGGAGTTCAATTTATGGTCTAGGTTGTCTATGGACAGCTTTTCAATATAGATTAAATAAATGGGGGATAATCCGAAGTTCATTTTTGAATTGAAGACAATTTTAAACCGACATTACTTTTTTTATGGATTAATTGCAGCATTTGCAATTTATTTGCTCTATTATAACATTGGTCAAACCCCATTTTGGGATGATGAGGCAATGGTTTCATGGTTCGGGAGGATATTCTCGGATCAACAACGCTTTATAGGCTATGATGGATATAATGGATTTATGTATAGGAATGGGGCTCTTTTCAATTATAAAAATCCCCCTTTAGATATTCTTTATTCAGCATTTATCCAAAAATTATTTGGGTCGGGAGAACTTATGGAACGTAGCATGTTTGCACTATTTTCGGTAGGAAGCTTGGCATTGTTTTTTTTAATAATAGAAAAAACCAATGAGAATGATTTTTGGAAAAAAATTGCATTTATATTCTTTGCACTAAATATAAATTTTTTACTTTTTGGCAATGAATGCAGATATTATCCATTTAGTTATTTCTTCGCTATATTGTTGTATTTTTTGCTTTTAAATTTAGAATTAAAAGCCAGCAAGAATCAAATTTTTGTTCAGATTACTATTGCTTTAACTCTGCTTCTTTTTTACCTGGCACATTATACGCAGGCTTTAGTATGGCTATTATTAACATTGCACTTTATTTTCTCAAAATTTGAGAAGGCACATTGGTTAAAATTTAAGGTTTTGTTTTCAGCTATTCTATTCATAGTTATCCTATGCATCTGGCACGGTATATCTATTAATATTTTACAACGTGCTGATCTTGATAATCTCGATAATTTTTTTCTTAAATATGCTAAACTAGCTTATTGGTATATTACTGATTTGCATCGCTTTTGTATACTTAGTTTACTTGGGCTTTTACCATTCTTTTTTTATAAATTCCGAAATCAATTTTTTAGAACTAAAAAAAATAAATTTCTCATTCAGCAAATTCTTTTATTTAGTATTGCAATCATTCTTACTTCTCCGCAAGATACTTCTCGCAGCTCAATGTTTGATGTTCGTTACGTCCAATCTAGTTTGTTCCTATTTGCTATACTTAACGCTAGTATTTTAGATACATTACTTCAAATTAAATGGTTAAAAAAGTGGCAAATAATTAGTTTGGTTATAGTCTTGACAACTTCAAATCTGCTTTACTATATACCTTTAGAAAGTCCAATACGGTGGACTACAATAGGATTAATCTATGAAAAAAATACCAATTACAGAACTCCATTTACACCGGTCAGAGAGTATTTAGATACTATTTCTGATACTAAAATAAAAACTATTGCTAGTATTCCTGAATTCAATAACACTTTACTTTTATCATATTTTTCGCAGCGTTTTAAAATAAGTAATTCAATAATTAGTAATATCAATGTATCCGATGCAATCATACGCCATTATAATCTAGAAAATAGCTATGTAAGTAACATTCCTGATCTCGTGATTCTCTACGGTAGAAATGAAAAGGCTGAAAAAATTTACAATATAAGCCTTAAAAATTATTCGAAAATAGACACTATTAGAACTTTTGCAAATGGCGGAATGGATTTCTCTAGACCAGAGGTCGCATGGCACTCTTTCCAATCTAATCACTCATATAATATCAATAAAGAAGCTATTTATATTTTACGAAAATAATTGTACTTCAATATACACCAAATCGCTTCGAACCCGTCTCTCCAACCTATTTTTTTGCCTTCCTCATATGTTCTGCCATAGTATGAAATCCCTACTTCATAAATTCTGATTTTTGGTATCTTAGAAATTTTAGCGGTGATTTCAGGTTCTAATCCAAAACGCTTTTCTTTTATTTGAATAGATTGAATGATTTCTCGTCTAAACAATTTATAACAAGTTTCCATATCCGTAAGGTTGAGATTCGTAAACATATTGGAAATAAATGTTAGAAATTGATTCCCAATCGAATGCCAGAAAAATAGTATACGATGCGGATTTCCTCCTATAAATCTGCTTCCATACACTACATCTGCAAATCCATCTAAAATTGGTTTAAGCAAAATGGAATATTCATTTGGGTCATACTCCAAATCTGCATCTTGGATGATAACAAAATCACCCGTAGCCTTGTGAATTCCGGTATTGATAGCTGCACCTTTTCCTTGATTGATTTCATGTTTGAAATATTGAATATTCAAGTCTTGATTGGCATTTATATATCTATTTATACTTTCTTCTGTGTCATCGCGACTGCAATCATTGACAATAATGATTTCTTTTTCAATATCAATGAGATTGGTTTGTATAATTTTGTCCAAAATCAAATGTATGGTTTTACCTTCATTATAAGCTGGGATGATAATAGATAATTTTTTCATATGTTAAAAGTACCATATTTAAGTAAAAGTTGACGATTTTTTGTAAACTCAATGATCCAGATAAATCCAAAAAACATAGCATTATTTTGTATCACTATCGGAAGCTTCCTTAGACTAGCTTTTCCCTATGATATAGAGTTTAAATATGATCAAAAGCTTATGCTTGATTGGATAATTGAGTTTTGGAATCAAGGACATTTTAGACCTATTGGTATGTTAAGCGGCGGGAATGTACCTAACTTTGGGCTTGGAGTATGGCTGTTCTATCTCATAGGATGGTTCAATCAGACTCCTGTAGGTTTAACAATGTTAGTATCTACCATTAATATACTGTCCCTAGTATTTCTTTTTCATTTTATCAATCGAAAAATTGGTTGGGATGAAAAGGACATTTGGTACTGGGCGCTTAGTCTCTTATCTGTTTCCATTTTACCTATAATCTTATCAAGAAATATTTGGATTCAATCCATACTGCCTCCTTTTAGCTTTATGATTTGGTATTTATATTGGTCGAATCTGTCAAAATTTATAACTGCATTTCTACTTGCGTTTCTTTTGGTTTTGATAGGGCAAATTCACTTATCAGGAATATTTTTATGTTTCATTTTTTCGCTTTTTTTATTTTGGCTACACCTGAAAAAATCAATAAATCTCAATTTAAAGGCATATGTTTTAGGGGGGGCAATGGGAGCATTACCTATGATTCCATTGATTTTACATTTAATCAATTCGGAAAGCACGTCACCAGCCTCCAATTTCAATAATATGAAGGATGTCCGTTTTCTCTGGTTTCATATTTTTGATGGATTGGGCTTAGACATATTCTACACTTTAGAAGCAGATACATTTTTATTTTTTAAATATCCAATTATTAATTCTTGCTTCACTTATGTGAATGGAATATTATATACAACAATTATAGTTATTTCTATTCTGGGAATCTTTTATACAGTTCGATATACTATGCAGAATAAAATGACTGAATTGTTCTCTAGACTACACACAAATAAAACATTTCAGTTTATTTTTATATCGTTTCTATTGTATGCACTTTTATATTTCTTAAGAGTTAGAATATATTCCCATTACTTAATAATTACCTATCCATTTATTCAGTTATTAGCGGTCTATCTTCTCCAAAGAAAAAAAGCACTAATCTATGGATTGATTCTTGTCAATCTTTTTCTTTCAGTTCAGTTTATGTTTTTTATCCATAATACTGGTGGTACTGATAATTCCTTTTATGGAAAGACCTATCAGAGAATGATCCGAGAACAAATAAAATAGTATGAAATCAAATAGTTCGAATTTTTGGCTTTACTTGTTTTATTCCTTGGCAGCCTTTATTGCCTTTTGGTATTGGCATGTAGATGAGCATTATCAAATTTTTGAATATGCTTCCTATAAACTTGGATATACAGTATCTAGTGAATTAGCCTGGGAATTTCATAGTAGAATCCGCTCTGCTATTCTACCTCTCGTTGCTTTTATAGTAAGTAAGTCACTTTTAATTACACCTTTTTTTAATCCATTTTTGGTAGAATCCATTTGTCGAGTTTTAGGAGCCTTATTATTTGTATTCATACTTCTTAAACTTTCAAAAATTATAAAACATGAATTTCAAATAGAAGATACTAATTATGATAAATGGGTAATGCTATTCTGGATTCTACCTATCGTTATGGTTCGTTTTAGCTCCGAATCGATTAGCTCTTCTCTATACTGGCTGGGATTCATCTATTTATATCCTATAACAAAAAATAGATATTGGAAGAGATACTTAATTGTAGGTATAATGTGGGGTTTAGCATTCTACATTAGAATACACATCGCTATTCTTATAGGTATATTTATTCTTTGGGATCTAATCATTAAAAAACAGAAACTTAGTTACTATTTTCCATTTGGCATTGGCTTTCTAATATCTACTTGTATAGAAATTACTTCCAATTATTGGTTGTATGGCGATTTGATTTGGAGTCCATATGGATATTTTTATAGTAACGTCATTGACGGTGCAGCTAATAGCTTCGGAATTCAACCGGTGTATTTTTATTTTTCTGAGCTAATTAAAAATTTGATTTACCCGATTGGATTTTTTGTAATAACAGGATTAGTAGTTTTTAGTTTTTCTTACAAAAAATCAATCTTTTCATGGTTCGTATGGATTTTTATCGCAGTTCATAGTATAGTAAGTCATAAAGAATATAGATTTTTATTTCCAATATTTATCCTGTTAGCTCCTATAAGTTATATAGGCTATCATAAAATAGATATAAGTGCTAAACTAAAGAATAATTTATTTGTAGCTATATTATGTTTCAATCTTTTTCTACTGCCTTCATGTTTCCTAATACATTCTTTTAAGCCATACAATTTTTTAAGACTCTACCCTTATACTGCGAAAGAGAAAAAAATAGCATCTCTGAAACATAATCTATACTCTCTCGATCCTGGCGGACGATTTGATAAAGTAAAAACTAACTTTTGGAAGCATCCGAAATGTGAAATAGTTGTATTAAATGATATATCGAATATAGATAGTAGTTTTAACTATGTCATATCTATTGATGACTATGGAAAAAGTTTTCGAATCAATCATAGAAACTATGAAAAAGTTTTCGAAACTATACCACTGCATATCAAGAAAAAAATACCCCATTCAATTTTATTGACGATAGATCAGATATACTTGTATGCGCAGAATCTACCTGATAAATCGACGGCGAAAAAATAGAAATATACCAATCATTCCAAGAAATGTACTTATAGCGACATTCAAATGAAACAAAACATCCTTGTGAGGTATTTGTACACTCAGGTCCTGCAGACAATAAGCGGCAGAAATAAAAATCAACCACTTCCACCAATCCAGACTCTGAGGAAACTTAAAGTGTAAAAAGAAGATAATTAATAACAGATACCAAGGAAAGAATCGATGAGCATATAGGCTAATCACAATGACTGATAGAGTTAAAACAATTTGTAGCCAACTAGTTTTAACTTTCATTCTATATCGAAAATAGAAGAGTCCGAAAATGAAAATCACTAAAATAATATCATAAAACTTTATTATCCAATTTAAACTGAGTGAGGATTCTAGAAGCTTTAGAATGTCTTTAATAGATCCATGTGTTCCCATTTTTGAGATTACGGCAACTGGTTCCAAAACATCATTATAATCTTTAATAAATGGCATATAAATTAAAATCAAAAAGAGACTACTCAATAGAATACCTAGAAGCAAATTTGCAATCTTTATTTTATGTCCCTGATCAAACCAATAGACAAGATAAATTCCAAATATTATAATGAAGTTAAACTTAATGCTAAATGCCAGAGTAAAGAATAGAAATGACAAAACCAATCTATTATGCTTGAAAAGTAAGAGGGTACCTGCTAATGCGAAAAAAAGCGCTAAGATATCATTGTGCAACTGCATAAATCCTTGAAACCAAACAAGAGGAAACAAAAGTACCCAACGAATAGAATTCAGTTCAAAAACTTTGGAATCAAAATGTATAGAAATAAAATTATAAATGTATATGAATCCAAGGTGGAAGATGAAAAAAACAAATTTGATGCTAAACAAATTGATAAGAGGAGAATGAGTGCTAATCTGGCATAATTTTGAAAGCCAAATATTTAATGGTCCGTATACGCATGGAACCATTCTATATAGCTTATAAACATATTCGTAATAAATATTTGTTGGGTCTAGTTTATATGCAGAATATATCAGTGAATTAAAGTTATCATCAGTGCCAAAACTTAATATTGAAAAAATGTCACTGCTATACATCGGTAGAGTGAAAAAACAGATAATAGCTAAAAAAATATTTAATTTATAAAAACTTAAAAATGTATCATTGGCTAAATAGTGCTTGCCAAATAAATAAAAACTATAAACCAAGGCTCCGAAACTTAAAACATAGTTGCCTATTATTTTAGGTGCACTGCTAAAAAAATTGTCATCTACTTGAATAGTAAATGTATCCAAGTACTTTAACCAAGAAAGAATTAGAAAGATGATAGGCGCTATTAGAAATTTATATTCCTTATTCATATTTAATCCGCGAAGTAAAATTATAAAAATACAACCCTACAGTAATGATAGTAGCCATGACCATCATTATCTCGCCTCCTAACCAGTCTGTCTGCATGAAAATCGCGAAGTCCTGATACATAGAAACAAAAGATATTAGTAAAAACCATTTTAACCAATCATTTCTATCACCTAAATATAAAAATAATGGCACTACCATTAAATACCAGGGTAGAAATCTGTGAGAATATACTAGAATCAACGTGATAAAAATAGATAAGAGGAGTATTCTATGACTATACTTCTTTGGGTAATTTTTAAAATAAATCACTGAAATGCCGAGCATAATTAGTAGACCTAAATATTTAAACACTGTCATCGTAATAGTATAATTCACTTTAAAGTCATTATTCCAAAGAAGTAGCATATAAGCCCCAATATCTGCCATGGTACTAGATGGTCTTTCTGTATTCATAGCCCTTATAGGTGCTAGCACATCGTCCCACTTATCTATAAAAGGGGCGTAAACCAAATAACCAATTAGAGACAAATAAATTAAATTAATAAAACCATAATGCAACCAAACAGGAATGTTTATTTTTTTCTCCCTTTCTAGTAGCAATAAAAAAGGAATACACAGGAAGATTAGGTAAGTAATTTTACTCAATACAGCTAGTACTAGAAAAAAAATGCCAATCCAATTCTTATTTTTATAACAATAATAATAACCGATAAGGACAAAACAAACGCCAATAATATCCAGGTGAAATTGTCCTACACCCTGAATAAACCAAACAGGAGATAACAATAGAATAAACTTAAACTTATCTGATATAAGATTAGAAAGTTTCAAAGAAAACTCTATATAAAAAATCCCGAAGAGGAACAAAACACCCTTGCTTAAAAATATACTAGTCATGACAGAGTGCTGATTCCATATCACCGATGGTAGCATGACTAACATATTTATTGGACCATATTTACAATTTAATTTTTGATACATTGGATTAATAAGGGCAGCATATTCTGTTTGACTGTTGGCATTAAAATTGGTATAGATATTGTGTCCATTTACAAATGCATCCGCATAACCTAACAATGAAAAAAAATCATTACTAAATATTGGTAGAGTGAAAACGCTAATGAGTAAAAGGAAATAACTTAATTTGCGAATATTAAAATTCAATTTTATCCTATCAGATGAATTGAAAATATAATATAATCGAATATAATAGTATAAAAATGATCCGCAAATAATCGTTAACAATACTAACCGAAGCGAAATAGGATTAACCGGACTATCATCTGCCAATAAACTGCCAGTGAGATAAAAGTGAATCCAAGAAACAAGGCAGACAACTAATGGAAAAATGAGCCAGGGGAGTAATGACTTTTCTTCAAACCAGCTCAAAATCCTTTTCATAATGATTTAATTTATCTCATCAATTATATATTCCGGTCTATTCTTTATCTCATCAAAGATATTGCCAATATAGGCTCCCAATACCCCCATTGAAAGCATTTGAATGCCTCCGAAGAAAATAATTGACCCAAAAATTGACATCCAACCAATTTCAAATGTATCAGGATAAAATATCCACTTTATAAACTGAGCAATAAAAAATAAAACACTCAATGCGACCAATGTTAAACCAAGATTTGTAGCTAAGGTTAGTGGTTTTTTGGAGAAATACAACAGGCCGCGCATCGCAAACTGAATCATTTTTGTAAGTGGATAATGCGTTTCCCCTGCGAATCGCTCTTCTCTATCATATTCTATGGGCACTTGTTTGAAACCAATCCAAGTAATAATTCCCCGAATATACTTCTGTTTCTCTTCTATATTATTAAATGCGTCGGCCACCTTTCTGTCAATAAGCCTGAAGTCCCCCGTATCAAGAGGCAATTGGGTTTCAGACATAGAGTTAATCAATCGATAATAGTACTTGGCTGTCATTTTCTTAAACCAAGATTCTCCCATTCTGGACTTACGCACAGCATATACTACATTCGCATTTTCTTCTTCTGCCTTCTTCACCATGTCGGGAATTAAGGCAGGAGGATCTTGAAGATCGGCATCTATGATAATAATGTAGTCTCCTGTAGCATACTTAATTCCTGCAGAAACTGCCGGCTGATGACCAAAATTTCTAGAGAAATGTATGGACTTTATATTTGGAAAACTGCCTTTAAAGGAAATGAGCAATTCCTTGGTTTTATCTTTACTCCCATCATTTACATAAAGGATTTCATATTCTTGGAAATGGGTAGATAAAACTGCATTGAGCTGACTGTTCGTTTCTACAATAACTGATTCTTCATTATAGCAAGGAACGACAACACTAATTTTCACCATTAAATTGTTTAGTTAAAAGCTTGTTGTATATCTGATATCAAATCTTGCGGATTTTCTACTCCTACGGAAAATCGAATTAGTTTATCCGTGACATTAATTTTTGCTTTAATATCCTCTGGAACACCTGCATGCGTCATGGAATAAGGATGCTGAATCAAACTCTCTGTACTTCCTAGGCTCACTGCTAGCTTGATCAATTTCAGTTTATTCAAGAATTTAAAGCACTCTGCTTCACCACCTTTGACATCAAAAGATATCATAGCGCCTGGTTCAGAACACTGTGCCTTATATAATCTCTCCTGCTCTACATCTTCAAACTGATCGAAATAATAAACTCTTTCGACCTTAGGATGACTTCGCAAATACTTAGCCAACACTTTCGCATTTTCACATTGCTTGTCCATTCTTAGTTTCAAAGTTTCCAAACTTCTAGTCAATAACCAAGCTGTATGAGGACCGCTCATTCCACCCAGATTATTTCTCATTTTTTTGATACGGGCTATATGCTCCTTACTTCCCATGCATGCACCTGCTACTATATCACTATGACCCCCTAAGTATTTGGTAGCACTGTAAACACATATATCTGCACCCATAGGTATAGGATGCTGCCAAATTGGGCCCATATAAGTATTGTCAGCTACTACCAGAATCTTTTTATCTTGTGTAGATAGCTTTTTAGCTATAGATACACACATGGCTATATCAATTAGCACATTATTTGGGTTAGCCGGGGTCTCTACGAATATGACCGAAATTTTATCTTTAATCCCTGCCGCCTCTATGGCACTCAATATATCCGCTTCTTTATCTCCTGGCATAAAACCATGCGAGCCGATATGATAGCGAGATAAAATAGCTTTGAAAAAAGTATCTGTGCCACCATAGAGTGGATTAGAATGTAAAACCACTTCACCCGGACGCATAAACTCTAACATCACCGTGGAGATAGCCGCCATACCACTTTCAAATACGCAGGCATCTTCGGCACCTTTTTCATATACGGCCAATCGGCCTTCTACTATCTCTAAATTTGGATTATTAAATCGACTGTAAACTAATCCGTTAGTCGTACCCGGCTCCAAGGCCTTCTTGCCAGTAATGACTTCAAAAAACCGCTTACCCTCCTCGGCAGATTTGAATACAAAGGTACTAGTCTGAAAAATAGGTGTTTTGACACTACCTTCTGACCACTCCGGGTTATAACCCAGCGTCATCATTAAACTCTCTGGGTGCACATTTTTTTCGATCATTACATTATTTTATATGATGAAGCAAAAATAAAATAAAAGCTATATTTGTTCTGGTAAATCGTCCATATATGAATTTTATTATTAAATTTCTAATACTAACAGCTGTTCTGAGCCTTTTTGTGGTCTTTTATAATAATGGACAATATATAAGTGTCACTAATCCTAATGATTTTAAGTCTATAGTCGTTTTTCTCGCAGCCCTTGTCATTTTGAATACTTTCGTTAAACCTATTTTAAAATTATTTACTTTTCCTTTAAACTGTTTGACATTCGGCCTATTCTCTTTTGTCGTTAATTTCATTATTGTTTATTTTGCAGATGAATTAGTCGATTCATTTGAATTCACCAATTGGAAATACACATTTGCATTCAGCATTATTTTTGCATTAACCAGTTCTATTATCGACTATTTCTTGAAAGATAAAGACTAAAATATATCACAAGATGAAACTAAAGCACCTATATGTCTTAGCTGCCACTATTTTATTGTGGACACTGTATAGCAGTAATTCTTCTGGAGCCGGAAGCTCCAATTTTAATTGCAACAATTGTCATAGCGGCTCTAGCAACTCTACTACCATAGATAGCGTCATACTGAGAGATGTGGCCAATCTAGATAAAATGGTTAAATATTCTCCTGCCACCCCTTATATTATTACCATTTATGGCTCCAATTCTGGCACATTGAATCGATTTGGATTTCAGATGAGCCATGGAGGAAAGGGCAGTTTTTCAAATCCTTCGGCAGATTGCCAATTATCTGGAAATATATGGGAGCACAAGCAGAAAATATCAGGCACTTCAGGTAAATTTCAAGTTTCAGCGCGCTGGAATGCTCCTGCTAAAGGTAGCGGAACCGTAACACTAGAGGCCTACCTCAATGCCGTGAATAATGACAATGGAACCTCTGGCGACAAACCTAGCAGTAAATTTACCTACAGCTTTGATGAATTGACTACTTCTGATCTAGCTCAAGTGGAGATTAGGATTATAAGTCCTTCTGTCTTAGACGATAAAAATCCCAATGAGGTACTTACCTTTAAAGCATTTCCTACTAATGGTGGCTCCACACCAGAATATCAATGGAAGGTCAATAGTAAAAATATAGGCCCTAAAGGCTTTGAAGATACCTATATTACTTCTACCTTAAAAAATAGCGACACGGTCACCTGTTGGATGTATTCCAATCAGTTTGGGGCTTTGCCTAATCCTGCCAGTTCAAATAAAATTATTCGAGATGTTCGTAATTCTCCCACAACAGGAAGTATATCACAAATGAACAAAAATCTTCCTCAATTAACTTCCGTTCAGAATAAATTATTTAAACTATTGAATACCTATGATATAGCCAATATTGAAATATACAGTCTAGAGGGTACTAGGCTAATAAACACGAGGCATTTTCCAAATGAAATCATTGATTTATCATCGCTATCAAAAGGGATTTATATAGTTAAAATAAAGATAAACCATACAATATATTCTCAAAAAATAGCATTGGACTAAAAAACTCATTGAAATTCAAAAAATAAGTACTATATTTGCACCCTCATAAAAGAAAAAGTAAAATTTAAAGTAATATGGCTTTAACATCAGAAAGAATAAAAGAATTAGCACTAGAGCATGGTGGTGCAGAAACTAACACAGGAAAATCAGAAGTACAGGTAGCAATGCTTACCGAGCGTATATCTAGTATGACTGAGCACCTTAGAGGTCAGAAAAATGACAAAAACACAATGCTTTCACTCGTGAAGCTGGTAGGACAAAGAAAGAAATTACTCAACTATATAGCTAAATCTGATATCAATAGATACAGAGAGATTATAGCTAAATTGAAATTAAGAAGATAATTCAAGCTATTCAGGTGTTGAATTGATTTATAAGCCGATAAGTTAACATTTGTCGGCTTTTTTTGTAAATAATAAAGAAATAAAAGATGAATATAGTTAATAAGAAAATAGTTCATGCAAATGGACAAGAGATCACCATAGAAACAGGTAAATTAGCCAAGCAAGCACATGGCTCTGTCGTCGTAAGACAAGGAAACACCATGATTATGGCTACTGTAGTGTCAGATTATAAAGCTGGAGAGAATGTAGATTTTCTTCCCTTGACAGTAGATTATAGAGAACGATTCGCCAGTACAGGAAGATTCCCAGGTGGCTTTCTAAAAAGAGAAATGAGACCGAGTGATTATGAAATACTCATATCACGATTGATAGACAGAGCCTGTCGTCCACTATTCCCAGATGACTATCATGCGAATACCATGCTCATGGTAACTTTAATCAGCGGAGATGATCAAGTAATGCCAGATACACTAGCCTGTCTAGCGTCTAGCTGCGCTATCATGGTTTCAGATATCCCATTCAATGGTCCAGTGAGTGAAGTAAGAGTAGGTAGAATCAACGGCGAATATGTCATTAATCCTGACCAAAAAGATCTAGCCAATAGCGACATCGATATGATCATAGCCGCTACCGAGAAGGATATTATGATGGTAGAAGGTGAAATGAAAGAAATCTCTGAAAAAGAAATGGCCGATGCTATTTTATTCGCCCATGAGACGATTAAAGTTCACTGCCGAGTACAGAAAGAACTAGAAGCCGCTGCAGGAAAGACGCAGAAGAGAGAATATTCACATGAAAAAAGTGATTTAGATTTATACAAAAAAATCAAAGACTTTTCGTATGCTAAAATCCAAGAAGTAGCGAAATCTGCAAGTGGCAAAGATGTGCGCAGCGCCGCATTTGATGCTATATTGACAGAATGTAAGGCTACATTGACAGAAGAAGAACTAGCGAACGAATTTTTAATTAAATTCTATTATGGCAAAACAAAGAAAGAAGCGATAAGAAGAGTCATACTAGATGATAAAACGAGACTAGATGGCAGAGGTATGAAGGATGTGCGATCTATCTGGTCAGAAATCAACTATCTCCCATCCCCACATGGATCGGCAGTATTCACTAGAGGTGAGACACAATCACTGACCACAGTAACTTTGGGTACTAAAATGGACGAGCAGAGCATAGATGGTGCTATATTCCAAGACAGCAAGAAATTCATACTACATTACACCTTCCCTTCCTTCTCTACAGGCGAAGCACATGCATACAGAGGTGTAGGTAGAAGAGAAGTAGGCCATGGAAACCTTGCTCAAAGAGCCTTGGAAAAAGCCCTTGATCCCAATTTCCCATATACTATACGTATCGTATCGGATATACTAGAATCTAATGGCAGCTCATCTATGGCTTCGGTTTGTGCAGGTAGTCTAGCGATGATGGATGCCGGTGTACCGCTTACGAGTGGTGTGTCTGGTATAGCTATGGGCCTTATCACAGATGACAAAGGAAACTACGCTATATTATCAGATATACTAGGAGATGAAGATCATATCGGTGATATGGATTTCAAAGTAGCAGGTACTAATAAAGGGATTACTGCTTGTCAAATGGATATCAAAATTGATGGCTTATCCGCAGAGTTATTAATGGAGGCTTTGAATCAGGCGAAAGAGGGCCGCACCCATATACTCAATGAAATGAATAAAACGATTGCCGTTTCCAATCCTGAATTGAAACCGCATACTCCTAGACTAGTAGAGATAGTAGTAGATAAGGAATTCATAGGCGCTATTATAGGCCCAGGCGGTAAAATCATTCAAGGTCTGCAGGCAGAAACCAATACGACCATCACGATCGAGGAGAGAGAAGATAAAGGCTATGTGCAGATATTTGCGAATAACGCCGATGATATAGCCGCTGCTACCAAGAAAATCAAAGGAATCACTACTAGACCAGAGGTTGGTGAAATATATGATGCCGTGGTGAAAAACATAGTAGACTTCGGTGCTTTTGTAGAAATACTACCTGGCAAAGAAGGTCTTCTTCACATATCTGAGATAGAGTGGAGACGATTAGACACCATGGATGGCGTGCTCAAAATAGGAGATCCTATTCAGGTAAAACTGATCGATATCGATAAGAAAACAGGCAAGTACAAGCTGAGTCGTAAAGTCTTACTTCCTAGACCAGATAATAAACCTCAAGATAACTAGTCAATAAGTTTATTTTAACTAATACAAAAGCCTTCATAATCCTGGAGGCTTTTTTTATGATATTACGAAACTTTACCTAGTAAATATGCACAACCATAACTGATTCTAACTAGTATAGAATACGCAACTAATATATTTGTGTATACCACTGATTTTAATAGATATAAATAATCAAAAGTAAAAATTATACAATTTTAATTATAGTTCGATTAATTTCGTATACTATAGAGTTATAGCCAATTATAAACTCCAACTTTATTTTTAAACAAATGAATTATTTATAGAGAATTTGATCAAATGAAACACTTTAAATTATTCGGTTTATTTATTAATAGAAGTTGTAAATACATTGTTATTGCAATTTGGGTTATTGGAGTTTTCTCTTCTTGCAATACATTGGAAAAAGCTTCACTTCATGGTTTAAACAGTGGATATTACAAATTGAAATCTGATACTATAAAAGCCCAAGGTGTTTATTTAGATGTTACAGATGAAAAGATAGATATATATCATCACATAAAACGTCAAACGGATAAAAAACAATTTTTGACTATCCCATTAAATACAATATCTGACAGTCTTATATTGAATCCGATGGTTTTTAAGAAGCAAGGTCTTGATATTGATATCACTTCAATTATTTTAAAATACCGCCCATCTGTTTATGGGTTACCTGCGCAGTTGACAACAGACTTAAACATGGCTTTATATGTTGGCTGGAGGTATGACTACTACCATATAACGAGCAAAAGAGATCCGTTGGGCAGGAGTTATCATAAAATTAGTAACCGTGGCTACGACTTTGGGTTTTTTGCAGGTCCAGGTACTACACTAATCAGTCCCTTTACCACCCAGAATAAGAAGACCGATGAATACAGTGGAATGATAATTCAGACAGGAATTGCTGGTTTTATTGAATCAAACATAGCTAGTTTTGGATTGGCTATAGGTTACGATTATCTTCTGAATCCCGACCGAAAGATATGGATATACAATAATAAACCTTGGATAGGATTTGTCGTGGGTATTGCATTGAACTAAACAAATTTTAGCAACAAAATGATATAGATAATTATTAATAGCCAATTTAAATATACTAAACGAGGATATTCTCAAAAATATAGAGCCCGCTGATATTCCATAGAATTGTCGATTTCTCATGAGTGCGGTTGAAGGAATTTGCAAAATCCCCAATTCGGAGAAGTCTCTGAATGCGTCAGAGTAGAATTAAATCTTTGATTTAAAAAAACGAATGAATAAGACGGCTTAAATTTAGTTTTTTATAAAATAATTATAGTTAATAAAATTAACTATATTACATTTGTAACTAAATTAAATATTACTCATCATGAATCAAGAAAAGTTAACAACAGAAGATAGTATATATATCATAGAACAGTCATTGAAGCAGGCAGCTAATCAAAAAACAGGCGCCTCAAACTATTACATCATATGGGGTACAGTGCTCTTAATTGTTTTAATAGCTAATTTTATCGTTTTTCGTTTTCCGAATGAAACAACAGCCAGTATAGCAAATGCCTTGCCTATCTTGTTTGCAGTAGGTGGTATTCTTTCATTTCTTCAATCGCGAAAAGATGATAAAAATGAAACCGTAGTGCCTATAAACGAAAAACTATACATGTATGCATGGGTAGGCGCTAGCATAGGCCTAGGTGCGATTTTTATTGGCAATCCTGGCCATATCATGGATGGGTTTTGTTTGGGGATATTATTAATGTTTGGCGTAGTCAATTTTATCATTGGTGGCATGACAAAGTTTAAGCCTTTAATCATAGGTGGAGCCTTGTCTATGCTATTGGCGGTATTTATACCCAATGTAACGATGGATTATAAATTCCTCATCACGGCTATCGGCGTATTATCTATTTGCCTTATCCCTGGCTTATTAATGAAAAATACCAAAGCCATTGTTTAATACGTTAGATCCCATTTTACACTCTCAGCTGCGTTTGGCCATTATTAGCATTTTAATGGGCCTAGAAAGTGCCGAATTTGTGTATCTAAAAGAACAAACCAATGCCAGTGCTGGCAACCTCAGTTTGCAATTGGATAAACTAAAAGAAGCTAAGTATATTAAAGTAACAAAGGGCTTTAAAAATAATTATCCGGTCACTATTTGCTCCGTAACAAAAATTGGAATTAAGGCATTCGAAAAATATGTTTCAGACTTAAAAGCCTATATCGAAATAGAAAAGGTGGAAAATTTAGTTGGAAATAGAAAGAAGTAATTAAAGTATCCATATTCAATGCAGTCTTTGACTGCATCGAATAGGATATAATTTCTCTTTATAGCCCAAACTCGATAACGAGCGTATTTTCCTCTGTATAATCCAAGAAATTTGCATACTCTTTGATAAGGAAAATACCTCTGCCTCCGGGTAAGTTTAAATTAGTTTTTTCCAATGGATTGTGGGTTTGGTCTAAATCGAAGCCTTGGCCTTCATCTTTTATTTTCAGAATGAGTTTATCTGTATCTTGAATGAGGGAAATATGTACGTATTTTTTTTCGTCATACTGGTTTCCATGTACCACGGCATTAGTGACCGCCTCCTGGAAACAGAGTCTCACCTTATGCCTCAAGTCTGGAGACACATTGACATCCTCCATCAGGTAGCAAAAAAAGTGTTCTAAATGATAGAGGGAATATCGACTCGAAAGAAACTCTAAATCCAAATTTTCTGTTGTATTTTTACATCGGGAATAACATGAATTCTCTTACATTTGTTTCATTAGCTATACAAAATGACAAAAAATTTTCTTTTTTATAATGATCAACCAATCCATTATCAGTATTTTTCGGGAGAGACGAGCAATGCCAATATCGTTCTTATTCATGGATTAGGAGAGCATTCAGGTAGATATGAGTCATGGGCGCGCCAGTTTAATAGATATAACTATGCTGTCTGTGCGCTGGATCTGCCAGGTCATGGATTGAGCTATGGCAAGCGCGGGCATATTCATAAATTTTCAGATTTTTATAACGTACTAGATTTATTCTTAGAAAAGGTCAAACAGGATTTTCCTGAAAAGCCCATTATCCTTTATGGCCATAGTATGGGCGGAAATATTTTGACCAATTATGTGCTCAAGCGCAAGCCCCTGGTGAAGTCACTGATACTATCCTCTCCATGGTTGAAATTAGCGATCAAGCCGAATGTATTTAAATACTTTCTAGGCAAGCTTATGTATAAAATTTATCCTCCATTTCATGATACGACCAATCTAAATCCCGCCTATATCAGTCGCATACCTGAAGAGGTAGAGAACTATAAATCAGATAAACTAGTACATGGCAGAATCACACCCGCCTTGTTTTTTCCACTCTATCTAAAGGGAATGAAGATGGTAGAGAAGGCAAAGGAATTCTATATACCTACCTTAGTCTTTCATGGGAGTGGAGATATGCTGACGAGCCATGAAGCTTCACAAAAATTTTCTCAGGGGAATGCGAAAATAGATTTCATATCCTATGAGAATGGCTACCACGAGCTGCATCATGACCTGTGTCGAGAAGAATTATTCGAAAATATTCTAGACTGGTTGTCCATTCATGTAGTTATGCGATAATATATTGAAAAAATCCCCCGCATTGAAAGGAGTCGTCGTCAAATTTACTGGAATCTGGTATCAGGTCTATATCTATGAAAAAAATCTAGAACTTGAGGCTCGCCTGAAAGGTATATTCAGAGCGGAAGGTAGCCGAGATACCAATCCTATAGCCGTGGGTGATATCGTGTCGATAGAGACTGAGCTCGGAGACTATGTCATCAGCGAGATAGAACCACGAAAAAACTATGTGATTCGCCAGAGCCCGAAGAGAAAAGCCATGCGGCATATCATTGCGGCTAATATTGACCTAGCGGTAGTCGTAGGAGCTATCAAAAAACCAAGGACATCCACTGGATTTATAGATCGGTTTTTAGTATCTACGGAGGCCTATCGTATACCTACTATGATCCTGATCAACAAAGTAGATGACCTCAGAGAAAAGGATCGCACCATTCTCAATGACTGGATCAATACCTATAGTAAAATTGGATATACCGTATTATGTACCTCGACCATCACCGGTGAAGGTATAGAAGAGTTGAAACAAATAATCGCGAATAAACGTATTTTATTTTCTGGGCATTCTGGAGTGGGCAAATCTAGCCTTCTAAATGAACTAGACCCCTCACTCAATCTCAAGATAGGTGATATATCTAAGGTACATGAAAAGGGAATGCATACGACTACGTTTTCTGAAATGTTTCGATTGAAAGCATATCATGCGGAAATTATAGATACCCCGGGCATCAAAGAGTTCGGCATATTGCATACCGAAGAATATGAGTTGAAAGATTTTTTCAGAGAATTTACCCCTTATCTCAACCAATGCAAATTTCATAATTGTCTACATCTAAATGAACCTGATTGTAAAGTCATAGAGGCCATTAGATCTGGCCATATCAGTCCATGGCGGTATGGAAATTATCTAGGTATCATAGAGGATATTCGAGAGCAAGCGAAGAGTTGGGAATTGAAAAAACGGGACTGGATCAAACGATAGATATGCGCGCTGTAGTTCAAAGAGTAGGCCATGCTGCAGTGGCCGTGGATGGAAAAATTGAAGGCGAAATAGGCCTGGGATTTCTTATTCTACTTGGTATAGGTCAGGAGGATACCAAAGAAGATATGGACTATCTCGTAGGGAAAATTTCTCAGCTCAGAGTCTTTTCTGACCCAGAAGGAAAAATGAATTTAGATCTAAAATCAATTGATGGTAATTGTTTGGTCATAAGTCAATTTACACTCTATGCCAATACAAAAAAAGGAAACCGCCCTTCCTATTTGGAAGCAGCAGCGCCCGATATAGCGAAGAAAATGTATGAAGAATTTTGTTCTAGACTTTCGACAGAAACAGGTAAAGAAGTAGAGAAAGGAATTTTCGGTGCGGATATGAAAGTGAGTTTGGTCAATGAGGGCCCTGTAACTATAGTATTGGACAGTAAAAAAAAATGATGCGATATGCGACTTCTTAAATCTTTTCAATACGCTTGGAATGGGATTTCTTATTGTTTTAGAACACAAGCTAATTTCAGAATCCATCTCCTCGGATTTATTTTTATGCTCATGTCTGCCTTCTACTTCCGATTTGAAAAAATGGAATGGATGATTTGCCTTATTCTCTCCGCTTTAGTATTTTTTGCTGAATTAGTGAATACCGCCATCGAATCAGTCGTCGATTTATCTACCACAGAATTATCCGAATTAGCCAAAGTCGCAAAAGACTGCGCCGCAGGAGCGGTAATAGTATTGGCTGTTTTCGCTGTGGTTGTGTGGGGTATAATTGTATGGAGTAAAATATAAAAATCAGAAACTAAGGGAAATGAAAACAGATTTGAATTTGTTAAAACAAATGGACTTCCTTATTGAAATAGATAAGGTGAAATCTATTTATCGCAAATCAAAAACCTATTCTGGAGAAAAATATGAAAACGATGCGGAGCATTCGTGGCATATATGTATGATGGCTATGGTATTGGCTCCACACGCCAATGAACCGATTGATATATTCAAAGTAATAAAAATGCTACTTATTCACGATATAGTGGAAATCGATGCAGGAGATACCTTTCTCTATGCTGAGCATAGAGAGGACATTTTTGAAAAAGAGAAACTAGCAGCCGAACGTATTTTTGGATTGCTCCCGGACGATCAAAAAAATGAATTTTTTGAACTCTGGCTAGAATTTGAAGAGAAAAAAACATCAGAAGCTTTATTTGCAGGAAGTATAGATCGCTTGCAGCCAATGCTTTCGAATTGTTTAAATCAAGGGACAACATGGAATGAACATGGCGTAAAAAGAAAGCAGGTATTTGATAAAAATAAAGTCATAGATAAAGGATCAAAATTACTTTGGGAATACGCTCAATACTCTTTAAATCAAATGGTTATCCAAGGAATATTAAAAGATTAGGGCCTTCAATACGCAATGTTTAGTATTTGCAGAATATTTACTATTGAATTCTTGACATTTTGTCATATTTTTTTACTATCTTTGTTGTCCCAAATTTAGGGATAGATTCATGAGCGAACAGATATATCACAGCGATTTATTAGAAAATGATGTCATCATTTCTTCCAAAGGAAGAGAGACTGACATTCCTGCATCCAATACAAAAAAATATTATATAGAGAGCTACGGCTGTCAGATGAATGTGAGTGATAGTGAAATCGTCGCCGCAGTTCTCAATCAATCGGGATTTCAAGGAACGGATAATGAAAAAGAAGCCGATTTAATATTTCTCAACACCTGTTCTATCCGTGATAAAGCAGAGCAGACCGTCCGAAATAGATTGACGCAGCTCAATCATTTGAAAAAGATTAAGAAAGGTCTTGTGGTAGGAGTACTCGGCTGCATGGCAGAGCGTTTGAAATCAAAGCTAATAGATGAAGAAAAACTAGTAGACCTGGTGGCAGGTCCAGATACCTACCGAGATTTACCTAGAATGATAAGCGATGTAGATGGTGGACAAAAAGCTGTCAATGTGCTACTGAGTCGAGAAGAAACCTATGCCGATATAGCGCCAGTGCGCTATAGCTCCAATGGAGTGACTGGTTATATTTCCATTATGCGAGGCTGTGATAACATGTGTGCCTTCTGTGTAGTGCCATTCACGCGCGGGCGCGAACGCAGCAGACCTGCAGATACGATAGTGCATGAAGCCAAAGAAATGGTTGCGCAAGGATATAAAGAAGTGACTCTTCTTGGACAGAATGTAGATAGCTACCGCTGGACAGAAAATGAAAAACTAAAAGGTAAAAATTTAGTAGATGCTAAATATGAAGAAGGTGTCATTAATTTTTCACAACTACTGGAAATGGTAGCCAAGGTATCCCCTTCCCTTCGTGTGCGCTTCTCTACCTCTCATCCTAAAGATATGAGTGATGATGTGCTAGAGGTTATGGGGCGATACGCCAATATTTGCAACTATATCCATCTACCGGTACAGAGTGGCAGCAGTTCGGTATTAGACCGCATGAATAGGACATATAGTAGAGAATGGTATTTAAATAGGATTGCGGCGATACGTAAACATATGCCCAATTGTGCTATTTCCTCTGATATTATAGCAGGATTCTGTGGAGAAACGGAAGCCGAGCATCAAGAAACGCTGAGCCTTATGGATGAGGTAGTCTATGATCTCAATTATATGTTTTTCTATAGTGAAAGACCTGGAACCTTGGCAGCTAAGAAGTTTAAAGATGACATACCAGAAGATGTCAAAAAAAGAAGACTAGAAGAAATTATAGCCAAACAAAATCAGCATGCGCTGCAGCGCCATAAAGAGCAAATTGGCACCAAACAAATCGTGCTTTTAGAATATACGGCTCGACGCTCAGATCAGCAGCTAGTAGGCCGAACGGATGGGAACAAAAAAGTAGTCATCACTAAAGATAGATGGAATATAGGAGACTATGTAGAGGTAGAAATTGCGGATTGTACTCAAGTGACTTTATTTGGCAATGTAATTAGAAAAATCGACTTGTAATATGTTGGAACTGCAAGCACTAAAAAATAAATTTGACATTATAGGCAATTCCCC